>TARA_R110000737_G_scaffold116876_4_pt1 | contig 80691 bp, 61 predicted proteins | sample TARA_R110000737 | Tara Oceans TARA_R110000737 (sample SAMEA4398027) | marine metagenome | biome: Polar Biome; feature: [SRF] surface water layer (ENVO:00010504); material: water (ENVO:00002006), including particulate matter (ENVO:01000060) such as... | depth 5 m | reverse complement strand
AAGCATTTAATCTAAATGGCAGTTACACAGAATCTGGGATGGTCTCGTAGATAAGGACGATGCTTCAGGTTAACCTCACACTTGTTGTAAGTCTAGCAACGGCTTCTGCCTTTCCAGATTACGTTTATAGCTTCTGTTATACTAAAAACTAGTCAAGCGATAATATTTAGTTACTATTAAATTATAAAACTGAAAAACAAATCTAAAGTATACTCACAAGTGTACTAAAATATATATTTAAATATTTATCTATATACATCAAACACTTAACAACAATTAACCGTTCCGGCTCCGGGTACCATTACATAGTCCTATACTATCTTATAGAACAGCTAAAGCCCCTGATATCAGGGGCTTTGTTGTATCTGACGTTCTATACTGTCCTGCTCTATCTATCTCAATCTGTGCATCTGATGTACATTAATCTCTCAGTGCTCGTTTGAAATAATAATCATGATAAGTGATATAGATGACGAGCATCTCAAACGCCCTACTCACCTATACCACTATTCTTAAAGAAACCTATCTAGATTACACACTTGGTTTTGCAAGTAGCATTGTCAATTTATGCTCTTAATAGCCAAATCAGCTATCTAATAACACGTTGCCATAATCATCACGCAGGTCTTTTTTGACCATTTTGCCAGCGCCATTCAGCACGATGTTATCTACAAAGATGACTTTATCGGGTATTTGCCAGCTGGCGATTTTACCTTCGTAAAAGCTTAGCACTTGCGACTCATCGATTTCTGAATCTGGTTCTTTCACTACAATCAATACTGGACGCTCGCTCCATTTTTTATGCTTTGCAGCAATAGCGGCTGCCATTCTTATCTGCGGATGGGCGACTGCGATGTTCTCTAGCTCTACTGACGATATCCACTCTCCACCAGATTTAATCAAATCTTTTGAGCGATCCCGAATATTCATATAGCCATCGGCATCAATAGTTGCAATATCACCTGTGTCGAACCAACCATCTTCAGTTATCGCATCAGGATTTTCTGTGTAATAATCGTTGATGATCCAATGCCCTTTGATCTGTAAACGACCTTGAGACATACCATCTTCTTCAACTCGCTGTAGCGGCTCGTCAGTATCTATGAGACGTAGCTGAACGCCGTAGGGTGGACGACCTTGAGAGTTACGCAACTCATTAATCTCATCTTTACTCAGCGATTTATGCTTGGCTTTTATTTGATTCATCGTTCCAAGTGGGCTGGTTTCTGTCATGCCCCAACCATGCACCGCATCGCAGTTAAAGTCTTCTCTGAACGTTTTGATTACTGATGGTGGGCATGCGGCTCCTCCGACGATAGTACGCGTCATGCTATCAAGCTTACTACCTCTGGCTTTGGCAGCGGTTAATAGGCTTTGCCAGATTGTTGGAACCCCTAGAGCAACCGTAACATGACAATCATCAATGAAAGATACTAGGCTGTCACCATCGAGATTTGGACCAGGAAGTATGAGAGAGCAACCAGTCAGGGCAGCTGCATAAGGTGTGCCCCACGCATTGACATGGAACATCGGTACTACGGGTAACAAAACGTCTTGTGCAGAGAGCGCGGAGACATCAGGCATGCACAATGCCATCGCATGCAGCACAGAAGAGCGATGAGTATATAAAATACCTTTAGGATTACCGGTAGTTCCTGAGGTGTAGCATAAAGAGCTGGCTGTTGCTTCATCGAATTGAGGCCAGTCAAAGTCAGTCGAGTTTTCTGCTAATAGCTCATCAAAGAACAGTACATTAGGCAGTTTCTCTACGATACTATCATCTCGATCACTTAGACAAATGAAGTGTTCAACACCTTTGATATGCTCTTTGATTGCCATAATTAACGGTAGGAAAGTAGTATCAAAAAACAGTACTCGATCATCAGCGTCATTGATAATGTAGCTAAGCTGCTCAGGGAACAAACGTGGATTGATAGTATGGCAAACCATGCCACTACCTGAAATGGCATACCAAGCTTCTAAGTGCCGACGATTATTCCAAGCCAAAGTTGCTATGCGTTCTGATGATTTAAGTCCCAGTGTAGCCAACGCATTGGCCAATCGTTTTGAGTTATCTGAGACAGTACGCCAATTGGTATGAGTCATCTGTCCATCGACTTCTTTGGACAAAACCGCCGTATCACCATGATAACGGGCAGCGTGTTCGATTAGACCACTGATCAGCAATGGCTGATACATCATTTTTCCTAACATAATACACTCCCTGTAGTTATTTGAAAGTCCGCTTATTCTTGCTACTGCATTGCCTGATGCGAAGAATAGGCCTCAACTAAGAATAATCAGAATTATTCTTTAAGACAAGCTAATATTATGTTCTCCATAGGCAACGAAAAATTGTAATTCAATTTCAAAGACTTGATGATTACTCTATATAAATAGTTTTTACTTTCTCATCAAAAGTTTATTGGTATCATTGTTTCTTTAATTAACCGTAAAATTTAGACAAAAAAAATCCGACCACCTAAGTGATCGGATTTTTAATGTTTGGTGGAGATGGCGGGAGTTGAACCCGCGTCCGCCAGCATTACGCTCATGAATCTACATGTTTAGTTTCTGTCTTTAGTTTTAATCCGCACCGATCCGACAGTCAGGATGGATTGGACGATTCTCTACTTTTGAACCCAAGCAATTGAGACAATCACTTGTGGCGAGCCTACATGCGGACGCTTCAACTTAGTTAACCAACTGTAGGTGATCAGCAACCAAGTAAGCAGGGTTTAAGCTGCTAGAGCGTAAGTTTCGTCGTTTGCGACTATAACAATATATGTTTGATTAACGAGAGGACATACACTCTCGACATGCATCATTGAGTTTCATCACCAGCGTCGAAGCCAGAACATCCCCAATAAGACTGACTATTATATAGGAGATATCGGTTAGGTTTCAACCTATAAGTAGCCTGCATTACATTACGTTACAGCTTAATGGGCTATGCTAAAACAGTGTTTAACCATTTACCGATATTTTGGATCTGCGGCATACAGACCTGATGCGCCATTGGATAAGTATTGTAGGACACATTGTAATCCTTTGCCGACAATAACTGCTGGGCTTGCTCACCTAGGATGACAGGCACGACTGGATCATGTGAACCATGTTCAATCAAAATCGGCATGTCTTTATTGGCAGCACTATACTCAATATTGTCATTGGTTGCTAAGTAGGTAGAGAGCGTCATCAAGCCAGCCAAACGTTTTGGATAGCCAAGTGCCACATGATACGCAACTGCCCCGCCCTGCGAAAACCCTGCGATGACGATATGCTCTGGTAACACGCCGCGCTCTATCTCACGACTGATCAAATCTTGTATCTGCTGAGCAGACTCTTCAATTTGAGCCACATCTACTTTACGCTCCAGACTCATCTCTATGATGTCGTACCATGCTGGCATCACCATGCCACCATTTACTGTGACTGGGCGTTTAGGTGCATGTGGGAAGATAAAACGTACTGCCATATCATTAGCCAAGCCAAGCTGCGGTACAACTGGCTCAAAATCATGACCGCTAGCACCTAAGCCATGTAGCCAAATCACTGCGCGATCTATCTTTTTTTGAGAGGGATTGTGCTCAACGACGACTGCGTCTAAATAGTTACTCATAGTTATCCTTAATAATGTAGTGAGATATGCCTTAAGCATTTCTATATTTTTTGCCAAGATAATGTGTGTGTCATTATATGGTCAATATCATCTGTTAGTTTGAGAGTATGGTCAATAGTGAGGTACTAAACGGACAATAGCAAAAATGTGAACAGTATAAGAAGACACGTATGATTTTACGACCGATAAGCTCAATACTATCAAGCTTAAATACTGTCAGCTGTCTATTTTTTAGTACATGTGCCTACAATTGTATCCGCATTAATGCTAAGTTCTTACAAGGCTAAGCTCTTACAAAACTAAGCTTTTACAAGAATGCACGACACTTAGCTTCTTTTGGCAAGTAGCAACCAATAGTCAAACGTTAATTTTTCAATTCCTATCCATACGTCCGATGGGATTTTTTTATAATTTTGCAGGAACATTTTACATGACAATTTCTAATAAATCAGCGCTTGAGCTGAGTAAGCACACGCTGGCTAAGGTTAATAAGATTAATATCGCCTTACCTTTAACGCTGATCAGCTCATTATTGATAGTAGGCTGCACTACCGATAGCCGATCAACGCTCACATCAAAAGCCCCTTTATCGACAGTGCAATCACAGCCACAATCGCCCTCACCTGTCGCATATACCTATGGAGTGCGTCCGTTTTATTTGATAAATGATATGGATGAAGGACCATTAAAAGAAGAGCTACAGGCATGTAGAGGGCAACTACCAAGTAAGACAGACTTCTCTATTGCGCATCGAGGTGCGCCATTACAGCTGCCTGAACATACTTATGATAGCTACGTGGCGTCAGCACAAATGGGTGCTGGCATCTTGGAATGTGATGTCGCTTTTACCAATGACGGTGAGCTTGTCTGTCGTCATGCCCAAAATGATTTACACACCACTACTAATATTCTAACCACACCGTTGGCTAACCAATGTACCGTACCGCCCATATTGGACGCTAAAGGCAAACTTACCAATGCCGATAGTATCGAATGCCGTACCTCAGATATTAGCGTTACTGAGTTTAAAACCTTGACGGGTAAGATGGATGCTGCCAATAAAAAAGCAACCAGTATTAGTGAATATATGAATGCAACCGCGCCTTGGCGAACGGACTTATACTCGCAAAACGGCAAAGTGTTAACCTTGAAAGAGCATATCGCGTTGGCTCGCAAGCTGGGTATGAAGCACACGCCTGAGCTAAAAGCACCTGTAGTGACCATGCCGTTTAACGGCTATCGTTTGGACGATTACCGTCAACAGCTGATAGATACTTATAAGGCAGCGGATGTGCCTGCAAGCGATGTATTTGCCCAGTCATTCAATATAGAAGATCTTGATTACTGGATCAAAAACGAGCCAGCTTATGGGGCTAATGCCGTCTATCTTATTGATGACAGCAACGAGACCGCTAAGGGTAAAACATTTGATAAAAATGACGCAAGCACATGGAAGCACTCACTGGCTGATATCAAAGCACGCGGCATCAACACCATTGCACCAGCCCTTTGGTTATTAGTCACTACTGACGGTAAGGGAAATATGCAACCATCAGAATACGCAAAACAAGCCAAAGCCAATGGTCTAAAAATCATTACCTGGTCGATAGAGCGTTCAGGGCCATTAACGGATGGTGGCGACTGGTACTATAGCGGTCTTGGTGATGCTATCAACAATGATGGTGATATGATGAATTATATTGACGTACTAGCGCAAGACGTCGGTGTCCAAGGCATTTTTTCAGATTGGCCCGCTACAGTGAGCTACTATGCCAACTGCAAAGGTCTTAAATAGGTTTTCGCTTAGTCTATTAATAGATAATTACGCTTAATCTTCGTTACCAGGGCCAGCTTATTTATTGAGCTGGCCTTTTTTTAAATGCATTAAACTAATTACATCGCACACTATCTACTGAGTACCCTACTTTTCCATTAACTTTTCACACCATTTAACTCGTGGCAGCAAGAGCAGTCTGCTGTTTTGTGCTACGATAATTTACTAAGCCTATAAGACGATGTAGAGACTATGACCCACATTTTACTGGTAGAAGATGATCCTGCGATCGCGATGTCGCTTAAGGTTACCTGTAAGCGCGAAGGCTGGCAGATAACTTGGTTGGATAATGCCAGTAGCGTGTTGCCCATGCTGCATAGTTATGAAGCACGAGATCTATCGGCGATCATTATGGATGTCGGTCTGCCAGATGGTGACGGCTTGAGCCTATGTCAACAAATACGTCATACACCTGATATCGACGCCTTAAAAGATTTGCCTATCGTGTTTTTGACCGCGCGTAGCGATGAGATCGATCGGATTTTGGGATTGGAGATGGGTGGTGACGACTATTGCGCCAAACCCTTTAGTCCACGTGAGTTGGTTGCTCGTTTAAAAGCCATTTGGCGACGTGAACAACTGATTCAACAGTCAGGCTCTCATACTATAAACTCAGATAACAGTACGGATAATACTTCCTCGAACAATCTTTCAGGACAAGCATTAACGTTTGAGAACCAATCTGGCGTTTGGCATTATCAACCACTGAACTATTCATTAACGTGGCAAGAGCAAAAGCTTGAGCTTAGTAATACAGAACGCAAAATTTTGCTGACACTATTACAAGCGCCGCAGCAAGTTTTTAGCCGTGAGCAGTTGCTTAATGCAGTAAGCGACTATCCCGATCATCGCCTAGCACGCACGATAGACAGCCATATCAAGTCGATTCGTAAACAGCTCGCTATGGTAGATGCTAATGTCGATGTCATCCATACGCATCGCGGACTGGGTTACGCACTATGTCCCGCTTAACAGTGGCTGCTAGTTTATGAATAATAAAACCAATCCTGCTGAGAATGATATTCATAATGACCAAAGTAATTGGTATGCCAAACTGCATCCTATTGGTACTGCTCAGCAAGCTCCCAAACGCAAACGGCTACTCAATTTAAGTATATTTTTTAGAATTTGGCTAGCCGTTGCGTTGGTGCTCGTCATATGCGGCGTGGTCGTGTTTACTCAGTTGTTTGGCTACGTCAAGCCAACCGCGCAGCAAGTCATCGAAGACACGCTACTAGACACCAGTAAATTACTCGCGGCCAGTTTACAAGTACCGTTATCTACAGGACAATTATATCATGAGGAGTATCAAGCGCAACTTGATGCTGCATTTGTCGGTATGCCAGCGATGGGCGAAACGCTCAGTCCTGTCGATCAAACCAAAAGCTACAGTAGCTTTCGTGTATATGTGACAGACAATAGCGGCATAGTCATTTATGACTCCCTGCCCAAACCTGATAATAATGAAGGGCAGAACTATGGACGCTGGAACGATGTCTATCTCACGTTAAAAGGACAATACGGCGCAAGAAGCACGCTGCGAGATTATCAGCGGCGCGATGGTTCGGTCATGTATGTGGCTCAGCCCATCAAAAATCCGTCTGGAGATATCATCGGCGTAGTCAGTGTCGGTAAGCCTGTCGCTAGCGTATTGCCTTATTTAGATGACACACGTAACCGTATGCTTATCACCGCACTACTTATCAGTATCGCCGCCCTTATACTGGCAGGTCTAGTGGCATGGTGGCTCAAGCAGAGCATTACCTTAGTGACTCAATATACCAGTGCATTGGCAGAAGACACCAAAAAGCCCTATTTTTATCTGGGTCATGAATTAAATAGCCTGACAGATACTATCGAGACCATGAAGCATCGACTCGAAAACCGTGCTTACGTCACTGATTATGTCCATACTTTGACCCATGAGCTAAAAAGCCCTCTAACCGCCATACGTGCCAGTAGCGAGCTGTTAGAGGACGATGGACTAGATGGCAATAAACTGGATAATGAAGATCGTCAGATGCTCATTGAGACGGTTGGTGAGCAAAGCGTAAAAATGCAACAGCTCATCGACCGACTTCTGTTGCTCGCTAAAGTAGAACAGCCTACCTTTAAGCTCAACCGACAACTGACTCCCCTATTACCGCTTTTGCAAAGTTTGATCAGAGATAATACGGCCAAGCAGCAACAGCAGAATCTATACCCTATTGATATATATATTGATAATAAGAATGTGAACAATACTGCAAACTTGCCAGTAGAAGTATTGGCCGCGACTAGTGTGTATGCTGACCAGTTTTGGTTAATACAGGTACTGCAAAACGTGCTTGATAATGCGATACACTTTGCAAAGCGTACCGTTGAGATTTCATTGCATAGCACTGCTCGAACCATCACTATCGATATATTCAATGATGGTAAGCTGCTACCCGAATATGCTGTCGCAAAAGCCTTTGAGCGTTACTTTAGCTTATCTCATCAAAGCCAACCATCATCTCAAGCAACGGAACAAACAACGAATCACACAGATAGCAATAATCTATATACAGAGTCGACAGATCCAACGACTGAGCCAAGGCAGACTGACTATAGTAGTAATATGCTCAAGAAAGGCACGGGCCTTGGACTCACCTTAGTAAAGCAAGTGATTGAACATCATGGTGGTCAGGTAGCCATTAATAATGTTCATGCCAACGATAATAAAATTAGCCCTGATAACACTGATACTGGTAAAGACCAACGTTCTGGCGTGATGGTTAGTATTACCCTGCCCTTAGCTTGAGAGTAATAATTTATAGTCGATTCAATTTAAGGGTAGTACAAGGCAACCGAGTGCAGATGTATATGTGATACTTCAAGCGAGGTTAACGCTGTAATACTTTTATAGTGGAGTGACTATATAATAGTTCATCAACTTTCCATCATGACTACACAGGATTTCTACTTCATTGTTTTACGATAGCAATATGGTCTGTTGAACCGTCAAATTCGTAAAGTAAATTAGGAGTAAAAAATCTATGTCACATCAATTTACTGATAACCCTATTATAAATAACCTAATCGGACTTAGCCGTCATCACTGTGCACAAACCTTATCAAGCGAAGGCTTCGATAGTATTGAGTTTGGTCATTGGCTAGCGATTCCTAGTCAGCGATTATTGTTGGTATTTCGACATCAGCAGTGCGTAGCTATCGATGAATATCAACTAGTAGCCTAATATCTTGCTTGCTCAACTCGTTAATTATATTTAAGTAACACCTGTATTTTATTTGGATATAAAAAAGCCCTTTATTATTTCTAGTAACAAATCACTGGAAACAATAAAGGGCTAATTACTCTACGACAAAAATACTAAGTAATCGATTGTACTGGCGGCTTCACATCGGCGTTTTGACCACGGTGACGCAGGTAATGATCAAGCACTACAATCGCTAGCATCGCTTCGGCAATGGGCGTAGCACGCACACCAACGCAAGGATCATGACGACCCTTAGTCAGCATATCGACTGCTTCACCTTGAGTGTTGATGCTCTTGCCAGCAGTCGTGATACTAGAGGTTGGTTTTAAAGCAATACTCACACGGATATCTTGACCTGATGAGATACCGCCCAAGACACCGCCAGCATGGTTGGCTGCAAACCCATCTGGCGTAAGCTCATCACGAGCGCTATGTCCGAATTGACCTGCCACCGCCATCCCATCGCCAATCTCGACCCCTTTAACCGCATTGATACTCATCATCGCATGAGCGATATCAGCATCTAAACGATCAAATACTGGCTCGCCTAAGCCTACTGGCACACCGCTCGCAATGATATCAAGGCGCGCGCCACAGCTAGTACCTTCACGGCGCAAGTTATCAATCAAGGTCTCAAAACGGCCAATCGCTTCTTTGTCTGCACAAAAGAACGGATTGCTATTTACAAACTCCCAGTCAATTTGGCTTGGGTCTAAGACATTACTATGCTCATTGCCGATTTGGGTAACATGACCACGAATTTGTACGCCCAGCCGTTCTTGCAAATATTTCTTGGCGATAGCACCAGCCGCCACTCGCATGGCCGTTTCACGCGCTGACGAGCGACCACCACCACGATAGTCACGGAAGCCATATTTCATACTATAAGTATAGTCAGCGTGTCCAGGACGGAAAGTATCTTTGATATCGCTATAGTCTTTAGATTTTTGATTGGTATTGCGAATCAATAAACCGATAGACGTACCTGTGGTTTTGCCTTCAAATACGCCAGAGATAATCTCAACTTCATCAGACTCACGGCGCTGGGTTGAATACTTAGACGTACCCGGTTTGCGACGATCCAAATCTACTTGTAGATCTTCTGCAGATAATGCTAAACCTGGTGGTACGCCATCAACGATGGCCATAAGGCCTGCCCCATGCGACTCACCGCAAGTGGTGACCGTAAAAACCTGCCCAATACTATTGCCTGCCATAACTGTCCTTAAACAAGTAAACGCTACTGATGACTATTTGACCAATCACTCATGGTTATTGCTTGTGTTGCTTATAATGAGTGATTGTAGTTGTTGCTTATAGTTTCGGCTCATGAAGCCGACGTCTATTTAACCTAATATCTGTCTATTGAAGGCTATCTAATAGCTGAACATAAGAGGCAAACAATTGACGATTTGAGACTAGCTCATCGTAGGTAATCGCAAAGACACCATGACCGCCATGTGCAAACTTCAACCAATCAAACTGGATTTCAGGATAGGCTTGTTTTAGTGCCCATTCGCTGTCACCCACTTCGCAGATCAGCAACCCATCTGGGCTCAGATAGTCTGGCGCTTCAAATAAAATACGATGTACCAAATCCAAACCATCTTGACCAGCTGCTAGTGCATGCTCCGGCTCATATAAGAACTCAGGCGGCAAATCTGCCATGATAGCGGCGTCCACATACGGTGGATTGGTGACGATAAGCTCATACTGGTTCTCAGCAGGTATCTTGGCAAACAAGTCAGACTCGATTACGTTCACTTGATGGCCAAGATCATGATGATCGACATTGACCATTGCCACTTCTAATGCGCCTTTATCGATATCAACGGCATCGACCAACGCATCAACGAAACGGGTAGCAAGCGCGATTGCGATACAACCAGAGCCAGTACACAAGTCCAAGATACGCTCAGGCTGCGACAATTGCTTCACATCCAAGCCATGGTCATAAAATACCGCTGACTTTTCGTTCGGACTGACACCCAGTGGTTTGGCCAATTCAGTAACTTCAAAGTACGGATGGAACTGCTGACGAATCAACTCTGCAATCGGTGAACGCGGGATAAGAACACGCTCATCGACATAAAAAGGCAGGTCGCAGAAGTATGACAAGTTAATTAAATAACTGAGTGGCTTACGTTCAGCGATACGCTCTTCTAATAGTCCTAGTACCAACTGTTTTTCAGACGTGGTCAGACGACAGTCTAAAATCTGCTCATTAGCAGACCAATCGAGAGACAAAGAGTGCAAGACAATGGCTGACGCTTCTGCAAACTCATCGGTCGTACCTTGTGCAACAACGACGTCGTAGTTACGCAGCTGCGTGACTGAAAAACGAATAAAGTCGCGAATACTGACAAGCTGCTCACGTGCTTCGTTTAGCTCTGCATGTAAGTTAGCAAATTCATCGTGCTCACCAAGAAGTCCAGTCTCTAAATCATACTCCATCTCACCGTCTAAGCCCTCAGACTCATCATTGAAGTATTGGTTTTGAAACTCTTCTGCACTCATTGTTTGGTCTTCTGACATATCGCACCTTGTGGATTAACTGCTAGCGGGTTAAATTGCTTTTTGCTAAAAATCGTTATATTAAATAAAATTCAGTCATACATTATAGACGTAAACCTCTAGTAGCGCCAATAACTGTCATTTTTACTTGCACAAAAAATAGTGCGAATAATGGACAGTTTGCGTAAGAATCGAGCACGACGCCATACACACCTTGGTTAAATTATTACCCAACTGTAGCGAATACGTCAGCAGTTGACGTTTGGCAAGTCTTAAATGCAAAAAGATGTGTCAAAAGTTTGCGATGCAATCAAATTATGCGCATAATAGCCGCATTAGTAGCAACCACAAGTGACTCAATATGATGAAAATAAAGCCAATTATTACTGCCATATCTATCGCAGCTGTAAGCGCCAGTGTAGCCGCACTTGCTGCACCTGCCGATAGTACTCGCACATTGCCAGTACGCACGGCTGACGCTATGCCAGGTCTTGCCAAAAAGGTTAGCCTGAATGTGCAAGAGAACCGTAGTCGCTCAGATGGCGCTGATACTGTACAGTTAAATACAGAGAAAGCGAAACCAGTCGACAGCATGAACCAGCTTATCAATAATAAGCAAGAAGCCAACCAAAACGTGCCAGCCCCAGCTGCTGACAATATGAGTGCAGCAGAACTGACGCGTAAAGATGAGCAAGCTGACCGCAATGATGACATTAGTGAAGGTCAAGCCGTCGCGGCGCCTAGCGACCTATCATCTATCGACTCGTCTGATCCACTCGCTTTTGAGTTACCAGAGAGTGAGAAGCGTCAAGACTTTAGCGATGATCCGACCATCAAAAACATCGAAGACAAAGATGGTAAGAAACATACAACGCTGAACTTGTCGAACTATGCCAAGCAAGTGAACGGTGCTGTTTGGTCACCTAATATGAAAGTCAACTCAGCGATGACGATTAAAATGCAGGCGCTGCTCGATTGGAACCATGCTTCTCCTGGTCCTATCGATGGCGGTTGGGGCATGAACAGCAAAAAAGCCCTTGTTAACTTCCAAACGATGAAAGGCTTGCCAGCGACTGGTAAAATGGATCAAAAAACTTGGGACGCCTTGGTTAAAAATATCCCTGCAAACAAACCTGTACTGGTCACTTATACGTTGACCGCAGACGATATCAATACCAATTTTGCGACCACGCCTTCTGGTTCAGAAGCGAAGTCAAAAATGAAAGGTCTTTATTATCAAGATATCAAAGAGATGCTAGGTGAACGTTTCCATATGGATGTACGTTACTTAGATAAACTTAACAAAAACAAAAAGTATGCTGTTGGCGAGACTATCACAGTACTAAATACTCGCGACAAGCTGAACCAACGTATCAATCGCGTTGTCGCCAACAAAGCCGACAAAACGCTGTATGCCTATAATGGTGACAAATTGGTTGCTACTTATCCGACGACCGTTGGTAGCGATGCCACACCGTCTCCAAAAGGCACGTTCAAAATTATCAATAAAGTAAAAATGCCTTGGTATAAATCAACCGTTGGTGAAGGCGCTCAAAAGAAAGTTCATATGATAGCACCAGGACCAAACAACCCAGTCGGTGTCGTTTGGATGGGATTATCTAAGCCTTCTTACGGTTTACATGGCTCACCAGTACCTGAAGGTATCAGTCGTCAGGGCTCAGCAGGTTGTGTTCGTTTGACCAACTGGGATGTGTTAGAAGTATATGCCAATATCGAAAATGGCGCGGTTGTCGAACTTCAATAAATAGAACTGTATTAAATCTAGCTTCGATGCTAGTTAGCAAATATTTTTAATGATGACAAAAAAGACCTCAATATTGAGGTCTTTTTTTGTTTGTTGATGGGCGGTTCCACTTCACATCGATAACACTGCTTGTCTTTGTGTCTTACTGTTCGCCTTTATGTCTTATAGCCTTCCTCATTGCCAGTAATACTGCCAATTTTTTTGGTAAAGAATAACCCTGCAGGTATTGAAGCCAAAAAACCCAATCCCACCGCTATTTGAATATGAAATATCTCATCGAACCCTGTAACGAGAGCTCCGATCATAAAAAGCCCAATAGTCACGGTGGCTGTCATTGAGTATATGACAGAAAATAATGGCCAGTTCATAAGTTATTCCTTATCTTTATTGTGGATATAATATATTTAACCTCAATTCCACAAAAAAGTAAGTATTTACCGTGAACCCTTGTAGCATCTATATTGAATGACTTTTGAATAAAAACCATGCTATTATTAAGGTTTTAGACTTAATCATAAGAAACATCAGTTCTTACCCCCACCTTCTCTCAACTCTTTTTTATATTTTCAAGAATCTCCTATATCTTTATCTATTTATCATTACAATAATGACTTTCTTTATCTACTAAGAACGCTATCTGCTATGTCCTCATCTGAAAAAAACACTGCGCCTAACTCAGTGGATCAAAACGATTCATCAATCGCTACTGACGCCTCTCACAATCAAGACGCGACAATTGACCCAGTAGTTGATGATGCCGCTGTAGACAATGATGAAAGCGAAGACAATCAACACAAGCAATCGACTGATACAGATAGCAAAACAGACTCCGAAGTAGACACTGAATGTGCGCAGCCACCTGACGCTGAGATAACCATGGAAACCATCAGTGACGATGTGGTCGTAGCAACATTGGAATCGACAGAACCTGAGTCACAGTCAAATACTGAAGCGTCTGAGATTGCAGAGTCAGAAACTATAGAAGCGAAAGAAAAGTCCGATTTCTTCCAGTCGGATACGGCAGAAACAACAGAAAAAAGTGCTCGAGATGATAGTGGTGCTGAAGTAACGGTAGAAGCAGAAGACGACACTGCCGATGACCCTGCTGATGACACAAACATCGCAGCACAGTCATCAGATAACAAAACAGCCAATCAACAAAAGACAAAAAATGAATCTAGTCGCGATGATGACAATCAAGAGAATAACTCAGAAGATAAAAGTCAAAGTAAAGACACCGATGTAGAAGACAGCGACGCTCAAAAGTCTCAAGGTGAAAGTGACGAGGATGAGGTTCAAGAGGAAAAAGAAGCCAAGCTTGAATCTTATAAGCAGTTTGTCGCCGAGCAATTCAGCAATCAAAAAGTAGATTACCCAGAAGTACGGGTTAGAATTGAGGCGAACGCCCTGCCTAGCAAGATGTACTTCATCATGAACATTTTGTCTGCCATCATTGCCAGTTATGGGCTAGTAACTAATTCAGCAGCCGTAGTCATCGGAGCGATGTTGGTTGCGATGATGCTAGGCCCTATCACGGGCATAGCGCTAGCGATTATCGATCACCGTATGCCATTGCTACGTAAGTCGCTCTTTACCGTCATCATCGGTGTCTCATTGGTGGTATTGGTCGGCTTTATCGTTGGTTGGCTACATAAAGACCAACCGCTAACGGCAGAAATCCTATCACGTACCCAGCCTACTTCCATGGATTTAATGATTGCCTTAGCTGGCGGCACGGCTGGTGCGTATGCGATGGTATCTCCGCATCTCTCGGTTGCTGTTGTTGGCGTTGCGGTTGCCACAGCCTTGGTACCACCACTGGCAGCTAGTGGTATCTTGCTCGCCAATGGCGAGATGCAGCTTGGGCTTGGTGCGCTATTATTGGCAGCGACTAACATCCTTGCTATCCAGTTTACCAATGCGCTTGTCTTATGGGTCTTAGGGTTTCGTCGTTTGGTCGATGACGACTATAAATCGAATACCTATCTGACTTTTTTGCAGCGTAACGCGGTGACTTTATTACTACTTGGCGGCTTAGGTGCCTATTTGACCATCAATCTACAGACCAATGCCAAGCAGCAAGTATTTGAGAGTAGTGTCAAAGAAGCGATCAACAACTACTTTATCGATCAAGGCAATGTATTGACCAATACACAGTTTGATACCTCAGAAGAAAACCAAGTGGTGCGGGCAATCGTACGTGGAGAGACATTACCAAGCTCATACGATGTTCGCCAGATTGAGACACTCATTACTAATGATATGGCAGAGAATTTCCCAGAGTACTTGCCAATCAAGCTTCAACTACGTTATCTGCCTGTGCAAGTAATCGAGTCCAACCCAACGACGCAAGACAAATTAGATGAAACGGATGCGGCAATTTTGACTAATTAGTCTGCATACGCTACAAATTAGGCAATGACTAGCATACGTATAATAACCTAGTAGTTATAACTCTTGTACCAAGAGCTTGGGCGTTTGTGCTAAAATCGCTTGCAAAATTATTTTATGTCATTTACTCAATTCTATCCGTCAGTAAGGAGCCGCTGTGAGCCAGCCATTTCGCTCAGCCGATATTCGCCAAGCCTTTATCGATTTTTTCATAAGCAAGCAGCACACCCAAGTTTCATCGTCTAGCTTAATTCCACACAATGATCCGACATTGCTATTTACCAATGCTGGTATGAATCAGTTTAAAGAAACCTTTTTGGGTATGGAACCACGTGACTATACACGTGCGGTAACCTCGCAAAAGTGCGTACGTGCTGGCGGCAAACATAATGATTTGGATAATGTCGGCTATACCGCCCGTCACCATACTTTCTTTGAAATGCTTGGTAATTTCTCATTTGGTGATTATTTCAAGCAAGCAGGCATCGAGTATATCTGGGAGTTTTTGACCTCAGATAAGTGGTTAGCGATTGATAAAGATCGTCTCTATGTGACTATTTATGAAACTGACGACGAAGCCTTTGAGATTTGGAATAAAAACATCGGCATTCCAAGTGAGCGCATCATTCGTATTGGTGATAACAAAGGGGCTCCTTACGCTTCTGATAACTTTTGGACGATGGGTGACACTGGTCCTTGTGGCCCTTGCACCGAGGTCTTTTATGACCATGGTGCCGATATCGAAGGCGGTTTGCCAGGTACGCCAGAAGAAGACGGCGATCGCTATATTGAGATTTGGAACTGCGTATTCATGCAGTTCAATCGTCAAAAAGACGGCACGCTGTTACCACTGCCAGCACCTAGCGTCGATACAGGCATGGGTCTTGAGCGTATTAGTGCCATTATGCAAGGCGTTCATGGCAACTACGAGATCGATTTATTTGTCCATTTGATGGATGCAGCAGCTGACATCTTAGAGATCAGCAACGAGCAACAATCATCATTAAAAGTCATCGCCGACCATATTCGTGCGGTAGCATTTTTGGTTGCTGATGGTGTCACGCCAAGTAATGAAGGTCGCGGCTATGTATTGCGCCGTGTCATTCGTCGTGCGGTACGTCATGGCAACAAGCTTGGCGCTGATAGCGAGTTCTTCTATAAAATGGTTGCGCCGCTTGTGGCTGAAATGGGCAGTGCCTATCCTGAGCTAAAAGACAAGCAGAGCGTCATCGAAAATGCTATTCAAAAAGAAGAAGCACAGTTTGCTAAAACATTGGCCCAAGGCTTACGTTTGCTTGCCAGCGAACTTGAAGGCTTACAAGATGGTGATACGCTATCTGGCGAAGCGGCATTTAAGCTTTATGATACCTATGGTTTCCCACTTGACTTGACCGCCGATATCACTCGTGAGCGTGGTATTGCTATTGATGAAGCAGAATTTGATGAGCATATGCAGGCACAACGCGAGCGTGCACGTGATGCTGGCAAGTTTGACGTCGATTACAGCAGCGTTATCCAAGTAGAAACGCCAACGACATTTATCGGCTATGAGCAGCTTGAAGAAGACGGCGTGACTATTGACGCGCTTTATCAAGACGGCAACCCAGCAGACAGCTTAACAGAAGGCATGGAAGGCGTTGTGGTATTAGATCGCACCCCATTTTATGCTGAAGGTGGTGGTCAAGTTGGTGAGCTTGGTGAAATCCGTACGGCATCTGGCGTCTTTGAAGTGCAAGATACCAAAAAATCTGGTCAGGCGATTATCCATTATGGTGTCGTGACCATGGGTGATATCAGCACTAAGCAAACCGCTGAAGCGCAAGTACTGTCTAGCATTCGTGCAGCCAGCGCCAAAAACCACTCGGCCACTCACCTATTGCACGCAGCGCTAAGAGAAGTGCTAGGCGATGCGGTCACGCAAAAAGGCTCACTAGTCTCAAGCGAAGTACTACGTTTTGACTTTGCTTATGACAAACCTGTTAGCGCCGCTGAAATCATGCGTGTCGAACGTCTCGTTAATGAGCAAATTCAAGCCAACACCCCTGCCCGTATCGAGCACATGTCGATTGATGAAGCGATGAATCAAGGCGCTATGGCACTGTTTGGCGAAAAGTACGGCAGTGATGTTCGAGTACTAACCATGGGTACAGACCGTATCGTCGATGGTCAGCGCAAACCTTTCTCTATCGAGCTATGTGGTGGCTTGCACGTACAGCGTACGGGCGATATCGGTGTGCTAAAAATCACCAGTGAGTCTGGTATTGCGGCTGGTATCCGCCGAGTTGAAGCTGTTACTGGCATGAATGCGGTCAAAAACATCCAGCAAAGCGAGCAACAACTGAGCGAATTGGCAAGTCAGCTGAAAGTAAAACGTCCTGAAGTGGCGCAGCGTGTCCGTACGATGGCTGATAAGCAACGTGACCTAGAAAAACAACTAGAGCGCTTGCAGCAAAAAATCGCCAGTGCTCAAGCAGCCAATTTGCTTGATGATGTACAAACGATCGCAGGTACGCCAGTTCTTATCAGCACCTTAAGCGGTATCGATGGTAAATCCATCCGTACGCTGATGGACGATATCAAATCAAAACTGCCTGATAGCGTAATTGTATTGATTGGTGATAAAGATGACCAGTTAGCACTCGCAGCGAGCGTCGCAAAACCTGTCACTGCCAAAGTGAAAGCTGGCGATATTATTCGTCATTTGGCAGGTGAGCTTGGTGGTAAAGGTGGCGGTAAGCCTGACTACGCACAAGGCGGCGCACCGAAGTCTGGCAACAGTACAGCGGTTATCAGCGCTCTACCTGCTTGGATTGAAACCCAGCTAAGCTAGCGAATACTAAACTCGTGAATATATTGGTATAGCGCGTCACAATGTACTTTATATTTATCGCATAGCTTTACTCTATTACACATAGAATACGTGATTGGTTATAACTACTATAACCAATCGCCATACATCTAAGCGCTCCTGAGGCTTAAAGTTATGCGGTAGATATGGTATAAAGGTCAACGTTTGGGCATATTGTTCATTCCATAAGGTTGATAGATACCATTAGAAGAATGAAAGACCTAAAGGCATAACTCTTATCATCTGGCTTTATCTATACAAGCATTGACGAGCATCACATTGACTCTCATCAATGACAATAAAAAGTCATTATTGAATAAATAGGTAGATTTTTATGGCGTTAATAGTACAGAAATACGGCGGCACCTCGATGGGCAGTATCGACCGCATCAAAAACGTCGCCAAACGAGTCAAACGCTGGCATGACAATGGTCATCAAGTGGTCGTCGTGGTCTCAGCCATGAGCGGCGAAACCAACCGTTTGATTGATCTAGCTCGCCAAATTAGCACACAGCCTGATCCTCGCGAATACGATCAGATGGTCTCAACAGGTGAGCAGGTTTCTATCTCACTCCTCGCTATGGCCATTAAAGAGCTTGGTATTGGTGCCCGTTCAATGACTGGTCGCCAAGTCGCGATTAAAACCGACAACGCCCATAACAAAGCCCGTATCGAAAGCATCGATGACAAAAACATACGTGAGCAATTAGATGCTGGCAATATCGTTATTGTGGCAGGTTTCCAAGGTATCGACGAAGAAGGCAACGCGACCACATTAGGGCGCGGCGGTTCTGATACCACAGGTGTGGCGATTGCTGCTGCCTTGGGCGCTGACGAGTGTCAAATTTATACCGATGTCGATGGCGTCTATACCACTGACCCTCGTGTGACCTCAAAAGCCAAAAAGCTTGAAAAAATTACATTTGAAGAAATGCTTGAAATGGCAAGTCTTGGCTCTAAGATTCTACAAATTCGCTCAGTAGAATTCGCTGGTAAATATGGCGTGCCGCTACGTGTACTCTCTAGCTTTGATGAAAACACAGACGGTAGCTTTGACCAAGAGTTTCAAGACAACGTGGGTACCCTAATAACGATAGACGAAGGAGACAATATGGAACAGGCAATCATCTCAGGTATCGCGTTCAACAGAGACGAAGCAAAAATCTTAGTACGCGGCGTGCCTGACCATCCTGGTATCGCCTCTGCTATCTTAAGCCCAATTGGTCGTGCCAATATCGAAATCGATATGATTGTACAAAACCTTTCGGATAACGGTACTACTGACTTTACTTTCACAGTTAACCGCACTGATTTAGATAAGACGCTAAAAGTGCTTAACGAAGAAGTAAAAGATGAAATTGGCGCCAAAGAAATATTAGGCAACAGTGAAGTCGTCAAAGTATCATTGGTTGGTGTTGGCATGCGTTCACACGCAGGTGTCGCTAGCCTTATGTTCCAAACACTGGCTGAAAACAACATCAATATCCAAATGATTTCAACTAGCGAAATCAAAGTGTCGGTTCTGATTCAGGATCAACACCTAGAAAAAGCCGTTAAGTCATTGCACACGGCATTTGGCCTAGATCGTGAAGACGGCGAAAGCAAAATCGCTGGGCTATAAGACATAAAAACTGTTAAAATATAGCATTAGCTTTAATGGTTATCTATTAACCGCTATTAATGACTTTATACTTTATATAGTATGTAGATAAACAGTATTTAAATTAATAGCGTTTGAATTAATAGTATCTAAATAAAAACAGTACTTAAATAAAATAGGATCTTTTTAGGTCCTATTTTTATTTTTTAGCATAGTTGAAATGAGCATTTACCTAATAGTTTTGTGAAAAACCGTGACAGTATCTGTTATGCCGCCTATAATGGGGCTTTCATTTGGGCTAAATGAATCTACCTATCATTACCGCTATTGGCACGATATCGAGCATCGTGATAATGGTTATATTGCGTGTTTGGTGCTGCGGTGATGCTCTGCAATTGAGAAGTAATCTGATGAGTAATAATTTGTTGATGCGACATAAGGAGTGTGACGCATGTTAATTTTGACACGCCGCGTGGGCGAAACGCTAATGATTGGCGACGAAGTAAGTGTGACGGTTCTAGGCGTCAAAGGCAATCAAGTACGTATCGGTGTAAACGCACCTAAAGATATTGCAGTACACCGCGAAGAGATTTATCAACGTATTCAGCATGAGCGTTCTGTACAGTCGCAAATGCAGCATCTTGAGCAAGGCAACTTTTCGCCTTCGTTTGATGATGAAGATTACTTTAATCGCTAAGCTAGCTAAATTATAATGCTGAACGCTCAACGGCTACTATCATCATTGAGCACACATAAATATTATATTGTTTTTTTAATCTGCTCTGAGGTCATTTATTTATGAGTATCCGCCAATCAGATGTATCGGCATTACTTAATGGTTTGAACAAAAAAGCCATTGGATTCAATGATGTCATCAGCTTTATCGATGATTTTTATCGCTATGCGCCTGCCCCTTTTGTGAATGGGATGGTACATAATGCAGCCGGTGAGAACGAAGGTAGCGCAAAGATTTTTGGTTTTGCTAAGCACCATGGCCTGAACCAATTGGACACGCTTAAGCTATTTGGCGAACATTATACCAAGGTTCAAGCAACGCCTAACGGTACCGATCATGCCAATATCCGTAATTTTTTACATTGGGGCTGGCAAGGATTCTTGATGCAAAAGAATCCGCTAACGGTTCGTCCTAGTGTCGATACGACTGCTATTTAATCATTTATAGTGATTAAGCTATTTCTGATAATTTAATTATTGGTAAAGTAAAAAAAGCCACGCTATATAGCGTGGCTTTTTTATGATAATTGTTTTTATAACAACTATTACAACTTATTTATAAATCTATTTATCACGAAACTTAACAGGCTGTACCGCGCCTTTAGGATTCGGCATATTAGGATAGTGATGCTCGTGCTCGACGTCACATTCAGCGCCAACGACAGAACCATCATCTTTTACGGGTTTATGAATATAACCTGTACGCTCGGCTGGCGGCAGGTGCTCATGCTCCCATACCATCACTGCTTGCATACAAGTCTCGCGCTGCTCAGCGGTAATCTTACGACCGTCAGGCCATTTACCTAGCTCAATCGCCATACGAAATTTATCAACCACTTCGGGCGTTAGACTTGCTAGTATTGTTTGTTTATCCATCTTACCTACTCTCCACTACCATTTTTTGTATCATATTTTGGTCTAATAGATACGCTTATTCATCGTCTATAATATCATCATCGACATCAAGACTGAATTCTTCGGCATGTACGTTCCAGTGCAGCTTTGTACGGCAGGCCTCATAAAAGTCAAACCCAGGTGGGTGCAACAAGGTAAGCTTATCAGGATGCTTACGAATGTGTAGGCGCTGCTCTTGCTCAAGTGGCACGCTTGGCTTACCGTCCGCACTCACCATCGGCTGAGTACGATTGTCTTCATGAATACGAATACAAACCTCACTATTACCGCTGACCACAATCGGTCTACTAGATAATGTATGGGGATGCATCGGTACCAGACAAATAGCGTCCATACTTGGATGAATGATTGGACCGCCACCTGATAAGGCGTAAGCGGTAGAGCCAGTCGGTGTTGCTGCTATCAAGCCATCACTGTGCTGTCTATAAACATCATGTCCATCAATTTTCATCTGAAAATCAATCATATGTACGGATTTACCGGCGTGCAGTACGATGTCGTTCAGCGCCATATCTTCATGGATAATTTTGCGCCCTTCTCGTATCTCCATCGTCAATAAAAACCGATGGTCCAGTTGATAGTCTCCCATCAGCACTTGACGTAACTTAAACGCAGCTTCATTAGGTTTTACATCTGCTAAAAATCCTAAGCGACCACGGTTAACCCCTAATACAGGTACACGGTAGCGTGCTAGCGCTTCAGCAGCATGTAATATCGAACCATCACCGCCAACCACAATAACTAAATCACAAATCTCACCAATCAAACCACGTTTGACGATTTTGACTCTTTCTATGTCTGTGAGGTCAAGCGTTGGCAAATTGGCCGTTTGTACATCCATTATTAACGTCAAATTCATATCATTGACGGTTTGGGCAATCTGTACCAAGCTTTGAGTGACACTACGTTTACCAGCACGGCCCATTAGACCAATACGCCTAAAGGCAGGATTTTTAATAGCGTGGAATAGCTCTGATTCATGTAAGTGTGGCAATCTTGCTGACTGCGCTGAGTTTTCCATAAAACGACTCGGTATAACGGTGAAGTACAAGGTAATGATAGCGATAAATGCGCGCTTAGACTAGCATGTTTATGAATTATCGTTGTTAACTGTCGTAACTGACCCCATATAAAAGCTATCGAATGTTTTACTTAGCCAAATCTGTCTGTTCAGTTTTTCAATTAGCGTATTGAGCGATACAGTAGCTCGATGCACTAGCAAATGAGCAGCCTGAGGTTGCACCGCAGCAGTTGTCACGCAAACACAGTTGACAATAATGGCGGTTTTGCTAAAGTAACTAACATCACTATTTTTATATTTTATTATTAAGGACTTATGTATGGCCAATCCTATTGTCAGTCGCGCAGAATTTGCGATCGGCGGTAATCCAATGACGGTCAAGGGTGTAATTCAAAAGACCAGCTTGTTACTTGGTTTATCAGCCATTACTGGTGTGGGCTTTTTCTTTTATGCGCTTATGGCAGGTTTATCGCAAGGTTTTATTACGATGGCAGCCTTTGGTAGCATGATTGCTGCGTTTGTTCTGGCGCTTTTTATTACCTTTAAGCCGCAAAAAGCCAAGACTTTGGCAGTGCCTTACGCCTTGTTAGAAGGTATCTTTTTGGGCGGCATCTCGTTATTTTTCATGAGAATGTATCCAACAGTACCAGTCACTGCAATGTGTGCAACTTTCGTCACAGCTGCAGTTATGCTTGGTCTATATCGTTCAGGTCTAGTTAAGGTTACTGAAAAGTTCCGTTCTATCGTGACCTCGGCGGTCATTGCCATTATGCTTGTTTATGTAGCACAGTGGGTACTTTCTCTAGCGTTTGGCTCATCATTGCCGTTCCTATTTGAAGGTGGCGCTATCGCTATTGGCTTTAGCTTATTTGTGATCGTTATTGCTTCTTTCACTTTGCTATTAGATTTCGATAATATTGATCGCGGTGTGGCGATGGGTGTGTCTGAAGATTACGAGTGGTTGTTCAGTATTGGTATTCTTGCGACCTTAGTCTGGATGTATATCGAATTTATGCGTCTGCTAAGCTATCTACAAGACTAATTGTAAGAGCTACCTAACAATATCTTTGTATAGAAAAAACCGCCTTCCATTTGATGGAAGGCGGTTTTTTTATGAGCAAACTTTACAGACCTGTTTATATTAAATGCTTTTTAAAGAGACTAAGCACGTTTTAAGCGTAATGCATTTAATACGACAAATAGCGAACTGAGCGACATACCAATTGCAGCAAGCCAAGGTGGTACATAACCTAAAGCCGCTGGTATCAGGACGATACTATTATAAGCGAGTGCCCAACGGAAGTTTTGCTTGATAATACGTTCCGTCTTATCAGAGATACGTTTAGCCGCAGTGATGGCCTCGATTTGTCCATTTAAGATAATACTATCACTAGATACTTGTGCTAAGTCTGCCGCACCTGCAATCGAGGTCGACACATCTGCTGCTGCTAGCACTGGTGCATCGTTGATACCATCACCTACCATCAATACCACAGCACCGTTAGCTTGCAACTGCTGAATATGATTGACCTTATCGGTTGGTGATAGTCCGTTGTATGCAGATTGCATTCCCAAGTTCTCAGCCATCACTAACGCTTGCGGGCTTGGATCACCTGTCAACATAACAGACTCGATACCTAGTTCTTTAAGCGTATCGAGCATCGACTGCGCACTATCACGTACCTTGTCATTGAAATAAAAACATGCCAGCGCCTGCCATTTTTTGCTATCAGTGTTTTGATAAGACAATACCACTGCTGAGCTGGCTCGCTGAGCTACCAGATCGATGGTTATATCATCGTTTGCATCTATATCATTGGCGCTATTATCTGTTCTGTCTAACGCAAAATTCTTATGACCGATTCGATATACAGTGCCATCAATCATCGCTTCTACACCGCCCGCTGGATAATGCTGTACGACTTGCGTCGATGGTAGATGTAACTGATAGGCCGCCGTCAGTAACGCATGGGCAATTGGATGACGACTCCCTACTTCTAGCGCAGCTGCAATTGCTAAGAGCGTATCTTTTTGCGCTGTTAATGATAAACCATCAGATTCGGTCTGACTTTTTGATGTGATTAACTCGATATTTAATAAATTTGGTTTACCATAAGTCAGTGTTCCTGTCTTGTCAAAAGCAACATGCGTGATTTCAGCTAGCGTTTGTAATGTATGTCCACGCGTCGTCAAAAAACCATAGCTTGCCAGACGATTGGTTGAGACGGTCAAGGCAATCGGCGTCGCCAACGATAGCGCACAAGGACAAGTAGCCACCAAGACTGCTACGGTAGCCCAAATAGCTTGGCTTGGATCAACGATATACCAGCCGACAAATACCAAGACTGACAATACTAAAATACGCGCCACAAACCAACGTGCCAACTTATCCGCTTGCTGCGCCAATTTGGGTTTTTCGCTCATGGCACGATTCATCAATCGATCAATTAAGCCTATCTGGCTGTCCTTTGGCAATGCGGTGACTAGCATTTCGAACGGCTGGCTGTCATTTTGTGCACCGCCGACGATGTAATCACCTTGGGATTTGATGATTAAATCACCTTCGCCCGTCAGTAGACTTTGTGACACCGTTGCAGTAGAACTTAGCAAGATACCATCACTGATAATCTCTGAACCTGCCTCAACCAAAATGATGTCACCCACCTGTAAACTATGAGCGGTGACCATTTGCTTTGACTCTATATCGCCTTCGGGCTGTGATTGCGCATTTTGTTGGTTACGTGACTGCTGCCAGTCTTGAGCGATGCGTGATGTGAGCTGATAAATATTGGCATCCATACGCTGCATAAAGTCAGGCATGACTTCAGCCGCTACACTCGAACCCTTTTGAGCCTCATTTTCGATAGCTTTATCTTGTTGATATTCATTTTCTTTTAGCAGTTGTAAAATATACTCAGCTGCTGATTTGTCTTCAGCGATTTTTTGTACCAATACCGGCTCGACGACCACCAAATCGTTAGCCATAGTTGCGGCTTTTAGACGTGCGTTATGCTCGATATAACGCCCTGCCAGCAAAAAGAAAATAAACATACTGACCGAGTCATAGTATGTCTCCCCTTGCCCAGTGATGGTAGCGTAAAGACTGGCAAAGAAAGTAATAATCAACGCAAGACTGACGGGCACATCCATATTGACTTGGCGGGCACGAATCGCTGACCATGCGGAGGTAAAGAAAGGAATGCCAGCATAGAAAAATACAGGCGTACTCACAAACAAAGATACCCAACGCAAAAAGTCACGTTGGAATATCAACATGTCGCTATACTCACCAAAATAAAGCGCAACGGCATACATCATCGCTTGCATCGAACCTAGTGCAGCGATGCCGAGACGCAATAGCATTTGATTGTTATGACGTGCCAGCATGGCTTCGTGTGTATCTTGGCGATAAGGCTTGGCTTCGTAGCCGATTTCGTTGATGACCGCTAAAATGCGACTGATGGGTAATTTGTTTTCATCCCAAATGACCCGCATACGTTGGTTGGTCAGATTTACCTGACATTTACCAATACCCTCTAGCTCATCGAGACGCGACTCAATCAGCCAAGTACAGGCAGCACAGCGTAAGTTATTAACCGACAGCTCTGCTACTGACATGCCATCTTGCGCGTAAACGAACTGTGATTTTATCTCGTCATGATCGTAGACCTCAAGACGCGTCAGCTGAGTTGGCAAACTTGCCGTACGATTAATTTCCGATCGGTCAAGATAATACTGCTCAAGACCAGCCTCTACTATGCTTTGGGCAGCTAACTGACAGCCCATACAACACATCTCTCGTGACTGACCTAATATCTCAGCATAAAACGGAGGCTGAGGTACGGGATCGCCGCAGTGAAAGCAGTGGTCAGCCAGCGGAAGCACTAAGCCTTCGATGATAGAAGTGTCTTCATAAGAGTGATTGGTAGCAGATGATACTGATGATGGGATACTAGACATAGTCGCGCTTACTTCCTTTGACAGGCTTGCTTAAAATGCATTCATTTAAAGCAAACTTGCTCGTATTGACTGTACTGTACGTCATGCAATAGAGCCGTTTTTAATCACATGAATATTACTACTGTTAGTAGCATAGTATTCATAACAAACGGCTAATAGCAAACAATTAGCAACAGCGAATTCATACAAAATACATCGTGAGGGCAATCGTAAATTGTTATCTTATATGGCGTTTATCTACCAGATTGAAAGTGACTGACGCTTTCTTACAAGTATCGGTATTTTAATAGGGATTATACTATAAGCCATTGCTATGAGCAGTACCATCGCTCATGGCCTACGACCAATAAATGCCCGCGTTGACGATGATAGATTGAAAAATTTGTCAATTTGCGTCATTATGAGGCAGTTTTTTATCCAAAAATGGTGCGACATCCGTGCAAAAACCTAATTACAAGTTACCAAATACCAAGTTATCAGCGTCATCTAAGTCTGCTATGCACACGCTACCCTCGCAGCAGCGCGGCTTGGTCTTTAGTAGTCTGCTATTAATTACCATCATCGCAGGCATGGTGCTGTTGGCGCTATATTTGATCAAACTTGATCGCACCATTACTCATAAGTTTGAGGGCAAGCGCTGGGACATTCCAGCCAAAGTGTATTCGCAGCCGCTTGAGCTGTATCAAGGCGCCAATGTCGATAGAGATACAATGAAGACATGGCTAGAGTTGCTTAATTATCAAAGCAACAAGGCTTATGACCGCACAGGTACTTATCATCGGACTGGCAATACTTACTTTATTCACACTCGCGGCTTTACGTATAGTGCTAATGATAAAGATGCCGAGCAAGTCATCAAAATGACGATTTCTGGCAATAAAGTAGAGTCTATTCAAAGTACCCTACCTGCCAAAAGCGGTATCATTCGTCTAGAGCCTGTCAATATCGGTGGTATCTATCCCGACAGCAATGAAGATCGGATGGTTGTGTCTTTGGACGAAGTGCCTCAGCCGTTAATTGATGCCCTAATCGCTACCGAAGATCGCGCGTTTTATGAGCACAAAGGGGTATCGGTACGTGGTATCGCCCGTGCCGTAATTAATAACTTTACTGGTGGGGCCAGACAAGGTGGCTCGACCATTACCCAGCAGCTGATTAAAAACTTTTACCTCAATTCAGATCGTACCATCAAACGCAAAGCCAATGAAGCATTGATGGCCGTGCTACTTGAGCTGCATTACAGCAAAGATGAAATTTTACAGACCTATTTGAACGAGATTTATTTAGGTCAAAATGGCAATCGCTCTATTAATGGTTTTGGTTTGGCATCACAGTTTTATTTTGACAAACCACTTAATGAGCTGCGCTTAGATCAGCAAGCGATGCTGGTTGGTATGGCAAAAGGCCCAAGTATCTATAACCCACGTCGTAACCCAAACGACTCAAAAGCACGCCGTGATGTGGTGCTTAACAACATGCTGACCATGGGCACATTGAGCCAAGAAGACTACGACAAAGCTTTAAAGCAACCGCTTGGCATCGTGGATAAGCCTGCTGAAGGCAAAAGCCAGTTCCCTGATTTCTTAGATATTGTCAAACGTGAACTAAATACCGTTTACTATTCTGACGACCTCAAAAACGAAGGTCTGATTATTATCAGTACTCTAGACCCTATCGCTCAATTGGCCGCAGATAAAGCCGTTGATAGAAAACTTGGTGAACTGCGCCGTAATAGTAGCAAAACTAAGGATTTACAAGGCGCGTTAGTGAGTGCCAATCCTGAGACTGGCGAGCTAGTATCTGTCGTAGGTAGTGGTAGTGAATTTACAGGGTTTAACCGCGCGGTAGATGCCAAACGCCAAGTCGGCTCGTTGCTGAAGCCTATCATTTATATGACTGCGCTTGAGAGCGGTCGTTACAATTTGGCCAGTTCAGTAGATGACTCCCCTATTACGGTCAATCTAAACGACGGTACTGATTGGAACCCTAAAAACTACGACAACCGTGATCATGGCTATGTACCATTTACCACGGCACTGTCTCAATCATATAACCAAGCGGCAGTACGCTTAGGTATGGAGTTCGGCGTTAATACCTTTGCTAAGCAATTACAGCGCATGGGTATCAAAGAAAAAATCCCACCTTACCCATCAGCATTATTAGGCTCAGTTAATTTGAGTCCGATGGACATGCTTGGTATTTACCAAGTCTTTGCCACTGGTGGTTTCCGCACTCCTATTCACAGTATCCGTACGGTCATTGATGATCGTGGCCGTATTTTACAGCGTACTGGGCTTAACACTCAGCGCAGTATTCCACCTGAAACCAACTTTTTGACCAACTATGCATTACAGCAAGTCGTCTCAAATGGTACAGCCAGACGCGCCCAATCACTCGGCAGTAATTTAAACCTAGCCGGAAAAACGGGTACGACAAATGACTACCGTGATGCTTGGTTTGCAGGCTATAGTGGCAACTATGTGAGTGTCGTTTGGGTTGGTCGTGATGATAATAAACCGATTGGTTTGAGTGGTGGTACTGGCGCCTTACCAGTTTGGGTAGATTATATGAAACGCCTAAAACTGACTCCAGTTGCCCTACCAGAGCCAGAAGGTATCGAGTGGTTATGGTTAGAGAATAACTCAGGCAAACTGTCTAATGAACGCTGCGCTAACGCTCGCTACTTACCAGTAATGTCAGCTCATCTACCAGAAGAAGCCAGTAGTTGTGCGCTGAGCCTGTATCAGCAAGATCGTGCTCGTGAACAGACACAGTTTCAGAACCAGCAAGGTGATATCAATCAACAACGTCGCCGCGAAGGTTTAGAGATTCCAAATGGTGAAGCTGTTGAATCTGATGATGCAGCAGGTAGCAGCGAGCAAAGTGAAGGTGATGAAGACCGTGCTGATACTTGGTATGACCGTGCTGTTGAATGGTTCTAGCTGTTGAATGGCTCTAATACTGTTTTTGATATTTAGCTTTTAATATTTAAAAAAGGTTTTAACATGATGGTGTCATCTTTACGGACAACTACTTCAGTAAAACAAACCATAGTGCTATGGCGCAATAAAATCACGTCAAACAATACATTACTTGCAGGCAGCGCGATCGTTGGCATGCTAAGCCTAAGTGCCTGTCAAACAGCACCTAGCACGTCGACTACAGTGCAAACCACGCCTGTTCAAACATTACCAACGTCACAACCGACCGTGCCATCAACGACAACTGCTCGGGCGCCTATCACGGAAGCAAATGATCAAAGCAACTATCCAACCGAGCCTTACGATGCGGTTGAACAGTCCGAAACACCAAATCCGTTAACGCAAGAGACACCTGTATTTACGCCTCCTGCTCCAGAAGTAACACAGCCTGAACCTGTTATCATTGCGCCTTCTCGTAACGACTATATAATCTCTGAACCATCAGTACCGTCACATAATGAGCTACTGGAGCGCGCTAGAAGAAACTCGCAGCAACGTACTCAACAATCTGCCAGCAACAATAGCAATCTGCCGGCATTTCGCAATTTGATGCAAGTAGGTATCAGTCAGTTGAAAGCAGGTAATCTAACCAATGCAGAGAGCAGCTTTACCCGTGCACAGCGTCTAGCGCCCAAGTCATCAGCGGTATATTTTTATTTGGCACAAGTAGCATTAAAAAAGAACCAGCCTCGTAAGGCAGAAGCGATGGCACGTCGTGGTCTTAGCGTCTCTCAAGATAGCAATCGTAGACGAGCACTATGGCAAGTTATATTTCAATCAGGACAAGCTCAGGGTAACTCACGCGTGGTCAATGAAGCAAAAAAAGCATTGCGCTAATAACTGATATTTGCACATTTTAGATTCATTAGTTGAAACATCTATATACATTATGAATTTCATTGTATGTAGATTTATCTAGGGCAACCCCTAACACCTACACTTATTTTTATTTCCGCTTAAGGTTATCTTTATGGCATGGCAACAACTGCATTTACAATGCGAAAAATCAAACGTCGACTTAGCTGAAGCGCTTTTGTTAGAAGCAGGCGCATTATCAATAGCTTTAGACGATGCTGGCGATCAACCTTTGTTTGAGCCACTTCCAGGTGAATCACCGCTTTGGGATGAGGTGATACTAACAGGACTATTTGATGCGACTACTGATGCTGGCAGTCGTCAAGCGGTTGAGCAATTAAGTCATGAAATTGCTGCACAAGTGCAGGCTACTCGTATTTGGCTAACGGCTGTTGATGATAAAGACTGGGAGCGCGAGTGGATGAGCAACTATCATCCTATTGAATGTGCTAATGACTTATGGATTGTGCCTGACTGGCTAACGCCGCCTAACCCTGAAGCCACCAATATCATTATGGACCCAGGTTTAGCATTCGGTACTGGCTATCATGCTACGACTCGCCTATGCCTAGACTGGCTAACAGAGCAAGACCTAACAGATAAAGTGGTTATCGATTATGGTTGTGGCTCAGGTATTCTAGGGATTGCTGCTTTGCTATTGGGTGCACGTCAGGTATATGCAGTCGACATCGACCCGCAGGCGGTACTTGCTACCAATCAGAATGCGGTACGCAACAATGTAGGCGATCGTTTACAGGCATTTTTGCCAGAAGAATTTACAGAGTATTGCTCGCAACATGACGTTTTGCCTGTAGAAGTGATTGTTGCCAATATTTTAGCAAAGCCGCTTATTGGTTTAGCACCTTACTTTGCAACACTGATTGCGCCAAAGGGCCGTATCGTTTTGGCAGGTTTAATTGAGTCGCAAACCGAGCAAGTCACTGAAGCTTATCAAGCATATTTTGCACTGGATCCTAAGCATGCTTTTACTGCGCAAGAAGACCAACATTGGCAGCGTTTATCAGGTACATTTACCAGCTAGCAACATTTAATTACATCTGTTACGATAGAGGGCAGTCAAATGTTATGTATTTGACGCCACTCTGTCTTTGCCCATAATCATCGAAATTAAATAAGTAAAATGAGTATTGTGGGCAGCTATTGGTGAGTGGCTAAGCGGTATTGATAACCATACTTTTTTGGATTCGCCTCTATGACCACACCAATAAAAACCCAATGCCCCCATTGCCAAGCTTGCTATAGCGTTAGACAAACTCAACTGAATCAAGTCAATGCTACCATCAGCTGTGATCGGTGCCAGCAAAGTTTTTTGGTCAATAAGCATCTTGTGGTAAATTCTGAGGTCATTCAAAAGCCAACATCACAAAAAAACATTCCTGCTCAACAAAAAGCTCAAACTCAACCAATATCAAACGAGCAAAAAGCGACTACTAGTAGCAATCAGCATAACCCTCAAAATGTGCCAAATCGCCCTACACCTTCAATCAGTAAGAAAAAATCATCTGATATTTTGATTCATGACGACTTAATTTATGATGATATGGATATAGACGATCCAGAAGAGAACGTTCAAGAGTATGACTCATTAGATAGCATGGATGCATGGTTAACTCAAGCCAGTAATACCAGTCCTAGCGTAGCAACCACAGAAAAACCAAAAGCGACTCCTTCTAAAGAAACTATCAAAAGCCCTAATCCATCAACAAAGAAACCATCTACTAGTACAATATCAACATCAACACAGGACATGCTCAGCTCGGCAGTGGCCAATGATATTCATGCCAATGTTGAGAGTACTGATAACAATTCATGGCTGCAAAAACTATTAGAAGAACAAAATCAAGACGAAGAAACACCACCAGATGATACAGACTTATCACAGCTTCTCTCTGATATGGGAGTACCCGTTAAAGATGAAGACCCTGCTGCCGACGATCGCTTAAGAAAAACACAGCTACCGTTTGCACCAACCCAAACGACACGTTCAATTGCATCATTATTATGGATACTAGGTTGTTTGGTCTTAACACTGCTACTCGCGGCTCAGTATGTTATTTTTAACTTAGAAAATTTAGTCAAAAACCCAGCCTACGCTCAGCGTCTCCAATCAATATGCTCTATCGCTGCCTGCAGCTTGCCCAGTGCGGACTTATCAGCCCTTACTATCAGCAATACCTTTCATAGAAGCAGTCAGATCAAAACTGCTGGTACATTTAGCGATATAGGCGCTACTCTAAGTAATGGGAGCCCGCAATCACAACTATACCCAAATGTAAAAATAAGCGTTTATGGTAAAGATAAGATTATTGGAGAGTTTATTGCAGGTCCAAACGATTATTTATTAGGCAAGCAAAGTCAGTTAATGGCCAATACAGATAGACAGCTATTGTTTACTATCCCTGTCGCTAATGCGCAAATTCGCGACATTACTATGACCGCTCTTTATTAAATTAGAGTGTTATATATAAATAAGTCTGAGTAGAAAACACGCTGTAAATTCACTTTCAATTAAACCGTGATAGCTAAGATAACGATGAATCTATCAGCGCTAGGCGATATTAATTTGATATACTATGGTTCTGACCCCTTACAATCAGAATTTTTCTTCATCTCAAGGATATTATTTTATGGCACCTCATGCACAGCATAATGCCAATCATTTTGCTAAAAGCTCTGAGCACCCTGCCGATTATAATAAAGACGAATACCAACCACCTACGCACGGCTTTGATTTTGCTAGTCAACACTATACAAGTAGTGCGCAGCAACCTCTACGAGTTCATGTAGAGCGTGTGGTACGTCAGTACTTTGCGATGTTAGGAGATGAGATGCCCACTGATTTATATGAGCTGATTTTGAAGCAAGTCGAAGAGCCTCTCTTATCTGTCGTCCTAGAAAAAACAAGAGGCAACCAAACCAAATGTGCTCAGATATTAGGCCTAAATCGAGGCACTTTGCGCAAAAAAATGAAGACCTATGATTTAATGTAGCATTGTTATATGAGCTTACCCATCATCATTGACTATCATTATGTATGGCAATCAAACGTTCGTCGCTTTATCTATCATGATACGGCATACCGTTGTCATCATCACCTTGCCAGACGTTTACGTCAGGCTTTTTTTATGGAAAATTTCTTATGAGTACAACCCCACTTGCCCTACTATCGGTCTCCGATAAGTCTAATATCGTCGAGTTTGCTCAAGGCCTTCTCAAAGCAGGTTTTGGTTTATTATCTACTGGCGGTACTTATCGTCTGCTCACAGAAAACAATGTCGCCGTGACTGAAGTATCAGATTACACAGGCTTTCCTGAAATGATGGATGGCCGTGTTAAAACGCTACATCCTAAGATTCACGGTGGCATTCTAGGACGCCGTGGTACAGATGATGCAGTAATGAGTGATCATGCGATCGAACGTATCGACTTGGTCGTCGTGAACTTATATCCATTTGCTGAAACGATCGCACGTGCTGACGTGACTATGAACGACGCTATCGAAAACATCGATATTGGTGGCCCTACCATGGTACGTTCAGCAGCGAAAAACCACGCACATGTAGGTATCGTCACTGATCCAGCTGATTATGACCGTGTACTTAATGCCTTAGACGGTGGCACCGAACTGACGACTGCTTTACGTTATGATTTGGCAGTAAAGGCGTTTGAGCATACGGCACAGTACGACGGTATGATTGCAAACTTCTTAGGTAGCCGTGTCAACGAAACTCAAGAGCCAGAAAACTTCCCGCGTACATTCAATGTACAGCTTGAAAAAGCACAAGACCTACGCTATGGTGAAAACCCGCATCAAAACGCGGCTTTCTATACTGAAAACCAGCCTTTGAAAAGCAAACAAGCTTCAATCGCAACGGCTAAGCAGTTACAAGGCAAAGCGCTATCTTATAACAACATCGCTGATACCGATGCTGCGCTTGAGTGCGTTAAAGCTTTCAGCGCGCCTGCTTGCGTTATCGTTAAGCATGCCAACCCTTGCGGTGTCGCGGTTGATAATGACCAAGTAGCGGCTTATCGTACTGCTTTTAGCACCGATCCTGAATCGTCTTTCGGCGGTATCATCGCATTCAACCGTCCGTTGACGCTTGCTGCGGCAAAAGCCATTATCGACAATCAGTTCGTAGAAGTAATCATTGCACCTAGTATCGAAGACGGTGTACTTGAAGCGACAGCCACTAAGAAAAACGTACGTGTCTTGGTATGCGGCGAGCTACCAGCACCAGATCAGCGCGATATCCAACTTGACTATAAGCGTGTCAACGGTGGCCTACTGGTACAAGAGCAAGATCTAGGCTTAATCACTGCTAACGACCTAAAAATCGTCACTGATGTACAACCAACTGAAGCGCAAGTGGCAGATCTACTGTTCAGCTGGAACGTGGCAAAATACGTCAAATCTAATGCCATTGTCTACGCAAAAGGCCAACGTACTATCGGTGTTGGCGCAGGCCAAATGAGCCGCGTTAACTCAGCACGTATTGCTGCTATCAAAGCAGAACATGCTGGACTAGCAACTGAAGGTGCTGTTATGGCATCAGATGCGTTCTTCCCTTTCCGTGATGGCATCGACAATGCTGCTGAAGTAGGTATCTCTGCTATCATTCAGCCAGGTGGCTCTATGCGTGATGACGAGACCATTGCTGCTGCTAATGAGCATGGTATCGCGATGGTATTTACTGGCATGCGCCATTTCCGCCATTAAACAATCACCTATTAGTTTAAGACTAGGATTAGTCGTAGCAATTGTATTTATTACTGCGACTAATTTTCAGCTTCTATAGTATTCGTGATAATTATCGTTAAAGCATCACCCAAAAAAAAGCCACTGCATCAATCGATACAGTGGCTTTTTTAATAGCTAAGAATAACGAACTAGCAAATACTTAGCGTCCTTGCGCATTTGCCATGTTGCTTTCATTAATCTCAACCGTATATACCATACGTAGATAGTCCAAATAGTCTTGCAACTGGTCTTGGCCTAAATTGTCACGGATAATACTGGCTGTTTGCGCTCTTTGCATATCAGACAGTGGCGACTGCTGCTCAGTTTTAATACGGTCTCCAACCAGTAGCGTTGCACCCATCTCAGTCTCACTAGCGATCGCGACAACACCGTTATCAGCGGCTTGCTGACTAAATGCCAATCCACGCTCTTTGTCTGTTAACTGTGTCGTTTGACGGTTAATCTCACCCAGTGCTTGGAAACTAACCGACTGCTTACTGATATCAGCTGGTGTCTTGATACCAGCAGCCAATGCTTTAGCATCTTTTAAAGCTAATGCTGTCGCTTTCTGCTGACGGAGTATTTGAGTGATTCTTGGGGTTGCATTTGCTAGAGCAAGCGTCTTAGTAGGACGATAATTGCTTGGCTGTAACCATACGGTACCGTTACCAACTTCTACGCCTGCCGTTACCGCCTGATCTTGAATAGTAAACTCATCAAATGCCTGTTTAACCACAGCTGGTTGCGGCAGTGCTGATTTGTTGTTCACTTTACGATAATCTTTGATACGCTTTAAACTGACGTTTTCTTGCTGTGCGATATCTTCGATACTGAAGCCATCTGCCGCCAAATCATTGATTGACGTTACTTTATCAGCATAGATTTCCTGACGTTTATACTCTTTTGCTTTCGCAGTCAGCTCATCACGCATACTGTCTAGGCTTGGAATTTTTTTGCCATTGTCTTCAGTAACCGTAAATATCTGATAACCAAAGCTGGTTTTGATAGGCGCAGTCACATCACCAACGCTCAACCCTTCTAGTGCCTCTTGTACAGTATCTGCATCACTGCCAAACACTGACGGATTAAAGCGTCCGATATCACCACCTGTTTCACCTGATGGATCGTCCGACTCTGCTTTAGCAAGCGCAGCAAACGCTTCACCTTTATTCAGACGTGCTTTCACTTTATCGGCTCTTGTCTTGGCATCTTTACCAGTAAACAGTATCTGACTGACTTTACGCTCATCAGTAGCCGAAATGCTCTGCTTATATGCTTCATACTGCTGCTGCAACTCTTCTGCTGTTACTTCATCAACCTTGATAGTTTGCGGGCTGAGCTGGATATAAGCCAAGTCAACCATCGCTGCACTTTTCAATGTGTCTTTGTTGGCATCATAATATGATTGAATGTCGGCTTTGCTAAGCTTAACCTTATCAGCATAATCTTGCCAATTAAAGCGGTGTACCCAAACGTTGCGCGACTCAAGTTGCAAATCAATCAATTGACTGACCGCTTGCATAGGATAAACGGCCGTACCAACGATACTGGCATTTAATTGATCCAAGCTTAACTGATTGCGAAATTCTGCAAATAGCTGGTTTTTGGTCATGCCGCGCTGACGCAAGAAGTTTGAGAACTGATCGTTTGAAAAGTTACCCTCTGCATCTTGGAATATTTCTTCTTGACGCAGCAGACGATTGATCGTGTCGTCAGACACTGTCATACCAAGCTTGCCTGCTTGCTGCTCTAACAACGTACGGTCGATTAGACCTTTTAATACTTGCTCATGAAGCACATCTTCATTCAATAGGCTGGCATCTTCAACTTGCTCTAGCACTTCAGAACGACGGCTATTAACAGCAGTTTGATACTCGGACAGTCCTACGCTTGCCTCACCTACCTGCGCAATCTGGTTGGGATCGACGTTGCCGCCAAAATAGCTTTCGACACCCAAGAGAGCGAGCGGCGATAGGCATAAAATCAATAAAATGCGACCTGGCCAGCTTTTTAAGAAATCGCGCAATTTATCCATAGTTATCTCTGCTTTATTAACCTATATTGATGAAAAACCATTGTAATACTGTTAGGAGCTGTTGAGTGCAACCTGTCAATATCAGTACTATTTAAGCTAGCAATGGTAAGAGTAAGAGCGTATGCATTTTATAGTAAAAAACAAAATTTACTAAAGAAATCTGACTTAAATGACACACCTATCGCGCGCCCTATGATACGTGATTTTTCATGCAGACTCAAAATATTCACGACGCATGATACAAACTATAGCGATAAAAAAAGCACCTAAATATTAGGTGCTCTCTTCGATGGCTAGCTCATTACTTCAGCTATAGACCACCGACTATCATTTTACGCTTAAAAAACCGGCTTAGTTCAAGCGCTCTTTTAAGTTTTTACCAGCTTTGAAGCTTGGTACTTTGCTTGCTGGAATGCTTAGCTCTTCACCAGTCTTAGGGTTGCGACCAGTGCGTGCTTTGCGATCTTTTACACTGAAAGTACCAAAGCCAACTAATGAGATGCTATCGCCAGCTTCTAGCGCTTCACCAACACTTTCCATAACAGCGTTTAGTGCATCACCAGCTTGGGTTTTATTTAGACCACTTTTGTCTGCGATGCTATCAATTAATTCTGACTTATTCATAAAATTTCCTTCAAGTTTAAGGGGGTAATAAATGCTCACGCCAAGTATTGTAACGCTCTCATGGTGCTTACGCAATAAAAACTACCTAACTGGCGCATTAACAGGTTCTTCTTTGTTATCGTCTTTATATCAAGGCAGCATAAGGAGCGCAAGCGATTTTACATATTTTTGTGCTCTACACTACGTATTTGACACCTAATGTTACGCAAAGCGTTAGGAATTTATATATAAGTGGCTCTGCATAACTGAGACGATTGGCTTTCCTATTTTCTACGCTTTGACAGATTTGTCAATTGCCGTCTGTACATTGCTATGCATTAAGTTTGTATATTGCTGGTCATAAATAAAAGTGTCTTTATTGACTGCTAAATTGTAATGTAATAGTTTAGCCACTACAGAAACTAGCGTTACTTTTTATTATAAAGACGTTACTATAAGCAAAATATCACTGCAAGTCTTGGGCAAATACAGACTTCTGTTTGCTCAATATCTAAAACTTGCTAAATAAAAAACGGATTACTTACATGAAGCGTTCTACGTTGTCTCACTCTTTTCTTAATATCATTTTAGTATTTATCGAGTCGGCGCTGACATTACTGTTACGTTTGGATCCTGAACTGCGTAAGGCCGCTTATCCGCTCGCCAAGCAAGGCACCGTGGTGGCGCTTCGCCTGTATTTACCGCATGTAGAAGTATTTGCCACCTTTAGTACCAAAGGCGTGTTACTAGATGCGCAACTGCCGATTGGTCGTAGTGAGCCTGACGTGGTTATCAATGCCTACAGCATTCAAATTATCAACGCCATCACCACTCATGATAGCGAAACCACTGAAAAGCTACAGATGCGCGGTGAGTCGATTCAAGTACAACTGGTTAAACAGTTTATTATGCAACTTGGGCTTGGCAGCTTGATTCAGGGGCTGATTAAAAAGATAAAAGGTGGTAAAGCCAAAACCAAACCTACAGAAGCTGATTTGGAAGAAAAAAAGAACAACTACAAACTTCGTATTAAAGAGCAGCAAACACAGATTAATACCTTGACCATTAAAAACCGTGAACTCGAAACAACCGTGAGAGAGCTTCAGAGCAAGCAAAAGACGTTGATGATTGTCACTGTTGTCGCGCTTGTCATTATGATCGGCTCAATCATCGCACTATTGATGAATTAGTTTTGGTTCGCTGAATTACCTATAAATAAGCGTTCAATGTCTCCTACAGATATTGAACGCTTATTTTTTACTTCGTCAAATATATTTGTAGCAAACGAATTAAACTACTTATGTCTCATTCATATATCTCTTCTAAACATCATTGTTTTTATCAATTACAGCAATAAGCTTGATTAACCATTGAACCACACTTTAATCTTGACTAAATTACTCGGGATTAAGTATAATTACCTTAATCGTTGCACACATCGGGTTAATCATCTGTTGTTCAATAACGATAAGACAAAACTTAGCTGACGTATGATCGGTTGCTCTTTTTATCTTATGAGTACTTATTAAGACTTTTGGCTAAGATCGTTGTTAAACATAAATGACATCAAGTTTGGAGATAACACATGCGTTTGACTACTCGGGGCAGATACGCTGTTACCGCATTATTAGATTTGGCATTACAGACCAGCCAACAAGACAGTGCTGTATCGTTATCCGATATCGCCAAACGGCAATCGATTTCAATTTCGTATCTTGAACAGTTATTTTCTAAGCTCCGCAAACGCGGCCTTGTCACGAGTATTCGCGGTGCTGCAGGTGGTTACCACCTAGCTAAACCATTGAATGAGATAGATGTGATGAGCATCATATCTGCGGTTGATGAGTCAGTAAACGCGATGCAGTGTGAAGGACGCGGTGACTGTCAAGGTGGTACAATGTGCCTAACTCACGATCTGTGGTGTGCACTGTCGAATCATATCGAACAGTACTTGAAAAATATAACATTAGCGCAATTATTAGACATGGAAAACGTGCAGTCAGTCTCAGAGCGTCAGCACACCTCTACAAAAGATATTTCCATAAAAGACATTAATACTATTACTCTATCGAACAGCGAGGCAAACCCAGCATGAGCCAACATAACAACCTTATATACTTAGATTATGCCGCCACTACCCCAGTTGCTAAATCAGTAGCTGCTAAAATGAGCGAGTATTTGACTGTAGATGGTGTCTTTGGTAACCCAGCTTCACGTTCACATGGTTACGGCTGGCAAGCGGAAGAAGCAGTAGAAACTGCTCGCGGTCAAGTTGCTGAAGTTATCAACGCTGATCCACGCGAAATCGTCTTTACTTCTGGTGCGACTGAGTCTGACAACCTAGCCATTAAGGGTGCGGCACATTTTTATCAGTCTCGTGGCAAACATATCATTACCAGTAAAATTGAGCACAAAGCTGTATTAGATACCTGCCGTGAGCTTGAGCAAGAAGGTTTTGAGATTACGTATCTTGAGCCACAGCCAAGCACAGGTCTTATCCTGCCAGAGCAAGTAAAAGAAGCACTGCGTGATGATACGATTTTAGTATCACTTATGATGGTGAACAATGAGCTTGGTACTATTACTGATGTTGCAGCGATTGGTGAAATCACTCGCGAAGCTGGCGTAGTTTTCCATGTTGATGGCGCTCAGTCTGTTGGCAAAGTAAAAATAAATCTTGAAGAAATGAAAATTGATTTGATGAGCTTCTCAGGTCATAAAGCATACGGCCCTAAAGGTATCGGCGCATTGTTTGTTCGTCGTAAGCCACGTATTCGCTTGAAAGCTGAGCAACACGGCGGTGGTCATGAGCGCGGTATGCGTTCAGGTACACTACCAACGCATCAGATCGTTGGTCTAGGCGCAGCATTTGCTTTGGCTAATGAAAGCTATGAAGCTGACCATGCACATGCAGCCAAATTACGTCAAAAACTTTGGGATGGCCTACAAGATATCGAAGAGATTTACTTAAACGGTGATCTTGAGAATAGCGTACCAAATATTGTAAACATCAGCTTTAACTTCGTTGAAGGCGAGTCATTGATGATGTCACTTAAAGACTTAGCGGTATCATCAGGTTCAGCCTGTACGTCAGCAACGCTTGAGCCATCATATGTACTACGTGCAATCGGTCGCCCAGATGAATTGGCACATAGCTCAATCCGTTTCAGCTTCGGCCGTTATACCACTGAAGAAGATATCGATACTGTTATCAAACAGATGCATGAAGCTGTTGATAAACTACGTGCCCTATCACCACTTTGGGATATGTATCAAGAAGGTGTTGATCTAAATTCAGTCGAGTGGGCTGAGCACTAATTTCTAATATGGCTTTTTAGTATAGCTAGCAATATATTTATTAAACAATTGATCAGACAATTAAATTAAGCGTTTGACCCCAATTATCGATGAGTAGTGAGACATTTAAAGTCGATAAACGACTACTCATCATCTAACTAGGAGAAAACCCCATGGCCTATAGTGACCAAGTTATTGATCATTACGAAAACCCACGCAACGTTGGTAATCTTGATAAAAACGCCAAGAACGTTGGTACCGGTATGGTCGGTGCCCCAGCATGTGGCGATGTAATGCGTCTACAAATCCAAGTCGACGATAATGGTATTATCGAAGATGCACGTTTCAAGACTTATGGCTGCGGTTCAGCGATTGCTTCAAGCTCGCTCGTTACCGAGTGGCTAAAAGGCAAGAGCTTGGATCAAGCTGGCGAAATTAAAAACAACGATATCGCTCAAGAGCTAGCATTACCACCAGTAAAAGTGCATTGCTCTGTACTTGCAGAAGACGCCATTAAAGCCGCTATTAGCGACTATAAAGGTAAGCATGGCGTAGCAGCTCCAACAGAAGAAGCTGCGATCTAAATTGGGCTAGGCCTGCTAGCGTATGCGCTACGTTGTACTAGCAACGCTAAAGTAGCAATCTGCAATCGCTACTGACGCTAAAGAGGTGACAATGACACTTATGTAATTGTCACCTTTTGTTTTCTAATAGTCGCAAGCCTACACTTTTGGCAATCTTGTAATTTTGGTTGTCAGTTTATCTAGATTTTTTATTGATATTTATGATTAATAGTCAATGGGAGTTGGCATGATTGAAATGACAGAACGCGCCGCTCAGCATGTTCGAGACTTTTTGGACAATCGCGGCAAAGGCGAAGGCATTCGAGTTGGTATCCGTACGGCGGGTTGCTCGGGCTTGGCTTACGTTTTAGAGTTTGTAGATACCCCTGATGAAAACGACACGCGCTATGAAAGTCGCGGCGTTAGCATCTTTATTGATCCTAAAAGTCTCGTATATTTAGACGGCTTGTTGATGGATTACGAAAAAGAAGGTTTAAACGAAGGCTTTAAATTCACCAACCCTAACCAAAAAGGTGAATGTGGTTGCGGTGAGTCTTTCACAGTTTAATGGTTCAATGGCTGAAAACTGATAGATTTATGCTTCGCCAAGTTTTCATAAGAACAGTGCAGTATCTCTGCTATCGCTATGAAGAAAGGTTAATGTAATTGAGTAGGCAAGCGATTGAGATATTCTTAGCTAGGTCATGACTTCAAAAATAAATAAAAAAGCAAGGCATCAGATTATGACAGATATTACTTCAGAACCACAGTTTGATAACTTCTTTGCCCTATTTGAGCAGCCTGTACAATTTGAAATCAACCAAAGCAATCTAGAGCAACGTTTGCGATTGCTGCAGAAACGCTTTCATCCTGATAATGTTGCAAAAAATCAGACCGATATGGTTCAAGCACAGTTGCAGTCTGAAAAAGCATCAGCTTTAATCAATCAAGCATATCAAACACTAAGCGCTCCTGATAGCCGTGCTGGTTATTTATTAGACATGGCGGATCAAGCACAAAACATAGAGCATTCAATCGCAGATTTAGACTTTCTAGAAGATGCGATGCAGATGCGTATGGATCTAGATGATGCTATCGAAGACAAAGATCTTGCAGCCTTGCAGCAATTACATCCTCAAATTACAGAGCGTCTAGCAAATCAATCTGGACGCTTTAGCAACGCTTATCAAAATCAAGATTGGCAGACAGCGATTGATGCGACACAGAAGCTAAAGTTTTTAGTTAAGCTAAATGCTGATGTGACGTCAGGGCTTGATGATGTTGCAAATTCATCGCATTCAGATGACGATGACTTATACGTCTAAATATCTGTGGTTATGGCCCTCACTAACAAGCTAAATTCTATATATTTGGTTAAAATAGTGACCGTGATACCGTATAATCTTTGATTCTAAGCGCATCAAACTGTCAGAATCCGTATTCCATAGAATGAGATTACCGACGTTAGACTCTCTTACTGCATATGCTATATTTGCTCCATTTCACTTATTTATTTTATCTCTGAGTTATTCTTATGTCTTTAATGCAAATTGCTGAACCCAATCAAAGCGCTCAACCTCACCAACATAAATTTGGTTTGGGCATCGACCTCGGTACTACACGCTCGTTGATTGCTGTGGTGCGTTCAGGTAAGGCACAAGTCTTAGAGGCAGGCGCAGCGACAGATACATTATTACCGTCTGTTGTCTATTATCCAGCTACTGGTATGCCATTGGTTGGCTATGACGCCCTAGCGCATTTAGCGGATGATCCAAAAAATACGATCGTCTCGGCTAAGCGTTTTATGGGTCGTAGTCAAGCTGATATCAAATTCTCTCATCCTTATGAGCTGTCTGGTAATAAAGATGATATGCCCGCCTTTGTAACTGCTCAAGGTGAGGTTTCTCCTGTTGCAGTATCAGCGCGTATCTTAGCCGCTCTTGAGCAACGTGCAGCAAGTGCCTTACCTGCAGATAGCATCGAGGGTGCTGTGATTACCGTGCCAGCTTATTTTGATGAAGCACAGCGTCAAGCAACCAAAGATGCTGCACAAGCAGCTGGTATCAACGTACTTCGCTTGTTGAATGAACCAACGGCCGCTGCGGTCGCTTACGGGCTTGACCAATCATCAGAAGACAGTAAAAAAGAGAGCTATTACTTAATCTATGATTTGGGCGGTGGTACTTTTGACGTTTCTATCTTAAAGCTTACCGACGGTGTCTTTGAAGTGTTGGCAACTGGTGGTAATAGCGCACTAGGCGGCGATGATATCGATCGTCTTATTACCAATTGGATTATTAAACAATTAAATATCGATCCAAAAGACGTAAGCCTGCACGACAAATCAATACTAGCTCAACAAGCAAAAGCTTATAAACAAGCGCTGACTGATGCTGAACAAGTAGATATCAATGTGGTTGTCAATGGTCAGTCTTATCAAGGCGTATTAAGCCGTACAGACATACTAACTATCGTAGAACCTGTCAGTCGCCGTACGCTAAGCGTGTGCGAACAAGTCCTACGCGATGCCAAGCTGTCTACTACAGATCTAGATGAAGTTATCTTAGTGGGTGGTTCGACTCGTATGCCTGCAGTGCAGCAAGTCGTGACTGATTTTTTTGCTAAGCAGCCACTTTGCCGTCTGAATCCAGATGAGGTCGTTGCCTTAGGCGCTGCCCAGACTGCTCATCAATTGGTTAATGGTGATAGTGACAATAATTTATTATTATTGGACGTGACGCCATTATCATTAGGTCTTGAGACCATGGGCGGTTTGGTTGAAGTACTTATCCCACGCAACACGCCTATCCCTGTGAAGAAGCGTCAAGTGTTTACCACGTATCAAGACGGTCAAACAGGCATGGTGATTCACGTCGTGCAAGGTGAGCGCGAAACAGTAGAAAACTGTCGTTCTCTTGGACGTTTTGAGCTGTATGGTATCCCGCCAATGAAAGCTGGGTTTGCTCGTATCGAAGTTACCTTTAGTATTGATGCTAACGGTCAGCTTACTGTCAGCGCGCAAGAAACTACGACCAAAACAGAAAGCAAAATCGAGATTGTGCCTTCTTATGGTCTATCAGATGAGCAGAAAGAACAGCTGCTTGTTGCAGGGTTTAAACACGCAGAAGAAGACAAAAACGCGCGTTCTTTAATTGAGACAAAAGTAGAAGCGGAACGTGAAGTACTTGCCCTAGAGTCGGCACTTAACGAATTTGCGGCGTTGCTTTCTACTGAAGAACAACAGTCACTAGCAGAGCATATACAAGCGCTACGTAATTCTCTTAGCACTGATGACTTAGCGCTTATTGAAGCACAACAAGCACAGCTCAAGCCGCATAGTGATGCCTTTGCTGCACGTATTATGAATCAAAGCGTCAAGACCAGTATGGCCGGTACTAGTGCCAAAGACTGGTAATAAATACATCGACATATATAGCTTAGCTAACATATTAAGCTAACTTCTAATATTTTTTAAATTGATTAGCATCGGACAGATAATTTATGCCAAAAGTTACCGTACTACCCCACCACGAAATTTGCCCTGAAGGCGCAGAAGTTGAGCTACAAGCTGGTGAAAACTTATGCAAAGCACTATTAGAAAAAGGCATCAAAATTGAGCATGCTTGTGAGATGTCAAAAGCTTGTACCACATGTCATGTTGTAGTACGTAAAGGTTTCAACAGTTTGGATGAGATGGATGATATCGAGGCGGATCTACTTGATCGTGCTTGGGGCTTAGAGCCTGACTCACGTTTATCTTGTCAGGTCATGCTTGATGATGAAGACTTGACCATCGAGGTCCCTAAATATACCCTCAATCACGCTAAAGAAAATCATTAAACACTGAAGATACTTTCTAGTTAAGATTAAAAAAGGCCAGCTATATGATAGTTGGCCTTTTTCTATATATAATTTTAATATATTAAGCTTGAAATACTTAACGCTTACTTGCGATTGGCATTCTCACGCTTACTTTCTGCGGCTATGTCCTTTACTACTTTTTCTTCCTCTTGCTCTATGCGTTCCAGCGCAAAATTTAAACGAGCTCTAATATCTTGATAATCATTGTCTTTCATATCTTTGAAATTCAAATGCAAATTGAAACCAGGTAATGTGTGGTCGACCCATTTAGATAAATGACCTGTACTGGCACTAGGGTCAAGTACTTGCCATGCATCGATCTTTTCATCAATACCTTTCAAGCAAAATGCGGCAACGTGTTCGCATTCATAATTATGGCAAATATAATCGTAAGTGCTTTCACTGACCAATATCTGATCTTTGCCCGCACAGGACTCAAGCCTAGAAGCTAGGTTGGCTTCTTTGCCAATGATGGTATAGCTTAATCGACTATTACTACCAAAATTGCCAACGTGACAGTAGCCAGTGGTGATACCAACACGTATATATAAACCTTCAAACCCCATCAACCGCCATTTTTGGCGTAAGGTACGCATTTCTCGGCGCATATCAATTGCCATCGCCACACAATCTAATGCATCTTGACGCGAGCCGCGACTATTAGGCTCACCAAAAAAACATACCATGCCATCACCAATAAACTTATCAAGCACTGCACCATGCTTATCAGCGATTGACGTCATACAATGCATATAAGTATTGAGAATGTCTGACAAGTTGTCAGAGCTTAGACTATCAGACAGTTCGGTAAAGCCGATAATATCTGAAAACATGATAGTTATTTTTGCGCGTTTATTAGAAACACTAACGGGGCTATCCGATTTGACAATAGGCTCCCAAATTTGTGGGGGTACAAAACGGGTAAGCTTATTGATCACTGATACCATCGTGCTTAGGCGTCCCCCTGCCTTATAAGCAGAAGCCTTATAACCAATGTATTCTTGATACATACGCCAGAACTGATACAAAATAACCCCTAAACTTGCCACCATTACTATCAATGGTAATAAGCCTTCATCAAAATCCATACTATTCGCATTTAAGACTGTGCTAACGTAGAAAAATACAATGATAGTGACGACAGATACAGATAACAGTCTGAGGTGATTCTCAGGTCGGCTAAGAATGATACGTACACCAATCAAAGCAGCCAAGCTGATTGATATGACCGTACAGCATGGTAGGGAGCCAATGACAACCGATAATAGAATAATAACGATATTAGACGTCCAAAAGCTGGTCTGACGTCGGTAGTTATATATCAGGATCAGGAGACTTGGCAATGTAATAATAACCAATAGTGCCATTGAGATAGAACGGAAGTCGTAATATATAGCATGCAAAACAACCGTCATTATTAAAACGAAGACTTCTGGATAATCGAAACGACAAACTCCAGCATCTTTCAGCGGCGACTTTGGTTTGAATGTCTCTGAGAAGGTCATATGAGATTCACTTAAATAAGGTGAGCTATCTGAGAGACAAAGGCATACTACACTAACATATGTACGTTATTTGTCCTTATGACGATTTATCATAAGATATATTTAATAATATATTATACTTTTGAAATAAGTTTAAACAAGGTTACTGATGACTATAAGGCGACCTTTTGTCTAGTTTATTCACTGTTTTATAGTTTTTATCCACATTTAAATAAAAAGAGAGGCCAGATATATTTAAGTATCTGGCCTCTCTTTTTACATATAAAATTAAGGTTCAATCTATTCTTATTGAAGGCAAAATAGAATGATAATTACATTTGCCAATCAAACGGCATTTGGTGATGACCACGTAGCGCCATCATCAATGTCTGCTGCATTTGCGCCAACACTTCTTTGGTATATGGCACAGCTGGTACACCCCATACTGGGTTTGGCCATTGCATATCATTTTGATAACGGACAATGTGATGAAAGTGAAGTTGTGGCACTTGATTACCAAGAGCGGCCACATTCATTTTATCAGCTTGAAAGGTTTTAGCTAACTGACTCGACAACCAGCTGGACTCTCGTAAAAACTGTGTTTGATCTGCCTCAGACAGCTCATATAACTCTTTGATACCGGAGACACGTGGCACTAATATCAGCCAAGGAAATTGGCAGTCATTGATTAAACGACAAGTGGATAATGGAAAATCCCCCACTAAAAAACTATCAGCAGCAAGTTTATGATGAAGTTGGAACATAATGACGGTTCTCTTGTTGTTTAATGCAAATAAAATACAGAGGGTTAAAAAGTTAGTTGGGCTATTTTATCAGTTATCGGGTTGATAAAATAGCACCATAATTTATTGGTTTAATATGACTACTGAGCCTACTGATATCTAGCCATGTACTAAGCAGGCTCTGTCACCATGTGCTCGCTAAAATAGCGCAGCAGCTCTTGTATGACCGTTACGCGCTGTTGCGGTGTGGCCAGTTTATCGCTATTTTGGTAACGGATACCAGATGCGCCATTCATACGATAATGCTGACCATTTGATTGGATCAATTTAATAATCGCTAACGCATCAACGGGAGTATCTGGCGCAAATTCCAGCGTCATACTACTACTATTGGCATCAATTTTATTGATCTTCAGTGGCTCTGCTTGTAAACGTAATCCATGAATGGCGAATAATTGCTTGGTTTGATCTGGCAGTGCCCCAAAGCGGTCTATCATTTCAGTGCGAATATCCGTTAATGCCTCTTTATCATCGGTATTGCTAATACGCTTATAGAACAATAAGCGCTGATGCACGTCATGTAGATACTCCTCTGGAATGAGAGCAGAGCTATGTAGATTGATTTCACTGGTCAACGACAATGGTGTATTTAAATCAGGCTCCTTGCCAGCTTTAATGGCTTTAGTCGCACGCTCAAGCATATCCATGTATAAGCTAAAACCAATCGCCTGCATATTACCACTTTGCTGCTTACCCAATATCTCCCCTGCACCGCGAATCTCTAAATCCTCACTTGCCAGCATAAAACCTGCACCTAACGTATTGGCGCGTTCAATCGCATGCAAACGGCGTTTGGCATCACCTTTGAGGCCTTTCAGAGAAGGCACTAGTAAGTAGCAATATGCTTGATGATGACTACGTCCTACTCGGCCACGCAGCTGATGTAATTGCGCAAGACCAAACTTATCTGCACGTTCAATGATAATCGTATTGGCATTGGGCACATCAATACCTGTCTCGATAATGGTAGAGCAAACCAACACGTTGAATTTTTTATGATAAAACTGCTGCATGATCTGCTCAAGCTGACGCTCTTGCATCTGCCCATGAGCTACTCCTACTCGCGCTTCTGGCACTAGGTCACGAATAGTCTCTGCCATACGCTCAATACTGGCAACATCATTATGTAGCAGATAGACCTGCCCACCACGTAACAGCTCACGTAATATAGCTTCTTTCATCAAAGCTTCTGTCTTTTGCATTACAAAGGTTTTGATGGCAAGTCGTCGTGCAGGCGGTGTGGCGATAATCGACATATCGCGCATACCTGAGAGCGCCATATTAAGCGTTCTAGGGATCGGAGTCGCCGTCATAGACATGCTATCCACATCTGTTTGGATGGCCTTGATACGCTCTTTATGACGCACTCCAAAGCGATGCTCTTCATCAACAATCATCAGGCCAAGGTTGGCAAATTTCACATCTGGTTGTAGCAGTTTATGAGTACCAATGACAATATCCACTTTACCAGCGGCCAAATCAGCCAATACCATTTCTTGATGTTTTTTGCCGCCAAAGCGCGATAAGCTTTCAATGCGAACTGGCCAATCGGCAAAACGATCTCGGAAGTTGTCTTCATGCTGACCGGCAAGCAATGTGGTAGGCACCAGTACGGCAACCTGATAGCCAGCACTAACGGCAATAAACGCGGCTCGCATCGCGACTTCTGTTTTACCAAAACCAACATCGCCGCAAATGAGACGATCCATCGGCTGGTTTTGTCTCATGTCTTCCATTACTGCATGAATGGCATTGGCTTGGTCGGCGGTTTCTTCAAAGGCAAATTGACTGGCGAATAGCTCATACTGTGATGGGTCTATCTTGAAATGAATGCCAACTTTGGCCTCACGTCTTGCCTGCATATTGAGCAATTCAGCAGCGACGTCATGAATTTGCTCCAATGCTTTTTGCTTGGCTCGGTCCCATTTGCCACTACCAATCTTATGTAGCGGTGCTAACGCTGGATCACCGCCACTATAGCGACTAATCATTTGCAAATTGGCAACTGGCACATAGATACTAGCGTCATCAGAATATTTTAAATGGATAAATTCTTGCTCACCATCGCCCACATCTAAGGTAATCAAGCCATTATAACGACCGATACCATGCTCAATATGCACCACTGGACTACCATCTGTTATTTCAGTGACGCTCTTAACCAAGAATTCTTCTGATACCCCGCTTTGGCGACGACGGCGTGTCTGTAAAACTTGACGACCAAACAGCTGCGTCTCACTAATCAACACCAAGCGCTCAGGCACATAGACACCGCGCTCAATTGGCGCTACGGTCAGACCGACATGTGGTAGATGACTGTTATCAATAGCGCTGGTTTTATCTGCGGCTAAAAATGCCTCAAAGCTATCATACGCCTTGATATCAATCTTGCCTTTGAACAGTTCGATTAGAATCTCACGACGGCCTGCGGTTTCTGCAACGATTAATACGGGTGTTGTAGTCTTCGATTGCGTATCCAAGAAGTCGAGCAATTCTGATAATGGTTCAGACTTTTGATGATTGACTGCTAATTGGGGAGGCTCTTGAGCACTTAATGTCACCAGTCCTTGTTGTTTAGTGACACTCGATGGCAATGGTATTTGTGAGGCATCTGTACTTTCTGGTGCTTCCACATCATTCATCGTAGCCAGTTCATCACGAGCACTTAATATTACTCGTGGATACTGGTTTAGCTGTTCGTTAAGCGCGTTAGATAATAGATACAGCATTGCTGGCTCTACGATAGGCTTATCAATATCATGTCGACGCTCTTCGTAGCGGCGCTGGATTTGTGACCAGTAATCAGCTTGTTTTTCATTGATTAATTCATCGGTGATAAATAATGCATCGCTTGGTAAATAGGAAAATAAGCTACTCTCTGCCTCCCAATCTTTTAAGTTAAAAAATAGCGGCTGATAATACTCTAATCCGCTACTGGCAATTCCTGCCATTACGTCTTTGTGCAGCTCAGACTTACGGCTACTGGTATTAGGGAACATCGCAGCAAAGTTCGTGCGGAACGTCTCACGCCCTTCATCGAGCGGGAACTCTTTTGCGGGCAAAATTTGAAATTGGTCGATAGGTTTAGAGATATCTGGCATCTTGTGAAGCAGTGACAATGACTCTTTCGCCATACTGGTATCGTTGCCCGTCAACATCGCCTTCAAATCATCGGCAGTCAATGTACGTTGCGTTTGAGGATGAAAAAAGCGAATCGTTTCGATTTCATCATCGAACAAGTCTAAACGTAGCGGAAAAGGCTGACCCATGGCAAAAATATCAATAATACTGCCACGTACTGCAAACTCACCTGGTTCAAAGACATTTTCAACCGCGCGATAACCAGCCTTTGCCAGTAGCCCTCGCTGGGTATTGATATCAAAACGATCGCCGACACTCAAATCAAAATGCTGTCCAATTAACCAACTTGGCGGTGCGACGCGATGCATGAGGGCTTGTATCGAAATAAGCAGCACGCCCGTTTTTGGCATATCCGTCAACAGATTGATACGTTCGCTAACGATGTCTTGATGCGGAGATAGCTCATCATAAGTCAGTGTCTCCCAGTCAGGGAACACATAAGCATCGACTCCGCAAAATGCCAGCTCAGTCTCTATTTGATTGAGTTGGTTTTGGTCACGTGCCACCACAACTTTTAGGCGCTCGGCAACATTCCACATAGGTGTTTGCACCAAGCTTGCCAACCATAAACTGCTGACCGCACCATGGACAGGCGCTAGCCAACGCCGCTCGGCATTTTGGATAGGAAACAACTGCTGGTTAATAGGGTCAAACGCGTCAGTCAGAGCAGTAATAGGCATAAAGAGTAGAATCAAAGTTAAGGAGTCAGAAAGCTATTATACGAATATTTGAGCAATTACCAAAACTTATGCCGTAACGGTTTGTCACTTAAGAGTTTACTCACTAATGATTGAGTGTTAACAATGATTATTGCGCTTTAACTGTCATTACATAACAAAAAACCCCAACTTATCAGCTGAGGTTTTCATTTTTGCTAATCAAGCCAAGCCTAAAACTTCAGCTGATAAGTGGTTTATCATTAACGATAATGCCATTATTATCAGCATAAACAAACATACCCGAGTTCAACGTTAAATCACCGAAGCTGATTTCGATATCCGTTTGACCTTCATCACGGCGAGTTGATTTGCGCGGGATACAACCAAGCGCCATCACGCCAAGATCCATCTCTGCCATGTCATCAACATCGCGGACACAACCATATACAATAACTCCAGCCCAGCCGTTGTCGATAGCTGATTGTGCAATCATATCACCTAGTAATGCACAGCGCATAGAGCCGCCGCCATCAACGACCAACACTTTGCCATTGCCTTCTTTGTCCTTGCCATCGCTATTCAATAGAGATTTAACACAGCTATTGTCTTCAAAACACTTAACCGTCACGATTTCACCGCAGAATTTGTCTTTCGCACCAAACTGACGGAATGACTTACCTTCGATATTTGGTAAGCATACTTGCGACTCAGGATTGGCATCCAATAGATCACAAGTGACAAAATTCCCTCTATCCATTTGTATCGATTCTGACATTGCTCCTGCTCCTTATTTTAGTGTTTCAACTGACTGGTTTTTCAATACTTATCGATGCTTTGATAATAGTTATTGTATTTTTTACTCTTGTATTCTTGTTCTAATGCAATCTTGTCCCAATGCAATTAGGGTCTGTTGAACATTCAAATATTAGGGCTGCTGATCGCTAAAATTGCCTCAAACTAGGCGCAAGCTGACGATAATGTCGAGACCTTAGCGAAGCTTGCAACAACGTTTGGGGTGATTTTAGCATCAGCCCTTTGGGGCAGTACTATTTTTTGCCAATATATGGCGACATTGTTTAACCTAGAATGACTAGGCCGCAAAAATTTCACTGCCCAGTGTCTAAAAAAGCAGTGCCTAAAAAAAGCAATGCCTAAAAAATAGTGACTGCCAGCACCACATTTGAATGTTCAACAGACCCTAATAATCGATATCTGTAACTTTCCAGTTTTGAGACTGAATCTGTCACTAGAAAAACTGTCCTTTTATTTTTTGACACGGGTCATCGCTAGCATCTGCTTATTTTCGATAATATCGATATGCTTGATTTGAGGTTCAGTACGATATTTACTACGATGATAGATATCATGAGCACTCATAGCCATGGCACTAGCAACGCGTTTAGCAGAGATAGGATGTAACGATAGTGACTCTGAAACGAGCGGCGAGATGAGTTTAAAGGCTTTTTGACCAATGCTCTCAAGCGGACGACCTTTATGTTTGCCAAGCAATAGTGACGGACGGAAGACGACCAATTGTCCGAAGTCTAACGCCATAATAGCCTGCTCTGTTTCAGCCTTGACTCGATTGTATAAAAAACGACTGTCAATATCCGCATTCATTGAGGAGAGTAAAAAGAAATTCTCTACCCCTTTGTCACGACACAGCTTGGCAAAATTTACGTTGTAGTCTCGATCTACTTTGCGAAAAGCCTCATCACTACCAGCCTGCTTTTTTGTCGTACCCAAACAACTAAAAGCATCCGTGGTTCGATCGGCACCAACACTTGCAAACACTTCAGAGAGATTATCAAAATCATTGATTTGATAAAAACGCATGCTGGCATTAATGTAGCGTGGCGGGCGACGAGCAATCACAATCAATGTGTCATAAAGCTCACTCAGTTGCTTTACCAAATGCTGCCCTACTAACCCCGTTGCGCCAATCACAATTGCTTTTCGCTGCATACCCTATCCACTTATATAACATTAGATGAACTATATTGATGAGAAAATACCTATATCAAGGTCTATCGTTAGAATATCATACCTAAATTCCTCAATAACTGACGCTATTATATAGGATATATTGTAAGAGATTTTATCAACCCTCTACGTCTATCAGCGCTTACTACTGATTTAGTTACTAGAATGACCCAAATTCGATGATATTACGTAACTTCTTTGAGCATTAATCATCAAATATATTGTCCTTAGTTCAATAATTTGCTAAGATAATCGGCTTTACACGTCAACGCTGTTTAATTATTCCAAACAGCTCTGACGCTTACGATGATCTATTCATATTAGATACTTTAATATCAGACATCGACATCATATTTGACGAGACGGCTGCTCGTCACCGATGATTGTTAAACCCATTATTGCAATCAACATTCATATTTTTATCTATCTTTATCAAGGAGATACGCGTGGCTAATACTGCACAAGCTCGTAAACGCGCCCGTCAAAACACCAAACGTCGTCAGAACTCTGCGTCACAACGCTCTATGGTTCGTACTTACTTAAAACGTGTTGATGCGGCTATCGCAGCTAAAGATTATGACGCGGCTACCGAAGCTTATAAAAAAGCGGTACCAGTTCTTGATCGTATGGCTGACAAAGGTATTATTCATAAGAATAAAGCTGCTCGTCGTAAGAGCCGCCTAAACAAAACAATCAAAGGCCTACAAGCTTAAGATTTGTATTGGTTAGACCGCATTTCGCTTTTATAGCGTAATGACTAAAACCTTGTCACTGGTTCTAATACCGTGGCAAGGTTTTTTTATGCCTATTCAAAACGTATTCAATGAATAGCGGCTCTATCAACTCATTTCAATGTTTAAACAAAACATCAATTCCACTGCACTTCTGGCGGCAATAGCAACTTGCTAGGATGATAACCAGCTGCACGATAACCGTCTAACAATGAACTAATCGGCCGAGTATATACCTGACCTCGCCAAATAAAATGCGCACTCGCTTGATCAAATGGCTTATCATCAAACCATAAAAATACGCCTTCCATCATCTTCGGCCAATCATTCCAATCAATCTCTACCACATCGAACATAACCGCTAAGAATGCAGATAGCAACGTGTCATGACTCACAGCGAGCATCAGATGGCCGTGCTGTGGCTGATTCTGGTAAAAAAGCGACAAAATATCCAAACCGCCTTGATAGGTATTTTTAGTCCCTTCCAAATTGCCTTGCAAAAAGCGATTGATAAAGTTTAAGACGCCAATTTCTTTGAACACAGGATTGGCTATTTCAGGATCAGTGACGAGACTACCAGGCTCAACCAACAGCGACTGATGTGCAATATTACGCTCTAGACCAGCTCCCTCTTGCATCAACTGCGCGGTAGCAACACAACGCCCAATGGGGCTGGAGATACTATCGACGTCGAGCGAATATGGTAGATGGCCTGATAACCAACGACCCCAAGACTTTGCCAGTATGCGACCTTTGGGAGTCAACGGTAACTGATCGCTGGCAAAACCATTACCATCAGAACGCTCGCGTAAAGAGTGCCTCGTAAATAGAATCAGTCGCTTATTTTCAGGTAATAAGCTGACGGAGGGAATCATACTATCTGGTAGATGCGAAGGTGCAGGCGCGCTTGGTGTATGACTCCCAAGCTTGTCAGCAGATACTTTGGACAGGGTATTATTCAGATATTTACTCATGACAGCAAGCCTAGCAGATTTCTTATCAGGAATGAACCACAGACAAATCTAGTTGCAATATATCTTATAAATACTCCGCACTCTTTCAAAAATGCTTTATTCAAAAGAGTTCATACCTAGAATAAATGAAGATTTGCCCAATATTTACACACGGTCCTAGCCAATATCAATGACTTTGTCCCACGCGAACTCTAGTGCTGTACTACTGACCTCATTAGGATAGGCTCGTGGATTGACAATCACTCGCGTATTACCAATTTTATAATCAAATGCTTCATGAGTATGTCCGTGTACCCATAGCATCGGCGCCCAATCCTCGTGCATCCATCCTGACAGATCACTGACGAAAGCCGCATTGCTCGGTAGATTGGCATATTTTTCAGACACCGATAATGCACTGACGCTATGATGACTCATTACCACAGTTTTTTTACCAAGTTCATGAGATTCAATCAATGCTTGCTGTAGCCACTGACGATGCTCAGCATGAATCTGCATAGATACTTCAGGTGAAAACAGTTCGTTGCCTGCGTAAATCTGCTTGTAATCACGCATAAAATGCCTAGCAGCAGCCATGGTATCTTCGTTAGCATGATACTGATAGTCTGTCCAAAGCGTACAACCTAAAAGGCGTATATCACCGATATCGATATGCTGACATTGTAAGACGCGAACGCCTTTTTTAGACACAGTATCATAGTTATCCCAAGTTGCCAGTTTATGGTCAAAGCTCAATACGTCTTCATCAAAGTATTCATGATTACCAGCGATAGTAATCAGGGGAACTTCTAAGCGCGCCGCTTGTTCTTGCAACCACGGCATACCTTTGTCGCTATTAGCAGTATCTCCTGCTACCAATACTAGATCTGCATCAGTTTTAGGAATATGTCCAACGGGGTGCGATTGACGTGCATAACTATCAATATGTAAGTCACTCAATATCTGTAATTTCATATTATTCAACATCATTTAGTGGCGTTATTATTAAAAATCTAATTAGCGATAAACGCTCATAGCAGTACTACTGATATTTAGCTAAATGAGCGTTTTTAATATAGTTATTATATTTTAGAAAGGTTGTAAGAATAAATTTAAGTAGTGTAGCAGCTTTTTCTATACCATCAAAAAGTAAAAAGACAGCCATTTAGGCTGTCTTTTTTCTTAACATTTATTCAAACTTAAATACTTTGAAGTATTGTCTGTAGTTTAGCAGCAGGATCTAAAGCTTGAGTGATCGAACGGCCAATGACTAAATAATCAGAACCGTCTATTAGCGCCTGACTTGGTGTACAGATACGTTTTTGATCATCTGCATTGTCTTCAGCTAAGCGAATACCAGGCGTCACCAGTTTAAAATCCTGACCACATAATGCTTTAAGTGCCTTTGCTTCTTGAGCCGAGCACACCACCCCATCAAGTCCAGCTTGCTTAGTCAGTTGTGCTAGTCGGCTCACTTGGGTATCTAAGCTATCAGTGATTCCTGTTTGCATCAACGCTTCATTATCCATAGAAGTCAGTACGGTGACTGCGATAAGTAAGGTATCAAGATCTCTATCTAGCAAGCGCTGTTTTGCCAACGACATGGCTTCTAGACCTGCGCTAGCATGGACATTCACCATCCAGACACCAAGCTCAGCGGCAGCCAATACTGCTTGGGCAGTAGTATTAGGAATGTCATGAAATTTTAAGTCTAAGAACACTTCAAAATCACGTTGATGCAGTGCCTTGATGATATCAGGACCACAACGGGTAAACAGCTCTTTACCGACTTTTAATCGACATTGGGATGGATCTAACTGGTCAGCTAGCGCTAGAGACGCCTCTACCGTCATATTGTCTAGAGCGACGACAACTGGAGAGTTAATTACATTATTCATGGTTTTACCATATATTTTGAAGTTATCAAAGTATTGTATTTGAGGTCAGTACTGCGATCGTTAAGCTATCACCTAGCAGATCACATAAAAAATCACTTAACGACTTAATCTCGTCTACGCTTAGACAGAGTAGAGCCTTCAGTTAGGCTAGTTGCATCGGTATTGTGCACGTTAGTAGCAGAAGCACCATAAACAGCTTCATCTACTGTTGGCGCGCTTGCTTGACGATCGATAACTGTATTGGCTTGAGTCAATTGCTCTTGCAGGTTTGCGTTTGCTTTTTGTAGACGTGAGATTTCCCACTTATTTTGCAGCACACGAAAGATAAGTAATGCCAGTAAAATACCAATAACAATACCTAGCATCAAACACAAAATAAGTAGCAACCCTAGATTCATCGTAGGTGCTTGTGAAAACAGTAGGTTGACTCCGACCTCAGTATTATTTGCCAATACCAAACCAAGTGAATAGGCAAAGCTCAAGAATAGCAATACAAATAGTAGAAAGCGCATGAGACAATTACCTCAGTTTGGAATGATAAATTTTGAACGGTTCAATAGTCAGTACTGGTTTAACTAACTGTTTGCTACCGTATCGTTTACTGCTTCGCGTAAGGCCTTGCCTGGCTTAAAGTGTGGAATAGCTTTAGCCGGTACAGGTACACTTTCACCTGTCTTAGGATTGCGTCCCATACGGGCACGGCGGTGATGTAGACAAAAACTACCGAATCCGCGAACTTCGACTCGGCCATCATTGGCTAAAGTATGGGTCATCAAGTTTAAGATTTCACGCACTGCGTCATCAACCACGGTGTCTGCCATGTTGTCACAGTTTGCACTCAAATTACTAATAAATTCGGATTTGTTAATCGCTTGCTGCATTATTACGCTTGCCTTGTTGATTGATGGATAAGCTGATGATAAGTCAACGCTCTATAGTACGTAAATGCGTTTGGATAATTAAACTATATATACTGAATCTTTAAAAACTAACATTCAGAATCATATTCTGACTATAAAAAGCTTATAACTATCATCTCGTTACTCAATGGTGCAAATGATAGCGGATATTAGCGTAAATGGGAATAAGAGTTTTCCCATTTGGCTAAAAACCTCTATTACTAACTGTATTAATAAAATCTAATCATAAAAAAAAGCGACCGAAGTCGCTTTTTTTATATTACTTTTATATCAATAGCTTACAGCTTACTGCATTTGCTCTTTGATCAAATCACCAATAGTTTTTGGCTGTGCATCAGAACCTGGAGCAGCAGTAGTGTTGGTGCTACCAAGATCTTTAATCGCTTGACGCTCTTCAGCTTCGTCTTTCGCTTTGATAGACAAATTGATGTTGCGTGTTTTACGATCAACACTGATGATTTTCGCTTCAACGTCATCACCAACAGTCAGATGCTTAGTTGCATCTTCAACGCGGTCACGTTGAATTTCAGAAGCACGTAGATAAGCTTCAACTTCGTCAGCAAGTTCGATAGTAGCGCCTTTAGCATCTACTTCTTTTACTTTACCATTAACGATAGCACCACGGTCATTGTTGACTAGGTATTCGTTGAATGGATCAGAGCTTAACTGCTTAACGCCTAGGCTGATACGGTTAGCTTCTGCATCTACAGACAATACCATTGCTTCGACGGTGTCGCCTTTATTGTAGTTACGGATAGCATCTTCGCCAGTTTCGTTCCAAGAGATATCAGATAGATGAACAAGACCATCAATACCACCGTCTAGACCGATAAAGATACCGAAGTCAGTGATTGATTTGATAGTACCAGTGATTTTATCACCGCGCTCATGTTTCTTATCAAACTCATCCCATGGGTTAGCTAGAGTTTGTTTGATACCTAGGCTGATACGACGACGTTCTTCATCGATATCAAGAATCATTACTTCAACTTCATCGCCCACTTGAACAACTTTAGATGGGTGGATGTTTTTGTTGGTATGATCCATTTCTGATACGTGTACTAGACCTTCAATACCTTCAGAAATCTCAGCGAAACAACCATAGTCAGTCAAGTTAGTTACGCGAGCTTTTACAACACTACCTACTGGGTAAGTGCCGCCAACGTTATCCCAAGGATCAGTACCAAGTTGTTTTAGACCTAGGCTAACGCGGTTGCGTTCACGGTCAAACTTCAATACTTTAACTTTTAGGTCTTGGCCAACTTCAACAACTTCAGATGGGTGCTTGATACGGCGCCATGCCATGTCAGTGATGTGCAATAGACCATCGATACCACCTAGATCAACGAACGCGCCGTAATCAGTAAGGTTCTTAACGATACCTTCGATCTCGATGCCTTCTTCAAGCTTGTTCAATAGCTCTTCGCGCTCAGCTGAGTTTTCAGCTTCCATAACTGCACGACGGCTAACAACAACGTTGTTGCGTTTCTGGTCAAGTTTGATGACTTTGAATTCTAGCTCTTTGCCTTCAAGATGCGTTGTATCACGGATAGGACGTACATCTACCAATGAACCTGGTAAGAACGCGCGTACTGAACCGATATCTACAGTGAAACCGCCTTTAACTTTGCTTGAAATGATACCTTTAACGATTTCATCGTTATCAGCGATTTTTTCAAGGAAGTTCCAAGTTTCAACACGTTTAGCTTTCTCACGTGACAGCAAGGTTTGACCCATGCCGTTATCAACCGCTTCAACTACGACATCAACGCTATCGCCAACTTCAACTTCAAGTTCGCCTTCTTCGCTTAAAAACTCTTCACGAGCGACGATACCTTCAGATTTAAGACCAGTATCTACTGTGATCCAATCGCTATCGATGGCCACAACAGCACCTGTAATAACCGAGCCACGCTCGATATCTAGGCCCTGCTCTTCAATGCTCGCTTCAAATAGTTCAGCAAATGATTCCATTATGTCTACCTTTGTATAGCCGTATCCTGTCCAGCACAGTACGGATCAAATTTATGATTGTATAGAACGAAATACTGGTTTTATATCCCATACAATCATATAAAAAAACGTTTGTTAATAGCGAGCTCATTATAATTAAAACTGACTAACAACAACTGTCTTATATCGAATGCAATATCTTGAATAAACTAAGTTTTTCTTATGGCTTCAATAAAATTTAACTTAACCGTATTATTTTATACTAAAACAATGATTAATAGGAAACTTTTTAGTACTTAATATGTTGTTTTTACTAGCTATTAAATGACTAGCTAGTGAAAAAAACACCTTTATCTTGGCAATGCTTCTTAACCTGCTCATATACTGCATCAGCATTAAGCGCTGAGCTATCAAGTAATAATGCATCTGCCGCAGGCTTCGATGGCGCTGTACTGCGATTTTCATCACGATCATCACGCTCTTTTATCGTCGCTAAAATCGCCTCAAAATCTGCTGTTTGACCAGCATTCAATAACTGAATCACACGGCGCTCTGCACGTGCTTCAGCACTGGCCGTCAAAAACACCTTAACATCAGCATCTGGGAAAACAACCGTACCCATATCGCGACCATCAGCAACCAAACCTGAACGAGTGGCCATATCTTGTTGTAGCTTGAGCAATGCTTGACGAACTTGTGGAAAGACAGCTATCTGTGATGCATAGCCTCCGACCGTTTCATTGCGTACTTGCTCACCTACTGCTTGTCCATTAACAATGATATCTACACGTCCTGAGTCATTGTTTGGTACAAACGCTATCTCTAAGCTTTCAGTCAATGCTAATACAGCATTTTCATCAATTGGTTGGCTAGTATCTGCGCTGATTAAACCCGCTTCAAACGCCTTGAGTCCTACAATTCTATATAGCGCCCCAGAATCTAGCAATTGATAACCCAGTACTTGCGCCAAACGCCATGTGACCGTACCTTTGCCAGCGCCACTAGGGCCGTCAATACAAATCACAGGGTAGCGCGTTGATTGTGTGTTGCTGTCATTTTTATTGAGCAGATCGTTGTCAGATGCGGAGACGGTCATAATACTTACTCAACAATAATGGCTGCTACTTATAGGGCTTCTCACACAATCACAATAAAGCAATATTTACTGATATATCATGTGCTTAATAGCAGAGCAAAAGGTTCACTATCAAATAGGGCGACATTATAGCAAAAAATAGACGCTATCACTAGCACCAAGACTGATATCTTGTTTATTAGTTATTTTCAGTCAAAGCCTTATTTTTATTCTTTTTTGCTGCTCGCCTACGCTCACGAAAAAACGTCTTTAACATCTGGCTACTGTGCTCACTGCACAGTCCTTTGTGAACTTGGATATTATGGTTATAAAAAGGCTGAACTGATAAATCAAACTGACTACCTAGCATCCCAGCACGCGGTTCATTCGCTGCATATATCAGTCTATCTACACGAGCATGAATTAGCGCACCTATACACATCGTACACGGCTCCAACGTCACATATAAAGTCGTGTGTAGTGGCAATCGATAGTTTGCCAAACGCTGGCACGCATCTCTTAACGCAACTATCTCAGCATGCGCTGTCGCATCGTGACAGCCAATTGGTTGATTAAACCCTTGACCGATGATCTGCTGATCATGTACCAATACCGCACCTACTGGCACCTCTCCACATTCAGCGCCTTGTTCAGCCAGTCTCAGTGCTTTTTGCATCCATTTAATATCTTCATCTAACCAAAATGTACTGGTATGCATAGCTTCGATATCTGGCTGATGATTCAATGATTGATAAGGTTTCAAACTTATACTCGATGTGGTCATCATCTATTGTGGCAGTTGCCAATCAATCGGTGTCTGACCATACTGCACCAAGTAATCATTAGTCTTAGAAAAAGGTTTGGTACCAAAGAACCCGCCACGATTAGCAGCCAAGGGTGAAGGATGTACTGCAGTCAAAATCAGATGTTTATCGGTATCAATATACTTACCTTTTTTCTGTGCTTTACTACCCCACAAAATGAACACAGTATGCTCTGTCTGTTCGTTGACCGCATCGATGACTGCATCAGTAAATTGCTCCCAGCCTTTATTTTGATGACTATTCGGCTCGCCTTCTCGTACAGTCAGTGAACTATTTAACAGTAACACACCTTGCTCCGCCCAATAGGTCAAATCACCATGCGCTGATGGACGGATACCGATATCATCTGCCATCTCTTTTAGTAGATTGTTAAGTGATGGCGGCTTTGGAATGGCTTTAGGGACAGAAAATGACAACCCCATTGCCTGTCCTGGACGATGATAAGGATCTTGACCTAAAATGACCACCTTGACTTGCGATAACGGCGTGAGATTAAGCGCATTAAACATCAGCGGCGCAGGTGGATAGATACTATCGTCTGACTGATAGGCTTCCTTTAAAAATGCGCGTAGATTATCCATATTCTCAGACGTTAGTTCATCTGCTAATGCTGTTTTCCAATCTTCTGGTAAACGGACATTGTCTAAAATCGCCTGTTTTTGTTCTGCTGTTTTGGTTGTCGGTTCATCAAACAGTTCCATATTGTGTCCTTTTTATACTTGTTATCTTGTTATAAGTTCAATAGATTTGTTAAAGCCAGCTTACTATAAATAATCATACTAACAAAAAATAGTGTGCACTTTGTTGATGAATTATAGCAATAAAAAAACGGCTACCGCAGTAATACGGTAGCCGTTTTTGTGACATCAATATTAAACAACTTAGCTAGCAAGAGATTCAGAATCGGGTTGTGGTTCATGAGTTTCAACGACTGTCAGAATAATACGACTATCAGCTGAGCCTTTGTCTGACACCTTATCAGGCTTCATCGTATCATTCTCTTGAGAATCATCGACTTTAGGCTCTAAAGTCAGATGTACGACACCGCCATTGACCAAATCACCAAACAAAATCATACTTGCCAATGGTTTTTTGATTTCATCCTGAATCAAACGCTGCATCGGACGTGCACCCATTAGACGGTCATAGCCTTTATCCGCCAAGTAGTCACGTACATCGTCATCAATCTCTAATGTCACTTGCTTATCATCAAGCTGTACTTGTAATTCAACCAAGAACTTATCGACAACCGATACAACAACTGACGTATCTAGAGGATTGAACTGAATAATGGCGTCTAAGCGATTGCGGAACTCTGGCGTAAAGACACGTTTCAGCGACTCTGTATTATCACGACTATGGTCTTGTTGCGTGAAGCCCATTGACGAGCGACTGATACTATCAGCACCAACGTTCGTTGTCATAATAACGATGACTTGCTTAAAGATGGCCACACGACCATTGTTATCAGTCAACGTACCATGATCCATCACTTGTAGTAACAAGTTGAACACATCTGGATGCGCTTTTTCAATCTCATCAAGCAACAATACACAATGTGGATGCTGATTGATTTTTTCGGTGAGTAAGCCGCCTTGATCATAGCCAACATAACCTGGAGGTGCACCGATCAAGCGTGATGCCGTGTGCGCTTCCATATACTCTGACATATCAAAGCGTACTAATTCTACACCTAACAGGTTCGCTAACTGACGCGATACTTCTGTTTTACCCACACCAGTCGGACCTGCAAACATAAACGAACCAATTGGCTTATCTGGGGCTTTTAATCCTGCACGTGATAGCTTGATAGCATCAGCCAACGTAGCAATCGCCTCATCTTGACCAAACACCAAGTGCTTCAGATCTCGATCTAAATGCTCAAGGATACTCTTGTCATCACTCGATACAGATTTGGGTGGAATACGTGCCAGTTTAGCAATGATAGCCTCGATATCAGCAACATCGATTTTCATCGGTGGCTTTTGACCCTTTGATAACTTCACACCATCTGCTGATTTAGCACTATCGCTCGCTTTCGCAGTCGCTGCTTCATCCTGCATTTCATTATCTGTATCACCATCGATACCTTCAATATCAGCATCAATTTGCGCATCAAAATCCTGCTCTAAATCAGCAATGAAACTCTCTTCCGCTTCGATATCATCGACATCAGGCACCACACCTAAGCGCTTGTACGCACCTGCTTCGTCAATCACGTCAATAGCTTTGTCAGGTAAAAAACGCTCATGAATATGCTTGGCTGATAACTGTACCGCTGTAACCAACGCTTCATCCGTATACTCAACATTATGGAATTCTTCATAACGAGGTTTTAGACCACGCAAGATATCGATGGTGTCATCCACACTAGGTTCTTTAACATCGATTTTTTGGAAACGACGCGACAATGCATGGTCTTTTTCAAATACTTGGCGATACTCAGTAAAGGTTGTTGAACCGATACAACGCAGCTCACCGTTGGCAAGTGCAGGCTTAATCAAATTAGACACATCCATATTGCTGCTCATAGATGAACCAGCACCAATAATCATATGAATTTCATCAATAAAAAGAATAGCATTTGGTTTTTTCTTTAACGCATCAAGCAATGATTTCATGCGTTTTTCAAAGTCACCGCGATACTTAGTTCCCGCAATCAATGAACCAATATCAAGGCTATAAATCACGCAACCATTAAGGGGCATTGGTGCTTTATCGTTAATAATTAACCATGCCAAACCTTCAGCGATAGAGGTTTTACCTACACCAGGCTCACCTACTAGCAATGGGTTATTTTTACGACGACGGCATAGTACTTGGGCAGCACGTTCAATTTCAGAAGCACGCCCAATCAAAGGATCTGTTTTACCTTCAGCAGCTCGCTGGTTTAGATTGTTCGCAAATTCAACTAAGGGATCTTTACTGGTCTTTTCAGAGGCACTACGGCGTTCAGTGCCTGCAGAACCACGTGATTCAGATGGCTCTTCTTTATCTTGACCATGTGATAAATACTGAGTCAGCTCAAGGCGACTGATGCCTTGTTTTTTAAGCAAGTAGACAGCATAGGTATCATGTTCTGAAAACATAGAGACCAAAATATCAGACCCTTCCACCAAACGACCACCACCGATCGATTGCACGTGAAAAATAGCACGCTGCAAGATACGATCAAAGCTTTGAGTCGGCTGCGGTGACTGTTCTGTATCAGCATCGATGGTTGGCGTGTGTTTATTAATATAAACCTCAAGCTCAGTACGCAACGCCGAGACATTAGCATTACAAGCAGTCAACGTATTGGCAGCATGAGTGTTTTCTAATAAGGCCAAAAGCAAGTGTTCAACAGTGAGATACTCATGCGATTTTTGGCGCGCAAGCGTCATTGCTAAACGTAGAGAAACTTCAAGATGACGACTTAACATAACAACTTCCTACGGTTATATCTATCTTTATAGTTGATAGTTTTATGAATGAGTTAGTAAGTAAATCAGGGCGGTAGATGAATTGTTCAAGGGCTATATTCGTATTATTAGAAGTCATGAATAAATGAGGTGAGCGGTAGACTATTGATTAAATACTATAATCTCACTATCAGCCAACCGTAATCATAACTATCCATGGCCGCTTTTCTTTATATCAACACGATACTTCGACGGAGTCAATCTATTAACACAGACTAAAATGTATCAAAGCGTGCTACAAGCTAGTAGCGACAACCTTAATAACGAATATTAAATGTTGAAAAACTGATTAGATAGAAAGAGAGATTGATATTTTCAAAGCTAGAAATGACGTGGTTTTAGCAAGTTTAACTGAGATATTTAGTCTAAAACTATTGAATAGACTGTTTAATAGATAGGGTTATTTGCTATATAAATCAATACCCTATGGATAATAAATCTATTTTTAAAAGATGCTACTTGTATACAAGAGGAGTGACTGAAAAGTCGAAAAAGCTCACTATAAAGGTGAGCTTTAATATGGATTGCTTAGAAGGAGAGAATAGTAGGTAAAACTTTAATAGAGCCATATATCAGTATAAGAAATTAATAAATTGCTCTACTCGCCTTGATGCGGTTCGATTTGAGTTAATAACGGATAACCTTCACGATGTGCCAGACTATTTACTTTTTTAGCCTTGGTCTCGGCGATATCTTTGGGATAAATGCCAGCAATACCTTTGCTGCTATTATGAATAGTCAGCATAATCTCGACCGCAGAATCCATACTATGACGAAATTCTGACTGCAATATGTATACAACAAACTCCATCGGCGTGTAATTGTCATTGTACATAACGACCGCATACATAGGCGGTTTGGCTACTTCAGGCTCTGCGACCAATACATCTGCTTGCGGTGACGTTTCACCATCAGTATCACCGTCTTGTGCACGATGAGCAGGCATATTGGGAAAGTGCCAATCAGCAACCGTTGGCGTGGCTTGTGATATCATTTTTTTCATCATAATCAAAATATAATTATAAGGTAAGTTTAAGATAGAGAATGTTAAGGCAGGCGATAAGGCATGGTATAAAGCACAAACACTAATTAAGGTCATTGTGCTTTGATTTCAACCACATCATCGTCACTGAGTGTTTCAATAAGACATGAGGTAATTAAGGTACGATAGGACTTTCATCAACTTCTGGTAAATCTAGGAGCGATGGTAGCATGTTATCCACACTATCACCGAGCTTCCAGTCATACAATTGCTCTACTTTCTGACCACCAGCTTGCAAAGTCAGTTTGGCTTGCAATGGTCTAAAACCTGATGGCATTACAAAGCGACCACGTATCCGAACGATACCTTCGATCATATGGTATGCAGGGTCAAGTGGCACCTCTACAAGGTCATCATTGTTAAGTAGCGTCAATACAGGCCTCAAGCGTTTGGCTTGACCATCGCTACTAAGCATCCCAATATCAAAACCATACTCAAAAGCATTTTCAGGTAATGGCGAAATTTTGGCACCTAATACCTGTAAAGGCATACCACCTTTCTCACGAATGACATCTGAATATAGCTCATTGAGCTGTGACACTTGCTTATTTTCTACTGTTAGTTCTTGCTGGCTTTCACGCAGTTCTTTTAAATTAGCCAAACTGATGGCCAGTTCTTGTTTGGCAGTTGCCGCTTGGTTAGTAGCTATCTTATTGCTAAGGCGCAAATCTTCTAGCGCTTGTGTCGCTTCAGTGCTATCGATGATTGCTTGCTTGGCTTCTGTTTCCATCGAATGAAGGCCACGTTGGTAACCAAGCTTATGACCAAATATTAGCCCAACCACTGCTGTCACTAATACGGCTACAATAAACAGTGCCAATACCAATGTAGAAGCGCCGCGTTGTGAACTAGCAATACCACTTTTCGGGACATTATTATTTCCAAAGGAATGCTGTTTGCGCTCCAAGCTAGGTATAACCGAGTCTTTGCACGATAAACGTGCTGGCTGTGAGCAAAAGCGTAGTACGAGCTGAAAACGCATTTAGACAGTATCTCTTAAGGGTAAGGGCAAGTCATTATAGCCGAATTTATAATCAATACCTAGCACCGCAAATGTGAATGATTGGAATATGAAGTCGTTGATATTAAGGAACAATCGGTGCAAAGTTCAGCCCCATTGACTCGTCAAAACCAAACATCACATTCATGTTTTGCACAGCCTGCCCAGCAGCACCTTTGACTAAATTATCTTGAACAACGATAACTGTTAGCTCAGCACGCTCATTGTCCTGATGTACGGCAATACGTAAACGGTTACTAGCGCGAACACTGCGCGTATCGGGATAAAGCCCCTTTGGCATGACATCAACAAACAACTCTGACGCATAGCTATTTTCAAACGCTTGCTGCCAATCGATAGCCGCACCAGCATCGGTCAGTTCCATATGAATAGAGCTGAGCATGCCACGAATCATCGGTACTAAATGCGGCAAAAAGCGAATACGGTGCGTAAATTGACTGTCTAATAACTGTGCGACACCCTGCTCAATCTCTGGTAAATGACGATGACCTTCGACGCTATAAGCCTTAAAGCTATCTGTTGTCTCAGCATAATTGAGTGCAAGTGATGCTTGACGACCTGCGCCAGATACACCAGATTTTGCGTCAATTACAATACGAGACTCGATCAAACGCTCTGCTTGCTTATTCTGAGCTTCGATAATTGGTTTTAGACCCAAAATCGCAGTGGTTGGATAACAGCCTGGGTTGCCTACTAGTAACGCATTCGCAAGCTTGTCACGATTGATTTCTGGTAAGCCGTAGACTGCTGTTTTCAACAATTCAGGGCAAGCATGTGACTGCTTGTACCAATGCTCAAAGTCAGTCAGTGACTGCAAACGAAAATCAGCAGCCAAATCGATAACCTTGACGCCAGCTTGAGTAAGCGCCTCAGCTTGCTTCATTGCTACGCCATGTGGCGTCGCAAAAAACACAACATCACATTTTTGCAATGCAGCAAGCGTATTATCACCCAAGTCGCTAAAAACGATGTCAGACACACCGCGTAAGCTTGGGAAGATTTCATCAGCACGAGTGCCAGCTTCGCTACGAGAAGTTAATAAATCAATAGAAACCTCAGGATGAGCAGATAATAAGCGAATGAGCTCAATACCCGTATAGCCTGTACCACCGACGATCGCTACTGAAATCATAAAACACCCTTTTCTTGGTAAATACTAAATATGCACTGATAGATTCTATATTTGCTTATAATTCATTCAGTTCCATAAATTATACAGTTCCGCAAATGCGAACAAATACAGAATCACTCTCTAAATATTCTGACTCTTAAATTTTATAGTCGTGTACTGCATCCACAAACACTTTGGCATTGTCAGGGTTAACCCACTGGGTGATACCATGACCTAAGTTTGCTATGTAACCAGTCTTTTCACCGTCGGCGTAAGCACGGTCAAGCATGGCGTTCACTTCAGAACGGATAGTGGCAGGCGAGCCGTATAACGTCGCTGGATCTAAGTTACCTTGGATAGCTTTGCTGCTTTGCAGTTTTTTATGCTTTTTGGTCAACTGACGCTGACTCTCAGTCAGTACTTGACGCGCACGATCAATCGGCATCGTCCAGTCTAGACCTAGCACATCTGCTTCGCTGTCAGCCTGAATATCAAGCCATAACCCACCACCTTTAGTGAATAGCACTACAGGTACTTGTGGATGACGTTCCTTTAGTTCGGCGACAATACGTTTATTATAAATGTGTGAAAATTCGATAAATTGACGATGGCCTAACGCCCCGCCCCAACTATCAAATATCTGAACGATTTGAGCGCCAGCTATGATTTGGGCATCTAAATAGTCAATAACTGACGTTGCAAGTTTGTCTAATAACTGATGTAAAAAATCAGGGTTACTATACAAGAAGCCTTTGGTATAACGATAATCCTTTGAGCTACCGCCTTCTATCATATAAGTAGCTAATGTCCATGGGCTGCCAGAAAAACCAAATAGTGGAACTTGACCGTTCAATGCTTTACGAATACTGGTTACAGCACGCATTACATAATCTAGAGAGTCGTTTGGCTCAAGCACTGGCAATCTATCAAGATCAGCCTGCTCACGGATAGGATGTTTGAACTTAGGGCCTTCACCAGTTTCGAAATACAAGCCCAATCCCATCGCATCAGGAATAGTTAGAATATCACTAAACAAAATAGCAGCATCTAAGTCATAGCGACGCAATGGCTGTAGAGTCACTTCAGTAGCGCGGTCTGTATCTTTGCACAGGCTCATAAAGTCACCCGCTTCAGCACGAGTGGCCTTATATTCTGGCAAATAGCGACCAGCTTGGCGCATCATCCATACCGGTGTGGTATCGATGGGCTCAAAACGTAATGCACGTAGCAATCTATCATTTTTTAAAGGTGCAAACTGTTGCTGAACCGAGTTACTACCGTCTGAAGCACTCATGTACAAATCTCCAAAACAGCACAATATCCATATTTATAAATGGATATTGTGCTGGATAAAATAAGTTGAATAAAAAAGGTTATATGAAAGCGCTATACAGTTAATGCAAGATTGTCGCGGTGTACCATGACGACACGTTCTTCGCTACTGCCAAAGATCTTATCGAACTGTTCAGTACGCTCACGAGCGACGCGGCGCGCATCATTCGATGAGAAGTTTACCTGCCCGACGGCTATACGTTCGCCCGTATCTTGGTGGATGATTTCTACCACATCACCTTCATCAAACCCGCCTTGCACTTCCACAACACCCACTGGCAATAAACTTCTATTGTGCTCAGTCAATGCTCTTGCAGCACCTGCATCGACGACCAAGCTACCTGACATACGTAGATGCGCAGCTAGCCACTGTTTACGCGCGATGATTTTATCTTCGTCATTAGTCGTCAGCAATGTACCTACCGCTTCGCCTGATACCACACGAGTGATAACGTCATCGATAGCACCGCTGACGATAACGGTAGGACAGCCACCCATAGCAGCAAGGCGTCCAGCACGGATTTTGGTCAACATACCACCGCGTCCAAGCTTACCGCCGTCTCCTGCAATATCAAATAAATAATCAGCCATTGCACGTTCTTGGCGAATCATCTTAGCATCAGGATTATCACGTGGGTTATCAGTGAAGACACCTTCTTGATCGGTTAAGATAATGTACAAATCAGCATTAACCATCGCGGCTGCCATCGCACCCAAGGTATCGTTATCGCCAAATTTAATCTCATCAATCGTGATGGTATCGTTTTCGTTGATAACAGGTAGTACGCGCCATTCTAATAACTGGGTCAACGCACCCGTCGTATTAAGATAACGGCTACGATTAGACAAATCATCATGAGTTAACAGTAGCTGCGAGCTTTGAATACCATGCTGAATCAAAGCTGACCACCATGTTTCAATCAACCCCATTTGACCAATAGAAGCACAGGCTTGTAGTGCTGCTAGTTTCTTGGGACGTTCCTCAAGGTTCATACGTACTACACCTTCAGCAACAGCACCTGATGATACCAGCAGTACCTCAACGCCTTTTTTGTGCAGCTTAGCAATTTGCTTTGCCCACTCATATATGGCAGTACGATCCAGCCCTCGACCGTTATTGGTTAATAATGATGAACCAATTTTGACAATAACGCGCTGAATATCAAAGTTGCGAGTTTGCTTAACAAATCTTGCTTCTTCCATCGTGTTTGCTATGTCACCTGCCATATAAACTCCTTTTTTTCATATTAATTGATTGTAGGGATTAAATTCACAATTCAAATATAACTGCTCAAGCATACTAGCTTAAGGAACGTACATTACCTCAACGCCATCGTCATCATCGTCGTCAAAATCAGACGTATCCAAGCCTTCACGCGCCGCTTTACGAGCTGCACGATACGCTTCACGCTGTGCTTCAGTGTTCAGACGTACTTCCGCTTCCAAACGCTCGAAACGTTCTTTTTGTGCTTCAGCGAAGATAGGATCTTCTATTTCACGCTCACGCTCAAGTTCGATATCATTCATTAGATGATATTTGACCGCATCAACGCCTTCACCAGTTAGCGTTGCCGTACGGAAGACCATACCAGTCCAACCAAGCTCTGCAACGATATGAGTACAAAGCGCGTTCAAATCTTCATCATTGACCTGATCGATTTTGTTTAATACCAAAATCTGCGGTAAGTTGGCTAATTCAGGAGAAAAACGCTCAAGCTCATTTAAGATAACGCGAGCATTCTCGACTGGGTCGCTGCCATCAACAGGCTTGACATCAACTAAGTGTAGCAGACGACGCGTACGCGCAACATGCTTCAAGAAGCGAATACCAAGTCCGGCGCCTTCTGATGCACCTTCGATAAGACCAGGAATATCTGCCATTACAAATGAACGATGACGACCAATATCGACCACACCCAAGTTTGGTACTAGGGTGGTAAACGGATAATCAGCCACTTTTGGTCTAGCAGCAGAGACTTGACGGATAAAGGTCGATTTACCAGCGTTAGGCAAACCAATCAAACCAACATCAGCCACTACTTTTAGCTCAAACTTAAGAACTTTTAGCTCGCCTTCAAAACCTGACGTCGCTTTACGCGGTGCTTGGTTGGTCGAGCTTTTGAAATGGGTATTACCCAGACCACCGTCGCCACCTTTAGCAATCAGTAGTGTCTGGCCAATCTCAATCAAATCGCCCAATACTTCGTCTGTCTCGGTATCAACTACCGTGGTACCAACTGGTACTGGTAAATAAAGATCATCAGACCCTTTACCTGAACAGTTTCTACTATGGCCGTTCTCAGCACGCATAGCGTCATGACGACGCGTATAACGATAGTCAACTAGGGTGTTGGTGTTGTCTTCTGCAATGACATATACATCTCCGCCCTTGCCGCCATCACCACCATCAGGTCCACCACGTGGGACATACTTCTCTCGGCGAAAACTGGCGATTCCGTTACCACCGTCACCTGCTTTTACCGTTACGACGGCTTCATCAATAAATCGCATCTTACGTTCCTTAATTCACAATCCAGTCTATAAACTGGTTACAACCAACGGTTGTATTTTGGGGTTTTGCTATGTTGTTGCGTCAAAATGAACACTGTATAAAGTCTACTTTTACTTAGTGCCCATTATGACAATAACACCCGATAATCAATCGGACTATCGGGTGTTTAAGTATGACAGTTAAAATCCTACCAAGCTATTCAAAGTAGTATCTGCTACAGCGCCATTTCTATGACACGATAGCGCTACTATACTTGGTATGACGTTATCGCTCTACTGTATTTAGTAATCTATGCTGGAATCTGAGCGTAGCTGATTCCGGCCATTTGCGTCGCCAAACGCAATACCTGAGTACTATAACCTACTTCGTTGTCATACCAAACATATACGATAGCTTGGTTGTCAGTCAAAATAGTGGCTTGAGCATCGATAATACCAACATGAGTCGTACCAACGAAATCCGTTGATACCGCTTCTGTAGAATCTGTATAAGCAATCTGCGACTGCCAAGTGCTGCTATTAGCCATTTTACGCAAGAACTCATTTAACGCATCAGCGCTTGCTGGAGCAGTTTTCAGATTCACGTTCAAAATTGCTAGGCTGACGTTTGGTGTTGGTACACGAATAGCGTTACCCGTTAGCTTACCGTTTAGTTCTGGCAATGCTTTACCAACGGCTTTTGCAGCACCAGTACTAGTGATAACCATGTTCATCACAGCACTACGACCACGGCGGTCAGCTTTATGATAGTTATCAACCAAGTTCTGATCATTGGTAAATGAGTGAATAGTCTCTACATGACCATTTACAATACCGTACTCATCATTCAATACATTCAGCGTTGGCGTAATCGCATTGGTCGTACAGCTAGCAGCACTAACGATCGTATCATCACCAACGGTATCATTGTTCACGCCATAAACGACGTTTTTGATATCGCCGCCAGCAGGTGCTGTTAGCAACACTTTTTTCACGCCAGTAGACTGTAAGTGCTTGCCAAGGCCTGCTTCATCTTTCCAGATACCTGTGTTATCGATAACAAGAGCATTGTCGATACCATAAGCAGTATAGTCGATTTCGCTTGGGTCTTTGGCATAGATAACTTGTACAAAACGACCATTAACGATCATGCCGTTATTATCATCATCAATGCTAATGCCACCTAAGAATCTACCATGGATTGAGTCACGCTCAAGCAATGAGATACGTTTAGCCAAGTCACCAGCAGCGGCTGGACGTACAACAATCGCTTTCAGTTGTAGACCTTTCGCGCTTGACGCTTGTGACAATAGTAGACGAGTCAAGATACGACCAATACGGCCAAAACCATACAGCACAACATCCGTCGCGCCATTCACAGCACCAGCGTTGTTGATAGACTGTAGAGCGGTTTGTAAGTCAGTGTCATTAGCAATCAATTGACCAACATCAATACGAGTGGCTTGGATATCAGTGTTTTCTGAGATAACTTTTACCATCGATAGAGTATCAGCGATATCGATAGCTTTGGCGCTATGGTCGCGTAGCGCTACTTTTTGATGTAAAGCAAGTATTTGACCAACTGAGGTAGAGTCTAGCGTTTCGCCAAACAAAGTCACTTGTACGTCTTGCTTGTTATAGAGCTTGTTTAGTAGCCTTATAAGCTCAATCGCTTGTTGCTCTTGATTGTTGTAGTTGTTCAAGTGGTCTTGATGTAATTGGCGTAAGGTATCAGCGTTGCTCACGAGAAACATCCTTATGGTCAGTAATGTATGATCAATAAAATATGAAGAAGTGTAAAATAGATAGGTTGTGTATGCTCTAAATGGCGACTCTAATATGATAATCAACCACTATCAATATGGGTTATTGACGCTAGAGTATTTGAATCGCCTAGATTTTAGCCTAAAACGCCTCATTTTGCCAGTAGTAACCGATTAGCTAGCGTGCATAATAGGTTTTACTCTCGTATATAGCTCTTATATATAATTCTCATATACAGCTAGTAATAAAAATAAAGGCAGCATATATAGCTGCCTTATCGAGACGTAATGAAATAATAATTGCTATAGGGCTTAATTAACCAAAGCAGTAAATTTAGTTATAACACTTATGGTGCTAGACTCACCGTTTGGTTGCTCTGCGACGTCAATGTAAATTCTTTTAAGTCATAACCTTGCTGCTGAGCAATTTGACGATATTTGGTATACGTTTCCTGACTGATATTTGGCGAGCGTGCTAGTAGCCATAAGTATTTTTTATCAGGTGTCCCTACTAGCGCAGTTTTATACTCTGCATCACGTGCTAGCACCCAGTAATCAGCACGGCCGACTGGAATCCAGCGAATCCACTTCGGTAAAAACGTCACTTTTAGTTTGCTGCCGCTCTCATCAACTGGCTTAGCCAAACCTTCTGCCACGATACCCGAACCGTCCTCGCTCACACATTTATTAGTAACAGTGATTCCTGAGCCGTCATCTTTTTGAGCATAATTGGCAGTCACATCACCAGCACATTTACGCTGGAAATACATCGGCAAACGTCCGATTTCATACCAAGTACCTGCATAGGTGTTCAGATCTACGCTATCTACAGTAGTTGGCGTGCTTGCAGATTTATGAATAATATCACTTGGCTTAACCGATAGCACATCGGTCGTGGTCTTCTCATTCATCGCATCATCAGACATTCCATTAGTTGCCATGTTCACTGGCGGCGTGGCCGCATAAGCTGAGAATGCTGCTAACGGTATAATAATTGCTAAGGCAATGCCTGTGTGTTTGATAAGTCCATTCATAAATATGCGCTCCGGTATTTCTTTGTAGGATGAATTATTTGCTGATGCATCGCTCATTTGCTCAGCGTCGATAGTCTGTTCAGAACTACTGTTTAGATTATCTACTTGATCCTCTAACAGTCCCGACATTAATGGCTCATCTTCGTTCAGCTTTTGTGGCGGCTTATTTCGCGCTGATTTATAGCCAGGTGATTTGTAGCCACTAGCCACGTCATGATTGTCCTCATTGCTATTTTTTAGATCTTTGCTTATCTCATTGTCACTCATAGCTGACTCTTTTGCCCTAGGGCTTTTGTATCCAAAATAGCTGTCTTGCGAAGACGTGTCTTTTGCCAGATGGTGCGAATATTCGCCATTCGAGCTGTCGTGATTATAGCTAGCATCGTTACTAGCTTGGTTTGTCTGTTGCGTATCATCGCCATATTCATTGTCATTGAGCGATTGCTTAGGCTGCTGAAGTTGAGAACCAGCTGCCTGTGAATCAGTCCATGCTGACTCAGGTAACTTATTGGTTTTCATAGGAGTACCATTCTTAAATAGTGATTGTTAAAAACGCTTTATGTACGGCATCTATTTGGTCTCGTTTTCTAAAAGCCATTTGCTTTGGTATAAATTATTCGTGCAAAACTTGACTCTACAAAAGCTTTTTTATTATTGTATTTTGAGCATCACTTTTGGTCAGTCACTCGTCTATAGAAATAAGATCAACGTATCGTAGATATGCAATATATATTAAGGACAACTGGACTATTAAAACAGTAGTGCAATGTAGGAAAACGCAACGGTTTGTAAGTAACTATGAGGTTTGAGTGTTGTTTGAACACATCATAACCACACAGTTACTTACTGGATAACTAAGTTAAAAATCAGTTATTTGAACTTACTAAGCTTAATACGGAAGTCTAATGCGGGTCACATTCAGCTATATGACACCATAGATTGCCTGTAGCTTTCTTGAAGTATGCAGATTATATAAACTGACGGATACCTGCCACACCGATACCGCCATACTGCAATGCTTGATTGAGCATAGCAGGCTCCAGACCGCCTAACCCAATGATAGGCATATCAGCTAACTCTGCTAATGCTGACCATGCTTCCCAGCCAAGCGGTGCGTCATCAGGATGCGTTTGGGTAGCGAGCACAGGCGATACAAAAGCACCGATCACTGGTGGTAGCTTCTGTAGTATGCGCATGCTGGCAAGTTGATTGGCTGCCGTTATGCTCGCAATGTCATGGCAGCTGACGATAAGCGGATGGTCTTTAGATAACGACTGCGTGAGAGCTGTAGAACTGCCTACCTCATCGAAACACTGCATCAGTGTCGTTTGTGTCAGATGCTTGGCAACTATTCGCTGGCCAATCTCTGTCTCATTAGCGGTTAGTGATTCCTCAACATTCAAAGGCTGCTCATTATCATTAGGTAAAATCGCTAAAATATCTGGACGTGCCGTTATCAGTTGTTCAGCAAGATGCTTAGATCTTGCGTCCTTCAAGCGGATATATACCCACGACTCTGATGCTAGATTTTCTTGATGATATTGTAGCCATGCTGCCGCTGCATCAGTGTGTGTGTTGAAGTGTGCCAGAGGATAAGTAATCGCTATATTCGATGGAAGTTTCAACCATTCAAGGATTGTTTTGTTAGCAGCGGGCAGATGATACGCTCCTGTCAAAAGCTGTAATTTACTTACCCAAGTTAATGCCTGCCCTTCTAAACCCTGTTCACGGTGTCTATGCTGCTCGTACTGCTCTGCTGTCAGCTCAATCTTATAAACCTGTAAGCTGACCTGCTTATCGCCATAATCATGATGCAAACGCCCAAGCTTAACGATAGTATTATTATCAAGCAGGATACCCGTCTCTTCCGCCACTTCTCTTATCAACGCCTGCGCTGCTGACTCATTCGCTTCTATCTTTCCGCCGACAAACTCGTAACGATTTCCCTGATGCTGAGTAGCATCTCGAAACCCAAGTAAATACTGATCTTTATAATGAATGACAGCCACTGCAACATTTACGATGTTAGGTTTGTTAGGTTTGTTAGTTTTCGTCTTACTTTCCGGCTTGGTCTCTGATTGTTGATTTGACCCGTTCAACATACTTATATCCTTTATTTCGGTATTTACCTTGATTATTTTTGATAATTTAATAGTTTTTATAGGCTAGATGATTTATTTGGATTTAGCACTTAACTCATTAATTTATTTAAATAAAATGCTTAATCGAGATAGTTTATAACAGTAAACTTAGATAAGTTTACATAATAACTGCATTTTATTTTATCAATTGCCTTGCAAATTTATCAAATCTAAATGATAATTATTATCGTTAAAAACAATTACGCTATGGTTAGCCAATTTATAAGCCACTTTTTTTCAAAAGGAATTTACTATGAGCATGGTCATCTCTCGTTATTTAAACTGTCGTGAAAACCGTTTACCTACTTTGCAATCACAACATCTATTTGCACTGACTAAAGAGGTACGTATCGAGCATGAAGGCGAAGAGTATCGACTACGCCTAACTCGTAACAATCGCTTGATTCTAACCAAGTAACGTCTATTTAAGTGACACTTTTTTCAATCCTTCTATAAAAAAACGCCTTCATTATGAGGCGTTTTTTTATAGGTTATACAACTTAGAAATAATTTCAAAAGCTCTCCCAGTTGACATCAACTAGAAAGCAGTTGTCCTCTAAATAAATAATTTAGAACTGCCAACTATAGACCACATCTACTGCATTTTCTGCTGCTGAGCTTGCTTCTACATAGATGCGGCGTGTCAATTGATAACGAACAGAAAGGCTATTTTGCGCATTGAAAACACCCACACCATAGCGAATGTATAAATCAGGCGTTACATAACCTGTGACGTTGACATTGGTGTCCTCGCTACTACCTGAGGCATCGACTGTTAGGCTCTGCAAACCGAAAGCTTGCCCGATTTGATTGGTCAGGCTACGAGTGCCACTCAGACCGAAGCTCAATCCAGCGGCAGCCAGATTATTGGTCACTTGCGACTTAAAGCCTTGCTCACTGATTTGCGTCGCACTCTTGTTATCGATGCGGCCTGTCACCAACGCGTTCATGGCTTGCTGCTGGGTCAGTCCTGCATTGTTAAAGACGATAATATTGGGGCTTTCAGTCGTCCCTTTGACACGCAGACCGACTGTTTTGCCATTAATCGTTTTTGCCGCTTCAATACTCAGACTCGGTTTCATCACGTCACCATTGAAACGAACTTGACCATAATTCAACTCTAGGCTTTGGCCAAAAGCATTGATATTGGTACGGCGTGAGACCTGCACAACACCTCTGGCACGCATGATACCTGTGCCATTCTGAGTCACATTAATCGCACCTGCCAACGGAATGACGGCGCCAAAACCACGGAAGTTTATATCATCGCCCAAATCAACACCGATATCAGCATTGATTGACCAAGGTTTTGAGATAGCCAGTACTTCATCGATATTACCAATCAAACGGCGATCTAGTACGACTGCATCTTCAGTCTGAGTAATGATATCTTCGCTGGCTTCAGGCGGACGAATGGTCGCAGACGGCACACTGATCGCCCCTTTTATATCAACATAACGGTCGCCTGGACGCACGATAATATCAATATCAGGATCAATTTCAGCAACCAGTAATGGCGGCTGGGTAATGACTAGGCCTTCACCGACGATACTCAACTTGGCTTGCAATTTTTGCTGCCAGTTGACTGTCCCTGACAATTCGCCTTCACCTGTACCACTATTGAATGTGCCATCAATGGTCGCTTGCGTGCCGCGTATTTTGGCTGCCACATTTACTTTGGACAGATTTACTGGCAAATCAAGCATGGCTATACGGCCATCAGAGAGTTTTACGTCGCCATAGAACTGCGGTTTGGTTAAGGTACCACCTAGGCCACCCGCCATTGTGACGTTACCTCTTAGGACGCGCATACCGGGGAAGAATGGCTTAAATATCGCAAGATCAAGCTCGTTCAGCACCAGTGCACCAGAGATTGGTTTAGGGTCTTTATAAGGATCGACGATCACTTCAGCATAGCCACGCGCCCCGCGTCCAGTATTGATATCAGTACGCAGCTTGATGCCCTCAGGCACAGACAAAGCAATAAGAGAGACACGCTTGTATGGCAAGGTCATTGATGTGCTCTCACCATCTTGAACAAGGCCAATCTTGCCGTTGTCTGAATATAGCGTGGTATTGATAGTTGGCGGACGACCACGTTGCCATCCAACGATTGCTTTACCATTAATCTTACCATTCCAGTCAATATCTTCTGGCAAGAACACTGAGAATAACGACGTATCTAAATTCTGCAACGCTACATTGACTTCACCTTGGTCTGGTGATGCCACTAGTTTTTCTCGTAGACACAGCTTACCGGTTTGATCCGTGGCCTGCCAGCAGTGAGCGGCAAGCTGTACTTTTAGATCACGGTTCTCACCACCCTGATTGTAAGGTAAATTCACAATCAGCTGTGCAGGTTGCAATTGATTCAAAGTCGCATATTTAGATTTAATGCGGCCTTTTCCAATGACACCTGACCAGCTTAGCCTGTCTCGATCAAAACCACCTTTTAGCCTAGCGCCGACATCGAGTTGCTTATTGGCCACATTGAGATCGACCACATGAGATTTCTCTGTCCCATTAAAAGACGCTTTAACGCTATCGAAACTCTGACCAGCAGCATCTAGGCCTTCAGCAGTTACAATTAGCTGGCTTGGGCTATTGGCTAAGTTGACCAGCTTGCCACGTACACGGCCCTGACGCAATATAAAGCCAGGTAGCGCAAGTCGCTCACCGACCAAATCAATATAAATAGTAGGCAGTGCTTGACCAGCTGGTTGAGACAGCGTGGCACCGCCAGTGACTTTACCAGCTAATTGGCTAGACAACTGATCTAGACTGGTGATGTTAATTTTGGTTTGTAACTGTTTGGCATTGCCGTTAGCCGTGACATAGTTGTCACCCCAACGCAGCACCAGATTATTAGCATTTAGGCTATCAATCAAAGCATTCACTTGCTTGTATTGTGCTTGGGCATCTTGGGTCTGAAGTTGTTTGAAGTAACTTGCTAAATCTTTAGGCAAACGCATTTTCGCTGATAGGCTGCCTTTGGCACTCAGTTGCTGCCCTTTTAGCATGCCATTCAGATTGACTTGTTTAATATTGACGATCTGCTGCGTGTCACTCCAGCGGCCATCTGTATCAATCGTACCAGTGATAAGGCTTGGGGTATCTTTTAGGAAATAGCCAATGTTAAAACGATCCATGACTGCGTTGATATCCCATGCAACGCCTTGACGCACGTCAACGGTACCGCTGGCATCGATACTACCTGCCGCACCCACATGACGGAAACGATTGATACGGATCAGCTGACTGTCACCACTGGCTTCTATATTCAGCTTACCTGCTGGCAATTGCTCGGCATCCAATATGCCGTTGAAATTTACGGCAAAGCGCTGCAATGTGCCTGCGGTGTTTTTGCTGTTTTTTGGCGCATTTTGCCACTCGCCACTGGTTTTTAGATCGCCTGTGATTATCGCTGGATTATTGGGTAAAAAATAACCCAAATTGAACTGATCAAAACGA
>TARA_R110000737_G_scaffold17130_1_pt1 | contig 81372 bp, 65 predicted proteins | sample TARA_R110000737 | Tara Oceans TARA_R110000737 (sample SAMEA4398027) | marine metagenome | biome: Polar Biome; feature: [SRF] surface water layer (ENVO:00010504); material: water (ENVO:00002006), including particulate matter (ENVO:01000060) such as... | depth 5 m | reverse complement strand
ATTAATTCTTCACTTTGATCTACAACCACCAATTCCAAATCCAATTCATCAGAATGATTTAGCAAGTAACGGATGATAGAGGATGATGACAAACCAGCGCCAAGGAGCAATATATTTTTCATAGAGATTTTTCGAAGTACAAATATAGGAAATCAAACAATAGTGGGGGTTTTTGTTAAAATTTTATTTTTTCGAAAGGACGGTTGGCTTTTGGCTCGCTGCGCTTTGGCTGTTGGCATTTAGCAATCTTTTCGCCAACAGCCAATTGCTAAAAGCCAACAGCCAGTTTGTAACTTTATCCACCAAAAATCAGTACAACCACAATTATTAGATAGTTAACTTGCTTATATAGATGTATACTTCTATTTTTGCGCGCACAAATTTTTATAACATTTAGAATAAAATTTATGGAATCAATGGTAATTTACATGCCAATAGCAGCAGCTTTAATAGGTTTGTTGTATATGTTGGTTAAGAAGTCTTGGGTAATGAAGCAAGACGCGGGTGATGGAAAAATGAAAGAAATTTCAGATTACATCTATGAAGGAGCTTTGGCTTTCTTAAAAGCAGAGTATCGCCTCTTGGCTATCTTCGTGGTAGCAGTTAGTATTGCCCTCGCAATAGTTTCGATGATTGTTCCATCAACACATTGGATGATAGTCGTAGCATTTATTTTTGGTGCTTTGTTCTCAGCATTTGCTGGAAATATGGGAATGAAAATTGCTACAAAAACAAACGTAAGAACAACGCAAGCTGCTCGTACTAGTTTACCACAAGCATTGAAAGTATCTTTCGGTGGTGGTACTGTTATGGGATTGGGCGTTGCTGGTCTTGCCGTTTTGGGTTTAACAGCATTTTTCATCATATTCTACAACATGTTTATGAACACTGGTGAGGCATTCTCTACAGATAAAATGACGATCGTTTTGGAAACTTTGGCTGGGTTCTCTCTTGGAGCTGAATCTATTGCCTTGTTTGCTAGAGTTGGTGGTGGAATTTACACGAAAGCTGCCGATGTAGGAGCTGACCTTGTAGGTAAAGTTGAAGCCGGGATTCCAGAAGATGATCCTCGTAACCCTGCAACAATTGCAGATAACGTAGGTGACAACGTAGGTGACGTTGCAGGTATGGGTGCCGATTTGTTCGGTTCTTATGTTGCAACAGTTTTAGCTGCGATGGTATTAGGAAACTATGTTATTAGAGACAATGGTGCTGTTGAAGCTTTTAGCGGAATGGGACCAATCTTGTTGCCAATGGCAATCGCTGGTGTTGGAATTATCATTTCTATGATTGGTTCGATGTTGGTGAAAATCAAATCGAACGACGCGAAAGAAAAAGAAGTAATGGGTGCTTTGAACATTGGAAACTGGGTTTCTATTGGATTAGTTGCTATCGCTTGTTATGTGTTGGTTAACTGGATGCTTCCAGAAACGATGACTATGACTTTCTTTGGTGAAGCAGATAAAGACATTTCTTCAATGCGCGTTTTCGGGGCAACTATTATTGGTTTGATCGTTGGCGCTGTTATATCATCTGTTACTGAATACTACACAGGATTGGGTAAAAAACCAATTTTGAAAATCGTTCAACAATCATCTACTGGAGCTGGAACAAACATCATTGCTGGTTTAGCAACAGGTATGATTTCTACATTCCCAACGGTTCTATTATTTGCTGGTGCAATTTGGGGATCGTATGCATTCGCAGGATTCTACGGAGTTGCCATGGCAGCTTCAGCAATGATGGCAACTACTGCTATGCAGTTAGCTATTGATGCTTTTGGACCTATCGCGGATAACGCAGGTGGTATTGCTGAAATGAGTGAGCAAGAGCCTATCGTTCGTGAAAGAACAGATATATTAGATTCAGTTGGTAACACTACAGCTGCAACAGGTAAAGGATTCGCTATTGCATCTGCTGCATTGACTTCATTGGCTTTGTTTGCTGCTTACGTAACTTTCACAGGAATTGATGGAATTAACATCTTTAAAGCGCCTGTATTAGCAATGTTGTTTGTTGGTGGTATGGTGCCAGTTGTATTCTCTGCTTTGGCAATGAATGCTGTAGGTAAAGCAGCCATGGAAATGGTACAAGAAGTTCGTCGTCAATTTAGAGACATTCCAGGAATTATGGAAGGAACAGGTAAACCAGAATACGACAAATGTGTTGCTATTTCTACTGAAGCTTCTTTGAAACAAATGATGTTGCCAGGCTTATTAACAATTGGTTTCCCATTGGTTATTGCTTTTCTTCCATTAGCATTTGGAATGGATAACTTAATCATTGCTGAAATGCTTGGTGGTTATATGGCCGGTGTTACCGTTTCAGGTGTTCTTTGGGCAATCTTCCAAAACAACGCTGGTGGTGCTTGGGACAACGCTAAGAAATCTTTCGAAGCTGGAGTTATGATTGATGGTGAAATGACGTACAAAGGTTCAGAAGCACACAAAGCGGCAGTAACTGGAGATACAGTTGGTGATCCATTCAAAGATACTTCTGGTCCATCTATGAACATCTTGATAAAATTAACATGTTTAATCGGTTTGGTTATCGCTCCAATATTAGGGAATGGTCACGAAGGTGGAAATGCAAACGGCGCAGCTTGTGGTTCTAAAACAGAGTGTCACATGGATAAAGCTCACCATGCTAACATGATGGGTAACCACGGTGATATGAAGGCTTGTTGCAAAGGTGGTGACATGAAAGCTTGTTCAACAGGCGAAAAATGTGCTATGGACGCTAAAAAATCTGGAATGACAAAAGAAGAGTGCATGAAAATGTGCGATGAAAGAGGTTGTTCAGCTGAAGAAAAAGCGGCTTGCATGAAAGCTTACGATAAGAAATAAGAATTTTTCTCTTTATAATATGAAACCTCTGCCTTATGGTGGAGGTTTTTTTGTTTAATAATGCCTTAAGATTCCTCTTCAACTGAATTATTAAAGACACTTTTTCATTTCTTCTCATTATCTTTCTGCTTCGTTTAAAAAAAGTAGTCAAATCAAATACCTTACTATGAAATTTATCCTTCTTATTCTTTCCTTTTTCCTTTTCCAAAATGCTTTCGCTCAAGAATGGAAAACCATACTTTATGACAATTCCATTAACTTCTATGAAGTCTGTGCCGCAGCTGAAAAGTATTTCGAAACCCACGATAAAGATGTGAAAGGTTCTGGTTGGAAAGCCTATGCGCGTTGGAGAGATGAGAATGAATCACATTATGCTCCTTCTGGCGATAGAAGCAACGTTGATCCAATGTTCGCCGCAAATGCTTATAAAGCGTTTTTGGATAACAATCCAACTCCTGAAGCGATATTTGGGAACGGATGGAAAGAACTTGGGCCGTGGTCGATTGATAGTATTACGGGACATTATGCTGCAGGTTTGGGTCGAATTGAAGATATGTATATTGATCCAGCTAATTCTAACCGATTGTATTTAGGTTCACGAAGTGGTGGATTTTGGCGTTCTTTAGATGGAGGAACAACTTGGACTGGAACTACAGACCAAATGTTTGCTTCTGGTGTGAACGCTTTAACGGCAAGGCCTTCGAATACAACGAATGTATTGATTAACGTTCAGAATTCAAGCAACCAATATTCACATGGCATTTATCGCTCCTCAAATTCTGGCACAACATGGACAGCTACTAATTTCGTTCCAGCGAATACTGGTTTTGGTGGTTTGGGATCGAATTTTCGGGTTTATGATTTGGAGTATCACCCAAGTATTCCTAATCTCGTTTTTATTGGAACAAATATTGGCCTTTTTCGATCAACAGATGATTTAAATACTTGGACTCAATTACCAAATCCTGCTCCTACTGCTGTTTCTGAAATTCATTTTCATCCAACAAACCCTAATATTGTTTACGCCTATAATTCGAATAGTGGAACTAGAAACCAAGTATATATTTCATTGGATGCCGGATTGACTTGGAATATTTCAGCAGTTATCGCAGCCAACGCAAATGCTTCAGCTAACCTTTCAATTAGTGCGAACTGTCCTGATTGTATATTTTTCCAATCAAACAATGGGATTTGGAAATCGACAGATATTGGCGCAAGCTTTAGTTTTATTTCCAATCCTGGAGAAGGGGCCGGTGCATTTTTAGTTAGTGACACCGATATTTCTGTGATGGTTTTGGGTTCAATTGATCCTTTTACCTCTAATGACGAAGGGCAGAATTTCGTACAATCTGGATCTTGGTATTTAGGAAATGCATTAAATGGAAGTGGTAGTTTGAGTCAAAACTTTTTTCAATCGAATACATATGTCCATGCAGATTTGCGTGCGGCGAAATCGGTTAATGGTGTTTTGTATTTAGCTACTGACGGGTATTTGTGTAAAAGTAACAACAATGGAATCAATTGGCAAAGATTAAGTGGAGGCACACCGATTCGGGAGAATTACACTTTGGGTATTAGTCAATCGAATCACTTTTCCACAATGATTGGGTCTCAGGACAATGGAACAAGTATTTTAGGCGAAGACGATTGGGTTGAGTTTTATGGTGCCGATGGCATGGAAGCAATTATTCACCCATTGAATCCTGATTGGATGGTGGGAAGTTTTCAATATGGAGGACGTCGTAGAACTTTTGATCGAGGAATGTCGCAATCGGGTATTAATCCGACCAACGAAACTGGTTCAGGAAATGCCGCTTGGGTTGCACCTCTTGCCTACAATCCTAACGATCCCTTTGAAATTTATCATTTCAGTGGTGAGGTATGGAAATCAGATGAATTTGGTGACAATTGGTATGAATTAGGTGCTCCGGCCATTTTTGGTGGTGGTATAATGGACCAAGCTGCGATTGCTGAAAACAACTCAAATATTATTGTAGTTTCGAAAGGAGCGAACATTCAAAAATCATTTGATGGTGGACAAACATTTATAAATATCAAAGGTAATTTGCCTAATAGTACGATCCGAGACATTGCTTTCGACCCTAAAAATGACAGCGTATTGGCCGTGGTGTACAATTCGTATCAAAACAATAGTCAGAAAGTTTATATCACTGAAGATGGAGGTGCAACTTGGACAAACATTACATACAATTTAGGCAACATGCCTTTGCACTCAGTTGTAATTGATCATTCTAACGCTTCAAATATTTATGTTGGCGCCGAAATTGGCGTTTATGTGATGCCTAAAAACGGAACAACGTGGACTTTGTACAATTCAGAATTGGCAAATGTTTCTATTCGGGAAATGGAAATAAACTATGGTTCAAATACCATTCGTGCTGCAACTTGGGGACGAGGAATGTGGGAATATTGCTTGAAAGACAGATTGGATTATCCCGCGATTATGACTACTACAATTACGAATCCACCAACGTTTGATGCGCCACTTGAAGGAGTAGATCAGTATGTTACTTCGAAAATATCTTATGTAGGAAACTTATCAAGTGTTTACGTTGAGTGGTCGATTAATAACCCAGTTTTTGGTAATGTCATCAACATGACCAACACACAAGATAGTACTTGGGTTACAAACTCACCTTTCCCACAATTTCCCGATGGAACAAAATTGTACTTTAAAGTATTCGCTATCGGTTCAACAGGAGACACAACGGAAACGTATAAGTTCATGTATCGAGTGCGATTCAATCCAAATTTAGGATTAGGAGAACTTGAAAAAGATAAAGTAATTTTGTTTCCAAACCCTAATTCAGGTCAATTTACAGTTGATTTGGGAACTAAAGAAGCGAATGTAAAGCTCAGTATTCTTTCCCTCGATGGTAAAAAAGTTTGGGAATCGAAGTATGTAAATACGGCTAAAATTGATTGTAAAATTGAATTGAAAGCGGGTAATTACTTTGTAATTGTGGAGTCTGACGGGACGAATGTTGTGAAAAAGCTTGTTGTGAATTAATAGGTTATTGTCAATAAACAAGTTGTATATTTATTCAATTCCGGTTCTAACCAATTATTAAATGACAATTAACAAAATCTTCTGTTAAATATCAGATTAAGCTATTTTATATATTTTTCAGAAAATAATGAGATTCTTACCCAGTATAATTCTTCTCTGATTTTTATTCTTCAACCCTTTTGAAGTATATACACAAAATTATTTTTTCAAAGACTATGGCTTAGAGGAAGGGCTTCCAAACACCCAACTGCATGATATTCTGCAAGCAAAAGATAATACTTTATGGATTACCTCGGCATATGGCGTAATTCAATTTGACGGCAAAGAATTCACCTCTTTCACTAAAGATAATGGCTTATGTTCCAACCAAATTATTAGCGTTTTTGAAGATTCGAAAGGAAGAATTTGGTGCGGTTCATGGCAATATGATGGCGTAAGTATAATCGAAAATGGAAAGGTTAGAAATCCGACGGATCCTTTATTCAAAAAGATTAGGGGAGTAATGGTTTCGGCCTTCGAAGATCAAGAAGGAAATATTTGGATGTTTGGTTATAGTACCATCATTAAATATGACAACAAAAAATTTGAACTCATCTATGAAACACCCGAGGTCAAAAACGACGAGGTCTATTATCAAAACATAAATTCTGTTGTCGAGGGGAATAATCCAAATACCATATACATGGCCTCAACGAGTCATGGCATTGCCAAAGTCACCTTATCGCCTTTTCGAATAGAAAAGATATTTAACTCAGATTCTCATAACATAAATAACATCTGTTTCAGCACATTCAAGGATACAAAAGGTGTGGTTTGGGTTGGATATTATGGGGGAGTTTTATCGATAATAAATGATAAAATAAAAACGTATGATTTGCCCGGGGACTTTAATAACAATAGAGTTTGGAGTATAACCAGGATAAAAAAGGTTATTTATGGTTTGCGCTTTACGGTGGAGGGATAGTTCGTTGGAATAAACAATAAAGGGGTGTTTACTAAACAATTGATTATTGCAAAATAGATAAGATATTTAAAAAAGAGCTCCTCAGAAATGAGGGGCTTTTTTTATTTTTATTAAATAGTAATTAAAATACTCAGAAAGGAAATAAATGGTGAAAACCTGCAGTTGGCGGACAAACTTTATAAGGCAAAAATGATTGTCGTTCCTATTGCATTGAATAATCGGTTAGTCAACATAAATGGGTTATTCCGTTTTCATTTCTTTTCCAAACCGCAACAAATTGATCTGTTTTCGTCGACGTTTTTTTCCAATTCGGTATTATAAAACTAAAGTCGTCGTTGACTAATTTAATCGATTCGTCAAAATTCATCTAACTGTACTTTTCCAAAATAAGGTAATCGCGCTCTTCTTTAGGAACGCTGTTTCTGCTTTTGCCAGATAGCAACCAAAAAACAAGTCCCAGAATGGAGAAGGTCAAGAATATACCCCATTCAAATGGCCAAACCAACGCAACAGGACTATTTGGAAAAATCATAAACGAGAGGATGCACAATGAACCAATAATTCCAATATAACCTAAAAGATTTCCTCCTGGAGTTCTATATGGGCGATCTAAATCTGGAAATTTCTTCCGTAGGGTTATAAATGAAGACGAAACACCAAAAAAGGCAATCACTATGCACAAAGAGCCTACATTTACAAATGCAACCATTGCGCCTGGACCCATCAAAGAACCTAAAAAAGTAACAATGCCGCTGAATAAAACAGCTATGTATGGAGTTTGGTGTTTTTTGTGCGATTTACCCAAAATAGGAGCAATGATTTTCCCTCTTCCCATGGCAAAAAGAACACGCGAACCGGCTAAAAAGAATCCATTCCAACTTGTGAGGAGACCAACCATTGCCGTTACAAGTATTAGTTTCACTAAGAATGGAGATTGTGTAGCTATTCCAAATGCTGTTGCAGTTGGAAGTTTGTCACCAATAATGTCATTCCATGGCGCTGCAATCGAAGTACTTATAATTAAGAGGATATAAAAGCAAACTGCAGCCACGATAGACAGTGGAATGAGCAATCCTATGGTTTTATGTGAAATAGTCTCTTCAGCTTCTTCTGCAGCTTGTGGAATCGTATCGAAGCCAACAAACCAGAATGGAACGGTTACCAAAACCATTGCTATACCAGCTGTAATTGAGCCAGAATGTTTTGTAGAGAACATTGGACTTAAATTATCCCAATTACCCATTATTAATCCAGCGATAACAAACACAAATGTAAGTCCAATGAAAAGGATCGTGAGCCCAACTTGAAAACGGGCAGAGTTTTTCACACCAGTGAAATTGATTGTTGTAATTAGCAAAACAAATAGTGCACTCAAAACTATGTGAGAAAGATAGATGGGGCTTCCGTTCACGGAATACAATTCCAAATAATCGACGGACGGGACTAGATAACTAAAAACCTTACTGATAGAAACCGCTTCAAAAGCTGAAACCGAAAGATAGCCAAACACTAAAAACCACCCGACAATAAATGCCTTTGAGGTTCCGTAAGCTTTATAGGCATAGGCCACTTCACCGCCAGAAAGTGGCAAGGCAGCTGTAATTTCAGCATAACAAAGTCCGATTGCTAACATAAGAAGTCCGCCAATAGCAAAAGCGATTATTGTTCCTAATGGGCCAGCATTTGATAACCAAGTGCCCATTGCGGTTACCCAACCAACCCCAATCATTGCGCCAAAAGCCAAACTAAACATGCCTGCTTTGCCAATTCCCTTTTTTAATTTTGGTCTTTGAAATTTATCTTTTGATGTCATACGCTAGCTATAATTCAAAAACCTCATTTGGTTTGCCAATTCTGAAACCTTCTTTCATTACTTTTTTAGCTTCTTGACTGTTGCTATCAATTACTGGATTGGTATGATTGAAATGAATGAAAATTACTTTGTTTCTGTCCTTTTTGTCGAGTTGTTTAAATGCTTCCATACTCTCAATAATAAATGGATGAGGGATTTCAGAAATATCTCTATTGTTGATCTCTTTCCCACTATAAAATGTAGCATCTAAAAACGCGTAGTCCACTTTTTTAATTTCCTCGAGTATGTTTTTGTTCCATTTTTCCCATTTATCAATATCTGGAATAAAGAGAGCGGTTTTGTTTGGTCCTTTTATTTTATAACCAACCGTTTCAGAAAATTCATCTCTGTGTGGAACCAAAAAAGGTGTTACTTGAATCGTTTTTGAAAGCTGAACTTCCCGTTCATTCTCCAACTCTTTTAAGACAATATTCTTTTGTCCTACGAGCTGGCTCCAAGGGCCATTTGTGCTTAAAAATTCTTTCATTTTAGGCATCACGAAAACTGGAGTGTTTTGCGAATTCATCGCTTCTTTGCCCAAATACATTAAGCCAGTGTAATGGCCAATATGGGCATGTGTCAAAAAGATTCCATCTACAATTTCCTTTTCACTGTTTTTCTCAAACTGAGTAAGCCTTTTCATTTGCCTAACGATATCGGGAGTTGCCTCAAACAAATACGTACTGTTATTCGGCACATCAATTAAACCTAAAGAAACGACTTCTCTAGGAGCGGTTTTATTATCAAAAATAGGAGCACAACATTTCTTTTTACACCCAATTTGCGGGTAGCCAGCATCTTGAATTGTTCCTAGCAATATTATCGATGTTTTGGAAACGACAGGATCCTTTTCATTTTTTAGTGAAGTGGTTTTATTGGTGCAAGACACAAGTAAAATGATAAGTAGAACTATTGGAAATTTTCTCATTTTTGATCTTGATTCTGGAAAAGTTAATATTTCTATGGCTTTCGTATAAAACTGTTCTTGAAATAAAGATAATTGTTTTCGAAGACTTTAATTGAACATGTTCAGCATATTAGATGTTTTTGCATACATAGTGATAATTGTCGATATTTATAGAAAATAGAATTGTAAGTGTTCAAATACATTCACTTCATACATTTAAGTCAACTTGAACCAATCCTTTAACATATCAAAACCATGAAGAAAATTATCGCATTATTTTTTTGCTTTTTGTCCACTCAGTCTTTTTCGCAAACAAATATTATTGTCGGCACTACGACCGTGGAAGTTGATACAATATTCACAGGATTAGATATTCCGTGGGAAATTATTTACGGTGAAGATGGATTTATTTGGACGACAGAAAGAAAAGGAATAGTAAGCCGTATAGATCCAATTGCTAAAACGAAAACGGTTATTTTAGACATCGTTTCGTCCGTTTATCAAAATTCTGAATCTGGCTTATTAGGCATGGCTCTTCATCCAAATTTTACCACCACACCAGAAGTGTTCCTAGCATATACTTATGGAACGTTCTCTAATATTCAAGAGAAAGTGGTAAAGTATACATACAACGGAACTTCATTGATTAATGAAGTAATTTTAATAGACAATATCCTTGGAAATACAACGCACAATGGTTCCCGAATTAGTATTCTCCCTGATAACACTTTGCTTTTCTCAACAGGAGATGCTCAGAATCAATCGTTTCCACAGAATGTGAACCAAGTCAACGGAAAGGTGCTTCGTGTTAATTTGGACGGGACAATTCCAGCCGACAATCCTTTTGCCGGAAACCCAGTTTATAGTTTTGGTCATCGAAATATACAAGGCATGGTTCAACATCCGAATGGAAAAATCTATGTTTCAGAACATGGTGCTTCAACCGATGATGAATTTCAAGTACTCGAAGCAGGAAGAAATTACGGATGGCCGAATGTTGAAGGCTTTTGCGATACAGGAGGCGAACAAACGTTTTGCGCGGCGAATAATGTAAAAGAACCTTTGGTAGCTTGGACGCCGACAATTGCTCCTTCTGATATGGTATACTATGAAAATCCACTTTTCCCTGAATTTGACGGTCGAATTTTGATGACCGTTCTAAAGAACAAACGCATAGTTGCTTTGCAATTGAGCACAGACGGAAACTCAGTTATAGGAGAAGATTTTTATTTGAACAACCAATTTGGAAGGTTAAGAGATATTTGTGTTGGTCCAAATAAGGAAATTTACCTTGCTACAAATGGAGCATCATGGACAAATACAAGCCCAAATACGCACAGTATAATTGTTTTGCGAGCTTTAAATTCTGCCGGATTGAATCCCGTAAATCAAGGTTTTGTAAATGTTTATCCAAATCCTATTCAAAAGAATTTTAACTTGGAAGTTTCACCTCAATATCTTGGAGGGACTATTGATCTTATTGATGTATTTGGGAAGTCAGTTTATGAGTCTAAAGTTTTAAATCTGAACACAACTTTCGATGGAATGGATATTGCGAAAGGGTTGTATATTCTGAAGGTTTCAAACGGCTCAGAAGAGATAATTACGCGGATTGTCGTGGAGTAAGATTTTCATATAGGATACGATGATTAACCTAAACTGCATTTCAATACAGTTTGGGTTATTTTGTACTCTCTCTAATTACAAAAATGCTTTTTGGAGCTTTTTCAAGCGAAATTTAATCACTTTATCTATTTCTTATCCTTAATGATTAATGCTGGTATATCTAAAGACTTGTACAAAGCGTTATATGCATTCATTCCAGTTTCAATAATAGCATCGCGCTCATTTTTGTATACTTGCCAATCTTCCATTAAATCATTCAAACGTTCTTTAGCACCATTAGTAACTTTAGGGTCTGGTTGATCGATATAATTTTTTAAGTCTATAAGTTGTTCGTTTAGTTTATTATTGAAATTGATAACGTCTTGAAACGTTTTTTGCTTGGCCTGAATTAAGTTTTCTTCCCAACTATTAATTCGCTTGGATAAAGCTTCTCCTTGTTCTATCAAGGACGCCATACTTTCATTATCCTTTAGCAATTCAGCATGCGTGTTAAGCTGTGTTTTAGTAGATCTCAATTGATTGACAGACTGATGCATATCTCTAATAGTGCTTTCAATTGTAACAAGCATCTTTTGCTGTTCTGCAAAATCTTGAACAGTTGAATTAATCGCTGGGTTTGGAAGAATAGTTATAATCGTTTCAACTGTATCAGCTTCTAATATTAATCGCAATGTGTATTCACCTGGCCCCACAGTAGATCCAGAAAGCCCACCCAAACTAAAAACCTTATTTATTGCTGGTAATGACTCTCTTCCAAAATCCCAAGTAAAGCGATTATATCCTTTTTTCGAAGGTAAAACTTTAGGTCTTGATGGTCCACCAGGCCATGATTCAAAACCTTGTTGTTTTTTATTAGAGTATGTTCTAATAACTGCTGAATTTTGCAACACTTCTAATTTTAAATCCAACGAGTCTGCTGCTTCATCCAAATAATAATCGAATGTCACTCCGCTTTCTGGGTTTTGACCTAGTCCTGGGGACTTAGATACACCGCCAAAAATACGGTAAGTTGCTTTAGGCTGGAATAGTTGAACAGATTTTTTAGTAGCATTCATCATTTGAAGTACACCTAAATCATCTAAAATCCAGAATCCACGACCTGATGTAGCTGCTACCAAATCATTATCTTGAATGACTAAATCGTTGATAGGAGTGACAGGTAAGTTCAATTTTAAACGTTGCCAATTAGCACCGTCATCATACGAAACGAACAAGCCAATTTCAGTTCCAGCATACAACAATCCTTTTCTTTTTTTATCTGAACGAACAACTCTTACAAAACCGTTTGGATCGTTTAATCCATTTACTATTTTCGACCAAGTCTTGCCATAATCAGTTGTTTTAAAAACATAAGAGTTCAAGTCCATAGATTTGTAGCGCATGATAACAACATATGCTGCTGCAGGGTCATGTGGAGAAACATCTATACTATTTACAATTCCATCTTTAATTCCTATTGGTGTAATGTTCTCCCAAGATTTACCACCATTTTTTGTGATGTGTAATAAACCATCATCACTGCCAGCATACATTACACCTTCTTCATGTTCTGATTCTACCAATGCAGAAAGCGTATTGTAATTCTCTCCTCCTGCCATTTCATTTGTAAAGGGGCCACCACCTTTTCCATGTTTTTCAGTTTCATTCTTTGTAAGATCTGGACTGATTGCTGTCCAAGTTATTCCTTCATCAGTAGTTTTAAAAACAACATTACCAGCATGATAAATTGTAGCTCTGTTGTGTGGCGAACTAATAATAGGCGCATTCCAGTTGTAGCGATATTTAGCATCTTTTTGTTCAATGCCTAATCCTAATTCTGGATATTCTTTGATTAACTTATCAACTTTTGATGTTCTTGTCCATTTGCTAATATGTCCTTGATAGGATCCTCCATAAATTATTTCTGGATTATTAGGGTCCAATGCAATAAAAGCACTTTCTCCACCTGCCACAGAATACCAATCCTTCCAACCTATACCTGCATCATTTGTTCTACTTGCGATGCCAATTGCAGAGTTGTCTTGTTGACCACCATACACATTATAGGGCACCAGATTATCAGTTGTAACACGATAAAACTGTGCAGTAGGTTGATTTTCTTGAGAACTCCAACTTTTCCCTCCATTGAATGAAATATTAACACCTCCGTCATTGGAGTTAATTAAATTGGTATTGTCATTGGGGTTAATCCATAAATGATGATTATCTCCGTGAGGAACAGAAAGCATAGAAAAACTATTACCTCCATCTATAGATTTCATTAACGGAGCATTTAAAACGTAGACAACATTTTCATTTTGCGGATCGGCAAAAATTTCCATATAATACCATGACCGTGTTATATTGACGCGATCACCATTAATTTGTTTCCACGTTTTTCCTGCATCATCAGATCGATATACTCCTCCTTTTTCTCCTTCAGCTTCAATCACTGCAAACACACGCTCAGAATTAGCTCTGGATACAGAAATAGCTGATTTTCCAAAAGTTTTTGGTAATCCTTCTTCCATTCTTTCCCAGGTATCTCCACCATCATTGGATTTATACAAGCCTGAATCCTTACCTCCTGATTCCATATACCATGGATACCTTCGGTGTTGCCACATTGAAGCGTATAAAATACGAGGGTTATTCATATCCATTGATAACGAAGAAGCTCCCGTTGTGTCATTTAATGAAAGTATTTTATCCCAAGTCTTCCCACCATTTTGAGTTCTATAAACACCTCTGTCTTTTGATGGGGCATATTGTGCTCCCTGAGCTGTCACATAAATAATATCAGGATTTGTAGGGTGAATAACAACATCTGAAATATGACGTGTTTTCTCAAGCCCTAAATGACTCCATGTTTTTCCAGCATCCATTGACTTGTAAACGCCATCTCCCATTGAAGACATAACTCCACGTGCAGCATGTTCTCCCATGCCTACAACTACAATATTGGGATCGCTTTCAGATACTGTAATAGCACCAACAGAGCCTGTTTTGAAAAATTTATCAGAGATATTTTCCCATGTGATTCCATCATCATTGGTTTTAAATACTCCGCCACCTGTGGAACCCATATAGTACGTGTGAGGTTGTCCAATTAAGCCAGTAGAAGCAACACTTCTGCCTCCCCTAAACGGGCCTATATTGCGCCATTTTAAACCATGAAATAAAGAATCTGTTAACGTTATGGCCGGTTCTGTAGTATTGGTTTTTCTTTTTTGTGCATTTACCGTTATAGGTAATAAAAGGGAACAAATAAATAATAGCTTTAATGATCTCATTTTGCTGGTTAATTTAAAATTATATTAATGTAGTTAACATTTTATTATTGGGCAATGATTCGTTTAATGAAGTTCAACGGTTGGTACATGTTGTCGGGGCGGATTTCGAAGAGCGTTCCTGTCCGAAGGACACGGAACTGCGAAACGAGAATCCGCAGTTGGAGTATCACCAAACCCCGCCCTGCAATATGTAACGTGTTAGCCAAAGTTTTTTATTTAATTTCTTTCTGTTCTATAATTCTTATGTCAGTGTCAAGCTTTACTCCTGTTATATTTTCATCAGCTAAGTCAAAGTCAAGAAATATAATTATATGTGCAATATCATTTTTAATACTAACAATCTCAATATTTCCATTTATTTTACCTTTTGTTTTAAATCTATAAAATGTTCCACCACCTGTGTATAATGCAAGTTGAATATTTTTAGATATCTTTTTTAAATCTTGTTTTTCTAATTCACCAATGTCTAAGAATACTGCTAAATTAGATGAAGGACAATCCTTCATTTCTGCATTAAAATCAGGTTGAAAATGCAGAAACAAAACATTCTTATTTCCTTTCTTTGGCTTGTAAGGAAGAGGGTCATTTATCCCAATTTTATATTTCTTTTTAAAATCGGCATCTTTTGCAATATATCCGTCAGCGACAAACATTTTCAATGAATCATCATTGTCGCAAAATACATAACACAATTTTGTTTCATTGAGAGGTGAATAAATTGAATCTCTATAGTCAATTTGTTGTTGAATTTCTATAGGTATTGCAATTGTGTCATTTTCTTGTGCAAATGAATTAATTACAATTATCAAAAGAATCAAAAAAGTCAATATCCTCATTTCTTTAAAATTTTGGCTAACGTTTGGCGGGTTTAAGAAGTTGGCGATTTCGGAGCACAAAACTGTTTGCCAGCACTGCACTTGATACGAAGCACAAAACTTCATTTAACCACTGAACCGCCAATTTCTTAAACCCGCTGTTATCGGCATGTGCTACTGTCAGTCTGAAGTCGTGCCGTGCAATTTTGCAGTCACTTTATTCATAGATTGTTTTTTATGATTTCGTCAAGTGTGTCCTCAACATCTTTTCCGTAACCCACTTGAGTGAAAATTATTTTTCCTGTCTTGTCAATTAAATACATTGTAGGATAACCTGAAACATGATAATCTTTTGCTGCATCTTTTCCGCCTAACAAAACAGTGTATGTAACTCCACGCTTTGCAAGAAAAGCTGCAATGTCATCTTCCTTTTTATCGTAAGGATCAATGCCGATAATTCGCAAGCCTTTGCTCTTATATTTTTCATGTAACGCTTGCAACGCTGGAAGTGCTTGCATACATGGGTAACACGATTTGTAAAAAAAGTCAATTAACACAAGTTGTCCTTGCAAACTTTTCAAACTTATTTTCTCATCAGTCAAAGAAAGCAATTCCCAATTAGGTGCAATCGTATCTTTCTTTAAAGGGTCGGGACTTTTGTATGGAACATAATCTTTGGTCTTGTAATAAGTCGGAATAGAATTTAATGTCAAGATATTTTCGTCTTTCAAATTATTTATCTCGTATTTGTTCAGAACAATTTTTTCGTATTGATACATCGTGTCATTGTTCATCACTAAATCAAAGGCGATGGAATATTGAACGGGAATCATGTCTTCTTTCTTAATCCAATATTGATATTCCTGTCGCAAAGTTTTCATTGCCTCTGTGCTATCGTTTTCTGGAATTTCGTTTACTTGAATGTGATAGCATAATGCTCCGTTCAAATTTTCTTGTCCGATGAATTTAAAAAGATGTTGGTTGTCTATAAAGTCAGAGTCGTGTTGCAATGGTGAACTTTTCTTGTTAGTCAGCGGAGAATAGAAAGTGTAATTATGAGCATACGATTTAATTTCCTTTGCCCACACTTTTTTTGACATTATTGTTGCCGTGCTGTCTTTGCTTGATGTTGTTACAAAATCATCACCTGTATACATCACTTCAAATGAGGTTGTATCATTCCAAAATACTTTATAATGAAAAGCCGAAGAGTAAAGTGAATCGTCTTTTAATTTTTTAAAACTGCACTTAAAAATCGTTTTAGAAGTATCCTTTTCACTCATATACTTCATGTATTTTGTCATTTCATAGTAGCCGTTCTGAACGGATTGGCATTTGTCGTATGATTGTTTCAAAATCTCTTTTGCATCTTGTCCGAATGAAGCAAAGCAGAATAAAAGTAGTCCTGTTGTGAGTAAAATATTTTTCATTGTTGTTTGTTTTTTTTGTCTGTTCGTTTTTTGCAGAATGTTCAAAGTTAGTAGTGTCCCCAAGCATTGCCGATAACACTGGGCTAATCCATATATGGATTATTCCCTTAGTATATTCTATACCATTTATCCGATAATAACCGTTTGTTAGTCGAATGGCTTGGCATTTCTTTTTCATAAGAATTAAATGTACAAAATTCTCAAAAGAAAAACGGGGTATGAAAAGCTATTGCTTCACAATTCGCTCAATAGAAGTCCGCGTGCCATTCGAAATTTTCACAAAATAAATGCCACTTTCAGCATCAGAGAGGTTCACCTCAAAGCTAGTTGAGTTTATGTTTCTAATACTAAATTTTATGCTTTGACCCAGCCCGTTTACGACCTGAATATTTTCTGTTTTCACCCCATTTTCCGCAAAATTCAACTGGAATTTACCAGAAGTAGGGTTAGGTGAGATGGTGAAGGTAAGTTGATCGACTTCAGATACGGATAGCAAACACGGTTGTGGTAAGGTTACTATGTTCACAAAGGTGTCCGTTTCGCACTGCAGAAGATCAGTTACGGTAACTGAATATGTTCCGGCTTGAGCAACGGTAATTGCCTGTGTTGTTGCGCCAGTGCTCCATGCGTAAGTTGCTCCTGGAACAAGTGCAGATAAGGTTACTGAATCACCTTGACAAATCGTGTCGTTTGGCGTAGCGATGATTTGGTTCAATTGAGCAACTTGTGTAATAATCAATGTATTTGGACAAGGTGTTCCAATAGTCGCGGGATTACTTGCAATAACTCGGACCTTATACAAAAAACCGAAATTTGCGTTTGCAGGTATTGTAGCTGGAACTAAGCCAATGTTGATGGGAATGGAGCCAATATTTATAGGGTTGGTAAATTGACCAAATGCGTTCGATAATTGGGCAGTAAAGACATTTCCAGGAACAAAGGTTCCAGTTGTAGAAAACGGCACTAAGACATTTCCACCAGCACAAGTAGATAATTGCAGAATTGTATCTGTTGTGATTGTATTTTGTGCGTTAAGCGTCACACTAAACAGTATCGCGGAGAAGAAGAGTATGATTTTTTTCATGATTGTTCATTTTTTCTTTGCCTACCTACAAATTAGGTAGTTGATTTTGAATCAAATGTACGAAAAGACTTGAAAAAAATAGAATTATCTTTTCTTGATAATGATGGCTTTTAAATAGATGTGTTAAGGAAACCACGATTTAAAAGGATTCTAAGATTACCACGATTTTATTTGTTGGATATTTGAAACCCTTACTCGCAATTTTCTTTGGAAGAATGGCAACAGTCCATTTTCATTTCTGGCTCCTGTTTTTGCATTCCAGAAGAATGTTTCATGGCCATTTCAGCTTTAGGACTAATAAAAGGAATACCTAGGTTCATTCCACGAAGGATAATTAAGAATCCAACTAAAGTTAGCATATACGGAACTGCAGAATTTAGTTTTGTACGCAGTGCTCCGTTGATTTTTCCAGCAGCAAAACCGACGGCAATCATAGAAGGAAGCGTTCCGACACCAAAAGCAATCATGGCGAGAGCGCTTGAACCCTGCGTGCCTGTTAGCAAGGCATTCATCAATGCAACATATACCATGCCGCAAGGAAGCAATCCATTCATGGCGCCAAGTAAGGGCAATTTAAACGGGAATTTACTTCGTAAGATGGTGCCAATTCCCTTGCTTACAAATCCGTTAACATTGAAGCTCGGGATGTTTAAATGAAATGATTTTCCCAACCACTTGCGCCAAGCATAAGCAATCAATAGAATACCTGAAATGATACTCAACCATTGTAAAATACCAAAGGTATGAATGGTCAACCCTATACTACCGATGAGCAATCCTAAAATAGAATAAGTGAAAATGCGGCCTAAATTGTATTGTAAAACGCCACCCAAAATCGTCCAATTGTTCTTGCGATTAACAGGCACAGCCATGGCAATTGGCCCGCACATACCAATACAATGTAGACTAGATGTTAGCCCTAAAATAAAGCCAGTAATGACGAAAGTGCTCATGAATTAAAATTCGATTTTTTCCTTTTGCATGTATTTTTCACCGTTTACAGTGTAATAAATTTCCGTGTCGTAATGACCCTTTACCAATTCTTTTTTATCGATTAAAAAGGTGTTGGTATTTTCGATGTTATAGTCGCGATCGAGTTTTTCATCGTTGTTGCGAATAAGCTTCAATTCGATGTTTTCAGCGCCAAGATTTTCCGGAATTTTCACCACCAAATGTTCTTCAATAAAACTAAGTGCAATTTTCTCTTCTAAGTCTTCAGAGTTTTGAACGGCATCCATTTCTTGGCTGTAATTGATTTCTCGTTCGTAATAATCTGGCGTAACCAAATCTACGTTTGTTGTCATCAATTTAATAGCTAAAACTAAGATGAAAATCATAAAAGCGCCGAGTGCAATAGCAATTCCTTTTCCCCAATTCATATCCTTTGTTTTTATAAAGTTGGACCAATAAAATTGGTTTTCGCTTCTTCAATTAATTTTCCATTCCCCATAACGCGGATGGTAATTTTTTTCAACCCATCTTCCAGCTCGCTGTATGGCATAATAACGATGAAACGCTCTTTCAACAAACTTTCTTTTTCCAAAGTTAAGTCTTTTACAACCATTTCTATTTTTGCGTTCGGGTTGTCTACTTCTAAAGTGATTTTGTAATCTTTTTGCGTTTTGTTTGTCAAATTTATCTCGAAAATATTACTCAGAATACCTGGAGCATTTGTTTGATAGGTTGTTCCCCTTTGACGGTTAATATTCGTTTCAAAATCTTTTCGCGTGACCAAAAGGGCAATGAATGCGATGATCATTATTCCCTGAAGAATGGTGTAGGAAATAACGCGTCGTGTCCATTGAAATCCAGTACCGTTTTTAATACCATTTTCAGATTCGATACGAATCAATCCTTTTTCTGTTCCAACGGAATCCATGATGTGATCACAAGCATCCATACAAGCTGTACAATTCACACATTCCAATTGTGTGCCGTGACGTATATCAATTCCTGTTGGGCACACTTGAACACATTGATTGCAATCTATACAATCTCCTTTTCCAGCGGCTGCTCTGTCCTCATCTTTTCGGAATTTTGAGCGATCTTCACCACGAACATAATCGTAGGCAACAACCATAGAATTTTGATCAAGAAGCACCCCTTGCAATCTTCCGTAGGGACAAATTGTTGTACAAACTTGCTCTCTCAAACGAGAGAAAACCATATAAAAAACGGTGGTAAAAATCACAAGTGAAATGAATCCACCGACGTGTTCTGAAATAGAGTCGGTTTGAATTTTCCAGAGTTCTTCTGAGCCAATGATGTATGCAAGGAAAGTGTTTGCAATTAGGAAAGATATCACCCAAAAAATGATGTGTTTGAGCGTTTTCTTTCGAATTTTCTCCCAATCCCATTTTTGTCGATCCAATTTCTTTTGATGAGTCCAATCTCCTTCTATCCAAAATTCAATTCGTCGGAAAACCATTTCCATAAATATCGTTTGGGGGCAAATCCAACCACAAAACAAACGTCCAAAAATTACGGTAAATAATATGACGAAGACAATCCCGATTATCATCGCAAAGGCGAAAAGATAAAGGTCCTGTGGCCAAAAAACTTTCCCGAAAATGATGAACTTTCTTTCTAAAATATTGAAGAGTAACAATTGATGCCCTCCAACAATAATGTGCGGCGCAGCAAAAAGAAATGCAAGTAATGAATAACTAAGTATTTGCCTCTTGTTGAAGAAAGGACCTGCTATTTTTTTTGCGTAAACCCAAATTCTTTTACCGTCTGTTCCAATAGTGGAGACGTGGTCTCTGAACTCTTCCTCTTCGTCAATCATGACTTTTATGTTATTATTTTATTTCTGTTCCCTGAGGTTCTTTTCCTTTAGTATAAGGCATGCTTAGAACGAAAGAAGTTACTTGTTGAATCTGAACTGGATTTAGCTTTGAAGCGTGTTCCGGCATTCCATTTGCGTTTCCAATTTTTACTAACTTAAATAAGTCCTTAATATCGTTTCCGTACAACCAGAATTTATCTGTCAAGTTTGGCCCTATGTTACCCTCTCCATTTGGGTTGTGGCAAGAAACGCAATTTACCTCAAACAACCCTTTTCCTGTTGAAATATCAGTTGCGTCAGTCATTAAGGTGGCATTCGTTTCATCAACATTCATTGCCATTTTAGTAAGGTAGGCATCTACTTCTTTTTTAGATTCTACCATGTCTTTTTCATAGGCTGCAATTTGTAAATCACCTGTACCTAAAATATGGTAATTGAAAATGTAAATTATACCGAAGATTATGGTTGCGTAGAACATCCAAACCCACCAAGGTGGTAAGTTATTGTCCAATTCGTGAATTCCGTCGTATTCGTGATCCATCAAAATACTTTCCTCGTCTTCGATTTCTACAACATCAGTTAATACCTTATTCCATTTTTTGAAAACGAATCCTTTTTTCGCAGGTTTTGGTTTTTCAGGAATCAACATTGCCATGAATTCTTTGAAAAGGCCCCTTAAGTACCAGAGCACTCCAAGTAAGATTATATCCACGATAATCAAAGCATAGATATCAGAATTTTCAATCAACAACCACGGCATGCCTTCTTCTGCAATTCCAGGACCGTTGAACGTAAATGCAGAAGCATTGCTATTTAGAGCCATTAATCCAAAAGCACCGACCAAAAGAGCAATCGTTTTAACTACTGTGCTACTTCCTTTGGACTCATTTTCGATCAATTTTTTCTTGATAGCATCAGATTTTATTAATGATTTAACTGAGTTTGACATTAAGAAAATTGAGAAGAACAAAATCACGGTTAAAAACAACAACCAGTAAAACATATTAAGATTGTCTTTGTAATTTGGAACGTATGTGATAACTGGCGAACTTGTGTCAACAGTTTGAGCAGCAGCTGGTTCTGGCTTTGCATAACTATCAACATACGACAAAATAGCATCAACATCTTCGTTAGTTACTTCTTGCGGTGTCATAGCTGATGGACTCCATTTTTCAACTTCAATCGCCATTTTACTTTTCCCACTGGCAACCAAAGTTTGCGGATTTTTTACCCATTCATAAAGCATTGCGCCTTCGCCCGCGTCTTCCCATTTTTGTTTCACTCCCTTTAAAATAGGTCCTGTTGAATTTTTATCCAACATATGACAAGCGCTGCATTTAGCTTTGAACAAAGCTTCACCGTCTTGAGCATTAGCCATTGTGATCGCAAATACAGTTGCGATAGACAATACAATTGTTTTGAAATATCTTTCCATGATTTTTCTAGTTTTTAGAGTCCACCGCATGGACATCATTCGTTTCCAAATTATCTTCGATAGGCATTTGCCCCATTTCGTCGATGTAGTTTTTCTTCATTCTCACTACTCGATATATCATCACAGTAAAAAATACTACGAATACCACTAGAGAAAATATTGGGTAAATGTTTACCCCGTCTATCGTTGTCAAGTTTCCTGAAATAAATCGTAACATAACTATTTAGTTTTAGGCATTTTCTTAATATCAGTACCCATTCGCTGTAAGTATGCGATAAGAGCTACGATTTCTTTTTTCTGCATTTTAGCAATCTCAGCTTTCTTGTCCATACCTGCCAATATATCTTTCGGGAGGTTTTCAACGATATCTGTTGCAATCGCTAAAGCTTGTTTTTCCAAATCTTGAAGCGCAATTTTATCATAACCTTTAGCATAAGGAACACCAAGTGTTTGCATTGCACGTATTTTCTTCGGCAAGTAAGAAACATCTAAATCATCTTTCTTGAACCAAGGATATGCTGGCATGATAGATCCTGGAGAAACCTCTTTCGGACGCATCATATGTTGGTAATGCCAGAAATTACTTCTCAAACCACCTTCACGAGCTAAATCAGGACCAGTTCGTTTAGAACCCCATAAGAATGGGTGATCATAAACAAATTCACCAGCTTTTGAATATTCACCGTAACGAACAGTTTCAAAACGCAATGGACGAATCATTTGAGAGTGACAGTTGTTACAACCTTCACGGATGTACAAGTCACGCCCTTCTAACTCAAGAGGAGTATATGGTTTCACACTTGAGATAGTTGGAATGTTACTTTTCACGATAAGTGTCGGTATGATTTCAACAGCTCCACCAATTCCAACGACCACTAAAGACAAGATTAAGAAACGAATTGGTTTTCTTTCAATTGTTCTGTGCCAGTATTCTCCTTTGTGTTTTACGTTTGGATTGTGAACCTCCACGATGTGTTCGTCTTCTTCGTTTGCCAAGAAGTTCCCTTTTTTGGCAGTTTTCACTAAGTTATAGAACATCATACAAGCACCAATGATGTACAATAAACCACCTAATGAACGTAACATGTAGTAAGGACGCATGGCAGTTACTGTTTTCAAGAAATCAGCATTTACTAACTGACCTTCTGGTGTAAATTCTTGCCACATCAATCCTTGCATGAATCCGGCGATATACATTGGAATTGCCCATAAAAGAATACCCAATGTTGCAATCCAGAAGTGTTGATTCGCCATTTTTTTAGAGTATAATTCTGTTCTAAACATTCTTGGGAATAACCAATAAAGCATACCGAAGGTCAACATACCATTCCAACCCAATCCACCAACGTGAACGTGAGCAATAGTCCAATCGGTAAAGTGTGAAAGCATGTTTACATTTTTCAATGATAACAATGGTCCTTCGAAAGTTACCATACCATAAGCGGTTAAGGCGACAACCATAAATTTCAACAAAACATCGTCACGAACTCTATCCCATGCACCACGCATAGTCAATAGTCCGTTCAACATTCCTCCCCATGATGGAGCAATCAACATTACGGAGAATACTACCCCTAAACTTTGCGCCCAATCTGGAAGAGAAGTGAACAACAAATGGTGAGGTCCAGCCCAAATGTATAGGAAGATCAAAGCCCAGAAGTGGATAATAGAAAGTCTATATGAATAAACTGGACGACCAGCTGCTTTTGGCACAAAGTAGTACATCAAACCTAAGTAAGGTGTTGTAAGGAAGAACGCAACCGCGTTGTGGCCATACCACCATTGTACGAGGGCATCTTGAACTCCAGCATAATAAGAGTAACTTTTGAAAAAGGATATTGGCAACTCAAACGAGTTGAAAATGTGCAACATTGCTACTGTAACGAATGTTGCGATGTAGAACCAGATTGCTACATAAAGGTGTTTTACTCTTCTTTTTAATATGGTTGCGAACATGTTCCAGCCCCAAACAACCCAAATTCCTGCGATTAAGATATCAATCCACCATTCTAGTTCAGCGTATTCTTTCGAAGATGTCATCCCCATTGGAAGAGTGACTACAGCACAAACAATGATAAATTGCCATCCCCAGAAGTTGATGTAACTTAACTTGTCACTCCACATTCTCGTTTTCAGCAAACGTTGGAGAGAATAATAAACTCCAGTGAAAATACCGTTTCCGACAAATGCGAAAATAACTGCATTGGTGTGCAATGGTCTAATTCTACCAAACGAAAGGATTTTAAACCCTAAGTAGTCATTAAAGAATTGGGGAAAAGCCAATTGCAAGGCAACCGTTAACCCAACGAGCATACCAGTAATACCCCAAATTATTGTGGCATACGCGAAATACTTTACGATCTTATTGTCGTAACTAAACTTTTGTACTTCCATCTGTTTCTTGATTTGTTTTTTGTAGTTCTAGTTCTTCATCAAAGAGAATTCTTACGGATGGCGAGTAATCGTCATCAAATTGCCCATCTCTAGCAGCCCAGAAAAAAGAGGCTAAAAAGAAAAGTGCAACAATTAAACTTACTACCAACATGATGTATATCATTCCCATGCGACAAATGTCACAAGAATGTCATGGACAAAGAATGACCCGAATTAGGTAATAACCTGATTAATGTCATGTTTTTTAGAAATGTAGGCTTGTATTGGTTTTTACCGCGGAGAACGCCGAGTATTACACAGAGAAAGCGGAGAAATTTTGTTGAGCAGAATAAAACAATACAGAAACTCATTTTTTCTTAGCGTTCTCCGCAATTCTCTTTGCGCTCTCCGCGTTAAAACTACTTTCGAAACACCGCCATAAACGTACTCAAGAAAACAACAGTTATAGAACTAATTGGCATTAAAATAGCGGCTACTAAAGGGCTTAAATTTCCTGTTACGGCAAAACTTAAACCTATAACGTTGTAGGTAATGGAAAATACCATACAAACGATAATTACCGTTTTTGAAAAGGAAGAGGTCTTCAGTAAATTATCTAGTTGACTGAGTTTGTCTGCCACGATAATTGCGTCGGAAGAGGGTGTAAATCGGAAAACATCCTCGGATACGGCAATGCCAACATCTGCTTTTGCAAGTGCTCCAGCATCGTTCAAACCATCGCCAACCATAATAACGGATTTGTTTTGAGATTGTAAATTTTGAATATACTCGAGCTTCTGTTTCGGGCTGTATTCAAAATGCATTTCGCTGTTCGAAGGGAAAAGAGCAGCCAATTTTTCTTTGTCTTTTTGACTATCGCCTGAAATAACGTGAAGTTGATAATTGCCTAATCTTCTCAGTAAATCACCGATTCCTGGTCGAAGTGCTGTGCTGATGATAAAACGACCAATTTTTCCGTCAAAAGAAGTGTAACTTGCGGTTTCCTCACTTATTTCTTTTGGCGTTCCGCAAAAATCTGCACTTCCTAGTTTGTATTCTTTTCCTTCAAAAGTTCCGGAAATACCTTTGCCTTTTGTTTCTTCAAAATTTTCGATGAAAACGGATGTCAAATCAGCGTCTTTGTTCAGAAATCCGGAAATCATTCTTGACATTGGATGTGTAGAAGAACTAGATAAAGCATAAAGAATTTGTTTGTCTTCTTTTGATAATTCATCCCCAACATATTCTACGTTTTGAGCATTTCCAAAAGTTAATGTTCCCGTTTTATCAAATACGATATCTGTTGTTTGATTCAAACGTTCAATGACCCCAACATTTTTCAAATACAAGCCTTTTCTGCCCAACAACCGCATGATGTTGCCAAAGGTAAATGGCCCCGAAAGCGCTAGAGCACAAGGGCAAGCAACGATTAAAATAGAAACAACAATTCGTGTAATTTGCGTAGAATCGATAAATGCCCAAGCAATGGCGGAAATTCCTGCTACAACCAACAAAGCGGCAAGAAAATAAAAGGATAATTTGTTTTGATAGTTCAGTCCAGTTGTTTCTTCTTTTTCAGATTTAACCTCGTCCCACATGCGCGTGAGTTGACTTCGATTGCTTTCTTTTTCAACCCTTAATTCGACTCTATAACCTTCCAGTCGCCCACCAGCGTAAATAAAATCGCCCTTTTTTTTGGTAATTGGGTTTGATTCTCCAGTCACGAATGAATAATCGATTTTCGCTTCGTCTGAAAGTAAATACGAATCACATGGCAAAACTTCGTCGTTTCTGAGCACAATGGTGTCGCCTTCTTTCAATTGCTCAATTTCGACAATTTCCTCCTTTTCTGATAAAATGCGGGTTATTGCCAAGGGGAAATAGGAAGTATAATCTCGTTCAAATGAAAGCATTCGGTAGGTTTTACTTTGAAACCATTTTCCAATAAGCAAGAAAAAGATAAATCCAGCAAATGAATCCATGTAGCCTGGTCCGCCGCCAGAAAATATGGTGAAAGCACTTTGAGTATAAAGTGCAATTATTCCAATGGTAATGGGTACATCGAGATTTAAACTTTTGTAGCGCAAGGCTTTAAATGCCGAAATGAAATAATCTTGAGCAGAATAAAGTAAAACGGGAATTGAAATGGCAAACGACAAGTAAGAAGTGAAAGTCCGAAATTCTTCAAAGTCGTCTTTGATTCCTAAATACTCAGGAAAACTCCATAGCATAATGCTACCAAAGGCAAAACCTGCGATTCCGAGTTTGTATAAATATTGTCGGTCTTCTATTTTAGCTGTGTTTCCACGTGAGCCAAAATTAGGAACATATCCAATTCTATCGAGTAAAATAGCTAGTTGAGACAAGGGCAGTTTTGCTCCGTGATAGACAATGGAAGCCTCTCGTTTACCGAAATTCACTTGACAACTTACAATGTTCGGTTCAATTTTACTGATATTTTCGAGAAGGTAAATACAGGAGGAGCAATGAATGCTTGGCAAATGAAGATTTATCCTTGTTAGATCACCATCTTCAAATTCTATAAATTTTGCACGAATGGATTCAACATCCAGAAAGTTGTATTTGTGAGCATTCTCGGCACTTGGCTTAGTTCCAGGCTGACTTTCCATTTGGTAAAAATTGCCCAAATTATTTTCACTAAGCAGTTGATAAACGCCTTTACAACCCGTACAACAAAATTCTTTTTCTTGGTATACTATCGAATTCCCAATAATCTCATCTCCACAATGATAACAGGGTTGAGAACTCATATCGTTTTAGAAAATAAACGTTGATTTTGACTTTCTGGAGATAAATTCTGGTCGAATGCCATACAAACATTTCTAACAAAAGGAACACCAGTTTCAGTAACCAAAACATGATTTCCATTAATTAGCACCAAATTATCCTCTACCATCTCTTGAAGCTCCTTTTTTATTGCTGTATGTATTGGTGCCAAATCGCCGTCGTTACTCAGTTCAGTTTCAAATTTACACATTAAATCCAAGATATATTTTCGTATGATGAGGTCGGTTTCACTGAGTAAATGTCCACGGTAAATGGGAATTATACCTTTGCTGACAATTTCTTGATATTTCTCTACGCTTTTTTCATTTTGAGCAAAAGCAAACCAACTATCTGAGATGGAAGAAGCTCCCAAACCAATCATCATGGCCGTGCTCTTTGTGGTGTAGCCCATAAAGTTTCGGTGCAAGGTTTTGTTTTTAAAAGCAATAGCTAAATCATCTTTTGGCTTAGCAAAATGATCCATCCCAACTTCAATATATCCCTCTTCGAGTAATTTGCTTTTTGCAGTTTCGTATAGTTTTCGCTTTTCTTCACCATCGGGAAGATCTGATTCGTCGAATCCTCGCTGACCATTTCCTTTTATCCATGGAACATGAGCATAGCTATACAATGAAATTCGGTCCGGTTGAAGAAGCAAGGTTTTTTCGACCGTATCCATAATATCGGCTAAAGTCTGTTTCGGTAAACCAAATACCAAATCATGGGAAATGGATTTGTAACCAATATTTCTGGCTTCATCGTGCACTTTTTTCACTTGCTCGAATGACTGAATGCGATGTATGGCTTTTTGAACAACTGGACTATAATCTTGAATACCAAGACTTAATCTTCGGAATCCGAAGGTGTATAATTTCAACAAATGTTCAGAATTGGTATTGTTTGGGTGTGCCTCAAAACTCAACTCATGTTCATCGCTATTGACAGATTCAGCTTCAAAAATATACTGAACCAAATCAATAAGTTTATCTGCTGGAAAGAAAGTGGGTGTTCCTCCACCAAAATGCAACTCCTTAATTTCTGGATTAAAAGCAAACTGATTTTTGTAAAGTGCCCATTCCTTTTTAACTGCAGCTAAATAAGGTTCTTCGACTTGATGATTTTTTGTAATGCGTTTATGGCATCCACAAAAGGTGCATAAACTCTCACAAAATGGCAAGTGAATATATAGACTAATTGGTTTTGAATCAAATATTTCAATGTTTTTACCTAAAAAATTAATCCAAGCAGATAAAACTAAGGGTTCATTCTTCCAAAACGGGACAGTTGGATACGAAGTATATCGCGGTCCTGGTTTATTGTATTTATCGATCAAATTTCCTTCCATTTCCCTTTTGTTAGGCACAAAGTTATCTTAGGTAGTCAGAAAAAAAAATGACTTGTATCAGCTTTATGACTTATAAATTTGGTATTTTTGTTAGAGGGAGAAAACCAACTTAATTATGCTGAACAACTCACATAAAAACGTTACTTGCGCTACTTGTTTAGTCAGAAAAGACTCACTGTTTGGTTCTTACTGCGATAACGACACGGATCATTTGAATGCCCACAAATCATGTACCTACTATAAAAAGAATCAACCTCTTTTTTTAGAAGGGAGTTTTCCTAGAGGGGTTTATTGTTTGAATCATGGTAAGGTAAAGGTTTTTACTCGTGGCGATGAAGGCAAGGAGCAAATCATTCACATTGCCAAAGAAGGAGAGGTAATTGGCTTTCGATCTATGTTTAGTGGAGAACCTTATACAATGTCTGCTGAAACACTTGAAGAAAGTAATATTTGTTTTATCTCAAAGGATGACTTTTTAAATATGGTAGACACCAATCCAATTTTACGGAATGGGGTAATGAGGGAATTATCGAAAGAATTGAGTGACAGAGCCTTGGCTTTGACCAATATGGCTCAAAAATCAGTGCGTGAACGCTTAGCCTTTTCTCTTGTAATGTTGGACGACATTTATGCAGGTGAAGAGATTAATCTTTCCAGAGAAGATATGGCCAATTTTGTAGGAACGGCAACTGAAACGTTAATACGTTTGTTGAAAGAATTCAAAGAAGATGGATTGCTTGAAATACATGTTCGTAAACTAGCAATTTTGGACAAAGTTGGATTGCGGAAAATAGCAGGTATGCATTAGGAAAAAGGGAGCTTTTCGCTTTTCAATCTCTTTAAAAATGAATGAAAGCTTCTGCTGTGTCTACCTTCCTTACCACCTATAAATGTTCCTTCCTGAGCCGGCAATTTAAAACCTTCCTCTGCAACAGCTTTTTCAATATCGATTTTCCAGTTCATTTGAACTTTATGCAGATCGACACCAGCTTCTCTTGAAAGCATTACTAAATCAACCGTGGATGCTTGGAAAAAATCAGCGCTATATTCCCAAAGTACGTTGATACTCTTTTGAGTTCTTTTGTATTTATCTTCATCCGAGAACTTAAGTTCCCGAAACCATAAGCGACTTTTTTCAACCTGATTTTTAAATAAGTCAACTTTTTCTGTTGCCAGTTTCGAAAGAAACGCATCCTTGCTTTTCACTAATTCTTGATAATAAAACGAATGAAAGGTGTCCACAAAGAATTGTCTAACAATTACAAAAACCTCGTCCTTATTTTCAAGTTCAAAAAGTATGGCGTTGAAATACTCTTCAGGCTTTTTCCGGATAATATCAAAGGCATGACCTTCTTCTTTCTTTTGAATACCATTCACCTCTTTATAAGTAATGTTTGCAATACTTAATAAGTGATCTGTCAAATCACTTTGTGAAAGCGAATTAAGAAAAGGCGTGTTGAATAATGACAATTCCCTTAGCCGATAGCTATAAATTAATGCACTATCAGCAATCTGTAAATAATATTTTATTTGAGGAGTCATTTTCTTGTTCATACATCAAATGAATTTTCTGATGCAATATGGTTCGTTTACTTATTTGTTTTCAATCCAAGTAGTGTGTATAAAGGGCAAAAGCTAATAGATGACGTTAATATAAAAACTACGCTGATTATCAGCACTATTGTACTCCAAGTCCCGCTTAGGTTTCCAAAAACAACAGTTAGTAGCCCAATAGCTCCTAAGATTAACCTGACCATTCGGTCCATTTTCCCCATATTTGGTTTCATATACTCGAATTTTAACAAAGAACGTGAAAAGCGAGAGTATGAAATATGACAAATTTCAAATCAAAACATGATAAAAGTCATAAATAATACCACTGTGTTTAGAATAAATTTACATGTGATAGTGGAGTAAACGAGGTCAATTTAGATTTAACAGATTGAAGTGATTATCTTTGTTCTCATTATTTAAATTGCAAAAATGAGTTTAGCAAAATACACGGTTACGGCCGCATTGCCATACGCCAACGGCCCCCTTCATTTAGGGCATGTTGCTGGGGTTTATTTACCATCTGATATTTTCGTTCGTTTTCTTCGGATGAAAGGACATGATGTGGCATTCATTTGTGGAAGTGACGAACATGGTGCTGCTATTACTTTGCGCGCAAAAAAAGAAGGTGTTTCACCTCAAGAAATTGTAGATAAATACAATGCAATTATTGGTAAGTCCTTTAGAGATTTTGATATCTCTTTTGATATTTTCCATCGAACATCTTCAAAAATCCATCATGAAACAAGTCAAGACTTTTTCAAAGTCTTACACGATAAAGGCAAATTCATAGAAGAAACTTCAGAGCAATATTACGACGAGGAATACGACCAATTTTTGGCAGATCGATACATTACAGGAGAATGTCCTAAATGTCAAAACCCAAGCGCTTATGGCGATCAATGCGAAAAATGTGGCAGCGCTCTTAGTCCAACGGAATTGATAAATCCCAAATCTACTTTAAGCGGAAAATCGCCTGTGATGCGCTCTACTTCACATTGGTATTTGCCAATGGAACAGCACGAAACATGGTTGAAAGACTGGATTCAAAAAGGTTTGTTAGACGGGATTCAGCAACATGACCCCAAAGCCTGGAAAAATCAGGTCGTTGGTCAATGTATGTCATGGATAGACGGTGGTTTGCGACCGAGAGCAATGACCAGGGATTTGGATTGGGGAGTGAAAGTTCCTGTACCTGGTGCTGATGGAAAAGTACTATATGTTTGGTTGGATGCACCAATTGGTTACATTTCTGCAACCAAGCAGTGGGCAATTGACAACAATAAAGATTGGAAAGACTATTGGACGGGAGAAAGAAAATTGGTTCACTTTATTGGGAAAGATAATATCGTTTTTCACGCTATCATTTTCCCAATATTATTAAGAGATCATGGTGATTTAATTTTGCCTGATAACGTTCCAGCTTATGAATTTTTGAACCTCGAAGGTGATAAATTTAGCACTTCAAGGAATTGGGCAGTTTGGCTACATGAATATATTGACAACCATCCAGATAAGATAGATGAATTGAAGTATGTCTTGACGTCCATTGCGCCAGAAAATAGAGATTCTGAATTTACATGGAAGGAATACCAACAACGGATAAATTCTGAATTAGCAGACATCCTCGGAAACTTCGTTAATAGAGCTTTAGTCCTTACGCAAAAGTATTACGAAGGAAAAGTTCCTCAACAAGGTGTTTTGACAACTGAGGATATGTCAATGTTGGCGGAAGTAAAAGCTTCTGTTTCTAAAATTGAAGAATTAGTATATGCTTACAAGTTGCGCGATGCGCAAGCCGAAGCAATGAATTTGGCTAGGATAGGTAACAAGTTTTTAGCAGAAACTGAACCATGGAAGCTAGTTAAAACTGATGAGGAAAGAGTTAAAACAATAATGAATTTGGCACTCCAAATTACGGCAAACTTGAGTATTGTTTTACAACCCTTTTTGCCAGCGACAGCAGCTAAATTGAGTGAGTTTTTAAATTTCAAAACATCAGATTGGTCTGTGGCAGGACTTGAAAACTTACTTGAGGCGGATCACCAAACCAATCCGCCGACAATTTTATTTCCAAAAATAGAAGACAGCTTAGTTGAAGAAGAAATTGCTAAATTGCATTCGGAAGACGAAATATCTCCTTTTGATGCGCAAAAAGAAGAAGTTACTTTTGAAGATTTTACAAAAATGGACCTTCGCCTTGGGAAAATTATTTCAGCCGAAAAAGTTGAAAAAGCAGATAAATTGCTTAAATTAATAGTGGATACAGGGCTCGATCAACGAACAGTAGTATCTGGAATTGCGGAACATTACTCACCAGAAGAGGTGGTAGGTAAAACGGTTCAGATACTTATGAATTTGGCACCAAGAAAAATTAGGGGTATTGAGTCACAAGGAATGATTTTGATGGCAGAAAACGAAAATGGTGAGTTGAGTTTTATGACTCCAGAAAAGGACTTTGAAAGAGGGTGCGGCATCCATTAAAAATAAATTTTAAAATAACAGAACTATGAAAGCATTTCCAGCATTTTACATTGTACCAACAGACTTTAGTCCTGTTTCAGAAAACGCTATGAAAATAGCTTATGATATAGCGGACAAAAACGGACGATCAATTTACCTTTTGCACATCGCAAAAAACCAGCATGATAAAATTGCTGCGGAATTGAAAATGGATGCTATAGTTGATGGTCTTTCTGAGAAAAACAAAAGTAGAACAGTTACCAAAGTATTGATTGGAGATATATATGAAGATTTGGCAAAAGCTGGAAGTCTGATTCATGGCTCTATGATTTTTATGGGTACACATGGCGCTAAAGGCATTCAAAAAATATTCGGAAGCCATGCAGAAAAAGTTGTTCAAAACTCGCATGTTCCTGTCTTCATCGCCCAGGAAAATAGCAATGAAAATGAATTTGATACTATAGTAATGCCATTTAGCTTTGCTAAAGAAAGTATCCAAGTCCTTCGAATTGCTGCGGATATTGCGAAGGAATTTGATTCAACTATTCATTTAGTTGCTTATCGTGATAAAGATGCTTCGCTGGAACAAAAAGCAAAAATTCGTCAAACAGTTGCTCGTCAATTCTTAACTGAAAATAATATTAAGCATGAAATAGTAATCTTGCCCAAGTTAAAGTCATACGAAAAAGAATTGTTGGATTTTGCCGAGAGTATCGATGCAGACTTGATTGCTGCAACTTACTTTAGAGATGGAATTTTACCAACACCTAACGCATTCATCCAAAAGATGATAGAGAATAAATACCAAATTCCAATTCTTACGGTTAATGCTGATGAAATTTCGGTTGCAAGCTCAGTTTTATCGTTTATGACGAATTAAAAATTGAGTGCAATTGCTTTTAATGAAGCATGTAATAGTGCTCGTATACCTGTGAATTCAATAGTTTTATTTAATTCTGCTAATAGCCTATTATCCATTCTTGCTAATGACTAACCAACTAGCATATAACGCCTTAAATGAATCCTTCTTAGACCCTTTATTTGTGCTGAAAACACAACAACAAATAGCTAAGGATTTTCTAAAAGTAAATCTTCAGTTTCCTGAAAAATTCAATTCTGAAGTCTTTTCAAAAGAAGAAATTCTTCTGTTGATAGAAAATGAAATTGCAACGATTTCTGAAAGAGGAGAGCGTCATTTATTGCAATTGCTATATGCGATTGATTTATCGGAGAAAACCTTTTTAAAATTGACTCTACAGCCTGATTTTTTATCAAAAATATCTGAACAGATTTTGATGAGGGAAGCTTACAAGGTTTGGTTGAGGACGAAATATTCTTAAAATTATAAACACAAAAAAAGGGTGGACATTGTCCACCCTTTTTGAAGCTATAAATAGTTTCTTAGTTTTTTACAAATGTGTTACGAACAACTGATCCGTCAGCAGCAGCTACTTCGTAGAAGTAAACTCCATCAACTAAATCTGATACGTCAACTGAACCTGTCAAACCATTGATTTTTGAAGTTGCAACAACTTTACCATCCATAGAGATGATAGAAACTTTTGTTGATTCCAAAGTTGTTTTAACATTCAAAATAGAATTTGTTGGGTTTGGATAAACAGACGCTTCGTTAGAAATTTCTTCAAGACCAACTGGTTGAGCACTTGTCAAGGTAAGATCTTTCAAGAAAATCCAGTTCTCATCAGTACAGTTATAATGACGTACGATAACGTGAACACTTGATTGACCACCTGCAATTGAAGAAACGTTAACAGACTCGCTAAAGAAAGTTTCACCTGCTGTTAAAGTAGTTTCAAAAACTGGTGTTGGGTATGTTCCTGAAATAATTGCTGGAAGTTGAGAAGCTGTAACTACATACATAGCGTAATGTTCCTCATACCAACCTGAAGTTGTTGTTTCTGGACTTCCTGCTTTCCAGTTTAAGTAAACTGAAGTGTTACTTGAACAATCTTGAGCAGGAGATATTGCTAAATTATCTGGTGTTAATACACCAGTAGCATCATAAGAAGCAGATAAATAACCTGATGAACCATTAAATCCCGGAGCAGTTATACTTGGGTTCGTGATAACTGAAGCTCTCCAGTTGCTTGCATCTCCATCATTGTCATAGGTAGTCCAAGCAGCAAATGCAGTTGAATCTAAACTAGAATAGATTTGAGCGTTAATAAAACCAACCGCAAAAAGGGCTGTCATTGTAAGTAAAAGTTTTTTCATAATTATTTTATTTATTTGGATATAAGAACCAAAGTTAAGGATTTTTTAATAGAGAAAACAAATGAATTTAATCATGATTAAAACAATTATGTTAGTAAAGTTCCAATTTAAAGGATGGCTTAAACAGAAAGGAATAGTCCAAAACGAAGTTCGGTGACTAAAAAAGGGAGTAATTTGTTCATGTTTCAAGCCTCTCAGTCCTAGAAATCATTAAATTTGTACCTGCAAATTGAGCTCAATAACCATGGATAAAGTTTCTTATGTAGGAAATGCAGATGTTAACGCGATTGACAATCTGTATAAAATGTATAGTCAAAACCCTGAAAGTGTTGATATTGGGTGGCAAAAATTTTTCGAAGGATTTGAGTTTGCACAAACTGACTATTCAGAAGGTGGGGGAGAAATTCCTGAAAAAGTTCACAAAGAATTTAAAGTTCTTAATCTAATTAACGGTTATAGAGTTAGAGGTCACTTGTTTACTAAAACGAACCCAGTTCGTGAGCGACGCAAGTATACGCCAACTTTATCTTTGGAGAACTTTGGATTAGACGAAAGTGATTTAGACACCGTTTTTCAGTCTGGAGAAGAGATGGGACTGGGTAAATCATCAACTTTGCGTGAAATTGTTGCTGATCTTGAAGCCACTTATTGTGAGTCTATTGGAATTGAGTACATGTATATTCGCGATCCAGAAAGATTATCCTGGTTCCGAAATCAAATCGAATTAAAAAACCGCCCGAAATATTCTAATGATGAAAAATTAGAGATTTATAAAAAATTAAATCAAGCTACGGCTTTCGAATCGTTCTTAGGAAAAAAGTTCGTTGGTCAAAAGAGATTTTCAATTGAAGGTGGAGAAGCGCTAATACCTGCTTTAGATGCATTAATTCAAAGAGGAGCAGATTTAGGAGTTGAGTATTTCGTAATGGGAATGGCGCACCGTGGGCGACTAAATACCTTGACGAATATATTCGAGAAACCGGCTCACGATATTCTTTCAGAATTTGAAGGTAAAGAGTTTGATACAAACTTGGATTTTGATGGTGATGTTAAATATCATCAAGGCTTTACTTCTCATATTAAAACGAAAAGTGGTAAAAAGGTTGGGTTGACATTGTCACCTAATCCATCGCATTTGGAGGCAGTTGACCCAGTTGTTCAAGGAATCTCAAGAGCGAAAATCGACCATGTTCATAAAGACGAAAGCAAGGTTTGCCCAGTAATGATTCATGGTGATGCAGCAGTTGCAGGCCAAGGAATAGTGTACGAAATAGTTCAAATGGCGCAGTTGGATGGCTACCGTACAGGTGGAACTGTTCATATTGTTGTGAACAATCAAGTTGGATTTACGACCAATTATTTGGATGGACGATCTTCAACGTATTGCACCGATGTTGGAAAAACAACCTTGTGCCCAGTTTTCCATGTGAATGGTGACGATGTTGAGGCGGTTGTACAAACTATGCATATGGCAATCGCTTACCGACAAGAATTTAAACGAGATATTTTTGTTGATTTGTTGTGCTACAGAAAATATGGACACAACGAAGGTGATGAGCCGAAATTTACGCAACCACATTTGTATAACTTAATTGCAAAACATCCGAATCCGAAGGATATTTATTTCGAGCAATTAGAGGCTCAAGGTGTAATTGACAAATCGGTTGCAAAGAAAATTGAAGATTCATATAACGATCATTTAGAAAAGGAATTTGAAATTTCAAGAAATGCTGAAAAAGCATTCATCTGGGATTTCTTGAGTACAACTTGGAAAGATTATAGAAAAAGCACGCCTGAAGATTTCATTGTTTCACCTGAAACAGGGGTCAAAAAAGCTACGCTTCTTGAATTAGGAAAAAAATTAGCAACACTTCCTGATGGTAAAAAGTACTTCAGAAAGATTTCAAAAATATTTGACGATAGATACAATGCAATTACCCAAGACAAACTGGATTGGGGTTCTGCTGAAATGTTAGCCTACGCGACTATTTTGAGCGAGCAGAAACCCGTTCGAGTTTCAGGTCAAGATGTTGAGCGAGGTACTTTTTCGCATCGTCATGCAGTTGTAAAAACAGAAGATACAGAGGAGGAAATTGTTACGTTGAATAACCTTGGTGGCAAACAAGCTGCATTCTCAATATACAATTCTTTGCTGTCTGAGTATGCAGTACTTGGATTTGAGTACGGTTATTCGCTAGCTACACCAAAAGGTTTGACAATTTGGGAAGCACAATTTGGTGACTTCTTTAATGGAGCTCAAATCATGATTGATCAGTTTATCACTTCTGGGGAAGATAAATGGAGCACTCAAAGTGGTCTCGTTATGCTTCTACCTCATGGCTACGAAGGTCAAGGGGCTGAGCATTCATCTGGAAGAATGGAACGTTTCCTTCAACAATGTGCGGATTACAATATTCAAATCGCAAATACTTCAACGCCTGCAAACCATTTCCACTTGTTGAGAAGACAAGTTCAGCGTGAATTTAGAAAACCATTGGTTGTATTTTCACCAAAACTGTTGCTCCGCTATCCAAGTGCGGTTTCAACTTTGGATGAAATGGCCAAAGGAAGTTTCCAAGAAGTATTGGATGATCCAGCTGCAAATGCGAAAAACATTGATACATTGGTTTTATGTTCAGGTAAATTCTACTACGAAATGTCAGAAAAAGCTGCCGAAATGGGAGTAGATAATATGGCATTTGTTCGAGTTGAGCAATTGTATCCATTACCGAAAAAGCAACTAGACGCAATTTTTGCGAAATACAAAAACGCAAAAAATATTATCTGGGCACAAGAAGAACCGAACAACATGGGAGCTTGGCGTTACATTGCAATGGCAATGCGCGAAATTCCATTCATTGGTATTACTCGACCAGCAACAGCGGCGGCGGCTGAAGGATCTAAAAAATTACACGAAAAACGATTGAAAGCGTTGTTTGATGAAATTTTCCAATACGCAAAAGTGAAAGTAAAATAATCGATTAAAGATTCAAGATATGTCAATGTTAGAAATGAAAGTGCCTTCACCAGGCGAATCTATCTCAGAAGTAGAAATTGCTCAATGGTTGGTTTCCGATGGCGATTATGTTGAAAAAGACCAAGCTATTGCTGAGGTTGATTCAGATAAAGCTACGCTTGAATTGCCAGCTGAGGAATCAGGTATTATAACATTAAAAGCAGAAGAAGGTGAAGTTGTAGCAGTAGGACAAGTTGTTTGTTTGATTGATACATCTGCAAAAGCACCTGAAGGCGCACCGAAAGTAGAAAAGAAAGAAGAGGTTAAAGCAGCTCCAGCTCCAGAAGCTAAAAAAGAGGAAGCAAAACCAAATCCAGCTCCGGTAGCTGAAAAAAGCACTTCATATGCAGCTGGAACACCTTCAGTGGCAGCGGCTAAAATCATGTCGGAAAATGGTATTTCTGCGAAACAAGTTCCAGCAACTGGAAAAGATGGTCGTATCACAAAACAAGACGTTGTCGCAGCTATGGCTGGAGGTTTTGATACATCAGCAGCAGCTGGTTGGGGAGGTACTCGTGAAGTATACAGAGAAAGAATGTCAATGTTGCGTCGTAAAGTAGCAGAACGTTTGGTTGCCGTTAAATCGGAAACTGCCATGTTGACAACATTCAATGAAATTGATATGAAGCCTATCATGGATCTTCGTTCAAAATACAAAGAAGCGTTTGCTAAACACCACGAAGTGAATTTAGGATTTATGTCTTTCTTCACAAAAGCGGTAACAGAAGCTTTGAATTTGTTTCCATCGGTAAACGGTCAAATTGAAGGGAATGAAATGGTTATGCATCGTTATGCAGATATCGGAATTGCAGTTTCTTCTCCAAAAGGATTGATGGTTCCTGTAGTTCGAAATGCAGAGCAAATGTCATTGGCTGAGATAGAAAGAGAGATTAAACGTTTGGCAATTCGTGCTAGAGATGGACAAATCACTCCGGATGAGATGACAGGTGGAACATTTACCATAACAAATGGTGGCGTTTTCGGTTCCATGTTGTCTACTCCAATTATCAACCCGCCGCAATCAGCTATTTTGGGTATGCACAACATCGTTGAACGTCCGGTAGCAATTAATGGTCAAGTTGAAATTCGTCCAATCATGTATTTGGCGCTTTCGTATGACCACAGAATCATTGATGGAAAGGAATCAGTGAGTTTCTTAGTAAAAGTTAAGGAAATGCTTGAAAACCCTGAAAGAATGCTATTTGGAGCGAAAGACCCTCAAGCAGTTTTACTAGGACTTTAAATAAAGAACGAATAACGGTTGAAAGCTACGTATTCGATATACGTAGCTTTCTTTGTTTATACCAATTCATGTTTAAAAAGATTATATCATCATACACATCCTCATTTAAAGGACTCTCCAAAGAGGTCTGGTGGTTGGCGTTTATTACGTTGATTAATAGAGCAGGAACGATGGTTATTCCATTTTTATCTCTTTATCTTACGAAAAGCAAAGGCTTTTCTTTAGGCGAGGTGGCTTGGATAATGGCGGCCTTTGGAATTGGTTCTGTATCCGGTTCCTGGCTGGGAGGATACTTAACGGATAAAATTGGAGGTTATAAAACAATCGTTTTTTCCTTGTTTAGTTCAGGGCTAGCTTATATTGTTTTGCAATACATGGGCTCATTTTATTCCATAATGTTAGCTGTCTTTGTTGTTTTGTTACTCGCAGATATATACAGACCAGCCATGTTTGTTGTTCTCAAAGCCAATAGCAAACCTGAAAATCAAACGCGATCTTTAACATTAATTCGATTAGCAATAAACCTTGGGTTTTCGCTTGGCCCAGTTTTAGGAGGATTTTTAATTTTTAATTTAGGTTATGGTTCATTGTTTTGGGTGGATGGAGTTAGCTGTTTAATAGCGGTGATTCTCATTTTCATTATACTTAAACCAAAACCCGGAGTTCAACAAAAAGAAGAAGTCCCAAGCTCCGCAGAATCACCTTATAAAGACAGAGTTTATCTATTTTTTTGTTTAGGACTTGTGCTTTTCGGCTTAGTATTCTTACAGTATTTCTCTACGGTTCCTTTGTATTATCGAGACGTTTTTAACCTTAATGAACAATCTATTGGCTTGTTGCTTGGTTTTAATGGCTTGCTCGTCTTTTTAATTGAAATGCCTTTGATTCATGCATTGGACAAACCCGGCAAAAGCAAAACGACTTATTTAATTTGGGGAATGATATTACTACTTATTAGTTACCTTGTCATGATTCTATTCCCATCTATTTTAATACTTTGGGCGGCGATACTGTTAATGTCATTTGCTGAAATGTTCTTTTTCCCATTTTCAAATGCCATTGCAATGGAACGATCGAAAAAAGGCAAAACTGGTCAATATATGGCACTTTATTCCATTTCCTTTTCCGTATCCCACATATTTGGACACAGTGCAGGAATGCAAATGATTTCCTATTTCAATTTCAATTTCACATGGTGGATTCTTGTTGGTGTAACAACCTTAGGAATATTGATTTTCGGAATTATTGGCAAACGATTTCAACAAAAACGAGCTTGAAACGTTTAATTTTATATCCATAAAATTATAAATTAAAGTATGTCAAAAATAATATTGGGAGGTACGCCTTGCAACACAAACGGAGAATTACCAAAAGTAGGTTCACAAGCGTCAGATTTTACACTTACACAAAATGATTTGAGTTCAATTTCTTTGGCGGATTTAAAAGGGTCAAAAGTGATTTTAAATATTTTTCCGAGTATAGATACAAACACTTGCGCAACTTCTGTGCGGACTTTTAATCAAAAAGCAGCATCTTTTGATAACACGAAAGTTGTTTGTGTTTCTAGAGATTTACCTTTCGCTCAAAAACGTTTCTGCGGTGCAGAAGGAATAGAGAACGTCATGACTATTTCAGATTTTGCGACTGGGGAATTTGGTAAAAACTATGGTGTTCATATTATCGATGGACCATTCACAAATTTACATGCAAGAGCAATCGTTGTTTTGGATGAAAATGGTGTTGTTAAATACACAGAATTAGTTCCAGATATATCGAATGAGCCTAATTATGATGCGGCTATTGCGGCGCTATAAGCGTTATACTAATTTAGTAAATATGAAAAGGGTGTTCAATTCTATTTGAACACCCTTTTTCTTTGTTTTAATGTTCGCTTACTTACCGACGTTTTTCGTAATGAAAGCGCCTAATTTTTTTCCAGCTAATGCATAAGATTCACTAATTCGAATTCCTGTGTCCATGTCATTATAGCCCATTGTTCGCCCTGGATTCTTTTTACTTACGATCGTACAAATAATTTTGTCGGGATTTGCTACTTCTACGAAATCAATAATCAAATCAATTGAAGCTGGTTTTTTGGTAACGTATACATTGAACCCAGGTTCTACAAACGTTGTGCGAACTATCATTTTGTATTTAGCAACTTTCTCGTTTCCAGTATATAAATCCAATTTACCCGTGTTCTTGTTAAATAATTCTTCAAACATTGGTTCAAATTTACCTTGACGGTCTCCAACCCATGACTCTCTCCAAGCATCGCCTTTTCCCGCTTCTTTTTCATTGTATTCGGCCGTCTTTTTATCCAAGTATTCGGCTTCTGTCTTAAATTTTCCTACTGCACATTTGGAGTAGTCATACTCGATATTTAGAAATTTTTCACCCTTTAAAAAACTTAAATCACCCTCTAAAAGGGTAATTTTTTGAGAGAAAGTAATTCCAGATAATAAAACGAAAAGAGCTATTAATGAGAGTTTTATGTTTTTCATAATTTGATGCTATTCTACCAAATATAAAGAAAAGCAACGAGAATAGGAAGTTATTAATCTGACATATTGGGATTTAAGCTAATATAGACATCCCAGTCTACTTTCTCAATTACAATGGTAGATTTGTATCTCATACCAATTTTCTTCAAAACCCGGTGAGAGGCTTTGTTCAAATAATGGGCTCTCCCAACTACCTTCTTAATGGCAAATTTATCAAAAGCCAAGTCCAGGCAAAGTTTAGCTGCTTCTGATGCATAACCGTTGTTCCAGTGCTTTTTTAAGAAACGAAAACCAATGTCAAATTCATTCAATTCTTCAGTATATTTCAATCCACACCAACCCAAAAATTCTTTGGTGTCTTTTTCGAGAACAGCCCATCTGCCGACACCATATTTTTTATATTGATCATACTTTTCTAAATATGCCTTGGCGGCTTCAATACTTTCAAAAGCTACATCACCCGTAAATCGAATAACATCCGTATTGAGATTTAGCTTATACAGATTTAGCGCATCTTTTGGCGTTAATTCCTTTAATATAAGTCGCTTTGTTTCCACCTATCTTCGCTTGCTGATTAGAATAGAGTCAATATTATATGCTAATAATCTAGGCTCAAGATTAGGAACGACTATAGATGTATCTTTAGTTCGCTTCTCCATAAAACGCATCATAGAAAAAGCAGAAAAGTTGCACAAGAAGTTTTTTATTCCATTCATCTGATTTTAAGAAAAATAGTTTAGCACTTCGACAAATACAGTTTTCGTGCCAAATTTTAATTTATTTTAACATTTATCAGGAAATCAGCGAATTAGTCCGCGATAATAGTCCGAAAAGTGAGGTTAATTCTGGGATAAAGAACTTTTTTTGTGGGAGGTAATCTATGCAGCCAATGACTTTGAGTTTCGTCTTTCATAACGAGAAGACTTCCATTTTCTAAGACAAGTGAAATCACTTCTTTTGAAACTTTATGCTTGAATGCGAATTTTCTTTCGGCACCAAGACTTATCGATGCGATGGCTCCATTTTTTTTTAAATCTTTTTCCCCATCGCTATGCCAAGCCATACCTTCACTACCATCATGGTACAAATTAAGCAAACAGGAATTGAAAGATTCTCCAGATTTTTGTTCGACTAAGTTTTTTAGTTGACGTAAATTTTCCGTCCAAGGAAGCGCCTTTTTTGTATTATTAGAGTAGGTATATTCAAACGGTAAATCCCCGTACCAAGCAACTTTTCGCTTGGTTTCTATTCGTTTACCAAAAATTATTGCAATGTCGTTTTTCCATTCAATTTCCTGCATTAAATTCTGGTAGAAATCATCTGATCTTGTGAATTCTAGAATTTTCCCATAATAATTTACTGTTCCATCTTTTGGTAAAAGATTGATAGAGGAGTCGTATGGAAAATCAAATAGGTTCATTTGAACGTGAAAATATACAAAGTAAATGAAATGTAAGTTTTGATGGTTTTGTAACATTTACTGCGTGCAGATTGTTTTATTTTTAAACCTAAACCCTATGAAGTCATTTTCCATTGTTATTCTTTTTGTTTGTAGTCAGACCGTTTTTGGACAACAAGAACCCTTAACATCCCAGTTTTGGAACCACTATTCAATTTTCAACCCAGCAATGACTGGATTAAATTACAAGCATCTGTTACCTATCGTGATCAATGGAGTGGGTTTAACGGAAATCCACGGTCGTTTTTAGGTAATTACGGAACTTTGTTGAAAGGAAAACACGGACTAGGCTTGTCATTTATTGCACAAGAAATCGGTATTCAGAAACTACAAAATGTTGTTCTGAATTATAGCTACCGAATGAAAATAAAGGGAAGTGAAGAGCATTTTTTCACGGCGGGAATAGGCGCTGGTATGGGCATGACCTACTTCGATTATTCCACAGTTTCTCAAATTGTTGATCCATATCTAATTTCAGGTAGAACAACTTTTCCTAGAATTAATTTGGGTTTAACTTACCATTGGAATAAATTAACTGTCGGACTTAGTTCAACACAAGTTAATGCAAACCCAGGTGCTTCAGGAAACTACAGGCCAGAAACTCACTTCTTCGGAATGGCGGAATACACAATTGATATTTCTAATTCGTTTATAGTTTTACCCCGAGTTATGTATCGAACAGATGGAAATGTGCAGACAGCAGAAATGAATCTTATGGCGACATACTTGAAAAAATATTCGCTGGGTTTCGGTTTGAGAAATACCAATGCATACAGTTTCTCAGCACAAATTGATTTAAAAGAAAAATTTAGAATTGGCTATGCTTATGAAGTAACCAACAGCAAGCTGAATAATGGAATTCTAAATCCAACACATGAGTTTGTTTTGGGCTTTCTTTTGAAATAAGAGCATAGCTTTTCTAACGAATCAAACTCGCCCTATACAATTTCAAATCTTCCCAACTCACCTCATCACCAGCTTGTTCCTTCAACTCTGAAAGTGATTTTGCTTCTTCAATGTTTACTTTGTCGTCAAGCAATTCTAAGAGTTCAGGGGATAAAATAGCATCAACTTCTATTTTCTCTTGAAGAATCAATTTTTCAAAGTGGCTATAGATTGTTTTTGTTGTGAATTTGCGTTTACTAGCAATTTGAGGTAATGTCATACCTTCTAGGAACAAGGCAAGAGTTTGATCATAAGTCGAAATTTTCTCTTCTTTTTTAACTTTTTTCTTTTGGGTTTCAGTTGATCGAATGAAAACATCATCATTGAATTCCTCAGGAGCCGAGAACATGTCGCCTTTTTTGGTAAGCTCAGACTTAACCGTTTCGATTTTAGCCAATCGATAGTTCCGAATTTCATCTCTTTGGAATGTTTCTTTGTTCAATACCCTGTCGAAAACATGTGCTTCAACTATCAACAAACATTTTTTCAATTGAATAATAGTTTTAAAAAGCGCCTCTTCTAAATCTTGAATTTCATCTATTTGGGCTTTTGTCTTTTTTATTCTGCTTAATTCTCCGAGCTTTTTCAACACACTTGTGTAAACTGTGTCCAGAATTGGCAGAAAATAGTTTAGAGCGGCTTCCGTGCGTTCTAGCAGCCGTTCTTTGTTTAGTTTTTCCTCCGAAAACAACACAGCCAATTGATTTCTAAATTTTCTTGATGGCTCCAAGGTGTTTTGGATGTTTTGAGATTGCAAAGTTACCCAAGTTTGACTTTTAATTTTCTCAGATTTTGGTGCAAGTCCTAAATAGCTTTTTTCATGAGAACTCCATTTCGCTGCCATTTCAACCCAATCAAAAGTTGCGTTGAGTTGTGAGTATAGAAAATTATTCTTTGCTACATCCAAGTACTTCGGCAATTGATCCATATTATCGCCCTGAGTGGAAAACTGAATTATCTTCTCGTCATTGTGCAAACCATTCATGGAAATAGGAGAGAGGAGCACTAAACCATCTAAACTTCGCAAGCGCGATAAAGCAACATACGCTTGGCCAGGGGCGAAAACTTTTGAAACTTCTAGAACGGCTTTATCAAAAGTTAAACCTTGGCTTTTGTGAACGGTAATTGCCCAAGCTAGTTTTAATGGAAATTGTACGAATGTTCCCATTACGTCTTCTTCAATTTCTCCGGTATTTGGGTTTGAGGTGTATTTGATATTTTCCCATTCGTATCTTTCTAGGTTAATGATTGTTTTGTCTTCAACACATTCTACCTCAATTTCATCAATATCGAGTTTGGTAACGATACCCATTTTCCCGTTGTAGAATTTCTTTTCTTGAGCCAAATCATTTTTAATGAACATTACTTGGGCGCCAATTTTCAATTCTAAAACTTCGTCTAATGGAAATTGAAACGGTGGGAATTCATCACTTATTTCAGCTTTGAATTCAAAGGATTTGCCTTTAAGTTCTGCTAATGCATTTGCATTCATTTCATCTGCCTTGGCATTATGGGTCGTTAGTGTAATGTATCCATCATGCTTTGTTGGGTCAAATTCAGGTTGAACGTGTTTGTTAAGAAGGTTTACATCTTCTTCTGTAAGTCTATTATTTCGAAGGTTGTTAAGTACACGAATAAAATCCTCGTTTTGCTGACGATAAATTTTACTTAATTCAATGTACATGGGTGGTTTTTCCTGTACGACTAAGGAATTAAAAAAGTGAATTCCCGCATAATATTTATGTAAAATAGACCATTCTTGAGGTTTTATAACGGGGGGTAATTGAAATAAATCACCGATAAACAAAACTTGAACGCCGCCATAAGGTTCATTTTTACCTCTAACATTTCTTAAGGACCAATCAATTGCATCTAACAAATCTGCGCGCAACATACTCACCTCATCTATAATAAGCAATTCCATATTTTGAATGATTTGCTTACGTTGTTTATTCATTGTGAAATGACGCATCAAAGATTTCTTTGACTCCATTTTTACTGAGCCATTTACGTGAAATTCTTCTTCAAAATCGGGAATAAATCCAGCAAATGGCAATTGAAAAAAGGAATGAATAGTTACCCCTCCAGCATTCAAAGCGGCAATTCCGGTAGGAGCAACAATTACAGTTTGTTTATACGTTGATTCAACGATGTGTCTTAGAAAAGTAGTTTTTCCCGTTCCAGCCTTACCAGTAAGAAAGATTGGGTAGTTGGTTTGATTAATAAATTTTTCTGCAAATTCGTTTGCTTCGTTCATTGGTGTTTTTCTGAATTCTTATTTAAGATAGCGAAAAAGTTGAATTCAAATTCAAATTAAGGAAGAAAAGAATTGCCTATTTTGACTAAAGGGTCAAAGCTAAGGGCATATTTGAAAACTAGGTTTATTTTACTTTATAAAAGATTTAATTGTTACAATTCGCACGTAAGACTAAATTGACCCCCAACAGAATAATTGAATTGCTGAATCGGGGCATCTGAAAGAGCCGTTATGGAATATCTTAGAATTGGCTCGAACCTTAATTGCATTGTTTCATTCAGTGAATAACCAACACCGACGTTTAGTAGAAATGAGAAAGCAATCCTATTTGGAAGGAGAAGTGCTGGTGCATTTTTTTCTTTTGATTTGGATCCGTCATTATACTTAATTCTTGTTTTTTCAGTACTGTTTAATAGAATGTTGGGCGAGGCACCAATTGAAGAATACACAATAAATTTTTCCATGTTTATGAATTTGTAATTGATGCGAAAAGGGAGTTCTAAAAAATAATAATTGTATTTGGTATTTGCTGTACCAATAACAAAGGCAATGGCATCTGTAGCAGGCACATTTTTAAATTTATGAGTTTGTTTGGAAAACTGTAAGCCAAGTTCGAGCTCAAAATCTTCAAGTATGGAATATCTACCAAAAACGCCTGTGTTGAAGCCCAACCCAGGATGCTCATACTCTTCTCGAGAAATTACTAAATATTCAATGTCCTTGGAATATCTTAACGTTCTATAGCTATAGTTGGGCGATAGGCTGAATCCATAGATCAATTTCTTTTTTGTTGACTCTTGAGTTAGCCCTAGTAGGGGCAGAAGTAATATTAATAGTAGGGTTGTAGTTTTCATTATCTGGGTAATTAGTAGTGTCCTCTGATATACTGTGATGAAGAATAAAAGGTTACATTAAAGTTATGTTATCGGTAAAAAACGGCTTGGCTCGAATCTTATTCCGTTGATTTTTCTATAAAACTTTTTTAAAGTTAGAAAATAAATAAATAAAAAAACCCATCAATATTATTTGATGGGTTTTTATTTTTTTAAGGTTGAACTAATACTCGAACGTCTCCATGAACTTCGTAGTGAAGTTACCTGTGTTGAAGTCTTCGTTCTCCATTAATTTGATATGGAAAGGAATGGTTGTTTTTATTCCTTCAATAATGTATTCTCCTAATGCACGTTTCATTTTCAAAATTGCTTCGTCGCGTGTTCTAGCAACAACAATCAATTTAGAAATCATTGAATCGTAATAAGGAGGAATTGTATACCCAGCATGAACGTGAGAATCTATTCGAACTCCGTGTCCACCTGGACAGTGATAATCCGTAATTTTTCCTGGTGATGGTCGGAAATCATGGTCTGGATCTTCTGCATTGATACGACATTGGATAGAGTGCATTTGAGGGTAATAATTTTTACCTGAAATTTTCTCACCTGCTGCCAATTTGATTTGTTCTTTTATTAAATCGAAATTGATCACTTCTTCTGTAATCGTGTGCTCCACCTGAATACGAGTGTTCATTTCCATGAAATAGAAATTACGGTGTTTGTCTACTAAAAACTCTACCGTTCCAACTCCTTCATAATTAACTGCTTTGGCTGCTATAATAGCGGCCTCACCCATTTTTTCACGAAGTTCATCTGTCATAAATGGAGAAGGTGTTTCTTCTACCAATTTCTGGTGACGACGTTGTATCGAACAATCTCTTTCAGATAAATGACATGCATTTCCGAATTTATCACCCGCAATTTGAATCTCGATATGACGAGGTTCTTCAATGTATTTTTCCATGTACAAACCGTCGTTTCCGAAGGCTGCAGCAGATTCTTGTCTAGCAGAATCCCAAAGTGCTTCTAAATCTTCTTCTTTCCAAACAATACGCATCCCTTTCCCACCACCACCGGCAGTAGCTTTCATAATAACAGGATATTTTATTTCTTTCGCTTGTTTTTTAGCGTCAGCAACATCTTTTAAAAGTCCTTTCGAACCTGGAATACATGGTACGCCAGCTTTTATCATCGTTGCTTTTGCAGAAGCTTTATCTCCCATTCCAGCAATTTGTTCTGGTGTAGCACCGATGAACTTAATGTTGTGCTCTTGGCATACTTTAGAAAATTTCTCATTCTCTGAAAGGAAACCATATCCTGGGTGAATTGCGTCTGCATTTGTAATTTCTGCCGCTGCAATAATATTTGGTATAGACAAATAAGAATTCGCACTCTGCGGTGGTCCGATACAAACAGCTTCGTCAGCAAAGCGAACGGGTAAACTGTCTTTATCTGCTGTAGAATATACAGCGACAGTTTTAATGCCCATTTCTTTACACGTACGAATTACACGCAAGGCTATTTCTCCTCTATTGGCTATCAATATTTTTTTAAACATGCCTTAATTTTTTGAATTATCTAATGGGTTTTTGGAATCTCAAATGAGTGCTTAAGCAGGCTCAACTAAGAACAAAGGTTGATCGTATTCAACAGGCGAAGCATCGTCTACCAAAACTTTCACGATTTTTCCACTAATCTCAGCTTCAATTTCGTTGAATAATTTCATAGCCTCAATGATGCATACAGTCATACCATTTGAAATGCTGTCTCCAACATTCACGAATACGTCTTTGTCTGGACCTGCAGAACGATAGAATGTTCCAATCATTGGAGACTTAACAGTGATCAATTTAGAATCATCTGCCGCTGGAGCTGCCGCTGCCGCAGCCACTGGAGCTGGTGCCGCCGCTAATTGAGGAGCCGCTGGAGCTTGAACGTAAATCGGTTGGCTATCACCACCCTTTTGTTTGATCTCACTTTTGATAATAATTTTGAAATCTTTCTTTTCGATTTCTACCTCGCTCACTTGCGTTTTTGATACGAATTTGATGAGGTCTTGTATTTCTTGAATATTCATTTTAGCGATTTTTAAAGCGTTTAAATGTACTAATAATTATCAATCTAGTAGGCCCATTTTAAATAAATGGCACCCCAAGTAAATCCACCTCCAAAGGCAGATAAAATTATATTGTCACCTTTTTTCAATTGTGATTCGTAATCCCACAAACAAAGTGGAAGTGTTCCTGCTGTTGTATTTCCGTATTTTTGAATGTTAATCATTACCTTCTCAGGAGGTAAACCCATTCTATTCGCCGTAGCATCGATGATTCGTAAGTTCGCTTGATGAGGAACCAACCAATCAACATCTTCGCTAGTCAAGTTGTTTTTTTCCATGATTGCCGCAGAAACGTCAGCCATATTTGTTACCGCAAATTTGAATACTTGTTTGCCTTCTTGTTTCACGAAGTGCAGTCTTTGGTCAACTGTTTCGTGACTCGCTGGATTAACTGCTCCTCCAGCTGGCTGAACTAAATAATCAACCCCTGAACCGTCCGAGTGTAGCATGAAATCTTGGATTCCCATACCTTCTTCATTTGGTTCCAATAAAACAGCTCCGGCTCCATCACCGAAAATAACACAAGTCGTTCGGTCTTCATAATCAACTATTGACGACATCATATCGGCGCCAACTACGATTACTTTTTTGTAACGACCAGTTTCTATGAATTGAGCTGCGGTTGTCAAAGCATATAAAAACCCTGAACAAGCTGCATTTACATCAAAACTCCACGCGTTCTTGATTCCACATTTGTTAGTAACCAAATTGGCACAACTCGGGAAAGGGTAATCTGCAGTCACTGTTGCAACGATTAATAAATCAATGTCTAATGGATCTATGCTTTTTTTCTTTAACAAACCATCTACTGCTCGCGCTGCCATGTCTGACGTATAACCGTCTTTCATGATTCTTCTTTCCTTAATACCTGTTCGGGATTGTATCCATTCGTCAGAAGTATCTACAATAGTTGACATTTCTTCATTGGTCATCACATAGTCAGGTAAATAACCTTGAACACCAGTAATTGCTGCAGTAATTTTCGCCATATTATTTAAATGCTTCATTTATTTTTGAGGCCAACCCTGATTTGGCAACTTCATAAGCATGTTTTACCATGTTTTTGACAGCGATATCGTTTGAAATCCCGTGTCCAATAATCACATTCCCTTTGATGCCCAAGATAGGAGTTCCTCCGTAATTTTCATAGTTATAACGGTCAAAATAATCATCTTGAAGTCCTCTTTTTTGCATCAGCGTGTAAATTCCCTCTGCTTGTTTAAGGACTACATTGCCAATGAAACCGTCACATACAACAACATCAGCATGACCGTCGAATGCTGCTCTACTTTCGATATTACCAATAAAGTTAATGCTTGATTCTTCACGCAATAATTTATTCGTCGCAACCGTCAATAAATTCCCTTTCGAGTCTTCTTCGCCAATATTCAGCAATGCAATTCTAGGATTTTCAATATTCAAGACATTTTTAGCGTAAATATTACCGAGTAAAGCGAATTGCACCAAGTTTTCTGGTTTGCAATCCGTTACGGAACCAACATCTAGTAAAATACCTTGTGCACCGTTAAGCTGCGGTAAAGCACCTGTTATGCATGGTCGAGAAATGCCTTCTACAACACCTAATTTGAACATTCCGCCAACTAGCATTGCTCCAGTATTACCCGTGCTTGCAAAAGCGTTTAATTCTTTTTTGGCTAATAATTCAAATCCAACAGCAATACTACTATTTGGTTTTGAGGGAATTGCTTTGGTGGGGTGATCGTGCATGGTTATGCAATCAGGAGCGTGAACGATTTCAAAATCATCGACGTTTGCTCCCAAAGCATAAAGGCCACCTAAGATTTGCTCTTGGTCGCCTAAAAGTACTATTTTACAATCCTGAGGAAGTTCTTTTTTGGCTAAAACTGCCCCAGCGATGTTCGCATCAGGAGCAAAATCACCGCCCAATATATCTAGTCCGATCTTCATCAAGAAGAAGTTTAGTTAAACAGCTTAAGCTGCTACTTCTTTCTCCGCTACTACTCTTCCTTTGTAGTACAATTTACCTTCATGCCAATGAGCATGGTGAAACAAATGCGGCTGACCCGTTGTTGGACAAGTTGCAATATTATCTGCTACTGCTTTTACGTGGGTTCTTCTTTTATCTCGTCTAGTTTTCGAGATTTTGCGTTTTGGATGTGCCATTTTTCTTGTTTATATAAAGTTCTTAATTCAAATCTTTTAATATATCCCAAACGGAACGAGAATCTTCATCATCGTCGTCGTCATCGATATCTTCATCGTCGTCGTTGAGATTCACTGTGTACTTTTCCATCGTCGCCATCATTTCCTCGTTACATTCTCCTTTTGGGTGAACGATTTTTCCTGGAAGTGAAACGATAATGAATTCGTAAATGAAACTCTTAACGTCTATTTCGTGTTCGTCTGGATGCAGTACAGTCAAGGTTTCATCTTCGGATTCTTCATGTCCGAATTTGAAAATTTGTTTGTAGTCTGCGTCCAAGTTCAACTTTAGAGGATCCATACATCGATCGCAAGTGGTTGTTACTTCACCTTCGATAAAAAATTCTACGATTAACATCGTTTCCTTTTTATCCAAGATTATTTTCACTTGCAAATCAGCATCTTCTATTGCTGAATATTCATACTCTTCAAAGAACGATTTCTCAATTTCGTAAGCATAATCGTGTTTGCCTATTTTTAATCCTGCGAAGGAAATTGCAAAGGGACGTTTCAAACTGCTCACTTTATTGAAAAATTGGAGGGCAAAGGTAATATTTTAATTCTAAACAACCGAAAAGCATCACTTTTTTTTTGAAGTCTTTTAAAACACACTATTCCATCTCCATATTGTGACCTTTTCGCTTCTCTTTCACGCTTATTTTTAGCGGGTTGAGACTAATTTCTTTTAGCCATTTTTGCTTTCTATAAATGTCCATTGCTAAATAAATTGCATTGCGCATCGATTGAGCCGATGCTTTATCTTGTCCTGCAATGTCAAAAGCGGTACCGTGATCAGGTGATGTTCTTACGATTGGCAAACCAGCCGTGAAATTTACTCCTTCGTCAAAGGCGAGAGCTTTGAACGGTGTTAATCCTTGGTCGTGATACATGGCAAGAATGGCGTCATACTGGTGTAAGGCTACTGATCCGAAAAAGCCATCAGCTGGAAAAGGACCGTTTACGATAATATCTTTTCCCTTCGCCATGTTAATGGCAGGCGTAATAGTTTCAGATTCCTCTTGCCCCATTTTACCATTCTCTCCAGCGTGCGGATTGAAACCTAAAACGGCAATGCGAGGACGTTGAATTCCGAAATCGCGCTGTAAACTTTGATTCAAAACTTCAATTTTATCTAGAATTCCTTCACGAGTCAAAGATTTGCTCACATCTGCTAAAGCGACATGGCTTGTAACTAATGCAACACGCAAATTTTCTGCAACCATCATCATCAAGGCTTCTTTTTGCCCGGCTAAGTCGGCTAAATATTCTGTGTGACCAGGAAATTGAAAACCAGCTTTGGCGATTGTTTCTTTAGAAATAGGTGCCGTAACTAGTACATCAATTTTGTTCGCTGCTAAATCTTTCGTAGCAGCTTCTAATGAAAGGAAAGAATATTTTCCACCCGTTTCGTTTGCCTTACCGTATTCAATTTCGGGTTCTTCATCCCAAACTTGAACAACATTTATTTTTTTGCGCCTCGCTTCTGTGGCGTCTTTACAGGAATTGAAAAATATTTCTTCACCTTCAATACTTTTTCTTATAGTATTCAAGGTTTTAACGGATCCATATACTATCGGCGTACACCCCTGAAGAATACGATTGTCCATTAAAGATTTAAGCACTACTTCTGGACCAATTCCATTAATATCGCCTAGAGAAATTCCAACTTTTATATCGAGAAGGGAATCTTGTTCCTTTTCTTTGTCCATTTTTTAAACTATTTGTACAAAAATACGATTCTCAGTCAAACCAAAAATTTATTTTCTGAATTCATAAACGAACTCTTCGCTATTGATTAAGGTCAATTTGCCTTCTGAATTTTCTTTACGGTGATAAATCTTCGTTGGTGAGAAAAACATGTTGTTTTCAAAGTCAGATATCGTTCGTGTCAAGAAACTATTTTCAGAGAAGGTTGAATCAATAAATCCAATGCAATAACCTCGCTTATCGTAAGTGAAACTTCTTTTGGAATGGAATGGATAGTCATTTGTTCGAATATTTTTAATGCTTCCTTTCATATATTCGAATTCAACTACGTTGGTTTCGTTTACTTTATTTCTTACTTGATATATTTTATTTGGAGTTAGACTATTTCCCAATACAAGAATATCTTGCGGATTAGGCCGAATCGTGCGATCAATATCCACGGGACCCCAATTCTTTTTTTCCGGAATGAAATAAAGATAATCTCCGGTTATTCTATTTTCAAATTCAATGTATCTGTCTTGTTGTTTTTTTCTATCGTAAAGTGTGTAAACATCTGAGACAGTATATTTATTATTAATCTGGCTATCTTGGTTATATCTCACTTTGGCAAAACCGTCTTTGCCTTTGTCACCTTTTTCATTCGTATAAATGAATTCAAATTCACTTATTTTTCGGTCGTCGAAATAGAATGCTCGAACTATTTTTTCGATCGAGCCATTTGTGAGGAATAGATATTCAACCGTTTCGCTTGGCACAACCGCAGTTGAATCACCCTGAGATGCTTCTGTTAAACTTTTTGGGTAAATTATTCTCGTAATTTTTGAAATTTTATTTAGGGCTATTAAAGAATCACTGAACCAAATAGGGAAGGAATATTCATTTGATAAATCAGAGAAAAGCAAATGATTGCGAATCAAAGAAGGCGGATAGGTTTTTTTTATATTGAAAAGTTTTCGTTTAACCTCACCATTGCATGAAAACAAAGCCGACCCGAAAAGTAGAGCGATTAAAAAATGGATGGTGGAGCGTTTAATCATCTGTATGAATTGTACTTGTAGTAAAGTTAAGGTTTCTTTTGGAGATTAGCGAATGGCGGGTTACTGATATTTCTCCCTCTGCAGGAGGACAAAGTAAAGTTGTGGCTTTTAATTTTATTAATTTAGTTTTTAGACCTTCCTCCCCCTTAATCCCCCTCCGAAGGGGGAAACGATTCAATTCAAATATCTTTTTTTTGCCACGGCAACTGAATTGCGTACTTTTGCACTGTGATAGATGAACGCCCAATAACAGACTGGTTACCAATTACCAAAAAAGAAGCAGAAAAACGTGGCTGGAATGAGCTCGACGTTATACTGATTTCTGGTGACGCTTATGTTGACCATCCTGCTTTTGGGACGGCCGTGGTAGGGCGTATCATAGAATCTGAAGGATTTAAAATTGGAATTGTAGCGCAACCAAATTGGAAAGACGATTTGCGCGATTTCAAGAAATTTGGAACACCGAAATATTTCTTTGGAGTTACCGCTGGTTGTATGGATTCCATGGTGAACCATTACACGGCCAATAAACGACTTCGCTCAACAGATGCATACACTCCAGGCGGACAAGCTGGTTTTCGACCTGATTATGCAACGACGACTTATTCGAAAATATTAAAAGAATTGTACCCAGATGTTCCGGTTTTGATAGGTGGAATTGAAGCTTCTTTGCGGAGAGTTACGCATTATGATTATTGGGAAGATAAATTGTTTCCGACTATTTTAGAGGATTCAAAAGCGGATTTGCTAGTCTACGGAATGGGCGACCAGCCGCTGCGGGAAATACTAAAATTGCTCAAAAAAGGCGTTCCATTTGAAAACTTGAGAACCCTTAAACAAGTTGCTTTCATTCAAGAAGAAAACGAAGAATTACCAAAAAACAAATCATGGAATACGGTAGAATTATCGAGCCACGAAGAATGTTTGGAGGATAAAATAAAATATGCTGCCAATTTTAAGGTGGTTGAGGTTGAATCGAATAAATGGGAAGCAAACCGAATAACTCAAAAAGTTGGTAAACGTACTTTGGTTATCAATCCTCCATATAAAACGATGGACGAAAAGGAAATTGATGAATCTTTCGATTTACCATACACCAGAGCGCCGCATCCGAAATACAAAAATAGAGGAGCGATTCCAGCTTTCGACATGATTAAATTTTCCATCAACATGCATCGTGGATGTTTTGGTGGATGTTCATTCTGCACTATTTCTGCACACCAAGGAAAATTCATTGCTTCACGCAGTGAAAAATCCATTTTGAAGGAAGTAGAGCAAGTGGTAAATGATCCTACTTTCAAAGGTTATATTTCAGATTTAGGTGGTCCTTCTGCCAACATGTACAAAATGAAAGGGAAGGTTGAAGCGATTTGCGCGAGATGCACAAGTCCGAGTTGCATACACCCAGTTATTTGCAACAATCTAGACACTTCTCACAAGCCGATGACGGAACTTTATCGCAAAGTTGATGCGCATCCTAAAGTGAAAAAAGCATTTGTTGGTTCAGGAATTCGCTATGACTTACTGGTCGATGATTTCAATAAGAATAATGATGACGGCAACCATGACGAGTATATTGAACAAGTTGTGACACGCCACGTCAGCGGACGATTAAAAGTTGCGCCCGAGCACACATCAGATGCAACCTTGCGTGTAATGCGTAAGCCGTCTTTCAAATATTTCCACAAATTCAAGGAAAAATACGAGAAGATATCTGAAAAACATGGACTAAAACAGCAGTTGATTCCTTATTTCATAAGTTCGCACCCAGGTTGCGAAGAGCAAGATATGGCCAACTTGGCTGCTGAAACCAAGGACATGGGATTCCAATTGGAACAAGTGCAGGATTTCACGCCAACACCAATGACGGTTGCCACGGTAATCTATTATTCTGGAGTTCACCCGTACACTTTGAAACCTATAGAAACCGTTAAAGACAAAGAAGAAAAGTTGAATCAACGTCGTTTCTTTTTCTGGTATAAGCGCGAGAATAGAGACTATATCCGTCAGTCACTTCAAAAAGCCAAAAGACCCGAATTAATTGAAAAATTATTAGGTGAATCTGCTGGAGCAGCAAAACAACAACACGTGCCGCCAAGACCAAATGATTCTAAAAAGCCCGTTCCTAAGTGGCTCGAGGAAAGAAGAAAAAAGGGTAGGAAGGATTAGTTTTTGGAATAGAATTTCTTCTGCAGTCTCCAAAATAAAAAACCGCCAAGTATATACATTAGCACATCCCATAAATCGCTTGTATAAGGGTGAATGTGACTTTTGTATTTTGGTAAATACCATTCAAAATAGATGGAAACCAACACGATTTGAGTGAAAATTAGTGCTGGTGAAATTGTTATTGTATTGTCACGTTTTAAAAAACGAATGATGATTAAAGCAAACAAACACATCGTAGGCACGAAGAGTAAATCGGTTAAATAATATTTAATAAATAGTGGTGCGTCGACCCAATTCGTGCGTATAAATCTAACGAGAAAGTAAAATCCGAAAAATCCGAAAAACCAAAACGTTAATTTGTATTTACCCATTTGGCGATGCGGCTAAATATGCGAAAAAGGAAGCTATACCTAGAAAAATTACGGCAATGGTGCGAAGAACTTTGTACAATACACGTAATAACCAAAAGCGCGAATTTTTCCATTTCTCAAGAAAAATATCCAAAGGTGGCAGAGGAGTGGATTTTCGAATTTCCTCTCGAACTTCTTCTCGTTTTATTTCAATAAGCTCCGGAGAAAGCAATTCACCACAATTCCGACAATTGTCTTCGTCTTGGTTCCAAGTGCTACATTTCGGACATTTTCTTTCGACTCCCATATTCTCAAAATTACGAATTACGAATTGTTCCGCCAATTCGTAATTCTCACATTCGTAATTGGATACCGTGAATAACTTTGTTTGAAACCTTTTCCCAACCAAATTATGTCAAACTGAAATTGTTTTACTTTCGTAAAGTATGAGTAAAAGATTAGACAAGTACAATCGACGGGGTGTTCGAACTAGTTACGTATCTACCGTTGTAGGGATTTCTTTGGTTCTGTTTATGATCGGTCTTGTTTTAGGCGGCGTTTTTGGCTTGGATAATGTCCAACGTCAGGCGAAAGAAAGCTTGCAAGGTGATTTGTTTTTCAAACCCGAACAAACGGAAGCCGACATAAAACAAATTGAACAAAAGCTTAAATCTTGGTCAGAATTTAGTGAGGTTTCTTTTGTTTCGCCAGAGCGAGCAATAGAATCATTTACTTCCGACGAACAAAATTCTGAAGAGATTCTGTCCATTTTTGAAGGTGAAAATCCTTTACCACCGACCATTTCATTTCGACCAAAAGCGCAATTTGCAACCATGGAAGGAATGAATGCCATTGTCAATAAAATAATGACGGAATTTCCCAATGAAATAGATGAGGTAAATTACGATAAGGCAAGTGTGCAATCCGTTAATTTAGGATTTAAGCAATTTGTCTTTTTGTTTTTAATCGTCGCTTTACTGTTGATTATCGTTGCTGTTGCCATGATAAATAACACCATACGATTGGCACTATATTCTAAACGATTTACAATCAAAACCATGCAATTGGTTGGTGCAACTAGTAAGTTTATCCGTCGACCGTTTTTAATTCAATCGATTTTTCAAGGCATCGTTTCAGCAATTTTGGGAATGGCATTGATGGTAACTTTATTTTATGCGCTAAACAATTTCCTAGAAACAGTTGAAATTAGCTTCGATCCATATACTTTTTCTTTCATCTTTGGTTGTTTGGTGGTGCTAGGTGTAATTATTACATTTGTCTCAACTTACTTCGCGCTTAACAAATATTTGCGCATGAAGTTGGATGATTTGTACTAATATTGCAGTTATGGAAAAAATGAAACCTCAATTTGCCTTCCGTCCGGAAAATTATCGTTTGCTTTTGATTGGTTTAGCGATAAACGTTTTAGGCTTTATTTTAATGATAGGAGGAGGAACAGACGATCCATCTAAATTTGATGGAGATGCATTGTTTAGCACAACGCGAATTACAATTGCACCTTTCTTAATCGTTGCTGGATATGTGGTTATCATTTTTTCAATCATGCGTAAACCAAAAAACGCAGAAAAAGAATAAGCCTTCTAAATGGATTTTCTTCAAGCACTAATTCTCGCAATCATTGAAGGATTGACGGAGTTTTTACCCGTTTCTTCAACTGCCCATATGATTTTTATTAGTTCCTTTTATGGAACTGAAGGAGACGAATTCGTAAAAATGTTTCAAGTTTCCATACAGTTTGGAGCCATACTTTCCGTTGTAGCTTTGTATTGGAAAAAGTTTTTCAATTTCAATAATATGAATTTCTACTACAAGCTTGCAGCAGCAGTAGTTCCAGCACTTATTCTAGGCAAACTTTTTGACGATAAAATTGAAGCAATACTGGAAAAACCCTTGCCTATTGCGATTGCATTGGTTTTGGGTGGAATTGTCCTGTTGTTCATAGATAAACTATTCAAAAACACGACAATCGACACCGAGGAAAAAATAACTTTCCGAAAAGCAATCACCATTGGTTTTTGGCAGTGTTTGGCCATGATGCCTGGAACCAGTCGTTCTGCAGCTTCAATAATTGGAGGAATGCAACAAGGTTTGACAAGAAAAATGGCAGCAGAATTTAGCTTCTTTTTGGCAGTTCCTACGATGTTAGCCGTAACGTGTTATTCCCTTTTTCTGAAAGATTGGATGTATCAAGGTGCCGAACAAAAAGGCTATGAAATGATTACTGCATCATCAGGAAACATTGCATTTTTTATTATGGGTAATGTTATTGCCTTTATCGTTGCAGGATTGGCAATTAAACTCTTCATTGGACTTATCGAAAAATACGGCTTCAAAATTTGGGGCTGGTACAGAATTATTGTAGGTCTTGCATTGATTGCCTTTTTCTCAATGTAATGATAGATTATTTAGAAGGAATAACCGTTTTAATTGACAAACCCTACAAATGGACATCTTTCGATGTGGTCAACAAAATGCGTTGGCACCTAAAACAGAAATTAGGAATTAAAAAAATCAAGGTTGGACACGCAGGAACTTTGGATCCTTTGGCAACAGGTCTTCTAATCATTTGCATAGGCAAAGACACAAAGAAGATTGACAGTTTCATGGGTGGAATGAAAACCTACACGGGTACGTTTCTTCTCGGAAAAACAACGCCTTGTTACGATTTAGAACAAGACTTCGACGCTGAATATCCAACAGAACATATTACTTCAGAAGAGATTCAAAAAGTCGTTGAAGGCTTCATCGGTGTTCAAGAACAAATGCCACCTATTTTCTCCGCAAAGCAAGTCGATGGCAAACGTGCTTATGATTTGGCAAGAGCAGGAAAAGCAGTCGAATTGAAGACCAATACCATTGAAATTCATTCATTTACAGTCGATACATCTCGTTTTCCAGAAATAGATTTTGAAATCTCTTGTTCCAAAGGAACTTACATACGCTCTATTGCGAACGATTTTGGTGAAAAATTAAATAGCGGAGCAACCTTAATTGCCTTGAGAAGAACCAAATCTGGCGATTTCGATATTAAAAATGCTTTTGAAGTTGAGAAATGGATAGCGGAATTGAAAAACAGTTGATTTAATACAACTTTTTTCGATTTCGTTTCGTCATAGTGTAGTAATTTTACCACACATTTTAGAAACTATGAAAATCTACTTTTCAGCATTAGTTATTTTGACAAGTTTTTTGTCTCAAGCACAGTGTAACGGGACGGAACCGGTTATTGATTTAGGTCCTGATACAATTACGATTTGTAATGGACAGCCCTTAACACTTACTGCGCCTTTAGGTTATGACTTCTATAAATGGTCGAATAACTCGCAAAGTAATTCTATTACAGTTTTAACAGGCGGCACGTATTCTGTAACTGCCGGAATTTTATCCCTATCTGGTCCAAATTTGGTTCAAAACGGTGATTTTGAGGCTGGAACAACTAACACGGCAAATAATTTTACGACATCCTATGTTCCAGGTACGGGAGGAACTTGGGGTTTACTATCAAATCCAGGCCAATACGCAATTTCAACCTCGCCGAGTTTAGTTCATAATAATTTTTCCGTTTGTAGTGATCACACGACGGGGACGGGAAATATGTTCATTGCAAATGGCGCGGCTACTGCAAATACAACAGTTTGGAGCCAAACGATACCTGTAACTGCTGGGCAAGGATATATATTTAGTTATTGGGTGGCAAACGCACTAAACGATCCAGCTGTTGCTCAATTGCAATTGTATATAAATAATCAACCCATTTCTACTATTTCATCGCCTTCATCAACGGCATGTATTTGGACACAATTCACTGGAACATGGGTTGCTGGAGCGAACCCAAATGCTGTTTTAAGAATAGTAAATCAATCGACAGCAGGCGCAGGAAACGATTTTTCAATAGACGATATCGTTTTTAGAACAATCTGCACCAACACAGAAACGATTGTTGTAAATGTCAATTCTGTAGGTGTTATTGCAGGTCCGAATGTGACTATATGTGAAGGAGATACTGCAAATGTGGTAGCTACAACAAATTCACCAAACAATGTCTTAACTTGGGCAGCAAACACAACACCAGGAGCAACATTGTCAACTACGCTTGCTGGGAACTATACGGTTACAGCGGTTTCCCCATTCGGTTGCACAAATTCAGCTTCAATGAATGTGATTGTAAAGCCAATGAACTGGGAAATTGGAAATAACATTTCGATAAATACGGATGCATGCGATAGCACGGGAGTAGTTATTGCGGTTGTTGATACTATCAATACTTCTTTGCCCGCACCAATGCCATTCACTTATACTTGGAGCGGTCCAGGAGCAGGAAGTACCAATCAAACAAATAATCCAATATTTAGCGACCTCAATGCTGGGTGGTATTACTTGACAGTTACTTCTGATGGTTGCAGTCGGCAGGATTCTGTCGAAGTTGTAGCAAATAATGCACCAATAGCTGCAATTTCTGGTGGACCATTGACTGGATACATTCCTTCTTCACCACTTTTTGACAATAACAGTCAGTTTGCCACAAGTTACAAGTGGATTTGGAGCAATGGAGACACATTAAATATTAACGTTCCAGCTACAGTAGGCAATACGTTTACCGATACAGGCGCTGTTTGGGTAATGTTGATTGCGTATAACGGTAATTGTTCCGACACGACTTTTTTAAGTATGTATTATACCCAAGAACCAGTAATTGTTGTTCCACCCGTAATACCAGTATTTCCAGTTGTTTTTGAGTTAACCAATGTATTTACCCCTGGCGACGATGTAACTAATAAATTCTTCACATTTAAAATGGAAAACATTGTAGAATTGGATGTTCAAATTTTCAATCGCTGGGGAAATCTGATGTATCAAACCAAAGATCCTGATAATTTTTACTGGGATGGTAGATCACCCGAAGGTTATGACGCAGAAGACGGAGTTTATTTCTACAAGTACAAAGCCAAGGGTATTCAAAACGAAAATTTTGAAGGAAATGGATTCTTGCATTTGATTCGGTAATTCTTAATTCGAGCACGGTAAAAGAACCACGATTTCTTTTTTTGCTGAACTACGTTCATCAATTAATCAAAACATTAGGGCTGCGTAATCTAAAATCCCGGTCATCGGTTAATCCCTTGACCGCGAAGCAGCATCGCAGATAATCCTGGTTTTTTTCTTTAACAACCTATTTTCAAGCTTAATAAATCCCGGTTATTACTCAATAAAAAAGTGGAGATGCGTTTTATGCTTCTCCACTTTTAGTTTTATATTGTTTGAAATCTTAACGACCTCCTCCTCTTGTTGTTGGCTTAACTTCTGGACGTTTAAGTCTTTCATTAATTTGTGCTTCACTCAAGCGAAGTTCAACCGTTTCCACAATTACTTGGCGACCATATAAAACGGTAGCTTCTATAATGTATATCGGGCTTGAGCCAACAGCATTAATGTCAAATTCGAAATAGACTTGATCGTTTTTGACTTGTTTTATAATTCTAGTTACAGCAACACCATTAACTTTAATCCTTATGTTATTACTGTTATTCAAATTCTCAACGACTCCTTTAATTTTGTTTATACCAAGATTGATTGTACTTGGCGAACTTGAAGGTGCAGTAAATTTAATCGTCGGGGACATTTCACCTCTTGTCGCGTTATAGTTAATCGTTGTATTTGCCGTTGCAGTTCCAACAGGATTAATGGCAGTGATTGTCACTACATTTGCACCTGATTGTAGGTTGACAGTTGCCGAACCACTATTTGTTAATCGATCGAAGGTAAAGGCTGTATTTTGTCCATTCACTTTAAAGATTATTTCCGCAGCATCTATTATTTCAGAAGTAGCGAAATTAACTTGATAAACACCCGTGGTTACACTAATAGGACTTGAAGCCGGTTGTGTAAAAGATACGGTTGGCGCATTTCGAGTAGGTGATTTTTCACGTGTAACGGTATGCGTGTAGCTCTTCGTACCACAGTTGTTTGTTACCGTTACTTTAAACTGCGCTAAGCCGACATTTATTGCATAATCAACTTCCAAAAGATTTGTTGAATTTGAGAAATTGAACGCAATCGCTTTGTTGTTCAGTAATACTTGAATTTGATTATTCGCATCAATTTCCGTCAAACTCAAGGTCATGTTAAATGATGAAGCATACGTTTTTCCATTATTCACAACATTTGAATGAACAAGAGAAATCGTTGGATTTGCACAATTAATTCTTGTTATCGTGTACGTATAAGTCTGTGTTCCGCAATCGTTAGTCGCAGTGACTGTAACAAGGTTAACACCTATAGCTAAATTAGCCTCTGTTGTCAAAATATTTTGAGCAAGGTCATAGCTAAATGCTTTCACTTGATTGTTTACCTTAAAGACTATTTGCGTTTTCAATGTAATGTTCGCAAATCCTAATTGAACCAATACAGCAGAATTTTCAGTTGTTGAATTTTGAGCTGCAGGAGCAATAGGTGAAATTACTGGAACAAAACAAGGCACTTTTATAGGCATATAAATAACGGTTGCAGTTTTATGCGCTTCTCCACAAGCGTTTATTGCAATTACTTCCATGGTGTTGTTTCCTTTGTTTAAAGTAACAGTTTTACTGTATTTACCATCGGATCCAAGTGTTCCAGTCATCGAAACTCCATTGAAAACAAAGGCCATATTCGTCGCTGAAGGAATGTTTGTGATGTCAAACTTAAAGGTGAAACTTTCTTCTTCAACTACTTGTGCAGCAATAGTAGGAGATAGCTGAGTAATAACTGGTTTGTCACACGGTTCTATTGGCCGAACATAATTGATGTTCGTCGTAGAGTTTGCATAACCTCCATCGTTTGTTGCTGTAATTTCAAACAAGTTGTTTCCTGTTGCCAAAGTCAAAGGATAACTTAAAGTATTTGTCGAAGCATTGAAACTATAAAACTGGTTATTGATCACTTGACCGTCTTTTTTCAAAACAATTTGTTGTTTCGTATCTATCCTTAGAATTTTAGCCGTCATAGTAAACTGGTTACTATTTACAGTTGTTCCTGGAGAAGCTGGAGAAGTAAAGGTTATAGTTGGTGGAACGACAACAACGGGTTTTGTATAAACAATTGTTTTGCTGTCAGAGGCAGTTCCTGTATTTGTTGTAGCTGTAATAACAATTGTATTATTTCCTTCCGCCAAAGACATTGGGAATACTATTGTTTGTTGAGCAATATTTACAGTATAGCCGCTAACAGAAACGCCATTTACTTTTACATTGATTTGGCTTGAATTTGTTACTCCTGTAATATTTGCCAATACAGTGTACGAAGCATTATTCACCGCCGCTGGACTTGTATTTGGTTGTGTAATCGCAACAGTCGGCGGAGTTTGAGGAACAGCCTCACGATAAATGATTGTCGTTGTTTTTACATCCGTTCCAGCAGAATTAGTTCCCATAATTTCAATGCTATTCGCACCGACTATTAGGTTAGTACTAAAACTTACCAATTTTGATGTAGACGAGTAAGTAAAGTTACTTGTAAGTCCACCATTTATTTTTACGGAAATGTCATTTTTAGAGGCTACGTTGAGAACACTTGCCGTTATAGCGTAATTTGCTACACTTACGTTTATTGGATTAGTATTCGGGTTGATAAACGTTACAACAGGAGGTAAAACAGTTGCTGCTGGCTGATATATTATTGTTGTGGTTTTTGTATCACTACCTGCCGTGTTTGTACCTGTAATAGTCAAAACGTTTGCTCCTTGAACCAAGTTTAAATTGAAATTTAATAACCCATTACTGAAACTGTATACTGTAACGTTTTGTCCATTACAAACGATATTGATTCCGCTTGGTGAACTAACATTTGTAACAGATGCTTGAACAGGATAAGAACTTAATTGAACATTCGTTGGATTGGAAGCTGGATTGATATACGAAACTACTGGAGCTTGCAGCGTTTGAACCGGCGTATAAACAATCGTAACTTGTTTGCTATCGGTGCCATCTGCGTTCGTTCCTTGTAAAAGAAGCGTATTCACTCCTTGATTCAGTGTAATTGAAGAAACAACTGAACCATTGCTTGGGTTAAATGTGAAACCTGTCGTTGATTGACCATTTACTAAGAAAGTAACTTGACTTTTTGTTGTTACGTTCAGCACAGTTCCAACGAATTGGAAATTTGGGCTATTCACACTTGCTGGAGAAGTATTTGGACTAGAAATACTCACAACCGGCGGTTTTGGAGCTGCTCTATCGTAAATTATAACCGTAGTAGCTGAAGCTGTTCCTGCAGCGTTCGTCCCGTACAATTCGAAAATATTCTGACCAGGATTCAATACCACAGTACATACAAAATCGTCTGTTGATGGATTGTAATTAAAGTTTGTTCGGCTCGTACCGTTTTGTTTGAATAGTACATTTTGACTTCCATCAACATTCAACACTTTTCCTCGAATCGTGAAATTCACGGAACCAACACTTGTCGGTGAAGTAGAAGGATCTGTGAAATATACAGTCGGAGGTTGTATAATAGGAACCTCTTGAAGAATAATCGTCGTCAGTTTCGTATCGCTACCTGCTCCATTAGTTCCTGTTATTTCAACTATGTTTGAACCTTGATTCAAAACAATTGGGAAATCTACGTGACCATTGTTGGCATTGAACGTGAAATTCGTTTTCACGATACCATTTACTTTTACTTGAACTTGTTCTTTCGTTTTCACGTTTAAAACGCGTCCAGTTACATTGTAATTGGCATTGTTTACAGTAATTGGGTTACTTCCTGGTGTAATAAATGATACAACTGGTGGTGTTTCAACTTCACGTTTGTAAATAATAATTGTTGTCTTTGTATCCGTTCCATATTGGTTAGAACCAGTTAATTCAAATATGTTTTGACCTGGTTGTAATACTACGTTTGCACTAAACAAATCAGATTTTGTATTGTAAACAAAGTCACCTTTGTAGGTTCCGTTTTGCGTGAAAGTTACATTCTCTTTGTCGAAAACATTGGTAATGTTCGCTTGAATAATATAGTTCGGATTCGCAACTTCTAACCCAGATGTAGCCGGTTGTGTGTAAGTAACAACAGGCGGCATATTCTCGTTTTGTACTGTTGGCGTTGGAGTAGGCGTTACATTATCATCTCTAGTGCTGTTTTTACCAAAAAGGCGTATTTGAATGTATGCACTTGTATAATGGAAAATGTCTTGCTTGTATTTTCCAGGAGAATTGAATCCATCAAAACGGTCCATTTGTGCAAATGACGTTTTGTGTTCTAATCCAATTGTTACTGCTTTTCCAACTTGATAACCCAATCCAAAGCCCAAACTCGATGAGGTATTGAATTTATAAGCATTTTGAGCACTTCCATCTAAAGCCGTTTCATAAACGCCGTCTTGAGTGTTTTTGATAGAGCTTTTACTTAAGTTATTTGGATCCCAAGCGTACAAACTTTGATCACCAGTAACTGGGTCAGTGTTTAAATAATCGCCGTAGGTTTGGCTAAAATTCATACCCAAACCACCGAAAATATAAGCGTCCCAGCGCGTTCGTTCTCTTAAACGATTGGCGTGAAGAACCAGTTCCAAATTGAACATGTAATTCTCCGTTTGAAAGTTATGAATAGCATAACCGAAGGAATCTTGATAGTTCGTCGGATCTTGACTTAAGGTCGTATTAGGCGACGTGAAATCGCTCAATTTTTTATCTTGGCCGTACCAGAATCCACGAAGAAAACGTCCGCGGACATCCCAACTAAAAACAGTTCCCGGATTGTAATTGAATGATTTTCCCAATGTCAATCCCCAACCCCAATTGTTTTGGTTCTTAACATCAGTGGTTTGCCATGTTGTACCTCCATTCACTCCAAAAAACCACTTTGCATTGTAGTTGGTCGAGATTTGACCAAATGTCATTTGTGCTAATCCTAGGCAAATGATAAACGAGTATAATTTTTTCATGGTAATCTTTTTTGCGGTTATGGTAGTTAATTCCACAACTGTGCCAAATTGTTAAATATTTAATACCTGACGTTTGATTTTGAAGTTTTGAAGTCCAAATTGGCCGCTTCTAAATTCGTAAGTTGCAAATTTACAAGCTTTTATCATTTAAAAAAGTCCGAATGTTACAAATTTGTTAAACTCTTGAAAATCAATGAGCATCCAACCAATTGTCGCCAATTTCCATTTCAACTTCCATAGGAACAACCATTTTAATAGCGCCTTCCATTGCTGTTTTCACCAAAGTTTTTAATTCGTCTATTTCACTTACGTGCACATCAAAAACCAATTCATCATGTACTTGCAATATCATTTTTGATTTGAAATCTTTCGTTTTCATTGCTTCATGAACAGCAACCATGGCGAGTTTTATAATGTCGGCTGCAGAACCTTGAATTGGAGCATTAATAGCATTACGCTCTGCAAAACCTCTTACGACAGCGTTGGCAGAAGAAATATCTGGCAAATAACGACGGCGTTTCATGATGGTTTCCACGTAGCCATTTTCACGTGCATCGTTCACAGCTTTGTCCATATAGATTTTAATAGAACCATATTGTTCGAAATAACCGTCAATAATTCCTTTGGCTTCTGTTCTTGAAATATCAAGATTTTGCGCCAAACCAAATGCGCCTTGACCGTAAATGATTCCAAAATTCACTGCTTTGGCTGAACTTCTTTGGTCTCTAGTTACATCTTCCAAGGCAACATGAAATACTTTCGAAGCGGTGGCTGCGTGAATATCGTGTCCTTTTTGGAAGGCTTCTATCATGTTTTTATCCTCGCTCAAAGCCGCAATTATTCGCAATTCTATCTGAGAGTAATCCGCTGCTAGAAGTTTGAATTCTTTTCCTCGAGGAACGAACATTTTACGAATCTCTTTCCCTCTTTCACTGCGAATAGGTATGTTTTGCAAATTCGGACTATTGGAACTCAAACGTCCAGTCGCAGTGACCGTTTGCATGTAGCTTGTGTGAATTCGTCCGTCAACTGGATCAGCCAAAGTTGGCAATGGATCAACATACGTACTTTTCAATTTTCGCAATTGACGATAATCCAAAATCATCGGCATGATTTCGTGGTCGTTTTTGTGCTTCTGTAGTATATCTTCGGAAGTTGCGTATTGACCTGTCTTTGTCTTTTTCGCTTTTTTCGAAATTTGCAAATGATCGAAAAGTACTTCGCCCAATTGTTTAGGCGAATCTACATTGAAGTCGAAATCAACGAAACTTTTGATGCTTTTTTCAAGCTCAATCAGCGTTGTTTCTAGTTCTTTGGAATAATTGTTCAAGCCTTCCACATCGATAGCAACACCTTCAAATTCCATGGAACGAAGAATTTCGACCAAAGGCATTTCCATTTTATAAAACAAATCTTTTAAGTGTGGTTTCTGAATTTCCGGTTCAAAAATTTGCTTCAATTGAAAAGTGATATCCGCATCTTCACAAGCATAATCTACAATTTCTTCTGGCGGTAAATCGCCCATATTGCCTTGGTTCTTTCCTTTTTTACCAATTAAAGTTTCGATGGAAACGGGTTGGTAACGCAAGTAATATTCCGCTAAGAAATCCATGGATTGCTTCGATTCAGGTTGAATCAAATAATGAGCAATCATGGTGTCAAAAGTTGGCTCAACTACTTTCATTTGATAGCGATTCAACACTTGAATATCGTATTTTATATTGTGGGCAATTTTCTCAATTTTCTTGCTTGAGAAAAATGGCTCAAAGAAATCAACAATCTTTTTTGCTTCCTCAAATTCTTTTGGAACAGCGACATAATAACCTTCGCGCTCTTTGAAAGAAAATGCAATTCCGACTAAATCGGCGTGCAAAGCATTCAAACCAGTCGTTTCTGTATCGAAGCAAACTTGCTTTTGTTTCAAAAGTAAAGCCAATAATTTCGTTCTTTCCTCAGGCGTATTCACCAAATGGTACGATGCTTTTTCTGTCGCAATGGTTTTCAACTCAGCAGTAGTCATCGGTTCTTGGTTTACCACCAAACTTTGCTGACCGAATAAATCCAATTGACCATCGGTCGTATTTCCAGCTGCCGTAACAACGATTTCTTCTCCTGTAATCCGTTTCGCTAAATTTCTAAATTCTAATTCTGTAAATATTTTTAAAACCGCATCGTGATCGGGCTTGTCCAATTTTAAGTCAATAGGATCGAAAGGAACTGGAACATCTGTAATGATAGTCGCCAACATTTTCGACATCAATCCTTGTTCTTGGAAATTCTCAACATTTTCTTTCATTTTCCCTTTCAAGTCAGCGGTGTTCTTGAAAAGTTCCTCCATAGAACCATATTCCTTGATGAATTTCTTCGCTGTTTTTTCGCCAACTCCAGGAATTCCAGGAATATTGTCTACAGCATCGCCCCACATTCCTAAAATATCGATAACCTGCGATGGATTTTCAACCTCAAATTTTTCTTGAACTTCAGGAATTCCCATAACTACAGCCGGAGCTCCACCTCGTCCAGGTTTGTAGATGAAAATATTTTCTGAAACCAACTGAGCAAAGTCTTTGTCGGGCGTCATCATGTAGGTTTGAAAACCTTCTTTTTCGGCCATTTTCGCCAAAGTTCCAATGATATCATCCGCTTCAAATCCTTCCAACATTAACATTGGAATATGAAATGCTTTGATGATTTCTTTAATTGGTTCCAACATCGAACGAATGTCTTCTGGCATTTCTTCACGGTTCGCTTTGTAGGCCGCGAAATCTTCCATTCTATTCGTTGCTCCGCCAGGCGCATCGAAAACCACTGCCATGTGCGTTGGTTTTTCCTTTTGAATGATGTCGATCATTGCGTTGGTGAAACCAAAAGCTGCACTTGTATTTTGACCTCTAGAATTGACTCTTGGGTTTTTCGCAAATGCGAAATAAGCTCTGTAAATCAATGCAAAAGCGTCAAGGAGGAATATTTTTTTGTCTACGACTGGTGTTAACATAGTTATAAAAGTGTAAAATTTTAGAGTGGAAAGTGTAAAGTGCTTTTCACTTTAACACTCATCACTTTTCACTCTAAAAAGTTTGGGATTTAAAAGTAATGATTTTTGTGGGGATGAAGTTAGTGGTTGGGTTATTTTGCCTATAAGATTTCAAACACAAAAAAATCCGAGCACACAGAATGTATACTCGGATTTATAACTTAAATATGTAATAGGCTCAGCTTAAATCTGCCAAGGTATTTTTATGCTTGTTTCACAAACTGAATGTTCGCGATCAATTTTACTTTGTCGCTAACCACGATGCTACCTGCTTCTGTGATTGCACTCCAAGTTAAATTGAAGTCTTTTCTATTGATAGTTGTTTCTGCTTCGAAACCTGCTTTTGTTTGACCGTATGGATCAACAGCAATACCGTTAAAATCAACGTCCAATGCAACTTCTTTGGTTACGTCTCTGATTGTTAAATCACCAGTAAGTTTGTTTCCGTCAAATGATTTTGACTTGAAAGTTAATTCAGGAAATTTTTCTGCATTGAAGAAATCGTCTGATTTAAGGTGCGTGTCTCTATCTGCATTTTTTGTGCTGATTGAATCAATTTTTGCACTGAAACTGAATTCTGCATTTTGAAAAGAATCATCTTCTGACTCAACTGTTGCATCGAAATCTTCGAAGCTTCCTGATACTGTTGAAATCATCATGTGTTTCACTTTAAAACCAATTTCTGAGTGCGTTGTGTCTATTTTCCACGCTGTTTTTACTGCTGTTTCCATGTTTTATTTTTTAATATTATTAATATTTATTTTTTCTATAGGACAAATTTACCGCCATCCAATTCCTTGTGCATTGATGTATGATAAGAAATGATGGTTGCTTTAATAGAGAACCACGATTTTCTGGATATAAGGATTGCCCCGATTTTATTTGTTGGGTAACTTGAGCGTAAGGATTAATTAGAAATCCCGTTCATCCCTTAATCCTTGTCTGCCGACAGGCAGGCTTTTAATCCCGTTTTTTTTGTACGATACTTGTTTTGACTATTAATCCTCCAAGTACCCGAATTTTCCTTGATTGTAATCGTTTATCGCTTCCATAATTTCCATTTGTGTGTTCATTACGAAAGGACCTTGCGCGGCAATAGGTTCGTTCAGTGGTTCACCACTTAGGATGAGAATGACAGAATTTTCTGTTGCCTCAATTTCAAAGCTTTCGCCGTCATTGTCCAATAAAGCCAAGTGATCTGTTTCAACTTTTTCTGTTCCGTTCACAATAAAACTTCCCTCAATTGCCAAAGCCACAGTGTTGTAGTGCGCAGGGAAAGTGAAGTTTGCTTTTCCGCCCGTTTTTAATTTTGCATTCATCATGTTCACTGGAGAAAATGTTGAAGCAGGACCTTTTTTTCCTTCGTATTCACCTGCTATTACTTCTATTGTTCCGGCATTGTTTGGCAACTCAACGCGCTTGATATCTCCGGATTTTATAGCTTGGTATTTCGGGGGACTCATTTTGTCCTTTTTAGGCAAGTTCACCCAAAGTTGAACCATTTGAAATTCGCCACCTGTTTTACTCCATTCTTCTTCGTGGTATTCTTTGTGAAGAACGCCACTCGCTGCTGTCATCCATTGTATATCGCCTTCGCCAATTATTCCGCCGCCACCGCTGCTATCGTGGTGAGCAACTTTGCCTTTGTAAGCAAGTGTAACTGTTTCAAAACCTCTATGTGGATGCACGCCAACTCCTTTCGGGTGATTTGCTGGTGGAAATACAAATTTGGAATTGTAGTCCATCATGATAAATGGATCCATGCGTTTCATGTCCATGCGAAAAGCGCTTGGAATGAAGTTGTGAACTCTAAAGCCATCACCCACAAAATGTGGACTTGGTGGCGAAACAACTAATTCTACTGTTCTTGTTTTCATTGATCTAAATTTTATAGTACAAAGTTAGAGCCAATGACTTTCGCTTACATTGACGTATGGTAAGAAATCAGATTTTGAAATTTTTTGCTGCCAAGTCCTTTCGAACGCGGCTTAAACTTTCGGGAGTAATGCCCAAATAGGAGGCTACCATAATTTGCGGAACACGGAGCAAAATGTCGGGATATAATTTTATGAAATTCATGTATCGTTCCTCTGCTGTTGAACCCAAAAGAAGATCGATTCTTTCTTGCATGTGGCGTATGTTATTGTGCAAAAGTCGGATATTGAACTCGTTGAAATTTGGAATTTGTTTTGCTAAAGATTCTTCATAGTTCTCATCTATCAGAACGACTTCGCTGTCTTCCTGCGCTTGAATGTAGTATTTGGAAGGTTCATTGAAAAATACACTTTCTCTATCTGTAACAAACCAGTTTTCAGGTGCAAAAGAGATGGTATGTTCTTTCCCTTTTTTATCAATGGAGAATTGACGAAGCAATCCGCTTTCAACAAAGAAGCCGTGATTTATGCGTTCATTTGCTTGGAGAAGATAAGTTCCTTTTTCAACTTTTTTATTTTTACAACCATCGATTATCGGCTCAATCTCTTTTTCATCGAGATTTAAGTGAGTGGTTAAGTATTTTAAAAAATTACTTTTATTCATTTACGCTTCATGATGGATTGAGATTTACTAATTTAATAAAAATCAAAGATTCTTTAAATGGATTAATTTCCGTTTTCAGATTTGTGTAAACTATCGTTCGTATTTTCAATTCTTGTGTCGTCAGAATTATTCAAATCCACTGGAAACATGTAATTCATGACTATTGATAGTATAATTACAATCAAAGTCAGAAGAAGTAATTTTTTGAAGAAGGAGTTCATTTTTGCTAATTTGTGTGCAAACTGTATAATACTAAGTTAGTGAAAATAGCCAATACTATTGGGTCTTTGTGGGATTTTTCCTTACCATATTTTTACCACATAATGCCCAACCAAAGCGTGTCGTTCAAAAGACAATAGCCAAATATGTAATTCCGTTCGCGCTTCATCTGCGAAATGAAATATTGGGCCATCAACACCAATTTTGTGACTGTCTAGCCATTTAAAATCTTGATCCGTAAATAGTCCATAATATGGATTTGAAAGTGCTTTTACTGAATTGTGGGTCGTTACATCTTCGTAAAAAGTGTGATTTCCAATGCCCATAGAATTTTTCCATCCGTCGTTTGCTTCTTCTGGAGAAAGTACTGGGAATTGATTGAAATCTAATCCACCAATGGTTAAATAGGTGATTTTAACTTCATTTTTGTGTTTGAACTTTAGTTGAATTTCATCCATTTTAGCACCATTCATTTTGCTTTTAATCTGATGAATTTCGATACCTTCTAAATTGAATATTCTACCCAATTCTGTTGTTCTAGGATCTTTTTTATTATAAAAACCTGGAGGTGAAAACGTCGCAAATAAGGTTGAATCAGATTGTAAATCGCGCATCGTTTTAAACGAAGTAGGATAAATGATTTCCTTGAATTTTTTTAGTCTGGCTCCGGCAAGCGGATACATGGCATCGCTTTTATCTTTAAAAGTCAAAGGGATGTCTTTTTTCAATTTACGGAGCTCTGAAAATTTTACTTTTTTACTTTCTGGATCTACCCAATTTTCTAGCGGATTCTTAAAATTTGAATAGGCTGTTTTGTTTTTTCCTTCAAATAATTCGCCGTATAATTCATGTGGAAAATCGAACCATCCGTGGGCGTATGGAACCATAGAATTGTCTTCTTCAACATAAAGAATTATTTCCCATAAATATGCATTCAGGCAGTTACGTGCCAAATCAATTCGAACTATATTTTTATCCGTCGAAGCAAATTCTCCAACCATAAATTTCACCTGATTTCTATTCCATTCTTGATTTACACAGGAAATATAACTGAGATATTTGTCTTTTTTTAGTGCCTGAGGAATGGTTGGGATGAACTCCGAAACATCCATTTTTGATAAGGAAATTGTTTCACCGTTCTTACCAAAAAAATCAATATTCATAGTAAAGTTCAACTTGTCAATTTGACTTAAAGCACCCTCCTTGAAATAATCGAATTGATAATTTTTTGCGCGAAATCCAATATCTGGATTGTCCGGATATTCTTGATCGCTTAAGTTTTTTATGGCAAACTTGATTTCACCTTCTGGTGTTAATCCAGATTGAAAAGAGACTAAAAAATAACAAAGTAAAAGGGAAAGTAAAGTTTTGAAAGTCATTGCAAATATTGCTTTTTTGAGCTTGATTTTGAAAGGTGAAGTTAGTTATTATTTTAAGGGTTTTGTTTCGCAAGCCAAGCAATTCTAATTAAAGCTTGACTTGTTCACCTAAAGTATTTTTCACCAATCTGAAATGATTCTATCCAGACCAAAGCGTTTATAAATAACTAAGCCACTTTTTGTTTTTGTTGTTCATCTTGTAGCGCATGTATTTTAAGCAAGGGTAGTAGAGCGCTGCAATTATTAAAATCCATGCAATATAAACGCCAATTAAGCCGCTGTCTATATATCTATGTTGCTCGTTAATGTAATTCTCATAATTACTAATAGATGTATACATCGATTGTCCAAAAAGAGGTTTAAGCAACATACTAGAAACATGAATAACTGCAATATGTAAAAAATAAAAGAAGAGAGGAACTCTTCCGTAAACAAGCAGGAAATCCGTTATTCTATTTTTGAATTTTTCGAGAATGGCCAAAGAAATTAGGCAAACTCCGAGCGTTACAAGCGTATAATGAAATGAGGGTGGATATTTAGAAATCCGCAGAAATGAAACCAATGTTTTGAAAAACGAGGATTGTTCATCGAACCAAAATTCTGGGTCACCATACAGATTAAAAGTTCTCAAAATAATGAACAGTATCAATGCTGATGAACCCATTACGATTAGGTACTTTGAACGTTTTGCTTGGTCGAAACCGGAAGAATACAAACTTCCTAAACAATAACCTAAAATCATTATTCCCAGCCAAGGAAGCATAGGGTAACCAACAGTTATGTAACGGTGACTATCACCAATTTCCATTCCTCCAGGTTGGTGAACCAAATACCAAAGAAAATCTAAAGCTTCTTTTCCGTTATTTGCATATTGAATGCTACTGTAGCCGTAAACATCGAGTAAGTTGTGACCCGCAACGATGACTAACCCTAAAACCAATAGCAGCTTTTTGTTGAGATAAATCAGAGCGGAAAGAACGACCATTGAAGCACCAATTGCCCAAATTACTTGTAAGACTATGAGGTTAAAAGTTACATCAAAACTCCACAGAAAATTATTCAGAAATATTTCCAGTAAGATTAACCAAATGCCTCGTTTAAGTAAGAAAACCGAAAGTTCTTTATTCGATTTTCGCTTTGATTGCAAATACACTGAAAGCCCAGAAAGAAAGACGAACACTGGTGCACAAAAATGGGTGATATATCTAGTAAAAAACAAAGCTGGATAAGTAGTTTCTAAATTCATTGGCGAACCAGCAACTTGCAAATCTTGAAAGTAGTCACGTGTGTGATCCAAGCACATAATTATCATCACAATTCCCCGAAGGATATCTATTGATTCGATTCTTTTTGATGCCGTCATAATTTAGATTTTTATTTTACTTTCATCACTTTGAGCAAAAAAACTACCCAAAAGGGACATTGAGAAAAATAGAAGGTTGATTTTTTTCATAGTTGTAATAGTCTAGTCGACAGCAATCAAAAGGTCGACGTCGTAAATGAATTTCTTTTCCGAAGATAAGAATAGTTTTTATTCATTAGTCGGGTATAAATTCGAGCAAACATTATTTGCGAATTGCGCAACTATAAAAAACCACTTGCGTGATTCGATTTATACATTGCTGGTCTAAAACATAATTTTACCTAGAATCAATTAGCAAAGGAGGTTTCCGAAAATCCATTAGAGTAGGACAAAAAAAAACAATTATGAAAAATTTTAAAAGAGCAGCAGTACTATCAATTTTAGCAATCGTTTTCACTTTTGGTGTAACATCTTGCGGCAAATCAAAACTGAATAGAAAAATAGATGGTACATGGAATTTGACGAACGTAACCATGAATGGTGTGGATATATATGCCGCAAATGGCATGAGTATTACGGGCAAATGGACTTTTGATAAGAAAGCAAAAACATTAAATGCTACGACAACTTTTACCTATCCTGGTCAGCCAGCAGAAACGAGTTCAGACGTATTAGTTTATACAATTAGTGATAAGGAAACGATAATTTTGGATGGGGAGATATTTAAGGTGACAACATTGACAAAGAGCAAATTGGTACTTAGTTATTCAGACGGTTTGGAATCCTTAAACTATAATTTTACGAATTAAAAATTTCATTTTTGATTAAAAGCTCTCCTTATCGGAGGGCTTTTTTGTTTTACCTAGGTCATGCAGATATGGAAGTTCCTTCATAAAATGATGTGGTTCCCAAATTAAAAAATCGACGCAGGGTTAAATGTTTACCTTTTCTTCAAATAGGAGCTAATATATGTCCACCGATTTTAAAGCACTAGATGATACCCACAAAGGTTTAATTATAGTATTAGTTGCGACCGCTCCTTTTTATCCTTTTTAATGATTTATTGCTATAATCCTAACTCCACTCAGTACCATCTTTCCCATCTTTCACCACAATTCCGGCTTTCGCCAATCCATCGCGGATTTGATCGGAAGTAGTCCAATCTTTATTCGTTCTGGCGTTTTGACGCAAGTCAAGAACGAGATCCATAACAGGAGTAAGTCTATCGTCTGAAGTTGAACTTTCAGTTTTTAGTCCGAGTACGTCCAAAGCAAAGCGATTCATTTCAGTTTTAAGCATGTCCAAATCTGATTTGGAAATAGTGGCTTTCCCATCCTTCACACTGTTGATGTATTTTACCGCATCGAATAGATTTGCAACCAATATCGGCGTGTTGAAATCGTCGTTCATCGCGTTGTAGAAAGAGTCTATCATAGCGTTAACGTCAGACGATGAGGTTTCACTACTTCCTAGATTCGACAGTGATTTGAGCGCTTCTAATAAACGAGTCAACCCTTTTTCTGAAGCTAAAAGTGACTCGTTGGAAATATCCATAGGACTGCGATAATGTGCTTGCATCATGGCGAAGCGAACAACGTTTGCTGAAAATGGTTTTTCGAATAATTTGGACGTCCCGTTCACGATTTCCATCGGTAAAAAGTAGTTTCCGAAAGATTTACTCATTTTTTGACCGTTGACTTCAAGCATATTTGCATGCATCCAATAATTCGCTGGAGCGCAACCCAAAGAAGCGCAACTTTGTGCAATTTCATCTTCGTGATGCGGAAATTTTAAGTCCATACCACCTCCGTGAATGTCGAATGTTTTGCCCAAATATTTTGTGCTCATCGCGGTGCATTCTATATGCCAACCAGGGTTTCCATTACCCCAAGGTGAACGCCAAATTTGCATATCATCGGGATTGGCTTTTTTCCACAATGCGAAATCTGCAAAGAAACGTTTTTCATTTTGAGCGTTTAATTCTCGTGTTTCTTCGGCCAATTCATCAATTTTCCGACCGCTTAATATGCCGTAATCGTTTGTTGCGCTGTATTTTTTCGTGTCGAAATAAACGGAGCCATTTACTACATAAGCAAAACCATTATCAATAATTTTTTCAATGATTTCGATTTGTTCCTGAATGTGTCCAGTTGCGGTTGGTTCTATACTCGGCGGAAGCATGTTGTATGTCCGTTGTAAATCTTGAAATATTGTATTGTATTTGTAAACGATTTCCAATGATTCCATGTGTTCAGCTTTTGCAGCTTTTCCGATGCTATCGACCTCGTCACCAGCGCTGTTTGTAATGTGACCAGCATCCGTAATGTTTCGAACGTATTTTACTTTGTAATCAATCGCCAAAAGGTATCGGTAAATCAAATCGAAATTGATAAACGTGCGCATGTTTCCCATATGCGGGTCGCTGTAGAGTGTTGGCCCGCAAACATACATGCCCACTTTCCCTTCTTGCAAAGGCGTGAATTTCTCTTTTTTTCCGGTTAAACTATTGTAAATAGACAGATTTTGACGACTCATTTTTTCGATTGATTTCCTAAGAAAGCAAATATAAGGAAATGTACTGTTTTAAGTTAGCTTCTCTTGTTGAGGATTTTTTTTAGAGTCAAGACTGAAGGATTCATGGCTACAAGACTTAACACGCAAAAAAAATCTCTCTGCTCTTTGCGACTTCTTTGCGGTTAAATCCCTATGCTTTAGCTTTCTTCAAAAACAAATAAAACAGATTGACCAACAAAATTGCAGTATTGGTTATAATAATTGGGACGGCTCCCAGTAAACATCCGTAAACGATGAAAGTACCGCAACCAAGAACGTTTATCCAACGAAGGGTTCTCATATCTCTCATCATCATGGAGATTAGCAACAAAGCTGAGCCAGCGTAACCAATAATGTCTACAGTTAGATCTGTCATTAGGAATATTTTTCGCTGAAAGTAGTAAATATTTGAAATTGGCGATTTATTAATTTAATCTAGTTACCTTGGTAATTAATTAAAATAACGACAATGGATAAGAAAATAGCTCAGAAATCTCCTTTTGTAATGGAAGTTGAACCAGGAAAGTATGCTTGGTGTGCCTGCGGACATTCAAGTAAACAACCGTTTTGTGATGGTTCGCACAAAGGTTCGGAGTTCGTGCCTAGAATGGAAGAAATTACCGAAAAGAAAATGGTTGCTTGGTGCGGTTGCAAAGGCAGTGCGAATGGATCGTTTTGCGACGGATCACACAAAGCTCTTTAATCGAAATTTTCTAGCGAATCTTTGTATTTGATTTGTAAACCGTGTAAAAAATTGCGTATGATCTGATCCTTGCATTCGCGGTAATGTCGGTGATCAGGTTTTCGGAAAAATGCACTTAATTCGGATTTGCTGAATCGAAGATCCGCTAAATCAAGAATTTCAAGCATGTCGTCATCTTGAAGATTCAAGGCAATTTTAAGTTTTCTAAGAATAATATTGTTGTTAATCTTTTTTTCTGGAGCAGGTTGTTCCCCTTCACGTTTCCCTCGCTTTAGATTAATAAAACCATTCAGAAAAGTCGCCAAATATTTATCACCTAAATTTTTATACGCTTCGTCGTCGTCCTTTTTCATCCAATCGCTTATTTCTACCCGGGTTGCTTCATATCCACCAGAAGCGAAAGTCGACATAACTTTGTCGTCGTTTAATTCAAAAGTATAGCGAAGGCGGCGAAGTACATCGTTGTTTGTCATGGATATTTATTTTCTGCTAAGATAGATAAATCTTGTTGGTCATTTGGCCAATTCGCAAATTCTCCAATTTGCAAATTCCCAAATTTACGAACAACCAGATTTCATTGGGCTTGAACCCCATTTTAGCCAATAAAAAATCAACATCCTTGATAATGTTAACCACAACTTATTTGACTTTTTACTTTTTCGAAGCAAAAAGAACAAATTCATCAATATCACCATTTTGAAAGCGCCTGAATGTTCCCGCAACTGTCAAATCTTTTCGGTTTTTCAATGAAGAAAGCGCTACTCCCGATTCCAAAACTGCCATTTTATTATCCCAAATGATGAGTTCATTTTTGCCCAGATAGTCCTTTGGTATTTCCTGAATTTCTTCGTGAAATTCAGGATTGAAATAATCATTTTCGAGAATGAAACTTACTGCAGGATGTGTATAGTATAATTTCATTTCCTGATAGTTAGGATAGTTCAGTTCTAAAAAAGGTTTAATATCTTTCTCTATTATTTCATTTGCTGAAATTCTGAACAGTTTTTTATTAAAAACAACTCCTTGACTGCGGTTGGTGAACGGAAAAACGGCTGCCAAAAGACAAATTCCTATCAAAACGATTTGTTTTACTTTCAGCGGTTTTATCCATTTCAAAAGCCAATTGATTCCAACCAAAGCTAGTAAGGCAATTGCCGGAATAACGGCCAACAAAACTCTAGGCAAACCCATGGAGTTGAAAATTCCCTTCCACCAAAAGAAACTATGCGCGACAAAAACGGCTAAAAATGATCCTAAAACCAAAAAGAAAAGAGAACTATTTTTCTCATCCTTCCAATTCTTAAAAAATTGCCAGATTCCAGCAAATACTCCGATTACAAGTAATAAATAGATAGGCTTTTCAATCACATAATTCAAGCGATGAACAAAATCGAAAAGCGAACCGCTGCCGTATCTTTCTTTCAAACTGGCATAAGGAATTTCATTGATTAGCCAGAAAAGATCTTTGTAAAAAAATGCGCTTACGATGGAATATAAGATTTGACCTGTTAGCAGAAAAGGTAGTATTTTGAATTTCTTTAACCATAGCAAATAGCTCGCAAAAACGATTAAGATTATTAAACCTTCTGAGCGAATTAAGGGCAAAAAAGAAATGATGATTAAACTGAAAATAAATCGATTGGCAGTAAAGAGATAAATTCCTATGATTAAAAACAAAGCGAAAAGATACTCAGTTAAGCCAGAGAAAATTAAGGCAAAGAACAGGGGAGCAAAGAACAAAAACAGAAACACCATCCACGGATTTTCGATTTTTAAGTTTACTGCTGTTCTATAAGTGTATAAACCAATTAATGCCGCACACAATGAATTAAAAACGATCATTCCTTTGAACCCAAATTGCGCAAACGGAGCACTTAATAAAACAAAAACTGGTTTCGCCCAATGATGGAAAAAGAATTCAGGATAATTGAAAGCGGATTTTGAATACAAAAAATGTTTTATGCTATCTCCACTATCGCCCGTGGAAGAGTTGAGTGCATTGAAAACAAGAAGAATCAAAAAAACCATGATAGTCAATGGAATTTCTGGCTTTTTGAAGTTTAAAAAAGACTTTTCTGTTTTCATTCTAAAGTAAATATACCAAAACCCTCGTGTTGACTATCCTTCTTGTGTGTTTAGTGGACGATTAATTCACCTTTACCTGTTTTAGCAACTTCTGTTTTGATCGGCGGGTTTCCATAAAGGTCGATATTTCCATCACCTAATAGGCTGTATTCTAATTTATTAATAACATTTACTTCACATAATCCTTTCGAACTGTTTTCCACTACTGCGTAATTGGCAGTTAAGCCCTTAGCATCTACCGAAAGTATAGCAGTATTCCATAATTTTAGTTGGTTAGTGGTTCCTTTTAGCGTTAGTTTGCCACCACAAGGAAAGGTATTCCAATAGTAAAAAATATTTCCAGCTAAATCCAATTCAGCAAAATTTGCTTTGCTCTTGAATATTAATCCGAATTCATCGGAGGTAATTGGATTTACTGTGCGTATAAAACAGGTTTCATTCGAGGTCAATTTACGCAACGGTTTTGAATGGATATATAAAGTTACTTTATTCGTTTTCGGTCGAGTAAATTTGTATTTCTGTTTGTTGTCAACTTTTAAAATATCCGATTCAATAAAATACTCAACTTTAGAAATGCTTTTTTCAAATCCTTTAATCTCGATAGAGAATACAGAATCTTCAATTAAATACACATCAAAATTGCTGCTTAACTCTATTTCCGAAAATGCATTCAAATCAGTGTAAATAGTGCCTTCTGGATTATTTTTCTTGCAGGAAAAGAGTATAATTCCAAAAACCAAAAGCGATATGTATCTGCGTATTACCATTTGTAACCAATTCCTATTTCAGGAAAATCCAAGATGTGCAAATGAGATTTCATGGCCGCTCTAACCAGAAAATGTTTTGTCATTTGAAACTGAACAATTCCTCGATTGTACATCGTTTTCCTGATGCCTTTATTAACCAAACCAAGATAAATCCCTTCTTGAAGAATTAAACTAAATCGATTGTATCGGAATTCTTGAGAAAGGTGAATGCCCGTTTGGAAGTTATC
>TARA_R110000737_G_scaffold7228_2_pt1 | contig 83707 bp, 72 predicted proteins | sample TARA_R110000737 | Tara Oceans TARA_R110000737 (sample SAMEA4398027) | marine metagenome | biome: Polar Biome; feature: [SRF] surface water layer (ENVO:00010504); material: water (ENVO:00002006), including particulate matter (ENVO:01000060) such as... | depth 5 m | reverse complement strand
TTACGTTCAAACTTGGCCTTTGCCATGGGTATTTCCTCTTTTTTTGGGGTTCAAGACTTAACTCATATAAATATGATTATTAAGACGATTTTGACCACATTAAGATAATTGTTAAAAGGTTGCACATACTAATGTGCAGATATTATAAGAAAATCGCGGCCAATAACAAGTCTTTTAACAAGTTATTGGCGTATTCTTTAGTGACAATACACAGACATACTCTATATTGTCACTTTCAGTAAGTTTTATTTACTCGTCATCATCTTTAGAGTTGAACTTAGAGATGATTTCAGCAGCAACTGATTTTGGAATTTCAGCGTACTTTTGGAATTCCATTGAGTAAGTTGCACGGCCTTGGGACATAGAGCGCATTTGAGTGGCATAACCAAACATTTCCGCTAATGGTACTTCAGCACGAATCTGTTTAGTACCGCCAGGTAGATCTTCCATACCCTGTACCAAACCACGACGACGGTTAAGATCGCCCATGATGTCGCCCATGTAGTCTTCAGGTGTTTCAACTTCTACTTTCATTACTGGCTCAAGTAGCGCTGGATCAGCTGCTAAGAAACCTTTTCTGAAGGCCATAGAACCAGCCATCTTAAATGACAATTCATCAGAGTCAACGTCATGATAAGAACCATCATACAAGGTCGCTTTTACGCCAACTACAGGGTAGCCTGCAAGTACGCCGTTTTTCATGCGCTCTTGGATACCTTTGTCAACAGCACCGTGGAATTCTTTTGGTACAGTACCACCAACAACTTCTTCAGCGAATTCATATTCAGTGTCGCCAGCTGGATCAAGTGGCTCAAGACGTAACCAAACGTGACCAAACTTACCACGACCACCTGTTTGACGTACGAATTTGCCTTCTTGTTCAACAGTGTTACGAATCGTCTCACGATAAGCAACCTGAGGTGCACCGATGTTTGCTTCAACGTTGAATTCACGCTTCATACGGTCAACAAGAATCTCTAGATGTAGCTCACCCATACCACTGATGATCGTCTGACCAGATTCTTCGTCAGTGTGTACACGGAACGATGGATCTTCTTTTGCCAAACGGCCAAGAGCGATTGACATTTTTTCTTGGTCAGCTTTGGTCTTTGGTTCAACAGCTAGAGAGATAACTGGATCTGGGAATTCCATACGCTCAAGAGTGATCACGTTGTCTTCATCACATAGCGTATCACCAGTAGTCACATCTTTCATGCCGACTAGAGCTGCGATATCACCAGTACGAATCTCTGCAAGCTCTTCTTGAGAGTTTGCCATCATCTGTACGATACGACCAACACGCTCACGCTTCATTTTAACTGGGTTATAAACACTGCTACCCTGCTTCATTACACCAGAATAAACACGTACGAAGGTTAAGTTACCAACGAATTTGTCATTCATGATTTTGAACGCTAGTGCTGAGAAAGGTGCTTCATCTGATGCTTCACGGCTGCCTTCGCTTTCGTCTTTGTCATCAAGAATACCTTTAATAGCAGGTACGTCGATTGGTGCAGGTAGATACTGAATAACGGCATCTAGCATCTTCTGTACACCTTTGTTCTTAAAGGCAGTACCACAAAGAAGCGGAATGATTTCGTTATCGATAGTTAACTGACGAATAGCACCGTGAATTTGTTCTACAGTCAACTCACCGTTTTCTAGGTATTCGTTCATCAACTCTTCGTTGGCTTCAGCAGCATTTTCTACAAGGTGTTCGCGGTATTCTGCTGCTTTTTCTTGTAGTTCAGTTGGGATTTCGCGCTCATCATATTGCATACCTTGAGACGCTTCGTCCCAATAGATAGCTTTCATAGTCACTAGATCAACAACGCCTTCGAAGTCATCTTCTTTACCAATTGGGATAACCAATGGTACAGGGTTACCGCCTAAGCGAGTTTTGATCTGTTCGATAACACGATAGAAATCAGCACCAACACGATCCATTTTGTTTACAAATGCAAGACGTGGTACTTTATATTTGTTCGCCTGACGCCATACGGTCTCAGACTGTGGCTGAACGCCGCCTACTGCACAGTAAACCATGCAAGCGCCATCAAGTACACGCATAGAACGTTCAACTTCGATCGTGAAGTCAACGTGACCTGGGGTATCGATGATGTTGATACGGTGTTCGTCAAACTGTTTAGCCATACCTGACCAAAAACAAGTTGTTGCCGCTGAGGTAATAGTAATACCACGCTCTTGTTCTTGCTCCATCCAGTCCATAGTGGCTGCGCCATCATGTACTTCGCCAATTTTGTGGCTAACACCGGTATAGAATAAAACACGCTCTGTAGTGGTTGTCTTACCAGCATCGATGTGCGCTGAGATACCAATATTGCGATAGCGTTTTAGGGGAGTTTTACGAGCCATAGTGTTTTCCTAGGAAAAGTCGTGTATATAATAATGTATTGTGTCTCTACCTCATACTCTATGACAAAGCGTTCAGCTTCGTAATATTACTTACTGATTATTGAGCCTAATACGGACAAAAAAAGAGCAAATACTAAGAATAGTGCGGCATCAAATTTGGGATGCTCTCCAGCAAAAACAGTATTTGTTAAGAGAGACATCTGGATATATGTCCGCCACCTCAGTCATCAATAAATAACATTTATATATGACCGAATGATGATGGCGGCAATCAATAGAATAAACAACAATGTAAGATTAAATGGCATGAGCCACTAATCTCAAGCTACTATTAAAAAGTAGCTTAGAAACGGTAATGAGAGAATGCTTTGTTAGCATCTGCCATGCGGTGAACTTCGTCACGCTTTTTCATAGCAGCGCCTTTGCCATCAGCAGCATCATTCAATTCGCCAGCTAAACGCAAAGCCATTGATTTTTCAGAACGCTTAGCAGCCGCTTCAGCTAACCAACGCATAGCCAATGCAGTACGACGGGAGGGGCGTACTTCCATTGGTACTTGATAGGTTGCACCGCCAACGCGGCGAGCTTTTACTTCTACCATTGGGCGTACATTTTCTAGCACTTCTTCGAAGAAAGATACTGGATCTTCAACTTTACGCTTCTCACTTACTGTCTCAAGTGCACCGTAAACGATACGCTCAGCAGTAGATTTTTTACCATCACTCATTACATGGTTGATGAATTTTGCAACAGTTTGGCTACCAAACTTAGGATCCGGTAGGATCTCACGGGCAGCAACGACGCGACGTCTTGGCATAATAAATTTCCTTATCTTCAGGAGTGTCTAACATTCACAACATCGACTACTTATCATTAGGATATGGCAGTGAGTTATCAGTTAGCCTTACTGCATGGTGGTATGTTTTAAGAGCAAATCCCAGATATATATTTATATAAAAGTGATACTACTACTGACACCAAACCCATGCACAGTTATTGGGTAGTGCAAAAAGCTTAGTTAATAACGTTTAGTTATTAAACTTTAGGCTTCTTAGCACCGTACTTAGAGCGACCTTGCTTACGGTCTTTAACGCCTGCGCAATCTAATGCACCGCGAACAGTGTGATAACGTACACCTGGTAGATCTTTTACACGACCACCACGGATTAGAACAACACTGTGCTCTTGTAGGTTATGACCTTCGCCACCGATGTAGCTTGATACTTCATAGCCTGAAGTCAAACGTACACGACATACTTTACGCATGGCAGAGTTAGGTTTTTTTGGCGTGGTAGTATATACACGAGTACATACACCGCGACGCTGTGGGCACGCTTCCAACGCAGGAACTTTTGACTTTTCCTTGATGGTTTTGCGACCTTTACGAATCAATTGGTTAGTTGTTGCCATAAGGCATCCTTCTCCCGTTTGGTATAAAACAAAAAAATGGGCCAATGCACCATCTATCTGACAATAATTGCAGATTTCGGGGCACCCATTTTTAGGACAGTGTATTATAAAGAGTTGTTGCTGCTATTTCAACCACTTATGAATGGTTTCGCTTTACAACATTTGATAGATATGCATTCAGCCTCTCATTGTATCACTTTATAGATTTTTCGCCGAAAAATAGCGTAAGAAATAAAGTAAACAAAGTGAGCTCAAGCATCATTAAGAAAAGATGTTTAACATTGAAATGGTACTTGATAGTAACTAAGTGGTGGTATTTATCCTAATTTTCAAGTCATGTTGCTCAATCAAACTAAGATAAATACCGCTGTACTTATAAATATATAGCCCAACTAGCAAATAATATGTCTATTACTTGGCTTTTTTATCAGACGTTTGCTTGTCTGAGTCTTTTTTACTGCTAGTTTCTTTTTTACTGGTTTCTTCTTTATTAGGGGCTTTTTCTGAATCACTGCTTTTTTCTTTGCGCTCTGTGTCTTTTTTCGCCTCATCAGTACTAGCCTTTTCTACTTTGGCCTCACTGCTGCTGTCATCGGTAATGGCACGATTAGCCAATTTTGCTTCTGGTGCAAAGGTCGCCTGAGCAACGCCAATAACTTCATCAATCAATTGGCTATTATAATGCATGCCGATCGCTACTGCAGTGACAGGAATGAAGCGACGAACCCATGATAAATTGATCTGATCTAAATCAATACCTACTTGACTGGCGACTTTGTCTATTTGCGCAGCATAGAAATTTACATTTTTGTTTTTCAGACCAAGATTTTTAAGTTCACTATGCAGTCCATTACTCTGAGCATTATCGAGCAAACCCTTACCAATACCTAGACCAGCTAGCAGCGCTTGTTTTTCTTGCATTTTGCTCAAATCAGCGTTTGATAGTAACTCGTACGCCATCTTGACGCCTTGCTTACCTGTCAGCGGCTTATTATATACAGCAGCAATCTGATAAACCGTACGTAATGAAACCAGTAATAGCCACAATGTATCAGCGAGCAAACCTGGTAGACCTGCCAAACCCGTCAAGCCACCCATCATTGCAAGCGCGCGATTTTGATTGGCGATATCAGTAGCTAGAGCATAACGTTCTTCGTCATCTAAAGTAGCAATATTGGCAAAGCGATGTTCATTAGGTAAGTCGAGTTGACTCCAGTTGGCAGCGAGATTGGCCACTTGGGCAAATGCACCATCAACTGTCGATTGAAAAAAGCTGTTTGGTACGACTTTCTTGGCATATTTACCATAAGTAGCAAAACGTGGTCCTAAAAGTTGCTGCGTCGCCTTCAACGTTTGCTCACGAAACAAGTCTTGTTGGTAGTCTTCATCGCCTAGGTCTACAGCTTTATATTGACGCGGTTTGCCCGTTTTAGCGTTTACGCTATCAATCATAGCCCCTACACGCTCTAGATTGTTTCGAGTAAAAGAGCCAATGGTATTGATGCTTTTAGAAAGAGTACTACGCTTTGCCATCGTGATGTCCTTAATATGATGAGTTGGTTTTTTAATATAATTGTATTTTAATATGATATTTAATTATTAATAATAATGAGTCTATTATTTTAGCCAGTTATCGTAACTGGTGTCAGTGCGAACAATGTTATTAGAATCACAAATTTTGTATCTAAAGTATAATTCTGTCCATAGTCAGTAGCTAGTCTTACTTCTCATCTCTTTACTCAAAACTCAGTCATAAGTGTTATTTTGTCGTTATTTTACACTTGTCCAAAGATTTCCAGTGCTTGATACGTTATCATGTGCCATAACTGAGAGCATAATTGTACACTGAACTTATATTGCCTCTGATAGACCGTTAACAGAATTTCGTTACCTAAATTCATGCTATCGTTATCTACATAGACTATTTTTTCATTATAATGCTCGAATTAACTCATAGTTAAACATCATATATAGATTTACCACGATTATTGCAACCAACTGCTAGCAAGTCGTTACTTATAAGGAATAGCATATGCGCCGCGTCGTTATTACTGGAGCAGGGATTGTCTCTTGTATTGGACATGATTTAGATACTGTCACCACTGCCCTTAAAGAAGGTCAGTCTGGCATCACATTTAACGATTCTTATGCTGAGCACGAGTTTAAATCACACGTGAGCGGTAGTATCAATCAATCAGAACTGGATACCAGTGGTATCGATCGTAAGCTGAAACGGTTCTTTAGTGACGCCAGTCTTTATGCTTATGTTAGTGCGCTAAATGCGATTGAGCACTCTGGCCTGTCACTTGATACCATCAATAACAACCCACGAGTGGGTGTAGTGGCAAGTTCGGGCGGCGCATCAACAGAAAATATCGTCAATGCTATCGATGCTATGCGCGAAAAAGGTCTACGCGGTGTCGGCGCAATGGCAGTACCAAAGACAATGGGCAGCTCAGTATCAGCTGCTTTAGCAACCGGCCTCAAAATCCAAGGCGTCTCCTACTCGCTCGCCTCTGCTTGTGCGACTTCGACACACTGTATCGGTCATGCTGCTGAGCTTATCCAATTGGGTAAAGCCGATGTGATATTGGCTGGTGGTAGTGAAGCTGAGCATTGGACACAGTCTTGTATGTTTGATGCCATGGGCGCAGTTAGTACTCAGTATAACGACACACCAAAACTTGCCTCAAGAGCCTATGACAAAGACCGTGACGGTTTTGTGATTGCTGCTGGTGGCGCGATGGTGGTTGTAGAGAGTCTGGAGCATGCTCAAGCACGCGGCGCTAATATTTTGGCTGAAATCGTTGGCTATGGTGCCAGCTCTGATGGTGCAGAAATGGTTGCGCCAAGCGGTGAAGGTGCAGTTCGCTGTATGCAACAAGCCTTGGCCGAAGCGGGTCTAGAAAGTGTCGATTACATTAACAGCCATGGTACTAGTACACCACTGGGCGATATTACTGAGCTTAAAGCGATTGCTAAAATATTTGATAATGACGTCAGTAAAGTACCTGCTATCAGCTCAACCAAATCAATGACAGGTCATAGCTTGGGCGCTGTTGGTGCACAAGAGCTGATTTATTGTCTACTAATGCTACAGGGCGGGTTTATCGCTCCAAGTATCAATGTTGACAACTTAGATCCTGCTGCTGAAGGTTTTGATATTGTCACCGAAATGCGTGAAGCAAATCTTGAAACCTTGATGAGTAATAGCTTTGGCTTTGGTGGTACTAACGCTACGCTAATTATCAAAAAGTTTGACGCTTAACCCATGCTTGTATCAAATCACAATACAACTGAGCAGACAGATTCTGCGCCATCGCCAGCTAGCAAACCTAGCTGGCGTTTTGGTGATTTGTCTGCTGCAGAGCTGATGCCGCAGCTACAGCGTCACTTGCTCGACCAAGATATTAAAGCAAACTGGCAGCTTGTTTGGCTTAATAACGATGGTCGACCAGTGATTGGCTTACTGCCTAAAGTTAGCTGGTCTGTTTATCCCAATGATGAGCAAGCTTCTAGTGACTCACCCAATGTTTATAAGGTGATTAAAAATTGTCGCAGTAATGACGTGCGCCGCGATACTGATGTAAATAGCGATAACAATAGTTATGCTGGCACGACAGCTTATATGAGCTATCTAGAATGGCAAGAGGAACTAATCGCTTATAGCAATACTCAAAAAGCCAATCACGACACGTCATATATCAATAGCGAAGAAAGCTCGAAACCTAGTTATCATCATGGGCTAATCGGTTTTATTGGTTATGATATTGCAGCTCATGAGCTAAGTCCTGCCGATAGGATTGAATTGGCAATGCAGCCGTGTGCCTCGTTGGGACATTATGATATTTATCTAACACCTACGGCACATGCTGATACAGGCTGGGAATTAAAGAGTCATCTAACCAATGCTGACGTTTCTGAGAATATTGGTCATAAGACAAACGATAGTCTTATAACGACTCTTACCTCTTACCTAGACGAACTGGATCAAAAACTGTCTGATAAATATCTCAATCCGTCACAGTTTAAAGATGCATCAAGCATCACTCCCCTAGTTTTAAGTCCGCGATGGAGTAAGCTTGATTATCAACAAGCATTTAATCGCACACAAGACTATCTACAGCAAGGCGACTGCTATCAGATAAACCTGACACAGAAATGGTCTGGCAGTTTAGCGTGTAAAAATAACGATGTTCAATCAGCCTATTCACTTATTGACTATTTGCCCGCACTGTATCGCAATACAAAAGCACCTTTTGCAGGATATGTAAGTGTTGATAGCACTGATGGTGATTACCTAAATAGAAACAACTTTGACGCAGATAGCAATCATTTTGAGCTATTAAGCTGCTCACCTGAGTTGTTTTTTACATTCACTAGAGAAATCGACACTGGCAAACACTCTATTCGTACTAAGCCTATCAAGGGAACCATGCCGCGAGGTGGTACTAACGAGCAAGATGAGCGCTATAAACAGCAATTGGTCAATAGCGAAAAAGACCGTGCCGAAAATGTCATGATTGTAGATTTACTGCGTAATGATTTGGGCAAATACGCCAAAATTGGTAGTGTGAAAGTACCGCAATTATTTGCGATTGAAAGCTTTAGCAACGTGCATCATATGGTCAGTACTATTACCGCTGAGCTAAAAGCTGATACTCATCCACTAGCTGTATTGTTTGGTAGTCTGCCTGCTGGCTCTATCACTGGCACACCAAAAAAACGTGCCGTTGAGATCATTGCTGAACTGGAATCTACGCCACGCGGTGCTTATTGTGGCACTATGGGTTATATGAATTTTGATGGTAGTGGTCAATGGAACGTGCTCATTCGTACATTGCAAGCCAGTACTTCGTCAGATAATAGCCTTAATGAAGAAAGACACGTTAATCTATGGGCAGGTGGCGGTATTACGGTCGCGTCCGATTGTGATGCTGAATACCAAGAATGCTTAGATAAAGTAGGTAATTTATTATCAGTACTGGCTCAAAAACCTAAAATAGTAAACTAAAACCTTCTTATTAATTTAAAGCAAAAAAAAGCCTGCCAACGTTATGTTAGCAGGCTTTTTTTAATACTTATTAATGTTGTTTTGCGTTCTGAATAAATAGGCTTACCTATCAACATTCTATATTAAGCTATCAATATAATTTTATTCAGCAACAACGCTAGCATCGACTTGCAAAGCTTTTAGCGCATCAATCAAACGCTCGTTCTGCTCTGCCGTACCGATAGTAATACGCAAGTACTCTGCAATACGCGGCTTATCAAAATGGCGAACGATAATGCCCTGCTCGCGTAACGCACTCGCGACAGCACTTGCATTGCCATCTTTTGGACGAGCAAAAACAAAGTTGGCATGTGACGGTAGGACCTTATAGCCCAATGTCGTCAACTCTGCTGTTAGCGACGTACGTAAATCAATGACTTGCTGACGGGTGTGCTCAAAATACTCAGTGTCTAACACACTCGCAGTCGCCCCAGCTTGAGCCAACTTATCCAGCGGATAGCTGTTAAAGCTATTTTTCATCCGGGTCAGTGCTTCAATCAACGATGCATTGCCAAAGGCCATACCAACGCGCAATCCAGCAAGCGAGCGTGACTTTGAAAAGGTTTGGGTCACGATAACGTTATCACACTCATTGATTAGGCTAACTGCTGAGACTGGCAGGTCTGCATTGCTTTCATCTATCTGAGCAAAATCGATATACGCTTCGTCAATAACAATGACCGCATTAGAATGCTCACTCGCAAGTTTACGAATATCAGCAAGTGATAATAGCAAGCCCGTTGGCGCATTAGGGTTGGCGATGATAATACCGCTACAAGGCTGACGATAAGCATCAGGGTCAATGCTAAAGTCTTCTTCTAGAGGAATCTGTACAAGCTCTACACCGAACGTCTGTGCATATACTGGATAAAAACTGTAACCAATATCAGGTGATAGCAGCGGACGCTCTTTTAAAAAGAAGCTAGCAAAGACTAACGCCAAGACTTCATCTGAACCATTACCAACGAATACTTGATTGATATCAAGGTTGTATGACTGTGCTAATGCAGCACGTAGGTCATTAGATTCAGGAGCAGGATACAAACGTAACTCATCAGCTTGCTGTTCCAAGACCTTGGCAATAGCCTCCCCTACTTTTGGCGAGGGTGGAAACGGGTTTTCATTGGTATTTAGTTTGCATAGATTGTCGTGTTGCGGCTGCTCACCTGGAACATAAGGTGACAAGTTGCGTGCTTTAGACGACCACAGTCTGGTGTCTATTTTTGACTCACTCATAAATTATCCTACTATTAGCCAAAAAGACTATTAAAAATAAATATCAAAAGTAAAAGCTAAAAATTCAAAATCAATTACTGATAACGATAACGAGCTGAACGCGCATGGGCTTCTAAGTCCTCACGCTGCGCTAAAATATCAGCTGTCTCAGCCAAAGGCTTACTACCAGATTCACTGCAATAAATAATGGATGATTTCTTTTGAAAATCGTAAACACCTAACGGTGAAGAAAAGCGCGCGGTACCGGATGTTGGTAGCACATGGTTCGGTCCTGCACAGTAATCCCCAATCGCCTCAGGCGTGTGACGACCCATAAAGATAGCACCCGCATGACGAATATCATCTAACAATGCATCAGGGTTATCAACGGATAACTCCAAATGCTCAGGGGCAATACGATTAATCAGTGCCATACCCTCGCTACGATCTTTCACTAATATAAGTGCACCACGATTTTGTAGCGAATCGCGTGCGATATCTGCTTTTGGTAGCTCAGCGAGTGCTCTTTCTATCTCTAACGCGACTTCTTTTAGCTGCTCTTCACTGGTCGTCACAAAGATAGCTTGTGCAATACGGTCATGCTCAGCTTGAGACAATAGATCCATCGCTAGCCAATCTGCTCTATCTTGTGCTTCGCCTTCTGCATATACCAATACTTCTGAAGGTCCAGCAATCATGTCGATACCAACTTGACCAAATACCGCGCGCTTGGCAGCTGCGACATATTTGTTACCTGGTCCTGTGATTTTGTCCACGGCTGGAATCGTTTCAGTGCCGTAAGCTAAAGCTGCTACTGCTTGAGCACCACCAATAGTGAAGACGCGATCGACTTGGGCCAGATGAGCCGCTGCCAATACTAACGGATTGAGCACGCCTTTAGGCGCTGGTACGACCATGATGACTTCAGTAACGCCAGCCACCTTAGCAGGAATAGCATTCATCAATACTGACGATGGATAAGAAGCTAAACCACCCGGTACATAAATTCCAACGCGATCAAGTGGCGTGACTTTTTGACCCAATCGGTTACCTAGCTCATCCTCATACTGCCAGGTTTCTTGTACTTGGCGCTCATGGAATGTCTGTACCCGAGTTGCGGCTGTGGTCAACGCTATCTTTACTTTTTCATCAAGATTGGCAAACGCTTCAGTAAGCGCTTCTTTAGACAGCTCTAACTCTTGCATCGACGTTGCTGGATGCTGGTCAAACTGTTGGGTCAATGCCAACACGACGCTATCACCATCAGCACGTACTTGGGCGATGATATCATCGACGGTATGTAGTAGTTCAGCATCATTGACTGTTTCAAAGGCAAGCAACTGTGTCAATTGACTATCAAAATCGGCATTTTGGGTACTTAACTGGCGCATGACCTAATCCTATATCTGAGCATAAAGTAGTGCTAAAAATGAACGGTTTGGAACTGAGTAAAGTATGTTTCACTTTCAAAGTATTGCGACTTATTCGATGTCTTCTTGTCTAAATTTTATGGTGATTTTATGTTTTCGCAAGCTAAGACAACAAAACCAGTTTAGCACGCTACGTCATTCATAGCCTGCTAAACTGGTTTAAAAATTTGTATAACCGTGCTTTGTTTTACCAATGACTTGCACTGGATAATTAGCTATTGGCGATACTATTTTTAAAGCTATCTAAGATTGGTTCTAGTAATGCAAATTTGCGCTTATAGCTAACTTGATTGACAATCAGACGTGAGGAAACATCACAAATATGATCGCGTGCTTCAAGTCCATTGGCGCGTAGTGTGTTACCTGTGTCGACCACATCGACGATCAAATCACCTAAACCAACCAATGGCGCAAGCTCCATCGAACCGTAAAGTTTGATGACATCAACCTGCTGACCTTGGCTCGCAAAATAAGCACGAGCGACATTGACATATTTGGTCGCGATACGCAGGCGACGATTTGGCAGCGGTGCATCTTTCACACCCGCAGTCATCAGTTTGCACTGAGCAATCTGCAAATCGAGTAATTCATAAACATGATTGGCACCATGCTCAAGCAGCACATCTTTACCCGCCACCCCAAAGTCAGCAGCGCCATGTTCGACATAGGTCGGCACATCGCTGGCACGCAAAATCAATACACGCACATTTGGATTTGAGGTTGGAAAAATCAGTTTACGTGACGCTTCAGGGTCTTCTAAAAGATCAACGCCAGCTGCACGTAGCAGTGGCATGGTCTCTTCTAAAATGCGGCCTTTTGATAAAGCCAAGGTTAGACCTGAAAACTCATCGTTTACTTCGTTTAATAAACCGCTGGCTGGTAAAGATTTGCTTGTCTCAGTCATAATGACATCGTGTCCATGTGCAGTCCCCTACTCAAAGGGGAGTTTCTAATTTATATCGTAATACGGGTAACAGTTTATATTGAGTTAACCAGTATTAAGCGTTAGTATTGATACGTTCGATGTTAACGCCAAGGCTACGCAGCTTGTCTTCAACATGCTCATAACCACGATCGATGTGGTAAATACGATCAATCAAGCTCTCGCCTTCAGCAGTCGCTGCTGCCATTACTAATGACATAGACGCACGTAAATCTGTCGCCATTACTGGTGCTGCGGTAAAGTTTTCGACACCTCGTACTACGGCAGTGTGACCGTCAACCTGAATAGACGCGCCCAAACGATTGAGCTCTGGTACGTGCATATAGCGATTTTCGAAAATGTTTTCGATAAAAGTACTCGTACCGTCAGCTAAGCAGGCAATAGCCATTAGTTGAGCTTGCATATCCGTTGGAAAACCAGGATGCGGCTGTGTACGAATATCAACCGCTTTTGGGCGGCCTTTCATTTGTGCGCGAATCCAGTCATCACCTGTCGTAATAACCGCACCCATGTCTTCGAACTTCTCTAGCACTGGCGTCAATAATAGAGCAGATGTTTTTTTGGTCAATACATCACCACGTGTCATCAAGGCACCAGCAAGGTATGAGCCTGTCTCAATACGGTCAGGGACAACTGAGTACTCACAGCCGTGTAAACGCTCTACCCCTTCGATGGTCATCGTTGATGTACCGATACCACTTATTTTGGCACCCATTGCAACTAACATATTGGCTAGATCAACCACTTCTGGCTCTAACGCACAATTTCCTAAGACAGTAGTACCTTTAGCCAATGCTGCTGCCATGATGACGTTCTCAGTACCGCCGACGGTAATCATATCAAATGAGAAATTACAGCCTAATAGCTTGCCACCTTTTGGTGCTTGAGCTTTTACGTAGCCATTCTCTACACTGATCTCAGCACCCATCGCTTCAAAAGCTTTTAGGTGTTGATCGACAGGGCGTGAACCAATCGCACAACCACCCGGCAATGAGACTTCAGCTTCACCAAAACGTGCCAGTAGCGGCCCTAGCACCAAGATTGAAGCGCGCATGGTCTTTACCAAATCATACGGGGCATAAAAGTTATCGATACTCTTGGTATCGCAAGTGACTGTATCATCTTGCTTCTGGATTTTGATACCCATGCCACCGATCAATTCAATCAACGTTCGCACGTCTTGTAGTGACGGCACGTTATGCAGTGTCGTTGGCGTCTCAGCCAATATCATAGCTGCGAGTAACGGCAAAGCGGCATTTTTGGCGCCTGAGATGGTGACTTCCCCTGCGATACGACTACTACCAGTGATTAAAAATTGATCCATAAAGGTGACAACCTATCGATGAGTATAGAAAATTATGAAAACCAGAACTACAGCTCTCAACCATGCATATGGCCGATTCAGTAATATCTAGTCATATAGACAGCTATTTGATTAGCCTTTTGATTGAGCGTCCCACTCAGCAGGCGTCAGCGCTTGGATATTGAGTGCGTGAATATCGCCACTCGCAATCTTATCATTGACTAACGCATATACTGCTTGCTGACGTTGAACCGCGCGTTTGCCTTCAAAGCTGGTATCGACTACGCGTACATCAAACTTATTACCTTGGTTGGCAGCTTGGATAAAAGCGTCTGGGAAGTGCGTTTGTAAAAATGCAATCAAATCGTCAGCGTTCATGCTCATAAAATATCCTGTCTTATGTAAATAGGTTTTATTTGAATGGCAACATTATAACAAGAGTTTGAACATCTTACAGCACTGTCTGTGTATAAGCGCACATGACATATACATATCATCAATTTTAAATAAACGGGATACAATATCAAGCGCTTTTAGACTGCTATAGCGCATCGACTATAAGCTGACTATAAATAGCACCGACCAAACAGTCACTGTAATGGTTGCTTTGACGATGAAAGACTCTAAATAACATGCCAAAATTTTAACGTCTTTCCATTTGAACAACTCGTTTTATGGTACGTCTTTCAATCACGGCATCTGATTGACTGGCTAAAGTAAACTTTACCTCAGACTCCTTTAAGTTCTCTGGAATAGTAAGCTGCATCACTACCGTGGTTTTGGCATCGCAAGGCACAGTGATACACCATTGCTGCTCGATGCCTTTTTCGATGATTGGATTCCATTTAATATCATAATTGTACTTTTTATTGACGCGCTCAAGCTTCGGGACGATGACTTTATTGAGATAAGCAGGGCGGTCACTCTCTCTTAGCTCATTGTATTGATTTATCTCTGAATCAGTGAAAGGTATATTGGCGATAGGCTGTGAGCCAGGATCTTTTTTGATAATAATATCAATCCCTATTATAGGATCACTGCCTCCTGCGGCAAATGACAATGAAGGTATGGCTAAAGTTAGGCTTAATAGGGATAGCTTAAGTAGTTTCATACTGGTAGTCCTTTAGTTTGAGTTGGCTTTCCTTAACTTATGGTCTTATATATTTTAATAGCGACCTTTCTATAATAGAGATAGACGGCATTGAATGAACAGTCTTTTTTTGTATTTATACTTCTGAATATACAAATATAGCGAAATATAAAAAGCCCCAGCAGGCGCTAGGCCAAACTGGGGTTCCGTATTAGGTGCTCATTAACAAGTAGAATGGCTCTTTAAAAAGCTATTTAGAGCACTATTTTAAAGGCTGTTTGAAGCGCTATCAAAAAATACTCTAAACTATTTTAGTTATTTCAGCTCTTTGTCCAGATAAATCAGCACTTGCGCACGTACATCATTGACCCAACGCAGCGGCGGTGCCATCGCACCAATACTAGTTGCGTGACTGGCTCCTTCGATTTCGCCCGTTTCAACGGTTACGCCTGCTTTTTTAAACGCTTCTGTCATTTTGATTGTATTAGTCACATGTACAATTTTGTCTTTTTCTGCGGTTAATAATAAATACGGTGGCTGCGCGCCTTTAATCTGGCGATCTGGCATCACCTCATCAGGTGTGGCATTGGGGCCAAACGCCGTTGCACTACTGAACTTGCGGAAATCATAGCTATAAGGACCCGCAATTCCGATAACGGCTGCAATATCTGTTGGCTTAATACCATAAGGCGCCAAAAAGTCTTCGTTGGCAACGGCTGCTACTGCATTAAACGCGCCAGCAGAGTGCCCCATCACCGCTAGGCGTGACGGATCAGCATGGAGACTGGTCGCATTTTCAATACTCCAAGCAATCGCTTGAGCCGCATCTTTGACATAATCAGGATAGACGTGTTCAGGCGCTTTACGGTAATTAATCACTGCGGTGACATACCCTGCTTTGGCTAAGCTCTGACCGACAAAGGCGTATTGTTCTTTATTGCCGCTCTCCCATGAACCACCATGGACAAATACCACCATAGGATAGCTAGTGTTGATAGCACTCTGAGATTTCATTGCTTGCGCTAGCGGTTTTGGATAATAGATATCTAAGTCTTGTGAAGGCTGATCACCATATAAGATATCCTTACTTACCCCAACGCCACCACTAGAAGTAATCCCATTGACGATAGCTAACGGTGATAATGCCTGTGCGTTTTGCGTGGCTAACGCGATACTGCCCAATGCCAATATTGCCGCACCACCAAATTTCAATGTTCGTGTTTTCTTATGAGCAGGTTTATTGTGTATCCCTATATTACTAATGACGCTTGTTTCTTCATTTGGTTGTATATTTGCCTGTGAATCCTTCATGACCAGTATCCTATTATATTTATTTATCAATCAGTAGTAACAGGCTAACAGCGATAATGGTTCATCCATTAGCCAATGAGGTGTTTGATATTAGTACCGTTGGCTAATGCACTGACTCTGCTACCTTTTGCTATTGACATAATACTCACTGGCCGAAGATTTCTCGTGCCTTTACTGTTATTACTATTTAGGCTTATTGTGATTAACGTCATTTATCGCTTGGCGAACTAAGGTTTTCTATTGATTCTGATAAAGGTCAATATAAGGGCTTGATGACGGCTGCGTAGTAGTGGCCTCTTCTTCCGTTATGATAATAGGCGTTGCTGTGCTGATAGTAGTATCTTGGGCAGCTGGCGCTACTGCAGGGTTGGCCAAATTATTCTCATACATGATGTCATCATTATTTATTTTCACCCCTCTATCGTCGACGACAGTTGTCAGCAATACCAACTCGGTAACCCCAACAGTGCCATTAGCGATATCAATCAGATGACTCTGCTGAGTGGGTGTCATACGGCCCATAATGTAGACCACGCCATTATTGGTAACGGCTTTAATTTGTGACGCACTCACGCCATCGCTAGCGGCTATTTTCGCCAGTAGCTTTGAAGTGATATAACCATCATGAACCGTTGAGCTATACCCTTTTGACGCACTCACCTCCATCTCATTGTAGACACGGCGTACATCCGGCATAGAGCTAACGACTTTTTCTACTTCTGCTTTGAGCGTTTCAGTTGGCACTTCACCTGTGAGCAGTACTTCGCTATTGAAACTATCGATACCCATACGACTGGTTTGCTGCAAGTCTTCTTTTAGCCCGTACACATTGATTTTGGCAGTATGTTCAATACTACGATCGAGCAGACGCTGCGGAATCGTGCGCTCAGTCATTGGTACACCATAAGTCCCTTCTGTACTGTTGGTCAGATAATTGGTGGCACAACCTGTACTGACAACACAGGCAGCAATCATAATGCCAGTCGTAATACGGCGTGATGAACCAAAAATAGCAGTGCGCAAATGCATCCGTGTCATTATTTACCTCTTAGAACATGGTTGTGACAATTTTATAAATTGAGCAAATCTTAATCTAGGCCGTGTTTTTATTTTGGAGAAAACACGCTCTAGTAGTGATGAGCTAAACTTAGCTGTAAGCTAATACTGTATCTGATTTATAAAAAGTTGACTATAACCGCTACTTTACTTAATTTTGGTCATCAGCGGTTAGCTTTTTAGTAACGAACCTTACTTGTCAGATGTGGTTAAATGCTTCACTTGGCAGCATCTATCTTATTTACTCTATTACCATGCACTGGCTATAAAAGCATTTTGAATCCATTCTGGTTGATGGTCTAACTCCTCATTTCTTGAATTTAACTTACTCATCGTATTGTAAGCAATAACATCAAACCGGCAGTCATAATGAGCATACTCAGGATACTGCTGCAAAAAGGACTGCGCTGTCTTAATAACTTTGCGCTGTTTGCTGGCTGTCACACTGAGTGCTGCATCGCCATAATTCGAGGACTTGCGCTGGCGAACTTCAATAAATACTAGTGTTGACCATGCTAAACCTGTCTCAATCATGACCAGATCCAACTCACCTACTTTTGGCTTTTGCCAATTTTGCACGACTAGCCTCAACCCTTGCGTTTGTAAATACTCACACGCCTGCTGCTCAAACCGACTACCTTGGCGCTGTTTTGGTGAGGTTAAGATTAAAGGCTTATGGTTCGGCATAAGGTGAATTGGTCTGATTAACATTTGAGAATTATCATAGCACAACATGCTAAACTAGCCACTTCTGCGCGTTCTACTCTCACAATCTATCGATTTCTTCACTCATTATTTGACTGAAAAACCATAGATAACGACTGTACATACTAGCGCACTATTATTTTTTAATGTCTTTTTAACGACTCGAGGTTTTCATGTCTACCCCTACTGCGATGCCAGCTTGTCTCTATATCGTTGCCACGCCGATTGGCAATATGTCCGACATGACAACGCATGCAATTGATGTCTTAAAGCAGGTCGCCATTATTGCCTGCGAAGACACCCGCACCTCAGGTAAGCTACTGTCGCATTTTGGCATCGATACCAAAGGCAGTAAAGGTGACGAGACAAAAGACTCAGAGACTCGTCCTGCCAAAAGCAGTATCGAAAATGATGACACGACTACAAAGCAAAAAGGCCACAATAAGCTATGGGCCTATCACGAACACAATAGCGCCATTCAAACGCCCAAAATTATTGAAATGATTGAGCAAGGTTATTCAGTTGCCTTGATTAGTGATGCTGGTACACCTCTAGTCAGCGATCCAGGCTATCAACTGGTACAAGCCGCGCATGAAGCTGGCGTGACCGTATCACCTATCGTTGGGGCTTCTGCTGCAATTGGCGCACTATCAGTAGCAGGGTTACCATCTGATCGATTTAGCTTTATTGGGTTCTTGCCAGCCAAAACGCATGGTCGTCAAAAACAGCTGAGCGATCTAATCGCACGTACCGAAACTTTAATCTTTTATGAAGCGCCGCATCGCATCGTAGCTAGTCTAGAAGACATGGCAACGATATTTGGTGCAGACCGCGCGGTGACTTTCTGCCGTGAATTGACCAAGACGTTTGAAACGGTACACAAGAGCATCCTTGGCGAGTTGGTTGAGTTTGTCAAAGCAGATGACAATCAGCAACGCGGCGAGATAGTCGTGGTCGTCGCTGGCGTCGGTGTGGCAAAAGATACTGACGATATCAGTACGCATGATAAATTGCTACAGCGTTTGCTAGAGGATTTGTCAGTCAAAAAAGCAGCCGCACTGGCCTCTGATATCACTGGCGTGAAGAAAAATGCGCTTTATCAGCGTCTACTAGAGTTACAAGCAGACTAGTTTTCAACAATAAGAAAGACAACCGTTTATAAGTAAATTGAGGAGAAGTAAGCAATGTACGACGTAATGGCAATAGGTAATGCGTTGGTTGATCACGAGTATGTGCTATCAGATGCGGCACTAGAAGAGACCGAGCTGACCAAAGGTAATATGACGTTGGCTGGTATTGAAGAGCAGCAGCAACTACTGGCTTATTTTAAACTGGCTGAGATTGAGCCATCAAAACAAGCAGGCGGTGGATCAGCAGCCAATACTATGTTTACCTTTGCAAGCTTAGGCGGTAAGCCTTTTTATGCTTGCCGCGTTGGTGATGATGATCAAGGGGCGTTTTATCTCAGAGACTTGCACGAAGCAGGTGTCGCGACCTCAGACAAATCTATTCATGCAGACGGCGTGACCGGCTCATGTGTGGTTGCCGTTACCGAAGATGGCGAGCGTACCATGCAGACCTATCTTGGTACTTCAAGTGAGATTGCCGCTGACAATATTGATTTTGACGCATTGACTCAAGCAGATTGGCTATATATCGAAGGCTATCTAGCGATGTCTGAGAGCATCCAACCAGCAATGACTCAATTACGTCAACAAGCCGGTATCCATAATGCAAAAATTGCAGTGAGCTTTGCTGACCCTGCGGTAGTAAAATTTGCCAAAGATGGTTTGCTTAATATGCTCGGCAACAAAGTCGCAGTGATATTCTGTAATAGCGAAGAAGCCAAGCTATTCACTGATAAAAAACAAGTCAAAGCAGCGGCGCGTGCCCTGCTTGAATATTGCCAAATTGCCGTCGTCACTGATGGTGCCAATGGTGCGGTAATCGCCCACCAGCCTAATGACGAGGCAGAAGTTGAAGTCTATGACGTTGCAACGCCAGCAGTGGCCAACGTCATCGATACCAACGGTGCAGGCGATAACTACGCTGGTGCTTTCTTATATGCACTATCGCAGCAGTATAGTCTGCCAGAATGTGGTCGTCTTGCTAGCGAAATATCAGCACAAGTTATTCAGCAGTTTGGACCGCGTCTTGCTTCGCAGGATTATCGAGATATCGCGCAGCGTGTACTGTCTTCTTAATTGTTAAACACATCTGTTGGACGCAAAACAAAAAGCCCATATCAAATCGATATGGGCTTTTTTTATATCATTCAGACTTGTTCAAACAGTTTGCTCAACTTAATAAGCGCTTGTTGTTAAGCAGAAGCTAATGCTTGCGCGAGATCGGCTTTAATGTCTTCGATATGTTCGATACCAATCGATAGTCGTACCATATCAGTACTAACGCCTGCATTTTCTAGCTCTTGCTCATTTAACTGACGATGGGTCGTCGTCGCTGGATGACAGGCTAGTGATTTCGCATCACCGATGTTTACCAAACGAGTTATCAGTTGCAGCGCATCGATAAAGCGCGCACCAGCTTCTAGTCCACCTTTCACCCCAAAGGTCAAAATGGCAGAAGGCGTGCCTTTCATGTATTTTTTGGCAAGCTCGTGCTCAGGATGGTCAGACAGACCTGCGTATTTAACCCAAGCAACTTTATCATGGTCACGCAGATATTCTGCGACGGCTTGTGCGTTTTGCACATGACGCTCCATACGTAGACTTAGCGTCTCCATACCTTGTAAGATACCAAAGGCATTTAGCGGGCTAAGTGCTGCGCCAGTATTACGTAATGGCGCAACGCGGGCACGAGCGATAAAGGCTGGCGCGCCTACGTCTTTGACGAAGTTCACACCGTGGTAACTATGATCTGGTGTGTTCAACAGTGGGAAACGCTCAGGATAATCGCCCCAAGCAAACTTGCCACTATCGACAATCGCACCACCAATTGATGTACCTGTTCCACTCATGTACTTGGTCAATGAGTGAATCACGATATCTGCACCAAACTCAAACGGACGACATATCGCTGGCGTCGCCACCGTATTATCAATCACGACAGGTACACCGTATTCATGGGCGACATCACTGAGCGCTTGAATATCCACGATATTACCGAGTGGGTTACCGATACTCTCTGCAAACACCATTTTGGTCTTGTCATCGATTAGATCACGAATGGCTTCAGGGTCTTTATGATCGAAGAAGCGCACTTCGATACCTTGACGCGGCAAAGCATGGGCAAATAAATTATAAGTACCGCCATATAGCGTTGATACAGCGACGATATTGTCGCCTGCTTCACAAATAGTCTGAATCGCATAAGTAATGGCAGCCATACCAGAGGCTACGGCAAGCGCACCGATGCCGCCTTCTAACGCAGCCACACGCTCTTCTAGCACCGCGTTGGTCGGATTCATGATACGAGTATAGATGTTGCCTGCGACTTTTAAATCAAACAGATCTGCACCATGCTGAGTATTATCAAAGGCATATGAACTGGTATGATAAATAGGCACGGCGACTGCTTTGGTCGTTGGCTCTACACTATAGCCGGCATGAATCGCTAAGGTCTCAAGACGTTGAGGGGTTTCTGGTTGCTGGGCTGTCTGCTGGTCTGCTGATCCATCACTCATAGTACATTCCTTTATTTTGATAAAAGATGATTTATTGACGACGTATCGCTCGAAAACCACCTTAGAAAACTGTCTGCTAAATCATAGCAATAAAAAAAGCTGAGTTCATCATAACTCAGCTTCTTTATTAAAAGAATAGCAAAATACTCATCTCTTCATGACAAATATTCATAAGCAGCAAACCAAACAGGCATATCTATACTAGAGATATGGCCACCTTTATAGCAGCCAATTGCTTTTAACTATTTTTCATTTTATTTATAGTAAGCATTCTCTGTACGAGTATGATCAGTCTCGTCAACCACTTGGGTTAATTCTGGAATTTGCTGTTTCAGCTGTACTTCAACGCCTTGACGTAAAGTCATATCAACCGCTGAACACCCTTGGCAACCACCGCCAAATTTCAATACAGCGGTTAGACCAATGCCTTCTTCATCAATCAGTTCAAGCAACTGTACGTCACCGCCATGTGCTGCCAAGCCAGGGTTAATCTCTGACTGCAATACATAGTTGATGCGCTCTTCGACACTGGCATCAGCGCCTACTTTAGGTACTTTAGAGTTTGGCGCGCGGAAAGTCAGCTGACCACCGAAACGGTCTTTATTATAATCGATGACCGCGTCTTCTAGATAAGGTACTGACGCTGCTTCAATAAAGGCAGAGAAGTTTTCATACGTAAAACGCAAGTCAGCGCTGTCTTCTTCGCCCGGCTGGTTATAAGCCATGCAGCACTCTGCACGCGGCGTACCAGGATGCTCAACGAAAATACGCACACCGATACCATCGGTATCTTGCTTAGATAACAAATCTGCCAAGTAGCCCTGAGCTGACTCAGTGATAGTGATGTTGCTTTTCGCTTCGACTTGCTCGGTATCTAGAGCTGATTCATAGCCAGCAGTTTGGTCTAGTTGGTTATCAGCTTGGTTTTGCTCACTCATAATGTTTCCTATGCGTTATGACACAAACGCTATATCTATTATGGCTACTGTGTCGTGAATTTGGATTTTTAAAATGTTTACGATTTATATAAGGCATGCAGACTGGCAATGATTGGTATTTATTATTGTATGACATTGGCCGACATGAGTATAAAGTTTAATCCGTCTATAGCAGTCATTATACCTGAATCAAGCATCAATTCCGACCACGCTACTGTGAATTGAACCGCGGCTATTGTAAATGGTCGTCATTGGTTTTTTTAATGATGCTAACAGGTGGCAAAGTAACTCAATATGTAAACCATGACAGATAAACACACTGATGATTGTGTAGGCTGCCAAGTTATTCTCTATATAAAGACAGCGGTACCATTTATCAAGCGCACTTAGCGTTTTCGATATGTCATACCGTTCACATCTAGTCCGAGCAAGTCATCTGGTTTTGACGTAGTATTGTTAATTTGAATGATTGTGCGCAGTAGCGTTATGAGCATGGTAGCTTTTAATTGTCTTGTATAAATATCAGCTTGTATAAATATCGACTTGTATAAAGATTACGTATTTTTTGGATAGGATCATTTTATGATGACACGGACGTTGCACCTAGTAACTACCAAGGACGATGAGAAAATTGCCGTTTGGAAAGTAGTTGATAATTCAGAAGAAGATACGATAGCTAACACGTCAGAAAACAGCCTGCCTGACATCACACCGCAAAACATATTTTTGACGCATGGTACGTTTTCTGACAAGCAAACTTGCCTCAAAATCGCTGAATATTTTGCAGGGCTTGGTCATCACTGCTACATCATGGAATGGCGCAGGCATGGTGATAGCTCGCTACCGAAAGAAAAATTCAACTTTGAGACCGTCGCCACTTACGACTATGAAGCGACTTTTCGTTATTTCTTTGAAGAATTAAAGATCGATAACCTGCACTGCGTTACTCATAGTGGTGGCGGTGTTGGTTTGACCATGTTTCTTGTCCAAAACCCAAGCTATATCGATAAGGTCAATAGCATCAGTATGTTTGCCTGCCAAGCTTTTGGCGCAGTAAAGGACTCGACCAGCTACGCGAAAATCCTTACGGCCAAGATAGTCACTCGGTTGGTCGGCTTTATACCCGCTAAGCAGTTCAAGGTAGGCCCTTTTAACGAAAGTTACTATACGATGACCCAATGGTACGATTGGAATTTGCGTAGAAACTTTAAAAGTAGCTTTTTAAAAAAGGCTTATTTTGGTAAAGGTAGAGCGAATATAGACGAAGTGAACGAAAGCATTAATCAGCAGAAAAGTACTGGCGATGACTTTATCGACTATCGTCATCATATGCCACAGATTACCATTCCTGTTTATTCTATCAGTGCGAAAGGCGATACTTTCATATCCCCTACTCGTGGCTGTCGTTTGTTTTTTGATAGCTTTGATAATTCAACTAATATCTTTCGAGAGTACTCGCTCAGTAACGGCGATTTAGATGACTATACGCACAGTCGCATCATGATCAGTCGCAATGCTGCCACAGAGATTTGGCCAACGGTGACGGCATGGATAGAGAAGTATGCCAGTTAAAGTAGAGATTTCGTTTGGATGATTTCGATAATGACACACCCCTAAACATCTTTATACTTGTCAGAAAGTCATGGGCTGTGTCAGTATTAGCATCATTAATTTTTAATCAATAAAAATAAGTCGTAGGAAATTGGCGTCTATGAGTGAATTATCAGAGCAACAGTCAGATAAGCAAAATCCAGATCAAAAAAGCAGTAAGCACTATCGTTATCTGGTCTTTATCGGACGCTTTCAGCCGTTTCATGCTGGCCACAAAGCCGTCATCGATGAGGCGCTAAAACGCTCAGATGAAGTAATTATGCTGATTGGCTCAGCCAACTTGCCACGTAGCTTACGCAATCCATTTAGCGTCGCTGAGCGTGCCGCAATGATCAAAGGCGCCTACTCTGAAGAAGAAGCCGCACGCATTCACTGTGTTGGCTTAGATGACGCCCTCTACAATGACACCCGTTGGCTACAATATGTGCAAGCAGGCGTGAAGTCTGTCACCGGTGATTTGCAGGGTAATATTGGTTTGATTGGCCACTCTAAAGACAGCTCATCATACTATCTATCGCTATTCCCCAATTGGGACTCGGTCTCAGTGCCCAACTATCATAACTTATCAGCCACTCCTATCCGTGATAGCTATCTGATGGGCGCTACTCCAACGCCTGAGCGCACACCTGAGTCAACGCGCAAGGTATTAAACGAATTTAAAAAGACAGAAGCGTATCAACAGTTGCATGAAGAAGCGGATTTCATCGATAAATATAAAAGACAGTGGGAATCTGCGCCCTATCCGCCTACTTTCATGACTGCTGATGCACTGATTGTACAATCGGGACATATCTTGCTAGTGGAGCGCCGTAGCATGCCAGGGCGTGGTCTATGGGCATTGCCTGGAGGCTTTTTGAATCCCAAAGAGACGCTTTTTGATGCTTGCATCCGTGAGCTGCGTGAGGAGACTCGTCTGAAAGTTCCTGAGCCAGTATTGCGCGGTTCTTGTCACAGTCAGCATACCTTTGACGATCCTTATCGTTCAGCGCGTGGTCGCACCATTACTCAAGCATTTTATTTTCAGCTAAAAAATGACCCTAAAGGTTTGCCAAAAGTAAAAGGTGGAGACGATGCAGCCAAAGCTTTTTGGTTACCACTTGCTGAGCTTGATGCCACCATGATGTTCGAAGACCATTATGCGATTATCACGAAAATGGTTGGCTTATAGCGTGATTGATAATTGACGCTTCGGTGCATGATTTTCACGCTATAAATCCACGACAGTTTATATAATTTATTGACCAAGTATGGTTTTATAAGTTTGATTCTGTGCACTTATTCATAATGACTGCTTATCGTTTTTAGTTTGCATTCTGACTTGTTTTTTCTACTTACTTGTTTCTGCCGGCACCGATAGACGGTAATGGCTCACCACCGCCGCAACTGTCATTAAAAAAAAGCAGCTGCGGCATCTCAACGCAGAGGAGTTCTGTGATGTACACCAGCAATTTGAACAATTTAATCTTAAATAGCGACAGCTATAAAACCTCACATTGGGTGCAGTACCCAAGCGGTAGTGAGTATCTGTCCAGTTATGTCGAAGCGCGCAAAGGCGACTACGATGTGGTGTTCTTTGGCTTGCAAGCTTTTATCAAGGAATACTTAAGCACTCCCATCACTCATCAAGATATCGACGAAGCCGAAATGGTCATTCAAGCGCACGGTTTGACTTTCAACCGAGCAGGATGGGAGCATCTGGTCGATAAACATGACGGCTACTTGCCACTACGCATCGAGGCCGTCGCCGAAGGCAGCATAGTACCCGTATCTAACGTGGTTTGTCAGGTTATCAATACCGACCCTGAGTTTTATTGGCTGCCAAGTTATATCGAGACCGCCCTACTACGCGCTATTTGGTATCCATCCACCGTCGCTAGCGTCTCTCATTATTGCAAAGGCATCATTCGTAAAGCCTTAGAGAAGTCAGCGGACAATATCGATTCGCTCACTTTTCGACTGCATGATTTTGGCTCGCGCGGTGCTTCTAGCCAAGAATCCGTCGCGCTCGGTAGCTTAGCGCACTTGGTGAATTTTGCAGGTACTGATTCGATGACGGCATTGGTCGCTGCCAGTCGTTGGTATCAGATGGGCGACGATATGCCTGCATTTTCTATCCCAGCGGCCGAGCACAGTACGATGACAGCATGGGGACGTGATGGAGAGACCGCTGCATTTGCCAATATGATTGAACAGTTTGGTGGCACAGACAAAGCGTTTTCGGTCGTCTCTGACAGCTATGACTTATGGAACGCGATTGATAATATCTGGGGCGATACCTTAAAAGAAGACGTCAAAAACATGGGTGGTACGCTCGTCATCAGGCCAGACAGTGGTGAGCCTACCAAAGTGGTACGTGAAGCCTTAGAGCGTCTAGCGGTGAAATTCGGTACGACTATAAACAGTAAGGGCTATAAAGTACTGCCCGATTACGTGCGGATTATCCAAGGGGATGGTATCAGTGCACAAAGCTTGAGCAATATCATTGATGTGATCATGAAAGCAGGCTTTAGCGCAGAAAACGTAACATTTGGCATGGGCGGTGGTCTATTGCAGCAAGTCAACCGCGACACCATGAGTTGGGCGATGAAATCTAGCGCTATCTCTATCGATGGCGCATGGAAGGATATTTACAAAGATCCCGTCACCAGCCGCTCGAAGCGCTCGAAAAAAGGACGATTGGCACTGGTAAAAGACAACAGCGGCCAGCTAACAACCGTCAAAGAAAATGAGATGAGCGATCCAACTGATAATCTATTACGTGATGTCTACGTCGATGGTCAGTTGTTAATTGAAGACAGTCTCACGACTATTAGGGAACGTGCGGGATGGTAGACACTAGTAAGCTGACATCAGTCACAAAGGACGTTTTACTTGCCCCTGTCTACCTCTATCAAGGTCGCAAAATCAAGCGTGATACGGTTCGCTTGCCTGAACCACATGGCGAAAGGCACGGCGTAATTGAGCTGCCTCAAGCGAATGATGAAGTATCAACGCGAGACGCTAAGACATTTAACCTCATGGTCGTCGGCGATTCGGCAGCAGCAGGCGTGGGTAGCCAGACCCAGCAAGAAGCGTTGGTCGGTAAGCTCATTCCGATACTGGAGCAAAACAAAGCTATCCAATCGAACTTTGCTCGACTTAACTGGTCATTGCAAGCGACAACAGGTCATACCAGCTTTGATATTCTACGCAGGTTATATGTCTTACCCGCTCCTGAGCAGTCTATCGATGTGATGTTGCTAAGCGTAGGGGTCAATGATACAACGTCCAATGTCTCTGTGCATAAGTGGCAACAGCAAATTGAAGACATTATCAATATTGCACAGCGTAAATTTGGCGTACGAGAACTGGTTTTTTTAAGTTTGCCGCCGATGGCGCAAATGCCTGCAATACCTGCTCCGCTCAATAACTTTGTGGGTGCAAAAGCATCGGTACTTGATGAGATATTGCAGCAGGTCTGTGCTGCTCATGACGGTGTCAATTATATGGCAACTGACTTTGCGCGTATGATATCAGAGCATGGCAATGGTCAGCCTATTGATATTGCCGTGATGTTCGCTAGTGATGGCTTTCATCCTAGTAGCCTAATGTACGGTTATTGGGCACAGCAGATCGTGGAGAACATTACCCAACTATTAGACTCATCCGCCGCTCAGAGGGATTGCTAAAAACACGCAAATATTGATCTATCTACACAAAAAAAACCGCTGAATAATCAGCGGTTTTTTATTGCTTAGCGAAATATATTTACACCATAAGTGTAAATTATTCAGCAGCGTCTGCGGCTTTCTTGCTACGGCCACCAAATGCGCCAAAGCGTTTGTTGAAGCTTGCAACACGACCTTCAGTAGAAGTTTTACGTTGCTCACCAGTATAGAATGGATGCGACGCACTTGAGATATCAAGTGGGTAGTATGGGTATTCTTTACCTTCGTATTCACGAGTCGCTTTAGTCTTAGCAGTTGAGCGAGTCAAAAAGAACACGTCAGCGTTAGTGTCGTGGAATAAAACTTCTTGGTAATTAGGATGGATATCTTTACGCATAATATACTCTCTAGGTCCGATGTATGTACAACGTCTAAATACAGCATCATCGATGATGTATCAAACAAATAATGACATACGTAACTGAGGCACTAAGGACATTACAAGTATGGCAACTGCGTCACTGGCTTATTCCAGCACCCAACACCACCCTTCTGTTCGCTTAGCCTATCCCCAGCGGGAAAATTAAACCGCGATTTTAACGGTTTTTGACGTAAGACGCAAGGAGCAGTTGTGATAGAGATATGTGATAAGTTGTCAATAATAGAGAAATAGTGTTGAGATGTATGAGTTAACCCAGTACAATGTTTTGGTTAGATATATTAATCAATTACATTTTTATATGTAGTTAATCTAACCAAATATAGGTTGGCTGCGCTATTTATTTATCGCAACTCTAGGACACATAGCTACAATATATTTACTCATTTTTTACAAAAAATGTTTTCTTCTTTGTTCATCGGCGAGCACCAATACCCTAATACTATGTAAGGACTATTCAATGAAAACCACTACAAAAGCCCTATTGATCAGCTCAATACTTTCTATCACTACCATGGCAAGCGCTGCACTGCCGACTCAGTGGCAACTAGATAACTCTCACACTCGTGTCGGTTTCTCAGTTGATCACATGGGATTTTCTACGGTCATGGGACACTTTAGCGATGTAGACGGTACCGTTAAATTTGATCTAAAGAACCCTAACCAAACCCAGCTGAACTTTGTCATTGATACAGACAGTATCGATACTGCTTGGGCTGCCCGTGACAAACATTTAAAAACGGAAGAGTTCTTTAACGTTAAAAAATACCCTACTATGAGCTTTAAATCTACTCAGGTTAATTTTGTAAATCCGCAGCAAGCAAAAGTAACTGGGGACTTTACTTTACTGGGTCAAACCAAGCCGCTAACTCTTAATTTAACGCTGAACAAAATCGATAACAGCCCTCTGACCAAAGAGCCAGTCGTTGGCTTCCGTGCTACTGGCACTATAGACCGTGCAGCTTATGGTATGACAGCCTACTCTGCTGGTATTACGACCAATGTTCCTATCCAAATCGATGGCGAGCTAGTAGAAAAAAAATCAAAGTAAGCTTATAGCTCTCTAATAGCTTTCGACCAGAACGAGAAAAGCAGCCTACCCTCATTTATAGAGGCAGGCTGCTTTTTTATTTCCTATAGATTCTTCTACGCTCTAATAGTATATTCATTATTTTACATAAAAGGTTTTTATATACTTGAAGGCTTCATAATTTGTTGTTATATTCGTATATACGGATTTACGAATATATAACGCAACACTGAGGGAGCAGCAACGTGGATACAGTACAAGTTGATTACATAGCGATAGATGCTGAGTGGGATAAGAAGGTATCAAATCATCATTTTGATATATATCACTTATCTGGTTGGATTGCGGCCTCAGCTGTCATCGACAAAGGCAAGCCTCAAGGCATCATCGCTCACTATAAGAACAAGGAAGTATTGTTACCTATCATAGTTAGAGACATTGACTCAGAGCACTGGGATGCTACTTCCACTTATGGTTACGGTGGCCCGTTGATGGACAAAACCCTCACTGATGCCGAGTTAGACGTCGTACTAGATGAGATAAGAGCTTTTCTTTGCGAGAGAGGCTGCGTGTCTTTGTTTATGCGGTTGCATCCGATTATTAATAAAGAATGGATACCCACAGTTGGCAAAGCACTGACTCACGGGCTGACTCTGGTGTCTGATTTGAGTAAGTCAGAAGAAGAGCATTGGAGCGAAACACAAAATCGACATCGCCGCGGTATCAAAAAAGCCATAAAAATGGATGTCGTGACAAAAACAGAATTCTTGACTAGGCAAAACGCCATGGTGTTTTCAGACATTTATAAAGAGACAATGCGAAACGTCAAGGCCAGTGATTATTACTTCTTTGATGATGATTATTTTTTTAATTTGCTTGAAAACCTTCAAGAAAAAATACTGTTGATAACCGCCTATCAAGACGATAAACCAATCGGGTCCTCTATATATACGCTCTGCCAAGAGTCTGGCATTATGCAGTTCCATCTTGGCGGCACGCTGAACGCTTATACACATCTACAACCTTCTAAACTTATCACTCATGTCGCTCGCAATTGGGGACGAGAGAACCGTTATGAAGTGCTACATCTTGGTGGCGGCGTTGGCTCCAATTTAGATTCTTTATATGAGTATAAGAAAGGCTTTAGCTCACAAGAGTTACTATTTAAGACTTACAGGCTCATCGTCAACGTAGCAAAATATACAGAGTTAGTAGCGGATATCTGGTTCACGGAAAGTGATCTGCTCTCAGACTTTTTTCCTTTATATAGAAAAGAGCCTAGCAAAGAAGAAGTGTTAGAGACCATTCAGGTTGAGCCTTTAGCAAATGTGACATAGTACAGATTGCATCTAATACTAGAGAATAACACCAAACAAACAAAAAGCAGCCTGCCTCTATAATTGAGGGCAGGCTGCTTTTTTGCGTTAACGTTTTCGAGTCAGTTTATATCTAATGCATACTATTTACTTGGGATAACATGCCAAACGCCAAGTTTATCATCACCGTCTTTGTCACCAACTTTTGTGTCATTAGCATAGAAGTATAAAGGCTTACCGTTCATTGCCCATTGATATTTGCCATCTTCACGCTTAAAGGCAGCAAACTGACCTGAAGCTTTAGAATCGCTAGGCGCTTTGAAAATTGGCCAAACAACTTGGCAGGCTGCACCGCAATCTGACTGGTTCATAGAATCTTTATCAAACGTATACAACGTCATATGGTTGGTAGCATCTACCAACACCCCATTCTTGCTAGTGACTGGTGCTGTATTGTTGCTGGTTGCCTGTACTTCATGCGTACCTGACATATCGTTACCGACTACGTTTTTTAAAGTAGTACAGCCAGTTAGTGTTAATACACCTGTTAGTGCCGATAACATCATTATATTTTTCATCATAACCTCCTTGTAATTTTAGTCGTATTTTTTATAGCGATAAGCTTGTTGTCGTTTACTTTATCGACTGTCCCTTTTGTTAATTTTGACATTTGTAATTCTGAACAGTCATCAAAACAGAACCTACGCTTCTTGTTAAGCAAAATGAATATAGCATATGCATTTAAGTTATCTCGGCTACCAATATATATACTTACAAAAGCGGTCGAATTTTACAAAATAATAAAACGAGCTTATTTTCGATTTCACAAGTTTGCCACTTCTCTCGTTTACTCTATTTTTAGACAGGCTCGTTTGTCTGAAAAAATTCACACATATAGCGACTCGTTGACAAAACTCATGCATCTTCTTACGTATTTCCCATCATATTGTCTGTAGTTCTTCGTAAAATAAACCTATAGAGATGAAGAATGGCTAAACAATAGAAAAGATGACTATTGAAGTTCAGATTTGTGTGTTGAACTTAATTACCTTCGCACTCATATCAAGAAATATAGAACATTTGATACATATACCGAGCACGGCCTAATACAGATGCTATTAAGGATACAACGACGACAATGACTCAGTCTTTTGATAAAAAATACGCTCAATCCTTTAATCGTGACGCTCATTCTGGGGTGTTATCTTATGGGGCACAAAACACTCAACCTAAAAAGCGCGTTGGCATTTTGGGCGGCGGTACTGCGGGATCGACGATTGCGATTCGACTTGCTGCGTTAGGATTAGAGACCTATTTGTTTGAAAAGAAAAAATCTCTCATTGATGGACCACCTATGTGTCATTTGCATGCAGGTGGTAACTTGTACCGTGAAATACCGGACGAAGATTGCGTAGCGCTGCTTAAGCAATGTATCGATATTTTGCGTTTGTATCCGCACACTATTGACGTCCGTCCTACTGTGTTTGCTGTACCGACACGTGACGAAGGACTGCCTGAAGATTTACTACCGCGTTTAGACATTTTGACCGATGCTTATCAAGAATTGATCGAGCAAGATGCTAATAATAAGGTATTGGGTGAGCCTGAAGATTACTATCAACTCTACAGCCATGAGCAATTGATTGAGCTGTCTGAACGTGAGCAAGTCGCTGTACCAAGTACGATTGATGAATGGATGGTTCCAGTCGCTAGATACTTGGATTTAAACAAAGTTAAATTTCCGTTAATTGTTGTCCAAGAATATGGTTGGAACATTTTTCGTTTAGCCGCTTCTGCCAAACTTGCACTTGAAGAATACGATAATGCGCACGTATTTACCGAAACTGCTGTGCAAAAAGTCGTACCAGTAGATTGTGAGAACTGTACCAACGCTGACCATCATGTCACCAAATGGCGTATCGACTATCAACAAATCCATAGTCAAGAACATGCCTCTCAGCCTGAGTCTATTGAAGTTGATTATCTAGTCAATGCTTGCGGATTCCGTACAGGTGTTATTGACGATATGGTCGGTGTCGAAGTCACACGTATGGTCGAGTTCAAATCGTCTTATGTGACCCATTGGGGCGATGCTGGTGGACAGATACCAGAGATTATCGTCTACGGTCAACGAGGAACGCCAGAAGGCATGGCGCAGCTTACTCCCTACCCTGGCGGATACTTTCAGATTCACGGTATGAGTAAAGCCATTACTCTGTTTGATGATGGTCTTGTCGCATCGAGTGAAGACAGTGCGCAGCCCAAACTGCCACAGCAATATGTGCATTATATTGAAGATGGTTGGGATAAAGCGCCCCTACAGGCACGTAGTCAGCAAGCGATTGAGTATGTGGCGGAGTTTGTACCGACATTTAACAGCGCACGTACTGTTGGTAACGCACTATATGGTGGGCAGCAGATTCCTGGGCAGGATGATACGCTGCGAGTCGCTGACGTGAGCTTGTACTCTAATATACGCTATGCCCGTGCAGAAAACGTCAAAGCATCTTCGACCTTGATTGCCGCTGATCAAATAGTTAATGAGCTGACAAATCTAGGCTTGATAGAGAACGATACACCTCTGAATCGTAGTCGCTATGCCCATGAGTGGTCATATCTTGTCCATAACGATAGCCTCGCTGTCGATGAGGTTGCTCGTGAGCTCGCTGAGCAGCGTGGATTTCCAATCGCTATGGCTCATGTTAATCATAGTATTCGTGAAGTAGCATTGGACGATCTCACGCCTGCTGATGCCTAATAGACATGATTCGCTGATAGGTTGTTAATACATATAACAAAGGAGCAGATAACCGAGATTTGGTTATCTGCTCCTTTTTTCGTCATAGCTTTTAATATTTAAGCATTTGCTATGTATAAATAGCTATACGGCTTAACTATTACTGCCTGCCATCTTTTCTGTATCCACAGCATCATCTATGGTCACTACTGTCTGTAGCATATCGATCGCTTCGCTGATGGTATTGCACACCACTAGACGGTCTAAATCTTCCTGCTTCATAAAGCCTTGCTCAGTGGTATATTTCAAATGCTCAATCATACGGTCATAAAAACCATTGATATTTAGAATAATCATTGGTTTTTCGTGCTGGTACAATTGACGCCACGTGGCGATTTCCATAATCTCTTCTAATGTTCCTAGCCCGCCTGGTAGCGTGATAAAGGCATCGGCATACTCTGCCATAACGGTCTTACGCGTGTGCATAGTGTCAGTCAAATGCAAACGAGTCAGCTGCTCGTGAGCGATTTCGTGCTTGAGCATAAAGGTTGGAATCACGCCCACTGCTTGCGCGCCGCCATTGATTACTTCATCCGCAACTGCGCCCATCAGACCGATACTAGCGCCACCATATACTAGCCCCATGCCATTATTTGCCAAAGCACTGCCAAGCTCGCGTGCCGCCTGTTCATACACATCACCATTGCCCAAGCGCGAACCGCAATACACAGCCACGAGCGGCATTGACAAGGCAGACTTATCGACTGCTTTTTCGATATTTGTAATGTCTTTACTCGTGATTACGTCATAAGTATCATCGTTGATTTTCATTTGCATATAGCTTCCTTAATTACCTGTCAGTTTTTATTGAGCGCTTGTTATTAGTGAAGGCTGCATACCGACACCTGTCATTTATATTGTCATGCACATGATTCATAAGACAAACTCAGCCAAGCTATACAAAACTTGTAAGTCATATTTGAGCAACTGTCTTGCCAGCATTTATCTTAACATAAGCAATGCTACCACATAGTCACAACGATTTATCACTACGCAACGACTACACTTTCAAGATGCGCATTTATTGTTCATCATAGTTCGATATTCATTATCTACTAATAAAAATACTAAGGTATACCCATGGATAATCACAACACCTCTCCTACTGCCGAGCTATCAAGCTCTGTGGTTAATAGCAATCTCACTAGTAAAAGCAATACGAATGACGCGAGCAATATTGATACTTACTCATTAAGCATCATGACCGATCGCAACCAAGCATTGGCAGCCACGGTCTATCGCCCTAAAGATGCAACAAAAAAAGCCGTCATGATGGCACCTGCCACAGGTATTAAGCGTCACTTTTATCATAATTTTGCGACCTACCTAGCAGAAAGCGGCTTTGGAGTGCTGACCTTTGATAATGAAGGAATCGGTGAGTCACTATCGACCGAACTGGCAAAATGTAGCGCTTCCTTAATCAGTTGGGGTCGCCACGACATGCCAGCTGTACTTGATGCCTTACAAGATGAGTTTCCTGATGCGACTTATCATCTTATCGGTCATAGCGCAGGTGGTCAGCTCATTGGCTTGATGCCCAATTATCAGGCGATTGGCTCAGTGTTCAATGTCGCTTGCTCGTCAGGGCGTATCAAAAACATGGGCATGCCATATAAACTCAAAGCTATGGGCTTTATGGATGCGTTTATTCCATTCACTAATTTAACACTAGGCTATACGCCGTCAGACAAAATCGGTATGGGTGAGCCGCTACCACGCGGAGTAGCGCGTCAATGGCGTGAATGGTGCAATGGCGAAGGCTATATCAAGACCGCATTTGGCAAAAGCATACATACGCATTTCTATGATGAGCTCAGCATGCCAGCACTGTGGCTTGGCTTTAGCGATGATGATATCGCCAACAGTGAAAACATGGACGATATGATAAGGGTATTTACAAAAATGCCTGTCGAAAAGCGATTCTTAGACCCTGAGGATTTTGGACTAAATAATATCGGTCATATGCGCTATTTTAGCAGTAAGACCAATATCAAAGCACCGCAGCTATGGCAAATGGCAGTGACATGGTTGCACGACCAACCATAAGCTTAGCACCATGTCGCACCTTACATAGCAGACCTATGATAACTTAGATTACTTTTCCGCGTTTTCCGCTTCTTCTAGCTGTAAACGTTTAGTCAGTGCCGAATACAGCGAAGGCTGCATATTATGAATATTGCCTATCATCCATTTAACATAGCTGATGGGCACATCTTTGATCGGTTTGCCTTTATGCTTACCAAACGGCATCTTGCTCACAGGGGTCGCTTTATTAGAGATAGCATGTGCCGCTGCAAAATCTGTCGGCGCAATCTCTAGACGCTCGCAGCATGCTTGATACAGCAAATAACACATTCGAGCATCGCCAAGCGCGTCATGAGCGGCAATTGTCATTGCACTCGCCTCACCCTTGCCCAACAGCTGCTCGATACACTTAGATTGACCGTAAGCACGCCATTCTGGAAAGGCTGCCCGCGCAAGTCTCACTGTACAAATCAGCTTAGCAGAAGGACTGCCAATCACTCGCCAATCAAAGCGTACATTATGACCAATCAAATACTCTGGCAGCTCAAACTGATCCAGCTCAAAACGCTCAAGACCAGCTACATCATCATCGGTAATACCATGCACCTTTATGACAATAGGTGAAATAGATCGACCACTATTAAAGTATTTCATCCACTCAAAACCAGTTGCTACATTGATAGTAGCAACTTGGATAGGTCTGGGATCACTGCCCTGATCTGTTTCGGTATCGATAACCAGCGCTGTTTCGCGCGTGGCAGAAATATCAGTAGGCTTAAAAGCATCATTCATAAAGTATTAACCATCAGTAGCAACTGTCTATGCTCAGCAGAAATGTTAAGTAGATAAAACTGTATTTGCTGTCTATATTCTTAACCATAAGAATATCTATGGGGGTAAAAACGATAGATAACAATGCGATACATACGTTGTTAGACGAAGCTTTTATAATCAAAACTCAAATGACATCAAATATATATGAGACATCAATGCTAGCAGATGGAAATAACCAGCCTCCCAGACCTTCTTTTTTTAGTCGTTTAATAAGCCTATTGATTAAGGCTATCGTATTGCTAGCACTGTTATTTGTCTTCGATAAGCTACTACCTAGTATTAGCCAACAGACGCAGTCATTTGTGGTTGCCAAATGGCAGCAATTGAGTCTATTGCAACAAGAACTGCCGACCGAAAACAGCTTGCCCAGTCCACTACCAGAACGAAACCTGACAGACACTTGGGGCGCGGCACGTAGCCAAGGCCGCTCCCACGAAGGCATCGATATCTTTGCGCCGCGCAACACTCCTGTGCAGTCGACCACACAAGGCGTAGTAAGCAAAGTTGGTGAGAACACATTAGGTGGGCGCGTAGTCGTGGTGGTAGGGCCTGGTGGCGCAGGACATTACTACGCTCATCTAGAGGACTATGCTGACATCTCCCCCAATGACTGGGTCAATCAGGGCGACGTGATAGGTTATGTGGGTGATAGCGGTAATGCAAAAGGAACACCGACACATGTACACTATGGTATCTATATTAATGGCAGTGCGGTCAACCCTTATCCACTTTTGCAAAAGGATTAGCGAATACAGAAAGGTATGTCGTTAACCTAATTTGAAGTAGTGCTAAGTTTGTATTAACCAAAAGATCGAAGCCGAAAAACCAACGCTAATATAAGCCAGAAATTATATTAATTGGCTGTGACGGATCTGACGTAGTTTGAAGGAAATACCACACTAAATGTCGACCCTTCCCCTTCTACTGAATCGATTTGCAATTGCGCTTCGTGCTGGTGCAGTACGTGTTTTACAATCGCTAATCCCAACCCCGTACCACCTGTTGCACGGCTACGACCTTTGTCGATACGATAGAAACGCTCTGTCAAACGGGCGATATGCTCTGACGCAATACCGATCCCATCATCTTCGACCGCGAAACGGCAGCCATCAGACGTCCTTGTCCAGCTGATAGTGATATTGCCACCCTTTGGCGTATATTTGATCGCATTGATTACTAGATTGGATAGCGCACTATTCAAGTACATCTCTGACCCGTACAGCCCATCATACGTATCTATATGCAAATGAATGATGTGTTTGTACGCTTGGTTGTAGGCCTGTGCATCGTCATAGATATTGGTCAGTAGCTTAGTCATATCTATGTAATGCAGCTCGTGTGACTCTTCGATTTCAATCTTAGACAATAGCAGTAAGTCGTTCACAATTCTGTTCATACGGGCTGTTTGCTGGGTCATCAGCTCAAAACCACGACGCCATTGCGGCGGCATATCTGGCTGATCGGAGAAATTTTCTAGGTAGCCCATCATTACCGTCAATGGTGTTCTAAGCTCATGCGAGACATTTGCGACAAAATCCTGACGCATTTGCTCTAAGTGCCGCAAGCGGGTCACATCATATACAAACAGCAGTTTTTCATCACCGAAAGGGGTCAGTTCACACTTTAAGTAGCGACTAGGATCTCGCCATGATTCTATATGGACGCCATCGTTAGGTATCGTTGTACCTTCATAATACTGGCGGAACTCAGGTACAGTGATAAAGTCAAAAATATTTTGACCTTTATCTTCTGGCTGTAGCAGCAATAAGTCTTGTGCTGCCTGATTCCACCATTCCAGACCATCATTGTTGTTGAGCAAAATCACTGCATCGCGCAAGGCTCGTAGTGCACTGCCGATTTTTTTGAGTTGCTCCGCTGTACTTTGAGTAGATATTTGCTCTAATAGAGCTGATTGCTCACGTTGTGCTGGCGCTATCTTGTCCATTTTTTATCCTTACCACTATCCGCTGCCTTTATATTGCTGCGGCATTATTTGTACAAGATTAACTTGGCTCAATCAGGCTAGAAAATCGGTAGCCTGTTCCACGTACCGTCTGTATCAATGTATCACAGTCATAAGGTCGCAGTAATTTACGTAGACGTTTGATATGCACATCGATGGTTCGGTCTTCGATATATACATTGCCGCCCCATACCTGATCGAGTAGCTGCGTTCGTGTATAGGCGCGCTCAGGGTGACTCATAAAAAATGCCAATAGGCGATACTCTGTGGGCCCAACATCAACGATTTTACCTGCAGCTGTCACACGCTGACTCTTGGTATCTAGACTTAACTGTCCAATTTCGATAGGTTTATCGCTACTCATAGCACTACTGCGGCGTAGTACGGCTTTGATTCTAGAAATCAGCTCACGAGTCGAAAAAGGCTTGGTCATATAATCATCTGCGCCTGCATCAAGACCATGCACCTTACTGTCTTCTTCACTTTTTGCCGTTAGCATAATGACTGGTATTTCAGAGAGTAGTTCATCATTTTTGAGCATACGACAAAAATCCACACCGCTCTTGTCACCCGGCAACATCCAATCTAACAGTATCAGTGATGGTCTATGATCTACCACTTGCTGATGCGCCTCTGACACATCTGCCGCTTGCAAGCTATCAAACCCAGCCATCTCTAGCGTCATGACAACCATTTCACGAATCGCAGGCTCATCTTCAACAATCAAAATTTGCTCATTATACATAGGACATTCTCGGTGTTAGCGGACAAAATCTAGCATTTAAAAAGGCGATATATACTCACCAGTCTCTACCTATTAAACGGATTAATTATGACAGCTTGATGACACTCTAAAATCAGATTTCTAGTAAAAAATTAAGCGGCCCATCATTGACACTCGACACTTGCATATCCGCACCAAACTGACCAGTTGCCACGTTCGGGTGCTTAGTTTTGGCATAATCGACCAGTTGTTCAAATAATGCTTGCGCCGCAGCAGGTGCCATCGCACCACCAAAGTCTGGACGGCGACCTTTGTCTGTTTTTGCCATCAAGGTAAATTGCGAGACCAATAATAGCCCACCACCAATCTGCTGAACGTTTTTATCCAGTTTACCAAATTTGGCCGGATCTTCGTCATTTTCAAAAATGCGATAAGTCAGTATTTTGTCAATCATACGCTGTGCAGCGGCGAAATCGTCTTCATGCCCTAAGCCAATATATGCCAATACTCCATGCTCAATCTCACCAATACACTGTTGATCGACGACCACACTAGCGTGCTTCACCCGCTGTATGAGTGCTTTCATTTACTAATTCCTTAACAGATTATGGCCATACAATAATATGCTGTCCATGATAAAATACCGTCATTAACTTAACTATTATTAGGGCGTGTTTGATATTCACAAATAGGTACTGCGGATCGCTAAAACTGTTCCAGACAAGGCGTCAAACGACGATAATGCTCATGCCTTATCTAGATTTACAACGTAGTATGGCGCAATTTTAGCCACTGTCAGTGCCATGGTCGAATTTCCAACACGCCCCTATTACATTACACCTTATTTTGGTAGCCTTATTATGAATGTATTTACCACCTTACAACAGCTTGTGCCGCAGCAAAAGCTCAGTAAAGTCGCTGGACGTTTGGCCGCCAGTCGTCATCCTTATGTCAAACGCACCTTTATTCGTAGCTTTGCTAAAGCTTATAATATCAGCTTAGACGAGTACGAACGCCAAAGCCTTAACGCTTATGAAAGTTTTAATGACTTTTTTACCCGCGAGTTAAAAGAAGATGCTCGTACTATCGACGCCACGGCAAACGGTATCGTGAGCCCTGCGGACGGTATTATCTCTCAGCTAGGACAAATCGAAGATCACAAACTGCTACAGGCAAAAGGTCGTCACTATGATGTCGGCCAATTGCTTGCTGATAGTGAAGATGGCAGTTATTTTGCTGATGGTAGTTTTGCAACTATCTACTTAGCACCTAGCAATTATCACCGTGTGCATATGCCGTTTACTGGCACATTGACCAAGACTCGCTATGTACCTGGCACGCTATTTTCGGTCAACAATACTACGGCGGCTAACGTGCCAGACTTGTTTGCGCGTAATGAGCGTCTGGTCTGTATGTTTGATACCAAGTACGGCAAAGCAGCTGTCGTGATGGTTGGTGCTATGATCGTCGCTGGTATTGAAACTGTCGCCACTGGCAAGATTGCTCGTACTGACGACATATTCGAGTCTGATCATGACATGCAGTTTGCAGCAGGCGAAGAGCTTGGACGCTTCTATCTAGGCTCAACGGCTATCGTGGTATTACCAAAAGCAGCGAAGGCTGACTGGCTAGATAGTATGCAAGCCAATAGCGTCGTGCAAATGGGTCAATTGCTAGGAATGGCGAACGCTCAATAACACGCCTGTATAAGAGTACTGAAAATATCAGCCCAGTTAAGCGTGAATCATAAAGCTTAATTGGGCTTTTTTTATGCCTGCTACTTATGCAGATTTACGCATCAATCAGCCAGCCTTGCTGAGCTGCGTATGCAATATTATGTGAGAGCCAATCATGAATAGGAGGAAAGCTGTCTTCGATAAATGCATGCGCACCCGCCACCTGCGAGCGCGTAACACCAAGCTCAATCCATGTTTTACCATCGGTATTTAGATTGAGTAAAAACGGCAATAAGCGATCGACCACTCTGAGTAACTGACTCTCTTTGCTACTTCCTGTTTCCTGCGCTTCCCAAACTTCGCTTAAATCACTAATGCCATTGCCTCGCTCACGTTGCAATCTGGCAATGCCTGCACGCTCTTCGACGTGTGCATCAGTACGCGTATCAGCATATAAAAAAGTATCCCCCGCATCAATCTCACCCAAATCATGAACCAATGCCATCTTCAGCAATTTTTCATGATTGACGTCTAGTGCAAATAATTCAGCAATCGACCAACAGGCCATCGCTAAATGCCAAGAATGTTCGGCAGAGTTTTCTTTACGAGTAGTCTGTGTCACATAGCTGCGGCGACTCACGCGCTTGAGCGCATCTAACTCCAATAAGAAATGAGTGACATCGTCGATGTCGATATGTGAAGTAGATTTGGAATTAGTGAGTGATATAGAGCTGGCTTGCGACATTGATTTTCTCTGGTTTTCTCTAGTTATTGGTTTTAAATATTTATGAGTTCTGGCGATTTTAAGTTTCATTGTTCAAGATATTATAGTTAGTTTGATATCTAACAATGGTTAAAAGACTATTACCGTTGTCAAAAAAATAGCGCTTATTTTACCAAGCGCTATCTATTATAAATTAGAAAATAAATGGTCAAATTGAGTCCCTATTTATCCAAGTCCTTAAGCACCTAAATATTAACCACCTACTTAATCAAATTAATAATGGTTTTAAACGCAGGATCTTCACTGCTACGGCACAGCTCAAATAAGATTGATTCAACAGTGCTGATTACCCCACCTGCACGGCGAATACGGCGAATTGCTTGCTTTTTGTCATAAGGAAAACGAGAACCCACCGCATCCCCAATAATGACAGGCTGCATACCATTATCCAATAAATCCAGTGCCGTTTGCATGATACAGACATGAGCTTCAGCACCAAAGAGCAGAACAGTACTACGGTTCTGCTGCGCTAGATGGTGCCATGAATCATTGTTGTCGCAGGCACTAAAGGTGACCTTTTCAAAGCTCTTGGCATTGTCTCCTTCGAGTACGTCGCGCAGCTCTGGTAAGGTATCGCCCAATCCTTTTTTATATTGTTCATTGAGCATGATTGGAATATTGAGCGCTTGCAGCCCTTTAATCAAGGTAACGGTTTTTTTTACGATATTTTCGTGATCATAGATATGCGGCGTTAAACGCTCTTGCACATCGACAATCATTGCTTGGGTATTCTCACGAGCGATTCGATAGGTGCGATCATTAATCATAGTAGACATAGTACACTCCTTGTACGGCTGACAGTTGCAACTAAAACTATTTTAGAATTATCATAAACAGTGCCATGGTTCATCTTCCTCTTATTTAGTCATAGTTTCATGAATGCGTCAATGGAGATAATTTTTAATCACCGTGATACTGTGTTTTTCGACTCTATGATTTACTAACTGGCCAACTATTAATTTGATCTATAAAAAAACCTCTAGCCGTTATGACTAGAGGTTTTTCGTTAGCGAGTAGCTACTTATTGAGTGTTCAAATAATCTTGTTTATGTAAATGAGATTAAACACGCTCAATAATAGTAGCGATACCTTGGCCAAGACCAATACACATTGTCGCTAGACCGATTTCAGTATCTGACTGCTCCATCGCGTTTAGCAATGTCACCGTGATACGAGCGCCTGAACATCCTAGTGGATGACCTAAAGCAATGGCACCACCGTTGATGTTAACGATATCTTGCTTGTCAGATAGGTTTAGACCTTTTAATACTGATAGACCTTGAGCAGCAAATGCTTCGTTTAGCTCGATGGTTTGCATATCATCGATGCTCATGCCAGCACGCTTCAATGCTTTTTGGGTCGCAGGTACAGGACCATAACCCATGATAGCAGCATCACAACCAGCCACAGCCATACTACGGATACGGGCACGTGGTTTTAGACCTAGATCTTTGGCTTTTTGTGCGCTCATTACTAGCATCGCTGACGCACCGTCAGATAATGCAGATGAGGTTGCCGCTGTTACTGTACCGCCTTTTGGATCAAACGCTGGACGTAGCTTTTGCATTTGCTCCATCGTTGCGTCTGGACGAATGACTTCATCAACCGTACATAGTTGCAAGCGACCAGCAGCATCATGACCTTCGATACCGATGATTTCATTGTCAAAACGACCTTCAGTGGTTGCAGCCCATGCGCGGCGATGTGACTCAAGACCAAACGCATCTTGCTCTTCGCGCGTGATGTTGTTCATACGACCTAGCATTTCAGCAGTCAAGCCCATCATGTTTGATGCTTTTGCATAATGCTTAGAAGCAGCAGGGTTCAAATCAACACCGTGCATCATGCCTACGTGACCCATGTGCTCAACACCGCCGATGATGAATACATCACCTTGGTTGGTCATGATTTGTGCAGCAGCAGTATGTAGCGCCTGCATAGAAGAACCACATAGACGGTTAACCGTTTGGCCACCAGCAGTCTTTGGGATACCAGCTAGCAAACCGATGTTACGACCAATGTTCAAGCCTTGCTCTAGCGTCTGGTTGACACAACCCCAGATAATGTCTTCGATATCATTGGTGTCAAAGTCATTACGTTCTACTAGCGCACGTACTAGTTCCGCTGACATGCTATCAGCACGTACATGACGGAACATACCGTTTTTGGTTTTGCCCATTGCCGAGCGCACGCCATCTACGATGACCACATCTTTTGGACTTAAAGTTGTCATACCATATTCCTTTTCAATTTTTATTGTCAGTGTAGTCAGCCCAATTTACGACTATTACCTTGTTAATCTCGCTCAAAGTACAATAGGTACATTTGCGCTTGATTTACTCGTACTAGCATTAAACTGAACCAACTATAATCGTACGTTCGCTATTGGAGACGATTCATGTCTCAATTGCTTTCATGCAAAATAGCAAACGTACTGCACTTCATCCTAGTAATGACTGACTATTACGCTGTTGCGTAAAAAGTCTCGCCTGCGGCTGCCATGTCGCGAATCTTTTGTGGCGCTTCATAAGCTTTGCCAAGATGTGCGTATTTTTCACATAGTGCCAAGTAGTTATCTAGACCCATTTGGTCCACATAACGGCAAGGGCCACCACGGAATGGAGGGAAACCTACGCCCATAATCATCGCCATGTCGGCCTCGCTTGGTGTGCTTACGATGTTGTCTTCTAGGCAGCGAACGGTTTCGTTGCAGAAGGCAATCATAGTGCGATCAATGATTGCTTGATCGTCAAACGTTTGCTTTTCGCTGTCAGTCGTGGCTTTTAGCAACTCGTAAGTGGCTTCATCAGCAACTTTCTTTGGCTTACCGCGCTTGTCCATTTCGTACTTATAGAAACCGATACCGTTTTTCTGACCCAGACGCTCATTGTCATATAGATGCTGGATAGCACCTTTATAATCAGGCTTCATGCGGTCAGGGAAACCATCAGCCATCACTGCTGCGCCATGTACACCTGTATCTAGACCGACCACGTCGATTAGGTATGCAGGGCCCATCGGCCAGCCGAATTTTTCCATAACTTTATCGACATGAGCAAAGTCAGCACCTTGCTTCAGTAGCAAGTCAAACGCGCCAAAGTATGGGAACAATACACGGTTTACCAAGAAACCTGGGCAGTCGTTAACTACTACTGGCACTTTACCCATTTTAGAAGCAAGTGCAACGGTAGTCGCGATGGCTTCTTCAGATGATTTCTCACCGCGGATAACTTCGACGAGTGGCATACGATGTACTGGGTTGAAGAAATGCATACCAACGAAGTTTTCTGGACGCTCAAGCGCTTCTGCTAGGAACGTAATAGAGATAGTCGAGGTGTTTGACGCTAGGATACAGTCGTCTTTTACCAAGCCTTCTACTTCTTTAAGTACCGCACGCTTCACGTTTGGATTTTCTACGACCGCTTCGATTACGATATCAGTCTCAGCAAAATCACCGTAGTTCAAAGTAGGACGGATACGGCTCAACGTTTCACCCATTTTTGCTGGGGTCATCTTGCCGCGTTCTACCATTTTGCCAAGTAGTTTGCTCGCTTCGCCCATACCAAGGTCTAATTGCTCAGACTTGATATCTTTCATGATGATTGGCAAGCCTTTGCTGGCTGCTTGATAAGCGATACCGCCACCCATGATACCAGCGCCTAGTACAGCGGCTTCGCTGATGTCGTGTGCTTGCTTGCTGTGTTTTTTGGCCAGTTTTTTGACTAGCTGATCGTTTAAGAATAGACCAACCAAGCTCTCTGCTTGTGGCGTCTTAGCCGCTTTCGCAAAACCAGCAGCTTCTACTTCGATTGCTTTGTCACGTGATAAATTAACGTGCTTTTCAATCGTTTCGATAGCGATTGCTGGTGCTGGGTATTGCTTAGGATTGGCTTTAGCGAAAATAGCACCTTTGGCACTGTTGAACGCCATTGCTTGCTCAAGCTGGTTTAGCTTAACTGGAGTCAGTTTTTCTTCACGTTTTGCTTTCCAATCAAGCTCACCTGAGATACATTTTTTGACTAGGTCAATTGCTGCATCTTGCAAGTCATCAGCAGGAACCGTTGCATCAACCAAGCCTAGCTTCAATGCTGCCAATGCTTTCTTTGGGCTACCAGTCGCGATCAGCTCAAGTGCGTTATCGATACCGATGATACGCGTACTACGAACTGTACCGCCGAAACCTGGGAAGATACCTAGCTGAGTTTCTGGCAAACCGATGATGGCTTTGTCACTCATGACACGGTATTCACAAACCAAAGTCATTTCACAACCGCCGCCCATCGCCGCGCCATTGATAGCAGCTACTTTAGGGAATGGTAGGTCTTCAAAACGATTGAAAGCGTCATTAACATGAACGACCCAATCTTTGATCTCGCTTTCTGATTTTTTGAAAGAACCGACGAATTCTGTGATATCAGCACCAGCGATAAACACGCCTTTGGCTGAAGTAACGATAAGACCTTTTACGTTGTCGGCTTTTTCTAACGCACTAACTGCTTCACCAAACTGTTTGTTGGTTTCGGCATCAAATTTGTTCACGCTCTCATTTTCGGCGTTGTACTGCATGTTGGCGATGCCATCCTCTAGCATTGTCACCGTGATGCGATTTCCTTGGTATACCATTTGAAACTCCTTTCTATATAACGAAAGCTACGTTTTGAATTAAAATAAATAGCCAGTTACTGTTAGTAAAATGGGTAATAGCACTGTGCGCTTGTCATGTTATAAAGACAAACATATAACCAGCTCACAAGTGAAGATGTCTTTATTATCCAGCGTTCATCATGATGCACGCATTTTGCGTCTCTTGCATGACATCATATGACGCTTCATTTATGTACTGCTGTTGCAGGTACTGATGTTCAAAATATTGACTGAGACTTGGTCTAACACTCGGTATCGACGATTGAACATCCTGAGAAAAAACCCAGTAGGGTCACCATCAGACCATTTTCACGTCAATTAGTGTAGGGGATTATGCCCCTAACTGTCACAAGCTAATACCATACTCGCAAGTCACTCTTAAATCACTTGCAGGCATTTACCTTACGTTAAAAGTATTTTAGTGAATAAATGTATACTGAATTGTTAGTTTAGATTTATTTCGTGTTGTTGACTTCATGCATGCCATCTTTGGAATGACAGTCCGTTAGCGCTACTGAATAAATGCTACTTGGTCAGTGCTAGCTATTCAGTGTAAGCATTCAGTACCATTTTTCTACGGTAATAAGATGAACGTGCTAGCCTAGCTTGCTCTTTTATCAGAACATATTCAACCAGAGAGTGACATCATCCATCGGTAACGAAATCTTGTCGTTATATTGCAGCTAAGATTGCTCTACTTTCGAATAGCCTTCGGCAGAAAAATGCAAAAAACAATCAATTGATACCGTGTGTCACATAAGCGATATGACTGATCATGCTACACTAATAGCGTTTTTACCTTATCCCTAATAAGTTTTACTGTATCCCTGATAAATGGTTGGATTATGACTGTTTCCCTTACTTCTAGCACTACCTCTACTGGCTTCATCCCTTCTAACTTTGTCTCTTTTCAAAGCACTGAGCAGTTTCATGGGGCTGTACGCGAGCAATTGGCGCAAGATATCGAAGTCTTGTTCGCTTATGCCAAGCTCCCTAGCCCGCTGGTAGATGCCTGCCGTTATGTGATGACGGGTCAAGGCAAGCTGGTACGCCCACTGATGGTTGCCAGCACTTTTGCCAGTATTAATAGCAGTAATAATGAACGTACAGACGAGCCTAATGACGATATCGATACTATCGATGCTGATCTGGACGCGCTACTAGAAAACGACTCAGACTATGATATGTCGCGCCGTGCCGCATTAGCGGTAGAGCTGCTGCATACTTATTCGTTAGTGCATGATGATTTGCCGTGTATGGATGACGACGAGCTGCGTCGTGGTCAGCCGACTGCGCATATTGCCTTTGATGAAGCAACGGCTCTGCTGGCAGGAGATGTATTGCAAACGCTAGCATTTGAAGTATTAACCGCAGAGATGCCAACTTTTGCGCCATTTAATGCAAATATCGCAAGTCAGCTCATGGCAATATTTGCGCCGCGCGCCAGACGCATGGTGTCGGGTCAAATGCTAGATCTCAATGCCGAAGCCAGCATCAGTATCGCGCAGAATGATTTGGAAGCCATCCACCGTGACAAGACAGGGGCATTGATTGAAGCGGCGATGCTCATGGGCGGCGTCTGTGCTGGTGCAACTGCCCCGCAGCGCATGGCATTGCAAGAATGCGCGCAACATATCGGTCTAGCGTTTCAAGTCCAAGACGATGTGCTAGACGTCACGATGACGACTGATACGCTTGGTAAGCCTGCGGGTAGCGATGAAAAACTAGACAAATCTACCTATGTAAAACTAATGGGCGTCGATGAAGCGACCAGCTATGCGCAATCGCTGTTTAATGATGGGCGCGCTGCTATTATGCGCGAAATGAGTAATGGTGATTTGAACAGTAGTACCGACAACATTGACACAGACAACGACGCACTATTGGCATTAATTGAGTGGCTCTGGTCGCGTAAAAAGTAGCTTGTCGAATAGCAGCCGATAACAGATATCGTAGTAAACTTTATTACCCAAAACGGCAGTGAGTGGTCAACATGGACAGTTCCCCTACCCCGCGCATTTACCTCGGCACTGGTGGCTATAGCGATACCGATTTGCTCGGTACGCTGTATCCCATCAGTACCAAAAAAACCGACTTCTTACGTGAATATGCCAAGCAATACGGTGGAGTCGAAATCAACAGTACCTTTTATGCGCCCATCGGACAAAAAGCCTTTGCTGGGATGGTTGATAAAGCTTATGTACAGGCGGACAGTCAGTTGAAGTTCGCCGTCAAATTACATCAAGACTTTACTCATGCACGCAAAGGCACTGCCGAACATGCACAGGCATTTCTAAATGCCTTATCCCCGCTTATCGAAACAAATGCCTTAGCGCCATTATTGCTCCAATTCCCACACGGCTTTGACCGTACTCGTGAGCATCGTCTCTATTTAGCAAACCTCGTCAGTTGGTTTCAAGACTACCCACTCGCTATTGAGTTTCGTCATAACGGCTGGCACACACCGCAAGTGGTCGATAGCTTTCGGCGGCAAGGACTCATTTGGTGCAGCGTCGACTATCCCAAGGTTGGCGGACTGCCGCCGTCACGGTTGATATTCACTGAACGCACTGGCTATCTTCGGATGCATGGCAATAACCTAAACTGGTGGGATGCGATGAGTGCGGCTGATCGCCATGATTATCGCTATAGCGAAGCTGAGATGCAGGACTGGGCGCAAGCGATTGCTAATCAGCGTCAGCACTTTGATACGCTCTATATTTTCTTTCAAAACACTGTAAATGCACACGCTTATTATAATATTGCAATGTTGCGTGAAGCGTTGGGTAAGTTTGGGTTTGAGGTTTTGTGATAGATATAATTAAAAATTAAGCTACTTATATAGAAGCCATAATACTGCGAAATTTAAAATATAAGGAAATAGAGTGTACGCAATAATAACTGAAAACGATGAATCTGCTTGGGCTGATGAAACTGGTATCCTTTACCACTTTCCTAAAAGATATTTAAAATATCTAGAGCCAGGCACTCATGTTATTTACTACAAGGGAAGTCTTAAAAATAAATCTTTCTCGAAAAATAGACTATCTGATGCTCCTCACTATTTCGCTATCGCTAAAATCGGTAAGACCTACCCAGACAAAGAAAGTAATAAAAATGACTTTTTTGCTACCATTACTGACTTTATACCCTTTGAAGAAGCAGTTTTAGCAAAAGATGATTCAAATTATCTAGAGATAATTCCTGATTCGAGAAAATCTAACTATTGGCGCGATGGAGTAAGAGCTATCAATGAGGAGACTTACCATCTTATTATCTCTAGAGTCACTCCTAACAAAGTTTCAGAGAAAAAGACGGCTTATACTTCAGATGAAACTGTAGGAAAATTTCAGGATTCACTTGAATCTTTCAGTGAAGGCAAAAAATCAAAACGTTATGTAACTACATATGAAAGAAATCCTAAATACAGAAAGCAAGCAATTGCCATCCATGGTAACTCTTGTGCTGCTTGCGGATTTAACTTTGGAAGTTTCTATGGAGAATATGCTGAAGGGTTTATTCATGTTCATCATATAGTTCCTGTATCGGAATTTGAAGCACCTAAAGACATAGATCCCGAAACCGATTTAATTCCTCTATGCGCGAATTGCCATTCTGTCGTCCATAGAAAAAAAGACAAGACATTATCAATTCTTGAAATAAAAAATCTAATAGCTGATAACTCTATTTAAGTATTATAGCTGTGATTGAAACTCTGCATTAGTGATAAATACTGTATAAGCATAATTACCTATTTGCCGAAAAACATTTAGTCATCAAGTCTTACCTTCAACGAGCATCCTTATTTATGCACTTTACATCCGCATAGACACAATAGATAAACTTATCTAAAAACAAGCCTACAGAATCGCTCTATTTATTCGTTTTACACACTGGTAACTTATATCCTACTAATCAAGAGACATCAGTCAAAACGCCATATGCGCGTGCTGATATTCACTTATACTATTGGAGAAAGTATCGATGACAACACTAAAAAATAAAGTCGCGATTGTAACCGGTTCATCAAAAGGCATCGGCGCACAGATAGCCTTAACGCTCGCAGCAGCAGGAGCTAAAACCGTCATTAATTATGCAAATGATGATGCAGCAGCCAATAATATCGTAAGCCAGATTAAATCCGCAGGCGGTGAAGCCATTGTCGTGCAAGCCGATGTCAGTAATGCCGAACAAGTCGAAGCAATGTTTGATGCCACTATCAGCGCGTTTGGTAAGCCAGACATTCTGGTTAATAGCGCAGGTATAATGATTAATAAACCCATTGCCGAGACTACCGATGAAGACTTTGACCGTATATTTGCTATTAATGTAAAAGGCACGTTTAATACATTGCGTGAAGCTGCGACTAAACTCAATGACGGTGGCCGCGTTGTAAATCTCTCAAGTACGACCACTCGCATGATGTTACCTAGTTACGGCACCTACTGTGCGACCAAAGGTGCGGTCGATCAGCTGACCCGTATATTTGCCAAAGAAGTCGGCGCGCGTAACATCACGGTCAATGCAGTATCTCCCGGCCCTACTGACACTGAACTATTTCATCAAGGTAAATCGGATGACACGGTAGAAAGCCTCGCTAGCATGTCACCGTTTAACGGTATCGGTGAACCAGTCGATATCGCCCGTGTGGTGGCATTTTTGGTGAGTGAAGAAGCAGCTTGGGTTACTGGACAAAATATCGGCGCAAACGGCGGTATCGCCTAATAGCGTAATGGCGTAATGGCGTAATGACGATACTCTATCAGAAATATGTTTTAATCAAATATCGAAATAGAAAGCTATTATAGAAAGTTATCACACAAAAAAAGGACACCTCGCGGTGTCCTCTTTTTTAATCAAATACTTGGTCGTTAAAGATTATTCTTCAACGCCAGCGTCTTGACCTTTATATTTTGCGTTTGCGTAGTCCCAGTTCACTAGCTTGTCTAGGAACGTGTCAACATAGTCAGGACGACGATTACGGTAATCTACATAGTACGCGTGTTCCCATACATCACAAGTCAATACAGCTACTTGATCATGTGCAAGTGGGGTGTCAGCGTTAGCAGTTTTGGCGATTGACAATTTGCCACCGACTTTATCAGCGACTAGCCATGCCCAACCTGAACCAAACTGAGTCAATGCTGCGTTTTTGAACTCTTCACGGAACTTGTCGTAGCTACCGAAATCTTCTTCGATTTTTGCTTTTAGATCGCCAGTAGGTTCGCCACCGCCGTTCGTTGGCGTCATGCAGTTCCAGTAGAACGTGTGGTTCCATACTTGAGCTGCTTGGTTGAACATACCTTGCTTGCTGTCATCTTTAGCAGTCGCTACGATGATTTCTGGCAATGTTTTGTCTTCTAGACCAGAACCTGGCAACATGTCTTTTAGCTTGTTTACATAAGCAGCATGGTGCTTGTCATGATGATACTCTAGCGTTTCGGCACTGATATGTGGCTCTAGTGCGTCTTTTGCATATGGTAGGTCTGGTAAAGTAATGTTTGACATAATTATTTTATCCTTGCTGTTTAGCCGTTAGTTTATAAAAACTTGCTTATAGAAACTGGATTTTACGCTATTTTTACACCGTAAAAAACACTATAAAGTAGCGGACTAAATTGGCTGAGTTTATTGTTTGAAATGAACTTTATCGCTTGATACACGGTACTGCTCAATACAATATCACGTATCATTATGAATCCAAAATTAACCTAGCGGTTACTTATTGCTATTATTCTTCGCCAAAAAGCCAAGTCTCTGACTTTATAGACTTTTATTAAATTAATATTCACAAGCTATAAGATATAATTCACTGTAGCTTGGTATCTATTATAGCAATAGTGACCAATAATATCAGTTACCAAATGTTATAGCCCGTACAATCTGTATAGCGATTGGTTATTTATTAAGCGGTAACTGCATTCACTCTAAACTCATGCGTTATCATTGTTAGTATAACTACTTCAATCGACAAACAATTTACCGATTAACGCTACAGAAGATAAATAAAGCCTACTCGAATAATAATTTTTCATCATTTTCATATAACGGACTGACTTTATGAGTATTACTGATACCTCGTTAACTGCTACCCATCCGACATCTGGCAACCAATGGGTACTGGCCAGTAATAACAAAGGCAAGTTGGCTGAGTTTAAACGGCTATTTGCCGAAGCGAACTTGGACGTGACGATTGTCCCGCAAGGTCATCTCGATATTGAAGACGCCATCGAGGATGGTCTAAGCTTTGTGGAAAACGCTATTATCAAAGCCCGTCATGCGAGCCGTATCAGTGGACTGCCTGCTATCGCTGATGATTCAGGACTGTGCGTGCCTGCACTAGGTAATGCGCCAGGTATCTACTCTGCTCGCTACGCTGGTGAGCACGGCAACGATAGTAAAAACAATGCCAAGCTCGTCGCTGACTTGCAACCTATCCGCGCAGCGAGTCCAGATGCTCCGATCAAAGGTATGTTTGTTTGCGTACTGGCAATGGTACGTCATGCTGATGATCCGTTACCAATCATCGCCCAAGGATTATGGCATGGCGAGATTTCAGAGACAGCGCATGGTGACGGCGGTTTTGGCTATGATCCATTGTTTTGGTTACCTGACTTGCAAGCCAGTGCGGCTAGTCTAAGCGCTGCTGATAAAAACAGCATCAGCCATCGTAGTCAGGCAATCCAGCAGCTATTGGCGCAGATACCTTTATAAGTACCTTATAGCTATTCTATCTATAGCTATCCGTAAGTGCGCTTAATGCTCATAATGCGCTTACAACCTTATCGCTGTTTTTTATCCGTTATCTTATTTATTGAATACGAATATGACTGATTTTTTATATAAAATTAAGCCATACAAGAGCAAACAACATAAGGAAACATGCCATCAAAGAGATAATTTTTACTTTAATAAACAGATAGATTATACTGTTCTACTTTTAAAATTTTATTGAAAGCCGTTATTTGTCTGTATAATTGAGCAAAAAGCGTTATTATGCGGTACATTAACGGCTTATTATTGATATTTGGTAGCGTTTATTAAAATAAAGCGTTTCACATTTTTGTGTCAGTAGCGATTGCTACAGGCATGGGCTGCGAAATTGCGCGCTATCAATATCCCCTATTTTATTCCAGCGGCAATCAGCAGCACGCGCCCGTATTTTGCGGCACGATTGTCTATTACCATTTAACCCTAAGTACTATTTAATTCAAAGTACGATTTAATCCTAAAGGTGTAATTAACATGGCTACAGATTTACAAGTCACAACCAACAAGCTATCTAATAAAGAAACTCAGCTAACGGTTAAAGTACCCGTTGAAAAAATTCAAAACAAAGTTGAAGGCCGTATTCGCCAAGTAGCGAAAACTGCCAAGATTGACGGTTTCCGTAAAGGTAATGTCCCTATGTCACATATCCGTTCACAGTACGGTGCTGGCATTCAACAAGAAGTCATCAACGATGTGATCCGTGATACCGTTTTTGAAGCGATCAAATCTGAAGACATCCGCGCAGTTGGCATGCCTAACATCGACGATGTAAAACTAGAAGACGATTTCTTGGTTTATCAAGCCACTGTCGAGATCTTCCCAGAAGTTGACGTCCAAGGTATCGATGAAATCGAAGTTGAGCGTCACACGGCTAAAGTTAGCGAAGAAGACGTCGACACAATGATCGAAAACCTACAAAAACAACGTGAAGAGTTCGTTGAGAAAAAAGGTAAAGCGGCCAAAGACAACCAAGTAACCTTTGACTTTGAAGGCTCAATCGACGGCGAAAAATTCGAAGGCGGCTCATCTGAAGACTTCAAATTGGTCATAGGTAGCAACCAGATGATTCCAGGCTTTGAAGATGGTATCAAAGGCATGAAAGCTGGCGAAGAAAAAGTGATCGACGTCACGTTCCCAGAAGATTATCAAGCTGAAAACTTAGCGGGTAAAGAAGCGCAATTCAAAATCAACGTAAAATTGGTTGAGAAATCAAAATTACCTGAAATTGATGATGCGTTCCTAGAGCTATTCGGTGTTAAAGAAGGCGGCGTTGAGAAGTTGAAAGAAGACGTGCGTAAAAACATGGAACGCGAAATCAAGAACGCAGCGCGTAGCCAAGTAAAACAAGCGACTTTTGATGCGCTACTAGAAAAGAACGAGTTTGATGTGCCAAACGCCATGCTAGAGCAAGAAATCGAGCGTCAACGCAACATGATGATGCAACGTTTTTCTCAGCAATTCGGTGCCAATGCTGATAGCTTCGATAAAGACATGCTGCCAAATGAATTGTTCGAAGAGCAAGCGCTACGTGCTGCCCGTCTTGGCATCATCGTTGCTCGTGTTATCGACACCAAAGGTATCGAAGTGGACCAAGACCGCGTTGAGACTTTCATTAAAGAAGCCGCTGAAAACTATGAAGATCCAGCAGAAGTGATCGAGTACTACACCACTGATAAGCAACAGCGCGCGAACATTGAGTCTGTCGTTCTAGAAGACCAAGTGGTTGATTATCTAATCGAGCAAGGTAAAGTCACGGATAAAGAAGTGAGCTACCAAGATTTGCTAGCTGCTCAGCAACAACAGCAGCAAGCAATGTAATTAATACGACAAGCTGTCTTTTGAGATATGCTGTAGTCGGTTATCAAAACTAAAATGCGCCCCCGACCTTTTGATCGGGGGCGCATTTTTTATGGCGTTCGCTAGCTAAGTAAGTTCAGCAGCAAACATCGTACTTGTACTATAAAGCGCGCTTTATACCAAAACAGGTGCAAATACGGCGCTCAATCCTAGCAGCACTAGTCCTCGCTGTAACCACAAGCTATCACTAAAGCGTTGCTGCAACTGCTGACTAACCAGCGTACCAACTGCATATAGCGCTAGCATCGTGACCATCATCCCTGCATAAAATCCTAGCTGACCGCTCACACCGACATTCGCTGGTACTTCCATCGCGTGTGCCATGCCATGAAACACTGCCAGACCACCAAAACCAAACAATGACAGCCGCTGAATACTTGGCGTGCGTGCTGTATGGGTCTGAGCAGAGAATGCTTCTTGTCTGCTTTTTTGGCTCATCAAGACCATAGCCAATACGACTACCGACAGTGATATTGCCACTTCAATTAGCCCAGATGATGCAACAAATGCAATACCGCCAATCAGCACACCAGCCGTGCCCAATATCGCGCCTAATGACAACCCTGCCGTCAATGACATCATGCCTAAGCGCTGCTTTTGCAGGCCATAAAACAACATGCCCATGCCGACTGCTAAAAACAAATGATCAAGGCCAGTTACTGGATGCATCAGTCCTGCTTGCAACGTACCCAAAAATGACGGCGCTTGCGCGGTAGTCGAGTGAATATGACCTGAATGCGCCTGCGCCAATGACGGTAGCATTAGTGACGTCATCACAGCCGAACCAGATACGATATGAGGAGCTGAGAGCACTTGTGAAAAGCGAGAGCTTTCGATATGAAGACCTTTTGTACACTGTGTCATGCGGTTTTTCCTTATTCTTTATATTTTAATGGTAAAAGCTCATCTGCTCTTTAGGCAAGCATGCCATGTTCTTTAATAAAGGCGATAATCTCATTTAGCCCATCACCCGTTTTCATATTGCTAAAAACAAAAGGTTTGTCGCCACGCATTTTTTTGGCATCGCGTTCCATCACTTCAAGCGAAGCACCAACCATTGGTGCAAGGTCAGTCTTATTAATAATCAACAAATCAGACTTGGTAATGCCGGGGCCACCTTTACGAGGTATCTTATCGCCTGCAGAGACATCAATGACGTACAAGGTCAAGTCAGACAACTCTGGGCTAAATGTCGCAGCTAGATTGTCGCCACCTGACTCAATGATAATCAACTCCAACCCTTCAAAAGTCGCTTGTAGCTCAGCAATCGCAGTCAGATTAATAGAAGCATCTTCGCGGATAGCCGTATGCGGACAGCCGCCCGTCTCTACGCCGCGGATACGCTCAGCGGGCATGGCATCATTGCGGGTCAAAAACTCTGAATCTTCTTTGGTATAGATGTCATTGGTCACCACTGCCATATTGACCGTATCACGCAGGTTTTGGCATAGCCTTAAAGTCAAAGCAGTCTTACCACTACCAACTGGCCCGCCAATACCAAGGCGTAAGCACGATAAGGCAGAAGATGGTTTCTGGCTATCACTATCAGTTTGTACATCTGATGCAACATTAGAGTTTTTTGGTTTGAGCGGAGTTAGAGACATATTAATTTCCTAAAACAGTTTGTATATTAATAAGTATAAATAGAAATAAAGATAAAATTATGAGCGGAACAACCGACTGTATTGCTCCTCGTGCATGCTCGAAAGAATAGCCAAATTGGGCAAGTTATTCGAGATATTAAGCGATTCATAGAGGTCTTGGCATAACTGCTGACAGTCTGGTTCTTCACTTGTATCTAAGGTATCCATAGTATTTATCGATGTGATTAAAGCATCGAAAGCCTGTTGCACATTAGCGCTTAGAGCATCAACCTGAGCACCCAGATCGCTTTGCAATTGCCACAGAATACGCTGACCTGCCATTTGTCCTAGCGGCACTGTCTTGACAGCGGCGAGCACCATATTCTCTAATTGCGCAAATCCATAAGTAGTCATCGACTGCGCTAGTGGCAGTTGCCAATGCTGAGCAACATGAGCAAATAGCGGTAAAAACCCATCTTCAGGTATTTCGGCCGGTATGCCAAGACTCAGGACTTCGTTGAGCCAAGACACCATTGCCTGTGCCAATTGCTGCGACTCCAGTACAAACTCTTTACTCTCGAGACCAGCATGATAATCATGTGCCAGATTTGCCGCTAGCGCTTCATGACCTTGGCTGAGCGCACACATTATTAGCCCTAATACGGGCAACTCGTAGCCAATCACTGCAAGCGCTAGATAGTCCTGCATAAATGTAAGCGTACTGGCTTCATCAGAGACAACCCCTGACTCAATCGCTGACTCCACACCTTGCGAATAGGTATAACTACCAATCGGCAAATTGCTCGATGCCAGCATCAGTAGCTGTCCAAGTTGGGCAGATTGAGCAGGCTGAGCACTGGTATCAACCATCATTTGAACGACCTACAGGCGCATCATGATGGCTATGGCTATGGTGATGTCCGTGGCTGTGGCTTTCGTCATGGCTATGACTTTTCTTATGACTATGAGAGTCACTATGCGAATGTGCATGGGAGTGAGAGTGGCCATGCGCATGCCCTTGTCCCGTTTGATAAGCGCCCGTTTCAGGCTCAAAAGGCACTGACGTAGACTCGATATGTAGACCAAGATTTTCTAACATTTGTGCAAGTACATGATCGTTTTCAAAATATAACGCATAGCCTGCATTACCCTGATCAAAACTGTGGTCAAACATCAATGGCACATGACGGTTGCCCAAGTGATAAGCGCCTTTCATTAGTAGAAAATCATCTGCAGCCGTCACTTTGGTCACCGCTTGCGGCTTGGCGATGACTTGCATCAACTCCCCTGCTGCATTGATAAGGACATCATTTCCTTTTAGTACACCTGTACGAGGCAAGTCAACACCAACTGCCTCACCTGAAACAGTAATGGCTCTAAAGCGAGAATGCTGACGAGTATCAAAGTTTAACAGCAGATAATCATCGGCTTGATACTGTTCTGCCAATTGCGCTTTTTGGACATCGCTAAGCGTACTTAAACGGGTATTAAATATTTTCATTATTCTTCTCTGGCTGTTGTTGCTCAAACTATTGGTCAATAGTATTGATGGTAAAAGTGTTGGGAATAAAGATACGATCTCATTCAAGAAACCAACTGACTATTGGTATACATGGTTTATGGCTCACTGTCCTAGAGCTCTTATAAACGTGCATCATAAGCTTTAAAATAAGAAGTAACGCTGTGCCATGGGTAATACATCAGCTGGCTCGCAGGTCAGTGTCTTACCATCGGCACGTACTTCATAAGTCTCAGGATTGATATCCATATCTGGGCAGTAGCTGTTAAAGCGCATATCGCTTTTACGAATTTTACGGATGCCGTGTACTGGCTGAATGACTTTGGTCAACCCAAGCTGCTTATCCACTTGTTTGTCGATCGCCGCTTGCGACATAAAGGTAATGCTGGTCTGGGCAACCGATTTTGGATATGTAGCAAACATAGGACGATAATGCACAGGCTGAGGAGTAGGAATAGAGGCATTAATATCGCCCATCGGTACCGCAGCGATAAGCCCGCCTTTGATGATGCACTCAGGCTTTACCCCAAAAAACTTGGGCGACCATAGCACTATATCTGCCCATTTACCTACTTCGATTGAGCCGACCATATCGCTGATACCGTGAGTAATCGCAGGATTTATGGTATATTTTGCGATATAGCGTTTGATACGAAAGTTGTCGTTATCCGCGCTTTGGTCATAGTCTGTCAAAGTGATGTACTGTTGCTCATCCTCAATGTTCGCCGTTGCATCTGGCGCTAGATGGCCACGTTGAACTTTCATTTTGTGCGCGGTTTGCCATGTACGGATGACTACTTCACCCACCCGCCCCATCGCTTGCGAATCACTACTCATCATCGAGATAGCACCCAAATCATGCAAGATATCTTCTGCGGCGATGGTTTCTTGACGAATACGGCTCTCAGCAAAGGCCACATCTTCAGCAATAGCAGGACTTAGGTGATGACAAACCATCAGCATATCGAGATGCTCATCAATGGTATTGACGGTGTATGGTCGCGTTGGGTTGGTTGAAGATGGCAGCACATGCGACTCGCCAATAGCCTTTAGAATATCGGGCGCATGGCCACCACCTGCCCCTTCAGTATGAAAAGTATGGATACAGCGGTTTTTAAAAGCAGCAAGTGTACTCTCTAGATAGCCACTTTCATTTAAAGTATCGGTATGAATGGCCACCTGCACATCATAGTCGTCAGCGACACTCAAGCAGTTATCAATAGCTTGCGGTGTTGTACCCCAATCTTCATGTAGCTTCAGCCCCACGGCACCTGCTTCGATTTGTTCAGCAATGGGTTCTGGTACACTCACATTGCCTTTACCCAGTAGTCCAATATTCATAGGGATACTATCAGTAGACTTTAGCATTGAGGCAATATGATACGCCCCTGGTGTACAAGTAGTAGCGAGCGTACCTTGAGCTGGCCCTGTGCCGCCGCCCAGCATCGTAGTTACCCCTGACATAAGCGCCGTCTCACACTGCTGGGGCGCGATAAAATGAATATGACTATCGACGCCACCTGCTGTCAGGATTTTGCCTTCGCCAGAGATGATTTCGGTAGCTCCGCCAATAGGAATATCAATAGCGGGCTGGATATCAGGATTGCCCGCTTTGCCAATGGCACTGATACGACCATCTTTGATACCAATATCCGCTTTATAGATGCCTGTATAGTCAACGACCAATGCATTGGTAATAACCGTATCGGCAACTTCCGCGCCTAGTAACTGTCCTTGTCCCATGCCATCACGGATGACTTTACCACCACCAAATTTGACTTCTTCGCCTTTTATCTCGATAGGTTTGCTAGCACGCTCACCGTTTTGCAGTGCTGCAGCCTGATCAGTATCCTGATAACTGGTCAAGTCAGCCTCAACCTGTAGCCACAATTCCGTGTCGGCTAGGCGAACCTTGTCACCTGTGGTAGGACCAAAATGCTCAGCATAAATACGACGACTGACTCGCTTCTGCGAAGTAGTGGTTACCTTTTTATCAGTAGTGCTCTCTAATGCTTCGTCTGGATGAGCGGCGCCCATGACGCGCCCAGCAAAACCATATACATCTTGCTTGCCAGCGTATGCTACCAATTCTACTTCCCGCGATTGACCAGGTTCAAAACGTACGGCGGTTCCAGAGATAATATTGAGACGAAAACCCCGAGTCTGCTCTCTCTCAAAACTCAAGGCATCATTGACTTCATAAAAGTGATAATGCGAGCCGATTTGGATAGGTCTATCACCAGTATTACTCACACTGATGGTCTGCACCTGTCGCCCTTGGTTTAAGATAATATCGCCATCTTGGATATGGTATTCGCCTGCTTGCATGGTAGCCGCCTTATTTTATAGTGAGCATTTCAGTGCTATAACAATGGTATACAGCGTTACACGATGGGATTATGTACCGTGACCAGTTTGGTGCCATCAGGAAAGGTCGCCTCGATTTGCACTTCATCGACCATCTCTGCCACCCCTTCCATGACATCATCAGCAGACAAATACGTAGCACCTTCACTCATCAGCTCGGCGACTCTTTTACCGTCTCGTGCGCCTTCCATCAGCAGCATACTGATATAAGCGATGGCTTCGGGATAATTGAGTTTAACACCGCGATTTTTGCGACGCTCAGCCACCATACCAGCCGTAAATAGCATGAGTTTGTCTTTTTCTGTTGGGGTCAGGTGCATGACAATTCCTTATTGTACTTATCATTATATTTATAGCAGATTAGAGGTTTTCAAAGCATTAAATATCGATTAAAAATAGTCGCAATATATCTTAGTTTCATTATTAAAAGTGGCCGTATTAGGTGTCCCAAATACGTGGACGACAAGGCTCAAGTTGCCACCAATGATCTCGCAAGACTTCTCTTAGCTGATAAAACGCTTCAAAACAACCTCGTACATCTGAGCCAATGTAGCGGATATTGATCGCTTGGCAATTATGAGTGCAGTAGACAGGCAGTTGTGCTTGAGCAATTACTTGTCGTAATGCTGCTACGGTATTGTCTAGATAGCGGGTTAATGACTGCTTGATAGTTGCTTGGGCTGTTTCGGTCGATTGCGTGGTTTGTGACGCGGAGAGTGCAAGATTGTCATGGACATCGATTAAGCTTGGTACTGCCCAAAACGATCCATAAATATGCTGGTTTGCTAATCCTAAATTTGAGGTAAACCAGCGATTTTGTGCTGCCTGTGCCACTCGCTCAGCAACGACAACCTTACCATCTCGGTAGATGTTCAATCCAGTATGATAATGCCCTTGCAAAAACTGCTCGTCGTAAGCTTGCCGCCCAAATACGCTAATCTCCCATGTTAGTAGACTAGAGGAATCTGTCAAATCGAAGCGACTCACTGCATGCATATTGGCTTCGTTATAAATGATACTCTCTTGCAGCAGCCATTCTAAACGGGTATGTGCTGCGAGGTTTGCCTGTACATGTTGGCTTGCATAGGCAGCTATTTCATTTTGATCCATACTTTGGTGAGTGTCGTTGGCGCCCAACGGAGCTTTATGTTTTTGGCTAACGCTGTCCTTGCCGTACCACTTACCTGCCCCTGGTGTGGTGATAACAGCGTGGCTACCACTATCTAAGTTTAGGTCTATGGTCAACGTATCGCCACCTGCGATACCGGCTGGCGGGTACAACATTAGTATGTGACAAATACCCTGCTGTACGCTTGGCTCAGGATATAGAGCACGCTGTACCATCAAGGCACCTGTATGCTTACGATGATAAAGCCGCGTTTTTGAGTTATCAGCCGTACCTTCTTTGGCCGTACTTGTACTGCTAACAGTGTCAAAGCTTAATGCTAAAGAAGAGGCCCAACTCATTTTATATACTCATTTACCAATTAAATATGTTTCAGTATTTTGTATGACAGCTATCATTTGCTATGTGTTAAGAACCCTATTGCCAATCGTTAACTACAGTACATTAGCGACAGTAATATCAGAATAATAACGGAGAAATACAGCGTACACCATTTATCGTGCCTATAGCGCACCACGATAAATAAAAGCGTCAATGTTTTTATTGATACAAGCACTGTGCCAACTCTTGATAGCAGATAGTCAAATAAAAACCTTACCAACTCAAAACTTTGATTTGTCTGTGCTTTTTCTTTTTTGGATTGGACGATAAAAATAACCGTATATTTCCAGCTATTTTCTAAACGTTTTTTGAGCCTTATCTATTTATAAAATCAGCAGATATTTGCACCAAAACGGTACATTTTGTCCATAACGGTGCATTTTTTAGCGTTATTGTTAGCGCAATACTCTCTGAGGACATTAGATAAGCAAAAATACTAAACGCATAACTATTTGCAGGCTTAGTCAGTAAGATAGGTGGATTATAGGGCTATTAATCAGGTATTCTATGTTAAAAAGTCAGGTCAGACATGATTTACGCTATTTGTATCGATACAGATACTGTCGATATCTGTACGACTTGATAATAGATAAGATAGTATTTATCTACTTCTAGACGTATTTTTAGTATCAGTTTTAATATAAGTAATGAGTCCTAGCAATATCGGAGGGTCACTTTTTCACCTATTTTATGCACAAACCAGTTTTGTAGGCTTGAATAGTGAGCGCAGCCCCCTTATAAACAACCCATTAGTCAAAAACTACTAGACAATAAAATCATTCAATCCATTTTTATTTTATACATTTATCGATAGGACTTTTCTATGACAGATTATGATCGCATCACTGCCAACCCGCATTTTGATATGCTGATGAGTGCGCACAAAGAAGTACAGACCACACAAGCGGCTTTAGTACCTATGGTGGTTGAACAGTCCTCACGCGGTGAACGCTCGTTTGATATTTTTTCACGTCTATTACGTGAGCGCGTTATCTTTTTGACCGGTCAGGTCGAAGACAACATGGCTAACCTTATCGTTGCCCAGTTGCTATTCTTAGAAGCTGAAAACCCTGACAAAGATATCCATTTGTATATCAACTCACCAGGCGGCTCAGTAAGCGCTGGCTTGGCTATTTTCGATACCATGAACTTCATCAAACCTGAAGTATCTACTATCTGTATGGGCGGTGCTTACAGCATGGGTTCATTCCTATTGGCCGCTGGTCAAAAAGGCAAGCGCTATTCACTTGCTAATGCTCGCGTTATGATTCATCAGCCTTCAGGCGGCGCGCAGGGTCAAGCAACAGATATCGAAATTAATGCTCGTGAAATCCTTAAAACTCGTGCACGTCTAAATAGTATCTTAGCTGAGCGCACTGGTCAGCCAGTAGAAAAAATCGAAAAAGACGTTGAGCGTGATTATTGGTTAGATGCACAAGAAGCCAAAGAGTATGGTTTGGTTGACGAAGTATTAGAGCGTCGCCCCGAGTCTTTGTAATCTAAGCATTAACGTGATGCCTCTTCATCGAGAGTGCAGTCATAAGACCTTTTATAGTTTATTTGCCGTACGATAAACCGTTATCAATGTCATACCTGATCTATTGGAAGGTATGACCATTGAATGAATACGATAATTGACATACTACAAATAAACTAACCAGTTTTAAATTTTAGGAGCGCCTTTTATGGCAGAAGATAATACCCCGCAGTGTTCGTTTTGCGGTAAAGCCAAAAGCGATGTACAGCAACTGATTGCTGCTGACGATGCCAATATCTGCAATGAATGTATCGAGCTATGTACTGACTTAATCGCAGACAGCGCAGAGCACGGTGATGACGATAGCGAAGTAGATACTTCTTGGGTCAATAAAAAACTACCAACGCCAAAAGAGCTGCGTGCCAAGCTTGATGAATATGTCATCGGTCAGGACGCTGCCAAAAAAGCATTGGCTGTTGCCGTCTATAACCATTACAAACGTCTAAAAGTTAGCCAGACGCTAGCCAACGACAGCAAAAAAGCCAAGATCGGCGCTGACGATGCAATGGTAGAATTGGCTAAGAGTAATATCTTGCTAATCGGTCCAACTGGTTCTGGTAAGACGCTACTTGCGCAAACCTTAGCTCGTCTATTAGATGTACCTTTTGCGATGGCTGATGCCACGACCTTAACCGAAGCTGGTTATGTTGGTGAAGACGTTGAAAACATCGTACAAAAGCTACTTCAAGCTTCTGACTATGATGTGGCCAAAGCTGAGCAAGGTATCATCTATATTGATGAAATCGACAAAATCAGTAAAAAAGGCGACAACCCATCTATCACGCGTGATGTGTCAGGTGAAGGCGTGCAGCAAGCGTTGCTAAAGCTAATCGAAGGTACTGTAGCTGCTATCCCGCCGCACGGTGGTCGTAAGCACCCACAGCAAGAGTTGATCCAAGTTGATACCAGCAACATCCTAATCATCGTTGGTGGTGCATTTGCTGGACTTGATAAAGTCATTCAGCAACGTACCGAAAAAGGCGGTATTGGTTTTAACGCCGATGTTAGCTCAAAAGACGACAGCCGTCGTAGCTCAGACTTGCTACAAGAAGTCGAGCCAGAAGATCTGATCAAGTTTGGTCTGATTCCTGAGCTGATCGGTCGTCTGCCAGTACTTGCGGCACTGCAAGAGCTAGATGAAGCAGCCTTGGTACAAATCCTGACCGAACCTAAGAACGCACTGGTAAAACAGTACAAGTACTTGTTCGATATGGAAGGTGCTGAAATTAGCTTTACCCAAGGAGCACTAGATGCCATCGCCAAAAAAGCAATGGAGCGTAAGACTGGTGCTCGTGGTCTACGTTCTATCGTAGAAAATGCGCTGCTTGAGACCATGTATGAGCTACCTTCTATGGAAAATGCTAAAACTGTAATGGTTGATGCGGACGTTATCAATGAAGGTAAAGTACCTAAAATTGCTTAAGTTATAATTGTTATAAATAGTCCGTTATCATTAGCGGACTACTAAAAAAGCGTCTGGCTAAATAAGCTCAGGCGCTTTTTTTATGCCTATTATTTAATCAAGTTATCTGTTAGATAGCTTGCCTACTAGATAACTTGCCTACTGAAAATTGGCGACATTCATTACTTCTGTCCTGAAATGACAGCAGCGTTTATCAATCGCGAGTAAGCATCAGTGCAAACCATGCTAATGTAGATAGTCTGTTTTGACCTTTATACTTTATTTCTATATACCACTATATATAGTCCTTACAACTCATATGATTAATAAGACAAAGGATTGTTTATTATGCTCAACCATGTGACCGCTATGGCGACTTCATTGCGCCAACATTTACCATTTTCTTCTAACCATGCTTCATTGGATGACTCGGACGTTGAATCCTACTATCGCAACCATGTCGCTGCTATCACAGGCGCAGGCTCTGGTATGGGGCGTGAGCTGGCCGTTCATTTAGCAAAAATGGGCTGTCACGTTGCACTATCAGACATCAATCCTGAACAACTGGCAGCGACCAAACAGTTACTTACCAATTATGATGTCAACGTCACGATGACTGTACTCGATGTGTCAGATCATAAAGCTGTAGAATCGTGGGCTGATAGCGTCATGAGCGATCATGGCAAAGTAAATTTTATCTTTAACAATGCAGGTGTCGCGCTCTACTCTACTGTCGAAGGCAGTAGTATTAGTGAGCTTGAATGGGTAATGAACATTAATTTTTGGGGCGTGGTTTACGGCACTAAGGCATTTTTACCATTAATCAAAAACAGCGTTAAACAAAGCCAGTTTGGCGAGCATGGACATATTATCAATATCTCAAGTCTGTTTGGTTTGACCGCTCAGCCATCACAGTCCGCCTACAACTCTAGTAAATTTGCCGTACGCGGCTTCACAGAGAGCTTACGCCAAGAGCTAAACATTCAGAACTGCGGAGTATCAGCGACTTGTATCCATCCAGGTGGCATCAAAACCAATATTGCCAACAGTGCGCGCGGCAATGAGAGCATCCATGATATTGGTATGAGTACTGGGCCTAAAACCATCAGAAGTTTTAATAAATTCTTAAAATTCGATGCCAATGAAGCGGCTTGGATTATCCTATATGCCGCAGCGACCAACCAACAGCGCTGCCTGATTGGTAACGATGCCAAGATGATTGATGCCATCCAACGTGTATTTCCCTCACATTATAGTCAAGTGCTGAACGACTTCCATCAACTGTCCCGCAAGCTAAAACCACGTCGTCATAAGAAGCTAAAGACGGTCAAATAATATTTTATAAACACTGCCTATTTCATGAGAAAGTGATGAATTTATATATAAAAAGCCCAGCTATAGTCGTAGCTGGGCTTTTTTAAGCATTGTTATTGCCGATTGAGGATAAGACTGAATTTTGAGACTATTGATGATATTTCAGTTCAATACTTCAAAGATTAAGGCAGCTTCATATCACCAGCGACTAACCAGCCTATACGGCGCATGATATAAGCCACCAACCCTGCAATCACCGCAGGCAGTACAAACATCAATAGAATAATCGCTGTCCACAGCTGACCAGTGCTCATAATCTCTTGTGACGCTTCAATCACCCCAAACACACCGACCAAACCAGCAGTACCCATACCCGCACCTGTCGCGGTACAAGCTAATCCAAAACCAACGGTCGCGATCGGCCCAACAATAGCGCTAGCAATGACAGCAGGTAGCAGAACGATAGGTTTTCTGAGCACATTAGGGATTTGCAGCATACTGGTACCCAAGCCTTGAGAGATAACGCCACTAACGCCATTGTCTTTAAAACTTGCAACAGCAAAACCAATCATATGCGCTGCACAGCCAACCACTGCTGCCCCGCCCGCCAAGCCACCAAGCCCAATAGCAATACAAATAGCTGCACTTGACGTTGGTAGGGTCAATAAAATACCAACCACTACAGCAATGACGATACCCATTAGCAGGGGCTGTAATTCAGTAGCGGCATGAATACCCTGGCCGATCGCAGCGACCCCTGCTACGATCGGCGGATTAAGCAGTGCGCAGACTAATAGTGCAATACCACACACAACCAATGGCACCAATAGAATATCAAGCTTCGTCTTACCAGCGACCCAAGTGCCAGTACGATAAGCAAACACAGAGGTCAGATAAGCACCAATGGGATTACCCGGCAGTGCTACAAAGGTTGCAGGCCCACCCACTTGCGGCGTAAAGAGCGTGCCTGCCATTAGTGCTTCGGAATGGGCACCAAGCATACCCGCTACGAGGCAGCTAAGCATCACTAGCGTTGGTGCTTTGAGATAGTAAGCGATACCTACCCCGATACCAGCACCCATTAATATCGAGGCAAGTTTCCCGACCGCGACCAATGCTGGCAAATCTAACCAGCCACCGATTTGCGAGATAATTAGACCTGCGATCAACGTGACAAATAGCCCGAGAGCCATACCAGTAAAAGCATCGATAAAGTATTTTTGAAAGAACGCTTTAATAATGCCTGCTTGCGGTGTTACTGAGTTAGATACGGTCATAGCCATACTCTTAATGGACGTTTAATAGGATAAAACAGCTAGAAAGATTTTGATAAAATAAAGAGATAAAAAAAGCGTCATTACGACGCTTTTTTAATAAATACAATAACTTTAAACGACTGAACCTAGCGACGCTGTTCAACGATAATAGAGTCTATACCATTGTTCTGTAGGCGCTGCTGTGCCGTCGTTACTGCTTGACGGTTATTCAAAGGACGCGAGATGACTTGATAAATTGGCAAGCCATTGCCCGTCGTGTTTTTGACCACGCGAGCATCGACACCCGCCATCAGTACTTGCGCACGGCGACGATCTGCTTCATCTGCATCACTAAAGCTATTGATCTGCAAGATATAGGTCGCTGCAGGTTTGGCAGCTTGGATGCTCGCCGTCCCTGCTGCTGCACTGTTATTGCGGGTTGTAGCGTTACTAGTAGCAGGCGGCGTACCATCATAAGTTGCATCTTCTTCAACGACAACGATATCCTCACTCGACCCAGCATTGTTAGCACCAGCAGGTTCGACAGTCGCATTTTCCGAACCACCGAAGCTGCCCGTTTCGGTACTGCCTGCATCACTATCTGGTTGAGTCACGACGACGTCTGGTTCAAACGCACCTATATCACCTATTTGATCATTATCAATGTCAGCGATATCTTCGTCAGGGATGGTTGCCATCTCTTGATTAGGTAAAATATCGTAGAACTCATAATCGCCATTGTCAGTATCAGTATCCACACGTGGCTGTACTTGGCGATCAGAATCGTTCTCAGCACTACCATCAGCGGGGCTGAAATTGAATAATGGTGAGAGGTAGATAAACACCCCAATCATAAGGGTCAATACGGCCCCAACAAACATCCACAATAAGCCTGATACGCTACTTGATTTGCGCTTTTCTGTTGCGCCTTTAGGTTTTTTGGCTAGCATGGATCTCGTTCTCCCTACTGGATTTAACTATCATCATCGAATTAATGCTATCAGCTGTCTATACTCATGTCACATATTAGAAAAGCACTACATGCTAGACGGTGCAGACAAGCCTAGCAGGCTAAGCCCATTTGCCAGTACCTGTCTAACGGCTTTGGACAGACGCAAACGTGCTTGCATTAAGTCTAGCTCATCTTGACTTGGCGTTTCACCTGACGTCAGGCTCATAGGCAAGATACGGTTGGTGTCATACCAACCATGGAACAATGCCGCCAGCTCTTTTAGGTAGTTGGTCAAGACGTGCGGCTCGTAACCAGTCGCTGCGCGAAGTAACGTCGCTGGATATCCTGCTAACAGTTTAATCAGCTCGTCTTCGTTTGGTGCACTTAGCAAATCTTGATGTGCCAAACCAACAGCATCATCTACTGCCAAATCGTAGGTTGCCAGTTTTTCTAACACGCGGCAAACGCGCGCATGAGCATACTGGATATAATACACTTGATTGTCTTTGCTTTGTGATTTGGCAAGTTCTAAATCAAAATCAACATGCACTTCAGGCTTACGCGCGACATAGTAGAATCGTGCAGCATCGTTACCGACTTCTGCACGTAGCTCACGCAAAGTCACAAACTGACCAGAACGCGAAGACATTTGTACCTTTTCAGAACCACGCCATAACGCGACAAACTGTACAAGCACCACGTCAAGGCGTTCGGCATCAATCCCAAGAGCCAATAGAGCGGCTTTTACGCGTGGGACATAACCATGGTGGTCTGCGCCCCAAACGTTAATGACTTTATCAAAGCCGCGATCAAACTTGTTTTTATGATAAGCGATGTCAGAAGCAAAATACGTCGACTGACCATTGGCACGGCGTACCACACGGTCTTTCTCATCGCCAAAATCGGTCGATTTAAACCAAATATTGCCGTCTTTTTCGTATAGGTAGCCTTTGTCATCTAGTATCTGTAGAACAGGCTCAATCTCGCTATCGATAGATCTTTCGCTAAACCAGCACTCGTAGCTCACGCCAAAGTCGTTTAAGTCGTCTTTGATATCCGCCAAAATACTGCTCAAGGCTGCGTTTAAAAATAACGCATAGCTGTCACCTAGCAAAGACTTACTATTGGCAATCAAGCCATCAATATGCGCTTCTTTATCACCTGAAACTAAGGTCTTTTCGCCGTCAGCATTAATCTCAAACTGAGCATCTTCTGGCACATCTTTGGCAACGTTTGCAAAGCTATGTACGTAGCTATCGCCATGCTGTGTTTTTAGCGTCTGGGCGATGTCACTGACATAATCACCTTGATAGGCGTTAACTGGGAAAGTTATCTCTTCACCATTTAGCTGTAGATAACGTAAATATGTACTGGTGGCCAAGATGTCCATTTGACGACCAGCATCATTTACATAATATTCACGCGTGACGTCATAGCCGATAGCTTCTAGCAGGTTAGCAACGCTCATGCCAAATGCAGCACCGCGACCGTGACCAACGTGCAGACTTGACGTTGGATTGGCAGAGACGAACTCAACTTGGACTTTTTGACCGTCAAACTGATTACTCAAGCCAAAGCGATCTTGCAATGTGAAGATATCATCCAATACGGAAAACTTAGCTTCCGAGTTTAAGAATACGTTGATAAACCCTGGTCCTGCGATTTCTACTTGGCGAATATCTTGATTGTCAGGCAATGCGCTGACGATTTTTTCAGCAAGTTGACGCGGATTGGCCTTGGCTGCTTTCGCTGCCGTTAGTGCGATATTACTGGCAAAATCACCGTGACTTAAATCTTTTGTACGGGTAATTTGACTGTTGTTTTGCCAATCGCTTGGTAGCGTACCATCTGCTTGTAGGGTTTGAATTGCATCATTAAATAGGGATGCAAGCGTATCAATTTGGGCTTGTGACATAGGAATTTGAACTCAATTAAATAAACAACAAAAACGGTGCGAATGCGAGCAATCGATAACTGCTTATTATAATAGCGGCCGACATTGCAGGGATAGAATAATGTAAAAAGATAAGTAACCTGTAAATATAACAATCTTTGCGCTTTATTGCACCATTTGCGCCAAAATTAGCACTAAAATCTTACCGTTATCGTGATTTGGGCTGACTAATATCAATGATGCAAAACTGATAAATAACTCATAACGTGAATTGTAGCGTTACTGTTGCTCAATACTGGGCAGTCGTTTATACCTGACTGCTTCCACGTTATAATAATGGTTTGTACGGCTCTTCTAAAATATAGAAGACGCGTTACTACTCTATTATAGGATTACGCCATGTTTGCTATTGCCGCCAGTACTGTCACCAGTTGGGGACTGTACGTCTTGTTGCCGATATTCATCGCTTTCTTGTTTTTTATTATGTGGGATATCTCTAAAACGTCTGAAGCTGGGCGCGCTGGTACTTTTTGGATATTCTTAGCCCTAGGCGCAGGTTCTGTTGGTTTTATCCTTAAGATAGTCATGGAAGTCGCTTTCAAAAAATGGTTAATCTAATTGGCCATTTTTATCACTATCCTTTGATATCGCTTAGGACATAAGTAGCAAAACTAAAAATGTAATGTATGGCTTGTGACTGCTGCGCTTTATAAGGTGTCAGTCATTTAAATCAAGGCTTCTTAGATCAAAGTCTTCTAAATCAAATAAGCTATTGAGCCTTAGCATCATTTTTTGTGACCTGACTCACATAAGTTGGTAGGTCCCACGCTCCGCCAGCAAAACCTCGGCACATGCCCGTACTAGACTCTTCACTCTTAGCAAACGTTTTACCATTCCACGTCCATGCAGTACGGTTCCAGCAGTCACCGATACCTCGGTCTTTGTGAGTAGCGAAAATCTCACCATCAAAATAATCATTCCCTGCTGTCGTGATAAGCGTAGGCTTGCTAGGTTTTGCATTATCAATGAGCCAATAGCCGTTACTGGAATTGTAAGCGCCTAGCCAGCAACTATGCGCGGCTAACGTATAGCTATCATCAACCGGTATAAAATCCCAACCAAGCAGCGTAGAGCCATACTCTGACATTCGCTGATATGTTTCAGTTTTTGGGTTAATCAGCTCACAGTCGCCCATCGCGTCCTTGGACCCTATAAGCTGCTCGACATTAATATCGACCCAGTTATCAATATTTTTCTGAAAATACGCCAGCTTTGATGGAGCAAGTGTTTTATTGTCTTTTGCTGAATACGCAAATGCTTTTTGAATGATTGGTTTTGGCAAAGCTACTTTAGGACGTTGACGATTTGGGTGGTTCTTACTAACCAATGCTATCGGCGTCCCTACTCGACCTTGTACATCGTCTAGTTTAAGCAATACTGCTGACATGCCTTTATCGCTAATCTGCCAGTAGTTGTCGCCTGCTCTAATTTCTATCTTAGTCACTATACGAGCATGATCAAGCAGTGCTTGAGTCTGCTTGGCTGATAAGTCGTATAGTAGACTGTCTTTTTTGTTGGCTTGCAGTACACCATAGTTTTTATTATTCAGCCAAAGCTCAGCAGGCTTCAGATCATCTAGCGGCACTTCTGAGATAAACTGAATTTGCGCTTTTGGCAGAGCTACTTTTGGCAACGCTGTGAGCAATATTGAGGCAGGCTCATCTATTAGTGCTTCACTAGCGTAACCAGCCGCTCGACAAGTCCGCGTATTATCACAAACCACTTGCCAGTCGTCTTGTACAAAGCCCCAGCCTTCGGATACAGTTCCATAACCTGCCATAGCAGGTAGCGATAGCAAGCTGATGGTAGCTACAATAAAAGTCTTCAATGTCTTCATAGTGCTTTCCTTATGTTAGCTACCACCATCAATGCTACTTTTTGGCAATCAAAGTCGCACGCATGGGAGCAGGATATCCTTCGACGGTCTTAGTAGAATCATTAGGATCTAAAAAATCTGCTAACGAATGATAGGTCATCCATTCGGTTTGTCGTTGTTCCTCAGTCGAGGTGACTGCCACATCGACGCAGCGCACGTCTAAAAACCCTGCTTTCTCTAACCAGCCAATTAATGCCGACACCGATGGCAAGAAATAGACGTTATTCATCTGCGCGTAGCGGTCGTGCGGCACCAGTACAGTATTGGCATCACCTTCAATCACCAACGTCTCAAGTACCAACTCACCACCTTTGACCAACTGTCCTTTAAGCTGTTGTAAATGCTCAAACGGTGACTGGCGATGGTACAGCACTCCCATGCTAAATACGGTATCGAACAGCTGACTGTGCTCAGGTAACGCTTCAAGCGGTACAGGGATATAATGCGTACGGTAACGGCCTGTATCACTAACGTCTGCGGCACCAACGAAATGACGAATCGCCATAAACTGATGATAAAACAAGCATGACGGATCAATGATAATAACCGTATCCGCGCCAGCCCCTGCCATGCGCCAGCCATGATAACCGGAGCCACCGCCCACATCCAATACGCGGCGACCGTCCAATCTACTTAAATGCGGCGCAACACGTTTCCATTTCCAATCACTATGCCACTCAGTATCGATCTTAATACCTGACTCATCATCGCCGATTTGACCGCCAATCTGAAATGGGCCTTTACGCCACGGCATCAACTGCTTTAATAGTGCTGTTGTTTGTTTGCGCTGAGACTCATTTAGATTTGCCTCAATCGTCAATGTATCGCTGTTTAGATCGACGTTATTGACAGCTAAGTTTGGCAAACGAGCAACTGACGCTTGGTAGGCAGGCGCATGCGCATAGTTAGCTTTGTCTTTTATATCACCTAGCCATGTTGGTAATCGTTTGAGCCATTCATAAGCGTTTGGCTGCTGCTGTGCCAACTCTAGTAGAGTTAGATATAATTCGCGTTCGGCGTTGATGATAGTGTCGTTGAGCATAAAAGCAGGTTACCGTATTGATTAAGAAATAACTGTGTTAAAAGTAAGGATTATTTAAACGCCACAATAGAGACGAAGTTCAAAAACTGAAACCACGTCAGATGACGTTTAAAGCCAACATCACTCAACCGTGCATGATGCTCATCTAATGTGTCAGTAATCAGCACATTTTCTAACGCATTACGCTTGCCACTGATTTCCATCTCGGTATAACCATTGGCACGTTTGAAGTCGTAATAACGCTCTACTAACCATGCATCATATTGCTCATCAAACGCATGGGTTTTTTCAGTCAGTACCAATATGCCGCCTTCACTTAATGCCGCATAAATTTTCTCTAATACTGCTACCCTATCAGCAGCTGGCAAAAATTGTAGCGTCAAGTTCAAAATCACCATATCGCACGGCGCAAGCTCAATATCGCGGATATCTGCTGTGATTACTTCGATATCGTGCTCAGGATAATTCTCACTCAGTAGCGTGGTCGCCTCGGTCGTCATCGCTGGTGATATATCAATTGCTTTAATCTGCAAGTCTTGTGGATCGAATTCACCAGCTAGCGTCATACTGGCTGCGCCCAATGAACAGCCCAAGTCATAAACACGACTAACACGCTGACCACTATCGCTCTGCTGACGATACTTGCAATGACGACGGGCAAATATGGGTAGCATAGCCAGTACCTGCCCATAACCAGGTACACTGCGACGAATCATGTCAGGGAAACAAGCCACCACTTGCTCATCAAATGAAAAGCGTGCGGCCTTATCCAGTGGCGTAGTAAACGGTTTATCAAATAGGGTGTCATGTTTGATAGCAGGCTGGGATTGACTCATGGGACGACTCATTTTTTAGAATAGAACTGAAATTAAGAATTACTTGGTGAATTTTGCTTGGTAGTTCACTTGTCATTATCAGTTGATAAAGAAGCAAGATAGCAAAAGCCCATTATAACATTACTGTTTGTTACTTATCGCCTTTGGCTTGCCTGCTAAGCTGAATAAATAGTGCCAAGGGTAATGAGACGTTTGAAAGAAGCATTGAAAAACGAGAGCATCACTACCAAATATAGCGCTTAACCCATATTTATAATAATAGGAAAAAATTATGCAAACGATCGTATTAGGTGGCGGCTGCTTCTGGTGCACCGAGTCTGTATTTTTATCGGTAAAAGGTGTGCAATCTGTCGTCTCAGGCTACATGGGCGGCGATGCTGTCTCTGCCAATTATGAAGCTGTCTGTAGTGGTACGACTGGTCATGTCGAAGTCATCAAAGTCGAATTTGATGAGTCTATCGTCCCGTTAGAAGTAATACTCGATATTTTCTTTGCTACGCATGATCCCACCACGATGGATCGTCAAGGCAATGACGTTGGTAGTCAGTATCGCAGCGTGGTCTTTTATACCGAAGACAGTCAAAAACCGACCGTTGACCGTACCATCAATAAGTTACGCGATATGGGTGTTAATGTGGTGACGGAAGTACATCCTGCCGTTGAATTTTATCAGGCAGAAGACTCACATCAAGATTTCTTCAACAGAAACCCAGGACAAGCTTACTGTAACTTTGCAATTCCACCAAAGCTTGCCAAACTGCGTAAAGAATTTAGCAAATATATGGTTAGCTAAATTGAATAAGACATTATTTATTCAAAAAGTTTCTTAGCCTAATGTTAGATACCAGCCAAACACTTATATTATAGGTGTTTGGCTTTTTATTAGTTATTCCTTTGATATATCAGATCAAGATTAGAACCTTATATATAGAAACTTGCAAATAGAGGATTGCAGCATGAACCCTGAGTTTTGGCAAAAACGTTGGCAAGAAGGTCGCATTGGATTCAATCAATCTATGGTCAATCCATTATTGATTAAATATTTCGACCACCTCAATCTAACTGCGGGTAGCCGCATTTTTGTGCCGCTTTGTGGCAAATCTATCGATATGGTTTGGTTAGCGACGCAAGGCTATGACGTGGTGGGCGTTGAGTTGGTCAAAACAGCTGTACAAGAATTCTTTGCTGAGCAAAACATCGAACCTACCGTCTATCAACAGGCAGACAATCCAGCGATTAGATACTATCAAGGCCAGTTGTCGGGACAGACCATCACTTTATGGGTCGCTGATATTTTTGCACTGACTTTTGAAGATGTTGGCTCTATTGATGCAGTATATGATAAAGCGGCATTAATCGCCCTGCCAGCCGATATGCGTGTGAAATATAGTGAGCAAGTGCGGAAACTTAGTAGCGATACCAGTAAAGCTGATGGTGCTAACAATGAAATAACACCGCAGCTTTTACTCACGCTAAATTACGATCAGCGTAAAAAGAATGGACCACCCTTCTCTATTAATGCCAACCAACTAGAGCAGTATTATAGCGCTCACTATCAAATCTGTGAGCTAGCGAATAAGCCTTCCTCTATAGGCTCTGCACCTGATATCACCGTCACAGAACATGTTTGGCTATTGAGCAATAAATAAAAACTCATGTAACCTTCAATAAGCTGCTAAATCGCAATGGAGAAAATGAATGAAAATAATAATCGGCCTAACTAGTGTAATTGCTATTCTGCTAGTCGCTCTGGCAGGCCCATTGTACAAATTTGGCGTTGTAGAATTAGGCACTGCGTTTACAGGGTTTAAATTTGGGTTATTTGCTGGTATCGCAGCATTGGTATTGTTAGCTATTCAGCTATTATTTAAACGGAATACAGCCAGTCTTGGGAGCGCATTAGCCTCAGCCGTATTTGCTATCGCTGCAATTGCTGTCCCGCTTAGCATGATGAATACGGCCAAAAATGTACCACCTATTCACGATATTTCTACCGATTTGGTGAATCCGCCTGAGTTTGTCGCGACTGCTCCACTACGTGCAGATGCGCCAAATCCCGTAGCGTACGCAGGTGCAGAAGTGGCTGAACAACAACGTACAGCCTATCCTGATTTGCAGACACTGACCTATGCTCAGTCAAAGCCTGAATTGGTTGAGGCATCCAAACAAGCCATAGAAAATTTAGGGTGGGAGCTTGTAAATGTTGATGTAGATAAAGGTATCATCGAAGCAACAGATACGACTGCTTGGTTTGGGTTTGAAGATGATGTGATCATTCGTGTGACTGACAACGATAGCGAGCGCTTAGTTGATATTCGTAGTAAGTCGCGAGTTGGACAGAGTGATTTGGGCAAAAATGCGGCACGGATTCATAGCTTTATAAAAGAGCTAGATAGTGTGCTAGCCAAATAAACAGGTTCTACCTTCTCAGAAATAGACCTCGAGTTGAAATACTGTTTAACGCTTTGCATTTTCAGCTTTATGAAATCCTCTTCTAATCTCACGGCAGCGTCAATTTATCGTAACCATTTATAACCTTGGTACTTCGACAGCTTTTCTTTACTGTTTAGATTGGTTACTCTACGTTAATATCATTTTTTGCCTTTCGATAACTATTTTAACGTTTATAGGATATTTTCATGCGTTTGACTCCTTTTTCTACTTTGTCGCTGCTTAGTGTTGCTGTCGGCATCAGCCTTGCTACTACTGCTCAAGCCGCGCAGCCGCCAGCACCTGATTTATCCAATAGCGAGTTTCAACAGTGCTTAGACAATCTAAAAAACTCTAGCAAATTTAGCGGTGTTGATAGCTATACTTTTAATAACTATCGCCCAAGCCAGCCTGATCCTAGTGTCATTCAGTCACTCAACTACCAGCCAGAGTTTCAAAAAGATGTCTGGGACTACTTATCAGCATTGGTAGACAAAGAGCGTGTCGAGGACGGTATCCGAGCCAAGCGTCAATGGGGCTCTACCCTACGTCAAATCGAATCGCGTTATGGCGTAAAAGCTGAGCATGTGCTCGGTGTCTGGGGCGTAGAGTCTAACTTTGGTCAAACGCTAGGTAAAAAGCCATTATTTGAGTCTTTAGCGACCTTATCTTGTTTCGATCGTCGTCAAAGCTACTTTCAAGGTGAGTACGCCAATGCGCTAAAAATCGTGCAAAACGGTGATATCGCACCAAATGATATGACAGGCTCATGGGCAGGTGCCTTTGGACAGACGCAGTTTATGCCAAGCACCTTTTTAGAATTGGCAGTAGATTTCGATGGTGACGGTCGTCGTGACTTGGTCAATAGCGTACCTGATGCACTCGCTTCTACAGCAAACTTCTTGGATAATCGTGGCTATCGTACTGGCGAGCCTTGGGGCTATGAAGTCAAACTACCTGATGGATTTTGGGCCGCATCTAATCGCAAAGACAAAAAATCGATAAGCCACTGGCGTGAACAAGGTCTGACATTGGCTAATGGCAGTCCGTTACCATATGACTTGAGCAGTGCAGGCTTATTATTACCTGCTGGAATGGAAGGCCCTGCTTTCTTGGTCGGTAAAAACTTTGACACTTTCTACTCTTATAATGCCTCAGAGAACTACGCGCTGGCTATCGCACACTTATCAGATCTAATCACTCGCGAAGACAGCAGCAAAACAGACTTTATCACTGCTTGGCCGACCGACGATCCTGGTATCAGCCGCCAGCAGGCCAAAGACATTCAGCAAGCGTTGTTAAACGCAGGTTATGATATCGGCGGTGTAGATGGCATCATCGGAGACAATACTCGTACTGCTATCCAGCAATACCAGACTAGTCGCGGTATTTTCCCAGCTGACGGACGCGCAGGTCAAAAATTCTATCGCGCCATCGTTGGCAATGCAGCGCCGAGTCAAACTCAATACGGCCAGCCTGCAAACAGCCAGCCCCTGAATCCTGCACCTGCCGATCGCATGGGACAATTAATTCAGCAGCAAACGACTGCTCCTAGTAGCTACTCATCTCAGCCATCAGTGAGCTCCTCAACTTCTAGCAATATACGTTATCGCCGCGTTACTGATGCCGATGGTACTATCAAACTTGTTCGTATAGACCAAGGTTCATAGTAGCAATATAAATAACGCTATTTAGACGCATCAAAAAAGCCACGCTAACGATAGCGTGGCTTTCTTATTTATATATAGTTATTAATAGAACTTATCTCATTTTCTTAAAATACCTGTCTAAACAATAGGTGGTGGCTTAGGTTGACCATTGTCGCCATTCCAATTTTCACGAGCTTTGTCATCTAGATCGGCAGCCGTTTTTGGCTCCCACTTACCATTTTCTTTCCAAGTCGCATCGCCCCAATCTTCATCTTCCGCTTTACTGTCTAAATCTTTGTAGGCCTTGCTAGGATCTATACCGCGGCGTTTCATATCTGCTACTTGCTCTTCTAACGTATGAAACTGATCAGCATCATGCATGGACTTTTCTAGACCATCAATCTCTCTTTTTAACTCGTCATTTTTAGCATTGCTCATCGTACGCTCTCCCTAATTATTAATATTATAGTTCTCATTCTAAAATAGTTAACGCTGTTAATACTGCTAACTAACTGACTTTATTATTACGGGTCTGAGGAAGATTCACAAGCATTGCACGTATGCTTTGTATTACAAAACGTAGTCGTGATGCCAAAATGGACGTTTTAGATGACTATTTTTGAACGCGCTAGCGAATAATAATTACTAGTCTTGTTTATTCGTATTTGAGGTATGACTTTGCAGTAGGTTTTTTGCGTAGAAGGTAAGCTTCCAAAGCTCTTGTGATACTCGCGTACCATAAGTCATTAGTTGTATCCAATTTGCACTGACTAGCTTACGTTGCAAATTATTGATATCAGCTTGAGAGATTTGGCAGCGTGAGACAGCATGAACGTTTGGCATCTCTTTTTTAATGTCTACTTCCGCTTTAGCGGTAATCAAACGATTGATGGCATTTTGCAAGCCATAGCTCGAAAAAGTAGACGGTATTCTCATGAGTGTCATGAGTATCTCGTGCCACGAGAGTGTGAGTGATCTGGTTACGTCCGTTAGATTGCCACCCTCATAAGCCTGAGCACTATATTGAATCTCAAAAAACTCCGTTAACTCAATTGGCTCACTAACCTTATCCGATATAAAGTCTTCTTCATCAGGACTGTTTTTCTCTACCTCGGTAGTACTAGGTAATACATCGACTGGCTTCTCATACACGACCTTTTTACTAGTAGTATCCTCTTCATCATTCGCTCTGACCCAGCCACCTATCATTTTATTATTGGCGACGGCATTATAATGAGCCTGTACTAGCAATGGCTCAATATCTTCTTCCGTATCATAGTAATGTAGCTGGTTATCTTGCTTGGTGACTAACTTAATAAACTCTTGAAGTTGTCGGCTGATGTCGGCGTCTGGAGAATGGTTTTTGACCAGCACAATTAGCGGCTTAAGCTTCGCTTTGGCATTTAGATAACTTAAATGCATCTGGCTAACACCGTTTTTTTGCACAGTCCCGTAGCTGTCGCCAACGATCATGACTGCATAATCACAAGAGTCAATACACTGACGCCCATAAAAAGAGGCTTTAGATAATTTACTAGAAACATCATAGGTCAGAAATGCGCGCGCCTGAAAAAATATCGCTAAGCTGTCTAGAACCAACAACTGGTCATTGTCAGCGCATATAATATGAATATGATAGCGACGATTCGGCACAATTACCTCTAAGCGTAGGTCGTGACATAAAAAGGATAAGGTGTGAGATAGAACACAAAAATCTTGTCTTGCTCAGCCTAGCATACTCTTAGCTTGAAAAGATGCACTCAATTTATTTTAACTGAGTCAGCGTTGCATACAGCGTATTGATATCACTAGCTTTGATAATAACTAGTGAGAGTAGTATTGCAGTGCCATTTCCGTACCGAGTAAGCGCTCAACTAAAGCGCATAGTCTATCACTATATTTAGTGGCGTGAAAAGTTAATGGCGGTCTAGTAATGGTATTTTTATTACTGGTTTTTTGTGACAGATTTTCTCGTTTTTCACTCATCAATGATGCAGACAAGTTGTTTGCAATCAATAGCTGTCTAACCCGTTCAGCAATCGCTTGACCAGAATCAATGACTTGTATTGGTAGCTGCTGCTGTGCAATCTCATCTAACAAGAATGTCTTAAAAAACGGATAATGTGTACATCCCAATACTAACTGATCGACACCTTCATCAGCAAATACTCGTATCTGTTGACGTAATCTTTCGGCTGTCTCGTCTTGTTCTGACATACCTGCTTCTACCCAAGGTACCAGTTGCGGATCAAAATACTTAGTGACTACTGTATTATTAGGTTTAGCAAAATTGACAATAACATCATTTAATAAGGTGCCATTCAAAGTCGCTTTGGTTGCTAGCACCGCTACATGACCACTCTTACTCGCCAATACCGCAGGCTTTAATGCAGGGACAAGACCCACAATAGGTATATGTGGATAACAGCGTCGGGCGGTATCTAGCGCATATGCTGAAGCACTGTTGCAAGCAATAACAATCAGCTTACAGCCTTGCTTATGTAACCACTCTACGGCTTTTAGTGTTAATGCTTCAATATCTTCGCTGTCGCGATTGCCATAAGGTACGTTCAGCGTATCGGCGTAATATACATAACGCTCAGTAGGCAGCTGCTGTGCTAAATGCAAATAAACAGACAAACCGCCAACACCAGAATCAAACACGCCAATGGGCGCGCTACGGTTTTTATCGCTTACAACTGTGTTACCAGCATGTTTATTGACATCTACTAGATCAATAGCTTTGAGACTCTGGTCAACAGATATATCGACACACGGTCTGAGCTTTCCGACTGTCTGGTTTTTGATATCCATATTTATGCTAATGCCATTATCATATTATTCATCAATTTCATTACTCAGTTAAATGCTTAAATGCGCTATATATGTTGCGTGTATGACGTTACTCTACGTCGGCTGTCTATCGACTACCTTTATACAATAATAATTTTTCAACCCAATAGATAATCAAGCGACATTATAAAATTATAGCACTCATCGGCATACAGCAATTAATAGATAGACATAATACTTACTCAGTAGGCATCGATAATGAGTAAGATTGGCCACCACTCTGTAATGTTAATATCGTATTACCATTGTCTTCTGATAATGCTCCAATTTCAGTCAGGTGATAAAAAGTATTGCGGCCGATAAGCGCAGTCAATCCATTTCTGACCATCATGTATGGGCGTACTTGTTCTGTAGATGCTAATTCTTGAGAATCTGCAACATCGTCAGCGGTACTCAATTGATTCGCTGTATCACTGTTATGAAAGTCGCTTTCACTAAAGTCACTGTTATTAAAGTCGCTGTCATTAGAATCGCTCTTATTAGAATTATACGCCTTTAATACAATCGAATGCTCATCGTCTAAGCGAACCACATCTCCTGTCGTCGTTGTAAACTCCAACCAACTCATATCATCTTCATTGACAATACCGACATCATTAATAAGAAGTGGTGCATCTTCAACTTGGATACGGATTTTCTGTACAGGGGTCTTTAAAAAGTACTCAGTAGTGCCATTATTTTCTTCTTTCCATAGTATCGTGGCAAACAAGCTGACCAATGACTCACGGGTCATTTGACCGCCTTCATGCCACCACTCTCCGTTTGCCTTGATAGTCAAATCCATATCAGCAATATCTTCAGGATGCCATTTTTCAAGTGGTGGTATCGCACGCCCTTCGCGAGTGCCTTTCGTAGACTTAATATACTGGCTTAGTGCATCCAAATTATCTAAGCTATCTAGGCTAGAAGTCTTACTGATCGGGGCTTCCGCTATTCTTTCATTGCTGTCTTCAGTGCTGTTATTATCGTTATTCATTATTAATTCCTTTATTTAGTATTCAAAGTTTGGCTTATCTATTATTACTATAAATTTTTGTTTCAGGTATGATGAAACTTTATCGTTATAACAACCTCATTTTCTTAACATTACCTTAGCATCGATACTCATAAATGCGTATCGTGTTTGTAGGACTTTTCTTTTATAATGAGTAACGATTTTTTATTGAAATGGTCAAGTGGGTGTTGTATTGATGACACATCTTACGTTATGCGTTGATATCCTTAGATAAATTGGTATTAACCATGACGGGTCAATTGATGCCGCAAAGACAGTTTTATCGGGCAGCCATATGTCTGAGTGACGTTAGCGCCGCAAGTCTATTATTCAGTTGTTAAGCTAATGATGCCCTGAGATAAGCCACTAAAAGTTTAGGAGTAGGTATGCAAGAGCAAGACAATCAAACGCCAGTTATCGATGGTAATACTGTGAATGCTGACGCACCAGTAGCGACAGAGACCGCAACGCTAGATAAAGCAGAACCAGTCGTAGCGCCAGTTGCCGCGGAACCTGAAGTCGAACGCGAATCAATGGAGTTCGATGTCATCATCGTTGGTGGTGGACCTGCAGGTCTGTCTGCTGCCATACGTTTGCGCCAGCTCGCTATTGAAGCTGGTAATGATGAGTTTATGGTTTGTGTGGTCGAAAAAGGCTCTGAGTTTGGTGCCCATACGTTGTCTGGCGCAGTCATCGAGCCACGCGCTCTAAATGAGCTAATCCCTGACTGGAAAGAAAAAGGCGCACCGCTTAACGTGCCAGCGACAGAAGATCGTTTCTATTATTTGAACTCTGCCACACGCTCAACTAAAGTGCCTGACTCTTTGATTCCAGGTCCGATGCATAACGACGGCAACTATATTGTCTCGCTAGGTAATGTCGTTCGTTGGTTAGCCGTACAGGCAGAAGAGCTTGAAGTTATGATGTTCCCAGGCTTCCCTGCCGATGACATCTTATACAATGACGACGGTTCGGTCAGAGGTGTGTTAACGGGTGATATGGGTGTGGCCGCCAATGGTGAAGCCAAGCCAAGTTTTGAGCCTGGTTATGAGCTCCTTGCCAAATATACTATTTTTGCCGAAGGTAGCCGTGGGCATTTAGGCAAACGCTTAATCAGCCGTTTTGATCTAGATAAAGACTCTGATCCTCAGCATTATGGTATCGGTCTAAAAGAGCTATGGGAAGTTGAGCCTGAAAAGCATGAGCAAGGCGTTGTTATGCATGGTCTTGGCTGGCCATTGACTGAAACTGGCTCTACTGGTGGCTGGTGGTTATACTTTGATGAAAACAATCAAGTAAGCTTTGGTCTTGTGGCTGATTTGTCTTACCACAATCCTTACATGTCTCCATTTGATGAAATGCAGCGCTTGAAAACGCACCCTGTTATCAAAAATGTTTTAGAAGGCGGTAAGCGTATTTCTTACGGTGCACGTGCGTTGACCAAAGGTGGTCTAAACTCATTACCGAAGTTCACCTTCCCGGGTGGCGTGTTGGTAGGTGATGACGCTGGTTTCTTAAACCCAGCAAAAATCAAAGGCACGCATACCTCGATGAAGTCAGGTATGCTCGCAGCCGAAGCTATTTTTGAGGCGCTGCAAGCTGACCGTCAGCATGATGAAGTGGTTGCTTATAGCACAATGTACAAAGAGTCATGGTTGTATCAAGATAACTATGAGTCGCGCAACTTCTCACCTGCGATTCACCGTATGGGTCTGTTCATGGGCGGCGCTTTCACCTTTATCGAGCACAACTTGCTAAAAGGTAAAATGCCATTCACTTTACATGACAATATCCCAGATTACGATCAGTTGGAGCGTGCTAATCATGCTTATCAACCAACCTATCTTAAGCCTGATGGTAAGTTAGTATTTGATAAATTGTCGTCGGTATTTATCTCTAACACCAACCATGCAGAAGATCAGCCAACGCATCTAAAACTTACTGATCCAACGGTACCTATTTCAATCAACTTACCGTTGTACGCTGAGCCTGCACGTTTATACTGCCCAGCGGGTGTATACGAAGTGGTCAAAGACGCTGAAGGC
>TARA_R110000737_G_scaffold164541_1_pt1 | contig 86418 bp, 71 predicted proteins | sample TARA_R110000737 | Tara Oceans TARA_R110000737 (sample SAMEA4398027) | marine metagenome | biome: Polar Biome; feature: [SRF] surface water layer (ENVO:00010504); material: water (ENVO:00002006), including particulate matter (ENVO:01000060) such as... | depth 5 m | reverse complement strand
GCAATTGTTAATAGGGTTGTATCGGTTTTATTTGGATTAGACTATATAACAAATAGCTGTTCTTATTTATTAAAGGTATAACTTCGACTCTGCTTAGTATTCGATTCATCAACTTTATTAAATTTAGTAAATATTTTACAGTCGTTTCACCGAGTTACAATTCACTATATAATAATATGACGATTACAATGGTGACTGCTATGACAGCTTCTAGACATTTAAGAAAAAGCCTTTATTTATTCAGCGTACTATTTATCGCTGCTTGTCAGCCGTCACCTATAAATGAATCAGCTGTTACTGACACTGAAGAAGAGACCGCAGACACGCCAATTATCATCACAAGCGACAGTGTCACAATGACACCAGAACATATATTGAGTATCAAACCTTCAAGGTATCAGCCGAGTCTCGGATTACAAGGTAATATCGAACCTATCAAGCAGACCACATTTGTTGCGGTACATCCCATTCGTATAGAAGAGACACTGGTTAGTGAAGGTCAATGGGTAGAAAAAGGCACGCCATTGCTCGTCTTTAGACGTACGGGCACGGCTAGCAAAGCTGAAGATTTGAAAAAGCCTGAGCAAGTTAATTCAGAATCAGGGGATACTAATCAGAACACTCCAGAAGATACGCAAAACTTCGATGCTAAATCTGCACAAGCTGCGCCAGACGCAGACACTGCTGTTGTAAGAAAAACTGATAGTGATAAAACGTTAGAAGCAATATCTTCGATAGATACTGATAGCAACACCTCTATTAGTCAGGATGCAGACATTAATACGGCTAAACAAGATGTACAGTATAATTCGATTACCATTCATGCCAGCTTTTCGGGTCGGATAGAAAACTTATCTGCTGATGCAGGACAACAGCTAGCGGCGCGCAAACCTCTACTACAGATCAGTGACGAGACCAAGCTGCACTTTATGGCTACCCTGCCTATACAAGCAAAACCACAGCTCTCAGTTGGTCAAACAGTCAACTTTACCGCCGAAGGTATCTCAGACAAGTTTACGGGCCAGGTCAGCAAACTGGTATCGACCAGTCAGCCCAAAAAGCTCTTGGTCTATGTTAATGTCATTGATAACGAAGTAAGTCGTGATAAGTTATTACCAAATATGAAAGTCACAGGCCGCGTCAATTATGGTCAAATAGATGTCGGTACTATCGTACCTAAGCGCGCGCTACATGATGTTGATCTGACAGAGTTGCAAACTCCTCCTTATATGCCGCTACAACCATTGACTGCAAATGTTTGGATAATCGGACAAGATCAGCGTTTAACGCGCCAACCTATTGAGGTAGTTGAATACGACCCTACTACGCAGCAGTATTTAATAGCTGGTGTTAGCAATGATAGCTTGATTTGTTTGGCCGACTTACCTGTTGATTCTAAAGGTAAAAAAGTTATTGTGTCATAATAGCTTATGCTGACAGTTACATTACGCAGAAACATTAACAAAGCTTCTCTTGTTTTGTAACAGCATAATTAGGCAATATGACCCTACTATATAGCATTATCCGAGTATTGAAATACGACTCATATTTAATTATGCGCTATTCTTTATATTTGAAAACATAGAGGCTGAGGTTTAACTGTTTATTATTTCCAACAGCTCATCATTACCGAAAACGTTATATTTTTATAAATCACAATAACAATTAGAGGACACTCCATGAGTAAGCAGATTTTATTGATTGAAGACGATCCAGATTTGGCTGAGCTGATCAGCGATTATTTGACCATGAACTACTATGATGTGCATCATGCTGGTCTTGGTCAAGAAGGTCTCGACTTATTAGACACCAAAGAGCGCGATATTGACTTGGTTGTATTGGATCTTATGCTACCTGATATGGACGGTATGCAAGTGTGTCAAAAGATTCGTGGCAACAAGAACAACATGACCAATAAAGTGCCTATTATTATGCTAACCGCAAAAGGCGATACAACTGATCGCGTGTTGGGGCTAGAGATGGGTGCTGACGATTATATCGCCAAGCCTTTTGAGCCACGTGAGCTTTTAGCTCGTATCCGTGCGGTTATTCGTCGTCATGAGCAACCAAATCAAGCCGATAGCCAATCAGACAGCTTAACCTTTGGCCGTTTGAGTGTGTTCCCTGATAGTCATGAAGTCACTATCGATGACCAACCGGTACGTCTAACCACGCATCAGTTTCAGTTGTTACATTACTTTGCCACTCATTCTGGCAAGGTGTTGAATCGTGAGCAACTCTGGCAAGCGATGCCAAACGATGACAGCTCAGACAACATTGACCGTGCAATTGACGTACATATTTCGCGTCTACGTGCTTTGATTGAAGACAATCCACGCCAGCCAAAGCGTATTATTACTGTACGCGGCGTCGGCTATCAATTTGCTACTGATCAGGTATGACCATAAAGGATGCCTAATTAGCTGACTCATGGTGTAAACTCTATACCATGAGTCGGTACAAGCGTTTAATAATAGAGATCGTTTAATGCAGCAATTGGGTTTTCGTTCCGTATTTGCCAAACTATTTGCCAGCGTTATGCTGGCACTTACGTTATTTGCTGTAGCAATGGTGCTGTTGACCCAACTTGTTCATGATAAAGATGCGGGTATTCGCTCAGAGATATTAGCCACACAGATTTTGGGTCAAATCGATCCATTCTTGCACGAATTAAATATTTCCATCAGCAAAGACAACCGCTTACAAGCGCGCTTTATGCTAGCGGTGGTCAAGAAAAGCTTTGATATTTTTGATGAATCACTGCAAGCAAAAATGGGGCTATATGACAATGAAGGTCATTTGCTCATGCAAAGCGACAACAGTGATTTGCCGTTAGAATTGCCTGCGCCGCCCTCACTATTAGCGCGCGTCTTTCCCTCATTTGCCGAAACCTCCCCAACCAAGCAAGCCCAAGTTTATAGTAGCACCGGTTATACGCTATTATACGAATCACGCTTGCCGCCTAAAAAACCTGTCCTCTCTGCCGCCCTAAACTTATTTACTGGTACGCTATTGCTGCTGCTTATCATGGCAGGGGTACTTTGGTGGATTGCGCGTACCATTACTTGGCGTATCAATCAGATGAGCCAACAAATGACTCAATTGGGTGATGGTGATTTTACGGTGCGAGTGAATGCGCGTGGTAATGATGAAATCGCTGCATTAGCACGCGGATTCAACCAAGCAGCACAAAAAATTGAACACTTAATTGATGCCAATAAATTGCTACTGGCACATGCCTCTCATGAACTGCGTACACCGATTACACGTATCCGTCTACAGATTGAAATGATGGATATGTTGGCTGGTGCGCTACCAACTGATACCAAAGCAAAGTTCGATAAACGTGCACAAGCAATCAATAGAGACTTGTCAGGTCTTAATGACTTAGTAGAAAGCATATTACTGGTTAGTCGTTTGGATGCAGGTCATGCCTTACAGCAAGTTGAAAACTTAGATTTATACGATTTGGTAAATCAAGAGCGTCAGCATTACCCTGAAGCCACGCTGATTGGTGAGCACATCGTAATAGATGGTCAGTCATCAATGTTGACTCATTTGATTCGTAACTTACTTACCAACGCTATGCTACATGGCAAGCCGCCTGTTACGGTATTGCTATATGGTGTTCAAAGCATAGAAGAAGCTGGAACTGTGCCTGACTATCTATTACAAACAGTACTATGCAGCAGCTTTGTCGATTACAACAGTTTAGACTTTGACGATTATGAAGAAAATGCTGATGCCAAAGTAGTTGAGCACCAAGCTTCTAAGCATGAAGCTACTAGTTCGGTTGATAAAAATAAATCAGAAATGACTGACTCAATAGCAGAGCTACCAACGCCGACTATCTATAAAAACGGTGAAGATATAGCTGCTCACAATGAGAACAACGAGAGCAACGAGAGCAACGAGAGCAATGATGAAGTCAGTATTGATAACGGCCTTTCAGATGAAAGCTTAATAGACAGTGCTAGCAAACCCCAACCTACTACTAGCGAATCATCACTACTTGCTGACTATTACAGCTTTACCAGTGAATTAACTGACAGAATTAAGAAAGTTATTTGGAAGGCTGTTCCAGACTCCAATGAACCTGCTAACGATGCTGACAGTATTAGTAATACTGACATGACTGAAGTAGCACCCACAAACTTTATAAGCAACGTAGAAAGCGAGAATACTGACACTCTCATCGAGAACAGTGCTCAAAAATCAGATAAATCTATTACTGATACCGCTACTAAAAATAACGGATCAAACAATACGAAAGATGATGCCAAATCTAATAGCTCAAATAATGAGAACTCAAGCGCAGTTGTGCGTAAAGAAGGCTTATTTGCTAAGCATATGAAGAAAGCCAAAACTGAGCCTGAACGTCCTTTACCAAAGTATGCGGTGCTGGCTGTAATCGACGAAGGCACTGGTATCCCTGAATGTAAGCGAGAAGAAGTCTTTAGCCCATTTGTACGTTTGCAGCAAAAAAACAAAGGCTCTGGATTAGGGTTATCCCTAGTTTCACAAATCGTTACCGCTCATCAAGGGCGTATTATTACAGATACCTTAAATGGTCATACTAGATTTTTGGTGACCATCCCAATTCATCATGACCCTCATTACAACTATCACGAGTAATCAATCCCCATCGTTATATAGATAGCTATCACGCTGTCACCTTCATACTTAGCATTTTAACTGCTTATTCTTAATAGCTATTAATCATAAGCCGGACACGTATGTGCATATCCAAAGTGCCTGATAATATGCTATATTACCGCCCCTTATTATACGGTTATTGACTGTTGTCGTTTTGACAAGCTTCTTACATATTGAAAGAGGCCTGATGACGGGTTTTTGACCATTAAAAAATTTATTAAATTTTGAGCCCTCCATGAATGACATGATTGTCTTAAACGATGTGACCAAAAGTTTTTTAAGCGACCGATCAATCAAAGACAAAGACGGCAAGCCACATTGGTTTACCGCTGTTGAGCCGACATCTCTGACTATCAAACAAGGCGAAATCTTTGGTCTAATGGGTTATTCAGGTGCAGGTAAATCTACCTTATTGCGCCTAATCAACATGCTTGAACGTCCAGATTCAGGTCAAGTCGTGATAGACGGTACTGACCTAACCACGCTGTCTGCCAGTGAGCTGCGTATTGCCCGTCATAATATCGGTATGATTTTTCAGCAGTTTAATCTGATGTCTAATCAAACGGTTTTTGACAACGTGGCATTTAACTTAAAAATCTCTGGTTATCCAAGTCGCGACATTCATAAGCGCGTTATGGATTGTCTTGCGATTGTTGATTTGACCGATCGTGCTGGTCACTATCCTGCGCAGTTGTCAGGTGGACAAAAACAGCGTGTGGGTATTGCCCGCGCGATTGCCCCTAGTCCAAAAGTATTGTTGGCCGATGAGCCAACCAGTGCGCTTGACCCTGCCACGACCCGTAGTTTGCTGACTTGTCTGCGCGATATCAATGAGCAGCTTGGCGTGACTATCGTCATCGTGACCCATGAGATGAGTGTTATTCGTAGACTTTGTGATCGCGCAGCGTTATTGCATCAAGGACAACTATTAGAAGTTGCGGATGTGCGAGACGGTCTGATTCAGGCAACTACCCCGATTGGCAAAGGCCTAGTCGTCGAGGACTAATGAGGCAGGAGAAATAGATATGTTAACTGGTACTGAATTATCCGCCTCTATAGACAAGTTACTTGTGTTACGCAAAGAGATCGTGAGCGCATTTATTGATACGTTTGTGATGCTTGGTATTTCCACCACGGTCGCAATCGTCATCGGTGGACTGTTTGGCGTATTCTTGTTTTTGTCTAGTGATCGACAGTTTTTGCAAAACAAGACGTTGTACGGTGTGCTTGGCGGTATTACCAATTTTATGCGTGCCTTCCCTTTCGTGATTTTGATGATTGCGATGAGTCCGTTTACCAAGGCTATCGTTGGCACAGGTATCGGACCGATCGCTGCATCACTGGTACTTGCTATCGCTGGTTCGTTTTATTTTGCGCGTTTGGTCGAGCAAAATTTGCGTGAAGTGCCGCGCGGTATTATCGAAGCAACCGAGTCGATGGGTGCCAGGCCTTTTACCATTATTAAAGTATTACTTAATGAAGCGCGCTCAGGTTTAGTATTGTCAGTCACTATTCTTTGTATCAGCTTGCTCTCTTATTCAGCTGCCGCTGGTATGATCGGTGGTGGCGGTTTGGGTGATTTGGCCATTCGTTATGGCTATTATCGCTATCAAACCGAGGTAATGATTTTTATCGTGATTGTACTATCAATCATGGTCGTCTCGATTCAAGCCTCTGGTAACTGGCTCGCCAATCGTTTAGACAAACGTTAAACCGCTTTAGAGAATACTTGACTTTACGAGCGACTAGGTTTATTTTTGGCAACACTCAACCCTTATCTCAGCTCTTACAACAAAAGCAGCATTACTATTTATAATGTTGCTTTTTTAATGTTCAGACGATAAACGTTTTACTCAACCCCATTCATTATTAAGGACATATTATGAAATTAACAGATATCAGCCGTCAGTTAGCTACCGCATTTGCCGCTGTTGGTGTATCAGGTCTAGTTTTAGTTGGTTGCAGCAATTCATCAGCGCCAGAAGCAACTAAAGAGCCAGTAACCGAAGGTGCCACTGCAGAAACTGCCGCTAGCGATATCGATCCTGACCATACCAAAATTGTTATCGGTACGACTGAGGGTGATTTTGCTGATATGGTTCGTAACCAAGTAAAAGGCACGCTTGAAGCTCAAGGTTATGAAGTTGAGTTGATTGCTTTTACTGACTATGTCCGTCCTAACCTTGCATTGGCTGAAGGCGATTTGGATATCAACATTTTCCAGCATAAGCCTTATCTTGATACCTTCAAAAAAGAAAACAACCTTGATTTGGTTGAAGTATTCCAAGTACCAACCGCACCGCTTGGCATCTACTCAGGTAAAAAGACTAGCCTTGACGCTGCATTTAAAGGTATGAGTGTTTCTGCACCAAACGATCCTAGTAACTTTGCACGTGCTTTGGTTATGATGGATGATCTTGGTTGGATTACCCTAAAAGACGACATCGATCCATTGACTGCGTCAAAAGCTGATATTGCTGACAACAGCAAATACGATATCGAAATCGTTGAGCTAGAAGCTGCTCAATTACCACGCGCACGTGATGAAGTTGACTTCGCAGTTATCAACGGTAACTATGCTACTGACTCTGGTATCAAATTGACCGAAGCATTGTTCCAAGAGCCAAGCTTTGCTTATGTAAACTGGTCAGCGATCAAATCTGCTGATACTGGTAAAAAATGGGTTGAAGATGTGACCAACGCTTATAACTCAGAAGCTTTCAAAAAGTACGCTCATGAAACGTTCCCTGGCTACAAGTACCCAAAAATCTGGGGTACTGATCATAGCGCACATACGGACACTGCTGCTAAAACTGAAAGCGCTGACGCTCCAGAAACTACAGAAGCTGCTGCTCAATAAGACCTTAAGTCTAAAACACCTAGTTTTTCAGGTGTTATGATTAATAGAAACGCCCATTACTTAAAGTGATGGGTGTTTTTTTGTCTTTAATTTTGGGAGTGCTGTTTTCCAATACCGTTATCAAAAGACTAACTGTGCATTAAGCAACTATTAAAAATCACGTTACAGCCTGTTTGCCCTTTGTAGGAAACCGTCACTCACGCTTCCACTTGTCCTTGGTTTTTCCTATAGTGGACAGGCTCAATAGTAATTTACTCGTTAGACCATACTATTGATGACATTTAAAACTAATGAAAATTATAAGACACACATAACAAGGATAATAATATGAGCGCTAAAAACTATAATATTCGTACCGCTGGACAAGCAAACATCCCCATCCTAGGGCTAGGTACTTGGCAGTCAACTGGGCAAGACTGCGTAGATGTGGTCAAAAAAGCGTTAGAAATGGGGTATGAGCATATCGATACCGCTCAAGCTTATGGCAATGAAAAAGAAGTTGGCGAAGGTATCAGACAGTCAGGCGTGGCTCGTGATAAGTTCTTTTTGACTACCAAGATTTTTCCAGATGATATGAAGTTTGAGCCAGAAAAACTGGTCGCAGCAGCAAAACGTTCTTTGGAAGATTTGGGTACAGATTATGTCGATCTATTGCTATTGCACTGGCCTGATGACCGCGTACCGTTATCTGAGACCATTCCTGCGCTGTGTGAACTCCAGAAGCAAGGTTTGACGCGTCATATTGGTGTTTCAAACTTTAATATTGCTAATATCATTGAGGCCAAGAAATATGCTGATGTGCCTATTGTCGTAAACCAAGTTGAGTTTCATCCGTTCATTAAGCAAGATACATTACAAACCTTTTTGAACAACCATCATATTTTGCTAGAAGCTTACTCACCACTCGCTCGTGGCGATGTATTCGACAATGATGTTATCAAAGAGATTGCGGATAAGCACAACGTAACACCAGCACAAATCTCACTAGCGTGGATCTTATCAGACAAGCATCGTGTGGCTATTCCGAAAACGTCTAACCCTGATCACTTGGAAGGCAATCTAGACGCCATCAAGGTTGAGTTAAGTGCAGATGAGTTAGAAAAAATCGGTAACTTAGCCAGCTCTGACGGTCGTAAAATTGAACATCCTGACTATAGTCCAGTATGGGATGACTAACAGGGTTAATAAGTACGATTAGCTGATTAGCTAAACCAAGCTCAATAAAAAGCCACCGATAATCGGTGGCTTTTTTATATGATATGAAAACTTATAATCATTACTGTTGTAGCGTTTCAGTCTCATGAATTTTTTCAGCAGGGTTATACTGTTCAGAAGAAGGTATCGCTCCGCTGCGATTATTTTCTTTCATAGATTTAGCAACTTCTGGTGGCATATAGTTTTCGTCATGCTTAGCCAATACTTCCCCAGCAACAAAAGTATCGCCTTGCATTTTACCCGTAGCTACGACGCCTGAATTTTCAGCAAATAAGTCTGGCAGGATACCTTGGTAAGTCACTGGCACGGTTGATTGAAAATCAGTAATCGCAAACTCAACATTTAATGGATTGTCTGCTGCACGCTGCACACTACCTGCAACCACCATACCACCAGCACGAATACGTTTGTCTTGAGGCGCTTCACCTTGGGCAATCGCAGTTGCATCAAAGTAGTAGTCAGTTTGCTGCCCGATGGCATAGATAACCAACATAACTGCTACTGCCGCACCTGCCAGCGTAAACATAACCCAAGTCAGTTTTTTCCGACGAACTGCATTCATACCACTACCCCATTAATGAGTCACTGTTTTATAAACCATAATCAATCTACAAAACAGAAAAGTTTGAAGAAACTACCATTAGAAAAACGTTTTGAAAATGTCTTTCTAATCGTACTCTTCTAATCGCTATATGGTAGCATTTTTCAGACAAATCAATAAGCCTCATCACTGCCTATAAGGTCATATTTTTGTCAGTGTAAGGATACGGTTTCTTACGCTAAAACTCTGATATTAAGATGATTTTTATTCAGCTTGTTTAGTCGCAGGCGTTGAGGTTTTGGTGGTTCGCTGTGCTTGACGCGCTTGCTGGATAGTCAGCTGTTTGATAAGTGACTGTCGTTGTTTGCGGCTATAGATAATAAACGCCAACATCACGCCAATCGTTATCGCCCAGCACGACCACACAAAAACCCCATGCTTACCCATGGCGAAAAACTCAGATACGCTATAAAAGTAAGGCTGCATAGTATTTTCCTAGCCGTTATTTGTATTGACCACGAATGTATTCTTTGACCCACGCTTTGCCTTGATCGCGGTATAAAATCAACGTGTTGGTACGATAAATCGCTAATGTCGCAACCAGTAAATAGCTGCCGATAATCATCAGTAATAAGGGCATCCACATATCTGCCGACATCTTTGGTGCGGCGGTCAAGCTAAAGGTCGCGCCTTGATGCAAGGTATTCCACCACTCTACTGAGTACTTGATAATAGGCAGGTTCACTGCGCCCACGATAGATAAAATAGCGGCCGCTTTACCACGATTGGCCGTATGCTCAAAAGCAGCAAACAGTGCCATCACGCCCGCGTACAAAAACGCTAATATCAACATTGACGTAAGGCGTGCGTCCCATACCCAGTAAGTACCCCATGTTGGCTTTGCCCAGATAGAGCCTGTAAGCAAACTAATGACACATAGCAAAAAGCCCATTGGGGCAAGTGCCTGCGCTACCAAACTGGCCGTCTTAATCTTCCATACCAAATAGATCACCCCCAAGACTGCGAGAGAAAAATAGATAGAAATGGCAAGACTGGCCGCTGGAACATGGATAAATATAATGCGATAGCTATTACCCTGAAGATAATCAGGCGGCGCAAAAGCAAGGCCCCATACGCTACCAATGAGCAAACAGAGACCGGCTAATATCGCTAACCACTTGACCCAAGGGCTAAAGATACGAAAAAACTGCTTGGTACCCACAGTGGTCAAGAAACCCTGCCAAATGCGCTGCCACAAGCTAGGGGATGAGACGTTATTCAGGTTGGGCATGGGAAGAAACCTATTACACAGCTTACTGGCGATAAATGATGTGGTCTATAAAAGCACCACTATCAACTCACCTGCTGGCGTTAAACACTGGATAGAATCTACAGAGAGCTGTTTACGTATTCAGTTGACTATTATAGCAAAATTGCCAGTTTTCACCACGATGTTAATACATGTGATGCAGATAACTAAATTTCGATGACTGGATTTAGATGGCTAGGTTTAGATAACTGGGTTTAGCTAATCAAATTTCGACAACTGGACTTTAGGATTGCAACAATCAAATCGTTTAATTGAGCCATGACATTTTTAAAGTTGTAGCAATCACCCAAGGCATAACCAAGACAGAAACAATACTTCCTGCTAGCAACAAGGCCAAAATAGGCAAACCGTTCAGCCCAGAAGCGAATAAATCAACCGCACCTGTAGCAAAAATCAATACTGGCAACTGCATCGGTAAAGCAATCAAAGGCACCAATACTGCCCCATTCTTTAACGATAGCGTCAAACTACTGGCAATCGCGGATAGCATTAGGAGCATTGGACTACCTGTCACGATGGACGCCATCAATATCCACGCTTCAAACCAACTAAGCTGAAATAACGGCACGGCAAGCAAACTAAGCGCCGCCACAATACCACTGCTAAAAATCCAGTGAATGACCAGTCTAATCAGCACCCATAACGGTAGTGACGCTTTGGCCACGACCAATTGTGCAAGCGTACCATTATCAAGCGCAGGCTTGAATAATCCATCAACGCCCATTACCAGTGACAGCAACGCAGCAATCCACACTGCTGATACGCCCAGACGCTGCAATAGCGCAGACTCACTACCCACTGCCAACGGAAACAAAGTAATAATCACTAAGAACAGCACCAACGGATACAACCATTGCACCGCTCCTTGCTGCTTGACTTGCCATTCGCGGCGCCACAGCTGCAGGAAGCCAATACTGCGAGGTGCTACGACAATAGCATTTGTACTTTTATTCATGGCTGCTACTGATCCTACTTGTATTGGACTGTCTGTCATTATTTGACCTTGCACATATATTAATGGTACTGATATCAATCAAACTTATACCATGTAATCTGACAAATCGAGCACTTGATTGGCGACACCGACTGCTTGATGGCTGGTCATTAGTATCGACCCGCCAGCCTGTGCAAACTCGCATAACCGCGCTTCCATACGTGCCACCATATCAACATCCAGCGCCGTGAAAGGCTCATCAAGTAACCAGAGCGGTGTCACGTCAGGAGTTAACAAGTACAATCTGGCCAGCGTGATACGCCGCGTTTGCCCAGCGGACAGATGACTGGAGCTGATCGTTTCAAACCCTTGTAGCCCAACCCATGTGAGTGCATCATCAATATCGGTAATACTTGGCGTGATGCCATATAAGTTCAGTAGAAACGTCAGGTTTTGTGCCACTGTCAGATTTGGATGGATGCCCAACTGGTGCGAGACATATAAAGGCTGGATGGGCAGGCACGATTGTCCTTGATAAGTAACTTCACCTGACAAAACAGGTAACAACCCAGCCAACTGCATGAGTAACGTGGTCTTTCCCGTCCCATTTGCCCCGATTAGATGGCAAATACTACCCGTAGATAGCTGCAACGCAACTCCTTCGCACAGCGGTATCTCACCGCGCTGAACCGTCAGCTCATCAAGTGCAAGTAAAGGCGTACCCAAAACCGTCATCAAAACCTCTGGTTATTTATCAAGCAGCAGTCAATATTCATCACAAACAAAGGCAATGTTCGTGGCATAATACCGTATGCTCGCTACAAACACACAGTATAACAAATTGTCGATTACTCTGACTTCAAAAAGTACGACCTCAAAAAAATACGACTTTAAAATATGACTTCAAAACCTATGCCGACTTCACAAGATAGCCAAAAACATAATACTGCTGCAGAGACTAAAAATGACAACGCAGACACTAACTTGTCAAAAGAGCCATCAGCCAGCCGTTTGACAGTAGATAGCTTGATCGATGCTCAAGTCAACTTTATGCAACGGTGGTTGCACAATCAAGCTGAGCCACTAGCGATGGAAGCTTGGCAATGGTTTGGTGCGCAACCTTTAAGCAAATACATCACCTGTGACCATTTACAGCAGCTGATGAAAGACTGGCTGTTAAATCAGCCGATGACTGAGGTGATGCGTACCGATATCCGTGATATTTTACACACCATTATTTATCACCCAGTCAATGACAACGTGCCTTTGTCTGAGCTGGTCGATGATGCCCAAGTTGAAACGCTGGCCAACTATATCGGTAGCCACGAGCAGCAGCGTAACATATTGATTCATACGCTGGTCGGTAACGAAACCTTTGCAGATTTATTGACCCAAACACTCTATCACGCTATCAACGACTTTATGGAAAGCACCCTCGATAAAGCAGGTGGCGTTGGTAAATTGATGAAGCTTGGGCGCAGCTCTTTTGAAAAGGCGACCAACAGAAACCTCGATGAAAAACTGCAAACCTACTTGCATCGCAATATTAAAGATTTGACGCGCAAAGCCGAAGCCAACGCCCAAGAGCATTTATCAAATGAAGAGGTTGCGCGCCTGATGGTCATGGGCTGGGATCGCATCAAAAACCAACCGATTAGCGAGCTGCAAACTTACTTAAGCGATGAGCCTGGTAATAGTAGCATCGACCATATCGAAGCCAGCATCCAACAAAGCTACAACCGCCTGCGACTGTCACCATATCTGCACAGCTTAGTTTCGGCAAGCATCGACACTTGGTATGCCAATCATCAGTCTGACACGATAGCGACCATTGCGGCGAGTTTGCACATTGATGAAGCGGCCATGAAGCAATGTAGCACTACACTACTGCCTATCGTGTACGATGCTCTTGAGACGCCTTGGTTGACAACTCATATTCGTGAAATGCTAGTAGCGTTCTATGCACAGCCTGCTATCAAAGAAGGTTTAGCATTCACTCACGATTAATTTACAACCCTTACTTGTCAGCATACTATTATGAGTCAACGCAATAAACTCAGCTTGTGGCAAAAAATCAAACGGTTACTGACTGCTGCCGCACCGCAGTCAGTCGTCGATGCTGCAAGCGAGCAAGGGCGGTCATCACTTGCTGGCAGTGAGATTAGTAATACAAAAAATATATCGGCTGATATCTCTCATGAGTTAGAGGCGAATCAGGGCAGCAAACAGGATAACGCTCAAGCACAAGCAAATACATCTCAACTTAAAACCGATAGCGCAAATGCAGAACCTCAAAACCAAAGTGACACGCCTATTGTCGACTGCTTAAAGCAATACTTCAATGACAAGCAGTGGCACTACACGCATTATCGACCCAAAACCAACGACAGCCAAAAATCGCATCATTTATCCTTGAGAATGCGTCATAAGCAAATAAACTGTGGCTATCTGTTTCGGGTGCAAGAAAAAAACAAACTACTGGCCATCTACGGCATCTTGCCATTTTTGATACCAGAAACTCATCAAAGCGCTGCGATGCTACTCATCACCCAAATCAACTATGACATGCTAGTCGGTAATCTAGAGATGGATGTCAACGATGGTGAGATACGCTACAAAAATGCCATCGATGTCGAAGCAGTTGGTCTAGATAATGAGATTATTGAGCATTTACTACAAAGCGTGGTCGCGATGACCACGGTTGCCAACGAGCTATTTGGCAACTTGGTCAATAATCAAGACCCTGCTGAAGACATGCAAACGCTACTTGTCGAGCTACGCCAACAGTCAGACGCGCGCACGTTCTTTTTACCGACTCAGTTTGTTCAATAGCTCAGTTCATTCGATAACTCAGTTTGTTCAACAGCTCAGTTCATTCGATAAACTGGTTTTTCAATCAAGCCATAATCGACGATAGCGGATACTTATCTCTTTATTTTTCTATCCAAAAAACCATCAATACTAAGCTAGAAATCTTATGCTAAAAATCGCCTACTCTGACGTCTTTCGCTATTCCGTGCCAGAAAAGCACCGCTTCCCTATGCAAAAATACATTATGATTCCTGAGCGTCTACTGGCAGAAGGCACTATCAGCCAAGATAACTTCTTTGCCCCTGCTCGCTTGAGCGAAGATGAGATTTTGACCACGCATACTGCAGAATACTGGTATCAGCTTAAGACTCAAACACTGCCGCGCAAGGCTGCTCGTGCGATCGGATTTGAGATGACGCCGCAGTTGGTAGAACGCGGTCGTTATATTGCTCATGCAACGTATGAGTGCGCGCTATATGCTCAGCAATATGGCGTGGCTATGAATGTTGCAGGCGGCACCCATCACTCTTTTGCTGGTCATGGAGAAGGCTTTTGCGTATTTAATGATGTCTGTATCGCTAGCAACTTATTGCTAAATCGCGGACAGGCAAAGAAGATTTTAGTTATCGATTTGGACGTTCATCAAGGCAATGGCAACGCCAGTATCATGGCAGATGAGCCACGCGTTTTTGTCTTTAGCATGCATGGGGCAAAGAACTACCCGTTTCGTAAGCAAGTATCAGACTTAGATATTGAGCTAGACAATGATACCAGCGATGCTGAGTATTTACAGATATTAGAAGATACGCTGCCACGTTTAATCGCTGAAGTTGCGCCAGATATGATTTTTTATCAGTCTGCTGTCGACGTGCTCGCTACCGATAAGCTCGGCAAACTTGGTTTGACACAAGCAGGGTGCAAGGCGCGTGATGAATATGTTCTGCAGCAAGCAAAAGCCGCCAACATCCCTGTCGCTATCGTGATGGGTGGCGGCTACTCAGAAGATATCGAAGATGTGGTCGAGGCGCACTGCAATACCTTTCGTTTGGCGCAGCAGATATTTTTTGAAGAATTTGTCTAATAAAATATCGCTGAAAAGGCTTATATACTTTAGCTATAACAATGCGGTAATGCCTTGCCAACCGACACGTATTCCAAGCACGATTAAAATCAATAAAATAAGCTGACGAAAACGCGCTTGCGGTAAATAGCGACGCAAACGGATTCCAACCAAAAGAGTCACTATAGATAGCACACTTAAAAAAGTAATCAGCTGCCACTCACCACTGCTCAGTGCCATGATAGGCTCACGCAACACGATAATTTGAGCAATCTTTCCCAAGAAATAGCACATGTTACCGACTTTGGCGATGGTGTTTTTATCGTCACTGGCAGACAGTAGATACATCATCAGTATGGTCGACATTGCATTGGTCGAGCCGCCAATGACGCCTGCACCAAAGCCGACGGCAATCAACATAGGCTTGGTGTTTGGTAAACGGATTTGTTTGCCAAGTAAGCTACTCACAACGTAGAAGGCAATGACCGCGGCCAACAATAAGAGGATATAAGCGCTATCGACCCATAGCAAGAGTTTCGCACCTAAAATGCTACCTAGCAGGCTGGTAAGCGCAAGCAACCAATAGCGTCTGCCGTAGTAGATAAAGTTTTGCCAAATGGTGCGTTCACCGCCTACTAGCCATGTCATCACATTAACGACTAGCGAGGGGAAAATCACTAACACAATAGCGTGTTGCAATGGGTACATACTAGCAAGTGCAGTAGTCGTTACTAGCGTTGCGCCAAGTCCGCTAATGCCATGCAGCAGTGAGGCAAGCGCAAAAATGATCGTCAGCACTAGCATCTGAGTGCTATCGTTACCAGCTATATTCATCATATCGGTCACACCATTTTAGGCTCAGCGTCTGTATCTACACACTATCTACACACTATCTACATGCTAGCTATCAGATTTAGCGCCTGTAGCTCTAACTATCTTTACGTTGACCGATTGCTTGACCAATAATGCTAGCCAGTTGCTCAGCAATTTTATCTTTACTGGTCTTCTCAAGTGTTACCGCGTCACGCTCATAGCGCTCAGAGAAAAACACCTGCATCGCATTGTCATCACTAGCAAAACCAATATCTGCACGTGAGACATCATTGCAAGCAATCATATCCAAATCTTTTGCGACCAACTTACCACGGGCATAACGTTCAACATCTTGCGTTTCTGCTGCAAAACCAACGACAAATAGCTCTGGATGCGCAAGAGAAATCGTTGCCAGAATATCAGGGTTTTTAACCAGACTGAGCGTCATGGCATCTTGTGTCTTTTTAATTTTTTGCGGTGCGGCTTCTTCCGTACGATAATCTGCCACGGCTGCAGTGGCAATAAAGATATCTGCTTTCACAAATTGTTTGTCATCATAAGACTGTAGCAAGTCATGATTGTCGTTATGGTCGCTTACATCATCACCGCAACCACAGTCGCCATGATGATGCTCGTGAGAATGGTTATGAGAGTGATCGTGCGTATGCTCATGAGAATGGTCATGCTCCTCTTCAAAGACTAATTGAAGCTCGCTATGCGTACCTTCCACACATTGCTGCGCCGCTATCAGCATATCTTCGGCAGACAGCACATCGATCCGTGTGACATTAAGCGGCGTGGGCAATGCCACCTTACCACCAGCAATTAAGACAACGTCGGCACCAGCAGCCACACAGGCGCGCGCCAATGCAAAGCCCATTTTTCCTGAAGAGTGATTAGACAAATAACGCACAGGGTCGATCGCCTCTACTGTTGGACCTGCAGTAATGACTACTCTTTTTCCTGCCAGCAATTGCGGCGTCGTGTTCATCGCTATGAACAGTAAAACCTCACCCAATAACTGCTCAGGCTCAGGCAATCGCCCTGCTCCGACATCACCGCACGCTTGCTCACCGCTAGCTGGCTGGATAATCTGATAATTCATATCGCGCAAGGTTTGCACATTTAGATTGACCGCTGGATGCGCCCACATCTGCTGATTCATGGCAGGAGCAATAATGACAGGCGCTGTAGTGGCAAGGCACACTGTAGTCAATAGATCATCAGCCATACCCATGGCCAGACGCGCAAGCGTATTGGCTGAAGCAGGTGCAATGACGATTAAGTCGGCCCACTTGGCCAGCTCAATATGCCCCATGCCTGCCTCTGCCTGCTCATCGAGCAACGACACGTGCACCTCGTTACCCGTCAACGCCTGTAGAGTCAGCGGTGTGATAAATGCTTGTGCACCTGTCGTCATGATAACGCGCACATCAAAACCCGCTTTAATCAATAAGCGGGCAAATATAGCAGATTTATAAGCGGCGATACCGCCAGTAATAGCAAGCACAATATTGGACATAAGCGTGGCATCAACAAAAAAGTGAAAAGATAAAATTGCGCTTATAGTAACAATTATGAGATAAATTGGGTAAGATTTTCCGTATCTATCTCAGATAACAAGTATCAACCCATTTTCAAGGAGTGACCATGGCGATCAAAGACTGGCATGAGGATGACAGGCCACGCGAAAAACTTTTAAAATTTGGTGCAGCTCATTTGTCTGACGCCGAGATACTGGCCATATTTTTGCGTACGGGTACTCAGTCTCAATCAGCGATTGAATTAGCGCGGCATTTGATTGATCAGTTTGGTAGCTTAGCCGAGCTATTAGCCGCCCCTCAAAAGACGGTTCTTGCCTGCCATGGTATGGGACCTGCAAAGTACGCCCAAATATTAGCTTCACTTGAGATGGGTACGCGCTATCTGGACAGCCAACTCAAAACTGGGCAAGCACTAGGACGTTCACAAGCAGTCAAAGACTATATCAGCACCCAGTTGCGCGGTGAGCACCGTGAAGTATTTGCGGTACTCTGTCTGGATAATGCCCTAAACCTTTTAAACTTCGAGATACTATTTACGGGTGGCATCTCATCATGTTCTGTCTGTATCAAGCATGTACTGCGGCATGCACTAAGCCACGCTGCTAGCCAACTTATCATCGCGCATAATCATCCTCATACCGATGCCAAGCCATCAACGGCAGATAACTTATTGACCTATGAGCTAAAAAAAGCCTGCGACCTATTAGATATCTCGCTTGTCGATCACATTATCGTCGGACGTAACGACACTTTGTCTTATGCCGAAAGCTGCCTTTCCCCTTTTAGCTAGTTTTTTGCAATTTTTCGATAATGGCTAGCTACGTGTTCCAACTAGACATATGATTAACCTATAAACAATGATGTTTGATACATATCATCGACAGAGCGTAGCATTTTGGCTCTTGATAGTTATCGACAACTGTTTCATATTAGTAGCCATTCTTGCCATTTATTTGTCAATTACTTACTAGACCATTAATACTAGTACTTAAGAGACGTAAAACCGAGCATTTATGGATTAACAAATCATTCGATTTACTTGTAAGACAGTAAATGGCAAGACGAAAAATAATTATAGTTAGCTCTTTCATTTACGTACTTTTCGCATTTTTTATTCAGCGCTTTAAAGGAGATAGTCATGGCAATTGGCTTGTTTATTTTGGCAGTCATCATTCAGTTAGCCGTGGTCTTGGCCATCTTTTTGTTGTCCTTATCACGGGTCACCGGTAGCATCGTCGCCCTGATTACGGTTATCGTTACCGCAATTATCAGCCCATGGTCGCTCATTCTGGGTATACCAATGGCGCTACTGTGTTTGGTCTTACTCGTTGCACCGCTTCGCCAATCGTTAATCACTAAGCCTGTCTATAAAGCGCTAGGCGGTGCGATGCCGAGTATGAGTGATACAGAGCGTGAAGCGCTTGATGCGGGTACTAGTTGGTGGGAAAAAGAGCTGTTTATGGGTGCGCCGAATTGGGATACCTTTTCCAATTATCCTTATCCGCAGCTTTCGGAAGAAGAGCAAAGTTTCATCGATAATGAAGTAGAAACCTTATGTGCCATGCTTGATGAATGGCAAATCCAGCATAAAGATAAAAATCTATCACCTGAGGCATGGCAATTTATCAAAAGTAATGGTTTCTTAGGTTTAATCATTCCAAAAGAATTTGGTGGCTTAGAATTTAGCTCTTATGCGCAAAGCCGTGTAATGAGCAAGATTGCTTCGCGCTCGCCGACTGCTGCTGTGACCTGTATGGTTCCCAACTCGCTCGGCCCTGGTGAGCTATTGATGCATTACGGTACGGACGAGCAAAAGCAGCGCTGGTTGCCAGGTCTTGCCAAAGGTGATGAAGTACCTTGCTTTGGTTTGACTGGCCCTGAAGCTGGCTCTGATGCAGGTGCCATTCCTGATACAGGTGTAGTCTGCTACGGTATGCACGAAGGTAAGCAAGTGCTTGGCTTACGCATGAACTTCTCTAAACGTTGGATTACCCTAGCACCTGTCGCCACTGTTGTTGGTTTAGCATTTAAAATGCACGATCCTGAAGGTCTACTTGGCAATCCTCAAAAGACCGATTACGGCATTACCTGTGCCCTCGTTCCAGCTAATCACGAAGGTGTTGTAACAGGGCCACGTCATAATCCAATCGGCTCACCATTTATGAATGGTACGGTCGATGGCAAAGACGTCTTTATTCCATTAGATTACATCATCGGCGGTGTTGAGAACGCTGGTCGTGGCTGGCGTATGCTAATGGAATGCTTGGGCGTTGGCCGAGGTATTTCTCTACCAGCTCTATCGACATCAGCCAGTGAAATGACTTACCTATCTGTCGGTGCATTCGCCAAAGTTCGCGAACAGTTCAAGATATCAGTAGGTAAATTTGAAGGTGTACAGGACGCTACTAGCCGTATGGCAAGTAACACTTATATGTTAGAAGCATTCCGTCATTTGGTTACTTGCGGATTAAACCAAGGTGGTACGCCATCTGTTATGACTGCCATGGCAAAATACTATGCGACTGAAACCATGCGTAGCGTTGTCAACGACGGTATGGATGTGGTCGGTGGTCGTGCTGTACAGATGGGTCCGCGTAACTTTTTGGCGACACCCTATCAAGCGATTCCTGTCTCTATCACGGTCGAAGGTGCCAACATTTTGACCCGCTCACTTATGATCTTTGGTCAAGGTGCGATGCGTTGTCATCCTTATTTATTCGACGAGCTTCAGTTACTACAAAGCGAAGATAAAGCGGCTGCTACTGAAAAATTCGATACCCTTTTCTTCAAGCATTTGGGTTATACGTTTAACCGTGGCGCCAAAGCTTTTGTCGCAGGTTATATTGGTGGTAGCGATAAGGCCCCGAGTTTCGCAGACGCCTTTACCCGTCCTTATTACAAACATATTAACCGCTTAAGTGCGAGCTTTGCCCTAACTGCTGATATGGCATTAGGACTACTAGCAGGAGACTTAAAGCGTAAAGAAATGCTCTCTGGTCGCTTAGCAGACATCCATAGTCATTTATTTATTGCGACTGCTATTTTGCAATTCTATGAGCATGGTAGTAAATCAGAGTCTGAGCGCTTACATGCTGAAGTTGCGCTACAAAACAGTTTGTACACGATTCAAGAAGCCTTTGTGTCATTCTTCGCTAACTTCCCGAATCGTATGGCAGCCAATGTGGTTAGCTTTGTGACTTTCCCAAGTGGACGTATCTTCACCCCAGCAAGCGATGAGCTAAAACGCCAGTTGGGCGATACTTTCATGGATGATTTTGCAGCCAACCCATTCCGCGATTATCTAAAAACCATGGTTTATTACAACACAGATGCAGACGATGTAACTGGTCGTATGGAGCATGCTTATCAGACGTTGGTCGAAATCGAACCATTGTGGCAGAAGTTTAAAAAGGCAGAGCATCAAGACAGCTTTGAAGGTCTAACCTTTGAAGATCATGTGGTACACGCCAGTCAAAATGGCGGCATTACCGAAGAAGAAGCAGAAGTTCTGATTCAATATAACGCCATGCGTTTTGATTCATTATTGACCGATACGTTTGACGAGCATCTATCGGAAGCGCTAGAACGTGACAATCCACATGCGCTTGAAAATGCAGTTCACCAACTGACTGATTACGCACAGCTAAAAAGACAAGCTCAGAGTAAAAACGGTATCGCTGTGGATACCGATGCATCTGTCGTCGATGAGCTAGCCACCACTAACGAACCAACTATTAATGATCTAGACAGTCCTGCAAACACAGACAATCATACTGGTGATGCCAACCCTAATCATGGTTATGAAAGTGATGGCGATGTAGAGTTGGTGAGTGAGCAAGATACTGTCAAAGAAGTAAATTCGCAGACAGATTTTGAAGAGTCAGAGCCTGAGATAGAGGCACTCGATCATCGCCATCGTGATGCTGAGTCACATCTTAACGAGCGTATGGGCAATAATCATAATCGTCATATTGCACCACCTGACGAGATAAATACGGAAGCAAGTGATAGTGACATCAAGTCTTTAGAACGCCAATCACCCTTATCACGTGAAGAAGACGATAAGGTTTAATGGTCTATTCTGTTTTTAATATTGCTATTAGAAACTGAGTATTATTAGATTTTATAGTAAAACTTTCACTTTTTATTAGCCAGACTATCTATAAACGATAGTCTGGCTTTTTTTGGTCTATTGGAAATTCTGAGCTTAATTAATCATATGAGTCTTATTCTTTTCTTTGCATTTCGATAACTTGAAATCAATGGTTCAATATCAATAGTTTGACATATTTGCTTACCCTAAAAACTCTTTCATGAATATTTTGTTTCATATGGGAAACAAACCGTTTAGAATAAATATTGACTATATTATGGGCACATAGTTGTAACGAGGAATGTACATTTAGAATAAAATCAGAAAAAAATCTTGCAGTGCCCTTAGCTATTCTTTTATATTGTCCACGAAAATGTGACATCGAGCGACAATCACGGGAACTTAATAGTCATAACAAGCTTTGTAGTAAGGCTGATAAGTACAATCATGTTGGCTAATGAACACTTACTATAAAGCTGTTATGCACACAAAGGATATGAATTATGTGGAAGAATTTGGGACTGACGGGCAAGATCATTGTTGCCATGGTGCTCGGTATTGGACTGGGCCTATTTCTAAACTACTCAGGATTGAACGGCGAAGGTGGCTTTGTTAACACTTACATCACCAATGGCTTCCTTGCCATTGTTGGTAAACTATTTGTCAACTCGCTAAAAATGTTGGTCGTACCTTTGGTGCTTATCTCACTGATTTGCGGTGTATGCGGTATTGGTGATATTCGCCTACTTGGACGTATTGGTACCAAAACGTTCATTATTTATATGATAACCACTGCACTCGCTATTGCGACTGCAATTGGTCTTGGCTCGCTATTCGGTATCGGTAAAGGCATGAATATCGGAACGGAAGCCGAGTTTGAAGCTGCGTCAGCGCCGCCTCTACTTGATGTATTCTCTAACATTATCCCATCGAATCCCATCAGCGCGATGGCAAATGGTGATATGTTATCGATCATCTTCTTTGCTATTTTGATCGGTGTCAGTATCTTGATGGTAGGTAAACCTGCCAAAGGCTTAGTGCAGAGCCTAGAGCTGATCAACGAAGTTATCTTAAAGATGGTCACGATCATCATGAACCTTGCACCATATGGTGTATTTGCGCTATTGACCAAAGCAATGGCAGAGCTAGGTTTAGACTTGATTTGGTCACTACTGGGTTATGTCGCGGTATTGGTCGGGTCATTGGCCTTCCACTTCTTTATCACCATGATGATTGTACTAAAAGTGTCTTCAGGCCTGTCTATCAAGACGTTCTTGGCAAAAATGCGTGAAGTACAAATCTTTGCTTTTAGTACCTCAAGCTCAAACGCGACGATTCCTATTACCTTGCGTACGGTTACCAAGCGTATGGGTGTAAACAACTCAGTTGCGTCGTTCACTGTTCCTTTTGGTGCTACCATCAATATGGATGGTACGGCTATCATGCAGGGTACTGCAACCATCTTTATTGCCAACATTTACGGCATTGATTTGGGCGTGACCGAATACTTAACCGTCATCTTGATGTCAGTACTGGCGTCTGTTGGTACGGCTGGTGTGCCTGGTGTTGGTCTAATCATGCTATCTATGGTATTTGCTCAAGTGGGTCTACCAATCGAAGGTATTGGTCTAATCTTGGGTGTGGATCGTATCCTTGATATGCTACGTACTGCTGTAAACGTCGGTGGTGATGCTGCTGTTACTACTATCGTGGCAAAATCAGAAGGCAAAATGGATCTGGCTATTTACAACGATCCTAACGCTGGTGCAAAAGATGTATTTGATGGTCATATCGATGAAGACAATGAGCGTGAGTTCTCTGAAGTCTTTAGTGATGGCATCATGGGTAGTGAATATGATGATGTTGATCGTCGCCGCTAACCCACGATTGCGAGATAGAAGTGCATAAAATAAAAAACCTCAGTCAAGTTGGCTGAGGTTTTTTTATGATCAATAACTAGTCAAATCAAAAACTAACTAGCCAAACACATACTTGGTCAACATCGCCAGACAGACCAGTACAATCACTGGACGAATCAATTTGCTACCGCCTTTAACCACCATGTGCGAGCCAAAATAGGCACCGATGGTTTGTCCAACCATCATCGCTAGCCCCACTTTCCACAGTACGTTGCCACCCAAAATAAAGAAAATTAACGAGCCAATATTGGTCGATAAATTCAATACTTTAGCCGCACCTGTTGCTTCGATAATTTGACGACCACGTAATGCCACATTGCCAAGCGCAAAAAACATACCAGTACCTGGACCAATATAACCATCATAAAAACCAATCAACGGTGCCACGACTTTTTGCCATTTGCTCTCTGAGATACGCGGTGCAGCCTCTACTTCACCCAATCTAGGGGCAAATAACGTATAAATACCGATAGCAGCGATCAAAAATGGAATCACCTTTTCAAGCAAGTCAGGTGGTGACATCTGTACAGCGATAGTGCCGATAACGGAACCAATAAAAGCGGCGATAATAGCTACTTTGATACGTTGCGGTTTGACGACCCCTTTTCTAATCATAGTAATAGACGCCGCTAGTGCGCCTGATGCCGCTTGCAGTTTATTGGTGCCAAGCGTCAATACTGGTGGGATGTTGGCCAGTAGCATGGCAGGGATAGTCAATAACCCGCCGCCGCCAGCAATAGCATCAATAAATCCTGCCAACGCGGCCACCGCAGTAAGCATTAAAATAATCTCTAACGAGAAAGTTAAGTCCATGACACTGACCTGCAAAATATGATAAGAAGAGAAAAGGAGTTCTGAGATAAGGCTAAAATATCATTATCGATAAGCTGACAGCTTACCAGTGCTAGCAAAAGAAATAATGACACGTCGCACAGCGCTGCTCATTATAAAGATAAAACCGTAAAAAAAGCCAAAAACGTAACAAAGTCTGCTAAATTTGTCTAATAACGTTCCGAATATGCTCAGCCAAATAGCGACTGATTAAAAAGATTTAACGACTTACAACTGTATTGACCTTCATATCCCCTTTATAATATTGCTGTTATTGATATAAAAAAGCGAGCGGATGGTCTTCGCTCAACGTATTTTGTTGTTTATATTAATAAGAGTATGAGAAACTGTTAGGGTCTATCTGCTATCGTTATACAAACAGCGAGATAGACATTTGAAGTTATTGAATGATTTAGTGAATTATATTTAGCAAACGGGGATGATATGGCAATACGAAGGATTAAGGCATTTTTTGAATTTGAAGCAGCGGGCGGTATCGTTTTAGCATTGGCTGCCATTGCTGCAATGATCATTGCCAACTCCCCTCTCAACGTATGGTATGAAGGTTTTATTCATGCACCTGTCTCCATTCAGATTGGTGAGTTCGCGATTGCCAAAGATGCTCATCACTGGATCAACGATGGTCTGATGGCAGTTTTCTTTTTCTTGGTTGGATTAGAGCTTAAGCGTGAAGTACTCATCGGCGAGCTGTCCAATGTCAAACAGATAATACTGCCAGCAGGGGCCGCACTCGGCGGCATGATTATGCCGGCGATTGTCTATCTGCTCTTTAACTACAATGAGCCTGAGTTTTGGAAAGGTTGGGCCATTCCTGCGGCTACAGATATTGCCTTTGCACTCGGTATTTTGAGTCTCTTAGGTAATCGTGTACCTAACTCCCTAAAGGTCTTCTTAGTCTCTATTGCTATCTTCGATGACATTGGTGCGATTCTGATTATCGCTTTGTTTTATACCAGTGAGTTGTCGTTAGAGTCATTGGCAGTAGCTGGTCTATGTTTGCCGTTCTTATATGTTCTTAATCGCCGTAACGTCACCAATATCACACCATATCTACTCATCGGTCTGATCATGTGGATTGCCGTACTCAAGTCTGGTATCCATGCAACATTGGCAGGTGTGGTATTAGCACTGTTTATCCCGATGTTCGACCGCACTGATCCTGAGCACTCTCCACTTGAAGAGCTAGAGCACGATCTACACAATACCGTCGCCTTTGGTATTTTGCCAATCTTTGCTTTTGCCAACTCGGGTATCTCTCTCGAAGGCGCAGGTTTTGCTGAGCTATTCCACTCAGTGCCGCTAGGTATTGCCGCTGGTTTGTTTATTGGTAAGCAGTTAGGCGTCATGATGATGTGCTGGTTAATCTTCAAACTTGGTATCTCAACCATGCCAAAAGGTATGGACTATAAGCAAATCTACGGTGCAGCTCTATTGTGCGGTGTTGGTTTTACCATGAGTTTGTTCATCGGTGGTTTGGCATTTGCTGGCGATACCACTATGTTTGATGAGCGCTTGGGCATTATCATGGGTTCAATCGTCTCTGGTATCGCAGGTTACATCATGCTAAAAATGAGCTTGAAAGATAATGCTAGCGGTACATCGGTCGATTTGACTCGCCCACATTGATGAAACATAGAGTGGCTTATAGTGGTACTACTTAATGTTGATGCCACTTATAAGCTGCTCTATTTTATTTGTATGTACGTTATCGAGATATTTATAAGTGACTTAGCAATTAATGACAAGTCTGCATAATGTAGTTGATTGCTAGCATCATTTATTTGTGTTCACAGTTATTATCGTTATGATAGTTATCACAGCTATCGGAGCTAACCATGTACCGACTTATACACCGCGTTGTACGTCAACTGGCATTAGGTTTATCTGTGTTCGGTAGTATCTATCTGCTAGCAGGCTGTGCAACACTCTCCAAGCAAGAATGTCTCATCGGTGATTGGCAAGCTATCGGCTATAACGATGGCGTGGCAGGTTATCATTCAGACCGATTAGCATCTCATACAAAAGCCTGTGCCAAAGCCAGTGTCGCCCCCGACTACCAAGCATGGGAGCGCGGTCGTAAACTTGGTCTACAACAATACTGCACTATCAATAATGCCTATAACATCGGTAGACGTGGTCGTCAATTAAACAATGTTTGTCCAATTGCTATGGCCAACACATTGCAAGCGGCTAATCAAAAAGGGCTAGATTATTACGCCTTAGACAGTCAATTAGACAAAGACAATCACCTCTTAGATACTTACCAATCAGAATTCGATAAGCTAGAAAATGGTGAAATGCTAGACTTTTCTAATGAAAAAGAAGCCCGTGCACGGCTGCTATCTCTATCTGATGAGATTCGTGATACCAAACGCCGTATCCGAACAACACAGCAGCAATTAGACTCATTGAACCGATCCAGTAGTTTTTACGAATGACTGGGATGCGAAGCTATCGCAATGCAAGTTTTACGTTCTAAGGCATGTCCTCACTCTGAAAATGGTACTTGATAATTATGGATAAGAAAATCATCAATACGGCAAGTACTCCAACTGACAAACCTGACTTTCAGTCATCGAACGCTCCATCATCGAACGCTTATCAGCGTCATGGACGTACCACTGCTATCGATGACCATAGCGATTTGCAGGTTTTAAAACGCATTAAACGTTATCTATTACCAAAAGACTTTACAATATCGCCTGCTCTACTTGATGAGATCGTGGCAGGTTACGATATTGGCGATCCACTCGCAGACGCGTTAGCTGCTCAAAGCATAAAATTTGCAAAGCCTTTACAGCATACTATTCTTGGCGATAATTCAAATCATAATCCTGCGAACAATGGCCTTGTAAACAAGGACCTTGCAACCAACCCATCATTTAAAGCGCTCACTGAGCAATTTAGCAGCCATCCTGATTGGTTCGACCCAAAGCTTGCTCGGATAGGTGCGGTTGCCTATCGGCGCTATCCACTCATGCTCATTTGGCTACTGCGTAATGTTGCTTTGATGGCTGGCTATAGCATCCCTGCCCTCTCGCTACCGCTCATTCAGACGGGCGCACTGATGCACGATGCGCTACCACGACTGATGCGTACTTATGCCTATATCTTGGCCGTGTCTGAACACCCTTCATCTAATATGAGCGCAGGCAATCAAAATAAACCTGTCGAGCAAGTGCTGGCCATTGGCTCTGAGGGCTGGCGACAATCGATCCAAGTACGTCAGATACATACCTTGGTAAGGCAGAACCTACTCAAAGGTAAAGGCAATGCTGCTACAGGCGTGATACCAAACGCCGAGCAACATCATAACCCTGATGGTAGTTGGAATACTGACTATTGGGGCATCCCTATCAATCAAACCGATATGATTGCCACCCACTTACAGTTCTCGTTACTAATTATGCGCGGTCTAAGATTGTTAGGCGCACGTATTAGCACAGAAGAAGCTGAAGGTATCCTGCATCTATGGAATCTTGCCAGTTATTGGATGGGTGTTGATCTAGATCGTTTACCAAAAGATGAGGCCGCGTGTTGGGAATGGCTCTATACCTATCTATCGATACAGCAGCTAGATTTTAAGATGGGTCAGCCATTGGCAAAAGCATTGCATGATTTACCGCGTCAGCTGATGGGTGAAGACAATCGGCGTGGACGTTTTGTTGAAATGGTCAACGCAAGTGTCACTCGCACCTTAGTTGGTGATGATATAGGCGATGGGCTGGACTTACCAAAATCGAAGATACGCTTTGGTGTATTGTCTTCAGTACCGATTCTTTTTGCGCTCGATACTGCACGGCAGCATAACGCGTCCGTTGCTCATAAGCTAGAAGCATTCCGTGCCAAGCGCCAAGACAATATGAACTGGTGGCTTAAAAAGAACGATGATTATTATAAGTAGATGACCATAGTCATTCCACTATAAAAGCATTACTGCGTTAACCTCGTTTGAAGTATTACATATACATCTACACTCGGTTGCCTTGTACTACTTTTAAATTGCATCGACTATATTATAAATAGATGACATTTATCAGCGTTTGTTTTCTACGCGGTAATACCATTCTAGCTGTCGATCAAACCCTGTTTCTAATAGGTTAGCAATTACCCGTCCTGTTAGCCCCCATACTGTCTCACCATCGACCTGCCAGCTCGGCGTCAGTATGGTAGCCATTTGCTCTTGCATCTTATACTCAATCTCATATTCTACCGTTGGTTGAGTGACTAACGACTCTAAATCTGCCCAAAAGATACGTGATATTTCTCCCGCTTCAGGTACGAGTACTAGGCCAGGAGCGATAAGTGCCACGATTGGACGTACGCTCATACCGCTTTTTGAAGTTTGGATCGGTAGCTGACCAAGCAATTGGACTTTATTGGGTGGTAGTGCTGTTTCTTCGCAGGCTTCACGCAATGCGGTAACGACATTATTGCCATCGCCTCGATCATGTTTACCACCTACACAAGACACTTCACCCGCATGACTGTTCATATGGGCAGCGCGGCGTGTTAGTAGTAGTTTAGGCCTGCGCTCATGAGTAATCGCGACCAATATTGATGCATCAGCAATGGGTGTCTGATATAAGCTGTCTAGAATACGCGTACTTTGTGAGGTATTGCCACTCTCGTACATCGCTGGACTCGTCAGCGCGTTCAATGTCTCGTGCTGTACTCGCTCGGCTAATTGACGAAGCGTCGGATGACGAATAAAAGTAGGTACAGCAACTGACAGGTTATCGAAGCTTACAGCCTCCGGTGGGAATAACATTATAATTGCCCTATATTTTTATCGTTATTAAGCGGTATCACCAGCATCTTTCTTATTTTCTATTATTAAAATCGCGACTAGTAAATAAAACCAACAATCTATTTATTGTTCTCGGCCACGCGACTTGTCAGCGGCTTTAGTATCAATAATTACTGAACACTCACTAGACTAGCGCAATATAATAGTGGCTGCATGCTATTTATGTGACTGATTCATTGCTTATCAATGCTCAATAACGGCCTTGTTGACCAATAACAGTAAGCCTATCTGTGAAATGATGCGTTACTGTTATCGTGATTCTGTCCGTCGATAATATGTGCTATCTTAAGACGATAGCTGCTCTTTAGAATAATATCTTATATAAGTCAGGTACGTTTAAATCAGATGCATTTAAGTTAGGTTTATTGTCAGTTCTACGCCATTTGCTGCCTGTAGCAATTGTCTCATCATCCTTGTATCTAACGTATCTCGAAACGATGACAGCAGCACTTCAGAATATAGGTCTTATAACCTATAAAAAACATCATACACAATAACTTTTATAACAAGGTAGTTGATATGCGCTATTGCCTCCAATGCGGTCATGAAGCAGAACGAAAAATCCCACCTACGGATAATATGCCGCGTTTGGTATGCCCCAATTGCCACTATATCCACTACGAAAACCCAAAAGTTATCTGTGGCTCGCTGGTGGTACATGAAGACAGAGTGCTACTGTGCCGCCGAGCGATTGAGCCACAATATGGGCTATGGACGATACCTGCAGGTTTTATGGAAAACGGTGAGACCATGGCTGAAGGCGCAGCACGCGAGAGCTACGAAGAAGCTGATGCCATCGTACTGAATCCGCATCTATACTGCATTTATGACTTACCAGATATTGGGCAGATCTACTCTATCTATCTGGCCGATCTAAAAGATGGCGCGTATGGTATTGGCTCAGAAAGTCTCGACTGTGCACTGTTTAGCGAAGAAGACATCCCATGGGATACACTGGCATTTGAAGCCATTCGCCGTACTTTAAAAAGCTACTTTGCTGATCGTAAGCAGTATAACGAGTTGTCAGAATTTCCGATTCATCAAGACAAAATTGGCAAAGATTTGAGTATCAAGCGATATTAGTCAATTACCTAACCACAAAAAGCCAAGCATGATGCTTGGCTTTTTTGTGCTTAACTTTTAATCAAAAACAAACCTAATGGTCTTAGCTCTTAATTCTACAAACCTCAAAGCCTAGGCCTTTTACTGCCTCTTCTTTGTCGTAAGGCGCTAGCACCGCACGTACATGCTTTTGACCTTGTAGATATTGCTTGGCAACGCGCTGCAAATCAGCGACCGTCACGGCCAATATCGACGCTCGCATTTTGCGCTGCCAGTCAACACCACGATGATGCAGATTTGCAAAGCAGGCTTTGATTGCTTCGCCTGCAGGAGAGCCCGGCTTATCCATACCTGAAATAATACCTAAGATAGCTTCTTCCAATTGCTCATCGGTCTGTGGCTCGTTTAATAACCACTCGATACTGGCATCAAAGTGAGCAAAGGTCTCAGAGCATTGCGGATCACGATAGCTAAAGAACTTAAAGGCACAAGCGTTGGCATCATAGCCCGCACCGCCACCATAGGCACCGCCACGCTCACGAATCGCACTGTGCAAATAACCGTTACGTAGGTAAGGCGCTAACACCATGAGTGCAGCGGTATCAGGATGGTCAGCAGCAGGTACGGTATAAGCACTGGCATTGTGATAGACATTGGTTGGTACTAACCATGCTAAATCTGCAACATCTAGCACGTCGTTTTTAACATCGTCGCCACTCTCTAATGTTTTGACTGTATCAGTCGCACCATTCAATGCAGTATCTAATTGCAGGTTTGCAAACTCACTTGGAATATTTGCTACTGCGTTCGTTAAATCATTAGAAGCGGTCGTCGCTTGGCTGTCTTTCCAGCTATCGACGATTAAGCTACTCAAGCGTTCGGTTTGCTCTGCCTCACAGATAATAACGGCATGCTTAGGCAAGCTGATCAGACGTTGATGTAAATCCATCAAGCTCGTAGCCAGTTGATCCCACTGAGCATCATCTGTACTAGCATGTGCCAAGAAATCTTTAAGTGCGTTCAATGCTGGTAGGCCGCTGCGCACATATTCCAACTGCGCTTGGCGACTCATGCCACGACTGGCCGTTTGCATGGCGTATGAATGACCAGATCCTGCTAGATTTGATTGCCAACCTGCTTGACGCTGTTGCAAGATTTCTTTGATACGGTCATGCTCAGAGAAGATACTATGCTCCATGACTTCTTTGAGCAAATCAATCGCTTCAGGCTTGCGATTTAGCGCACGCGTTGCCACCACAAAATAACTGCTAATTGCTTGGCTATCATCGACGTTGGTACGCTGGCTAATACGAGCGGTCACACCAGAAGAATGCGCTGCTTGCTTAGCTTGCATCTCGTGAGCGCTAAGCGAGTCAGTACCTAGCTCAGACAATAGACTTAAATAAATAGGTAGCAATGGATGATTAATCACATCATTGACTGGTAGCTCATCTGCGCTCGCATTACCGATTGCCTCAGTGAGTGGAACAATCACTTGATAGTAATAAATGCCATTGGTGCCGGCTTCATACTCAAATAGCGTGCCGTCTTGCCCGCTCAAACGCACCTGCTTTTGCGTGCCTTCTTTAAAGCTGATATCCGTTGGTACGTCTTCTAGACCTACTTTTGGTAATAAGCTTAAATCATCTGGCGCAGCTTGACGTGCAGCCAAATCTAAGGCTTGTTGCTTCAAGATCGACTTATCATCAGCAGTCAAATCCATCGCGATAGTATCCAAACGAGTCTGCTCAGCTGCTGCCAAACGGGCTGTTTTTTCGCTATCAGGGGTCATCGTTACGCGTACGCGATGCTGATTGTCCAATAAATGCGTTTTAATCAAGTTCGGTAGCCACTGTGGATCGACAACTTGCTCACGTAGCCACTGTAGGTGCTCGTCTACTTCCCAAACATCGATAGGGTTGCCGTCATGAATAGCGGTACTAAAGCCCTCTAGCATAAGGTTTAGACCATAAGGTATGCTATCGCCGCCGATGTGACGCTGATCAATTTCAATCTGATGCAGAATGGTTTCGATTGTCTCATCATCAACTGGTGAATTGGCTACTTCGGTCAGTAAGTCAATAATGCCCTGCTCGACCGCTTCGGCGTGTTCAGGGTTAGAACCGCGCAGTCCCGTATAAAAGACCATTTCATAATGACTGTCATCAAGTCCCAATAGCGGACTTGGCGCTTTACCTAGTGGATGGCTGTCAAGATAAGCACGCAATGGCGAGCCTGCATGCTCAATCAATACGCCTTCTAATAGACGCAATGCTAAGCGCTGCTTAGGATCGGTAATCGATGGTAGCAACCAAGCAACCACATGATGCGTCTGATCTGGGCCCGCTTCGTCAGCAGTATAAGTGTCAACCGCGCTGATTGGTGAAAACAAACGTTGCTCAGGACGCGATACATGCTTTTTGCCTGCTTCAAACTGAATCAAGGCATCTTCGTGTATCTTCGCTTGCGTCTCAGCAACAGGAATATTACCGAAGCTCATGATCACACTGTTTGACGGATGATAATGGCTCTGGTGAAACTCGGTCAGCTCAGTGTGCGTCAAGTCAGGAATATCGGCAGGATCGCCGCCTGAATTATAATGATAGGTCGTCGTTGGGAACAGATGATGAGCAACCGTATGATATAGCTGATCAATCTCGCCACTCATTGCGCCTTTCATTTCATTAAAAACAATACCTTTAAACTGCGGCTTGTCATTTTCGTCAAGCTCCACGCGAATGCCTTCTTGGGCAAAATCGAGCGGATGAATATTGGGGAAAAACGACGCATCCAGATAGACAGCAAGCAAGTTAAAATAGTCGTTTTTGTTTTGCGTCGCGTATGGATAGGCCGTCCAATCAGCGGCGGTCATCGCATTCATAAACGTGTTTAATGAGCGTTTAATCATTGAGAAAAACGGATCACGTACTGGGAACTTATTCGAACCACATAATGCCACGTGTTCTAAAACATGCGCCTCGCCTTTTGAGTCCATTGGCTGGGTGCGAAAACCGACCAAAAATGCATTTTCATCACTTGGGTGTGCCAGATGATAATGCATCGCTCCTGTTTTTACATGCTGACTGATCAGCACATCCATCGATAGCGCCTCAATATGGCGATGCTCAATCAGCTCAAATGCTGGATGCAGCGTTAAATCAGCAGTAAATGGCGTGTCCGTCATAGTTATCCTTATCGCTTATCATGCGTATAGTGCCCTGACTGTCAGGGAAAATAGAGTAATAAATTGGCTAAAAAAGAGTTGGCTTAGCGCTATTAGTGGGGCTGCGACATGGATAAGTCAAGGCAGCAGCCATGCAATAATCCACCACATAATCTACGCGGCTATCAACTTTAACTATTAAAGCCTTATAGTTACAAATTTATAAATATCCACAATTTTATTATGGATTTATTACTTAACAAAGGTGATTTGCACTGCTACTATAAAGTTAACTATTAACAGGAGTGGAGTACTTTATGAGCTACCAACACGTTTTACTGGTTACTGACTTGCTGTCTGATGCGGACAAAGTGGCGCTAAAAGCCAAACGTATTCTCGCAGGCTCTCCTGAAGCCAGACTGTCTGTCTTGCATATAGTCAAAGATGACATGGTTCGCTTTGGTTACGAGCTCGTGCCTGCCTCTAGCCTCTCGGGTAATGTCGATAATGAAAAGTGGCAAGAAGCACGGGCGAAATTAGCGCAATTTTTGGCACGTAATGAGCTAGAAGCAATCAACTCTGAGGTCACCGCTGCCATCTCTAATAGTAAAGGTATCATTAATTACTGCCGTGAAAAAGACGTCGATTTACTTATCATTGGACGCCATGAGCGCCATGGTATCGCTGCTTGGTTGGTAGGAGCCACTGCCGATAGTATCTTGCCAAATGTCCCTTGCGACAGCTTAGTGGTGAAGCTTGATCAGCCTGTCTTGGAATAATTGGCATTGATTGCTCCAATCCGCTGCTAAAGACGACAAGCTTTACTTAACAGCGCCCTAGAGTAGTGCTATAGTAAATACTATCTGACATGAGGAAGACGCTATGAGTTACGAACATATTTTACTGGTCACCGACTTACTCTCTGATGCAGATATAGTCGCCCAAAAGGCCAAGCGCATCGTCGAAAACCGTCCAGGCTCTAAGCTATCTGTTTTGCATATTGTCAAAGACACCATGGTTGGCTTCGGCTATGAGCTGGTGCCTGCCTCTAGCCTATACGATGAGATTGATGATGAACGCTGCCAAGAAGCGCGTGCAAAGCTGGCGCAATTCCTTGAACGCAATCAGCTAAATGCCGCAACGTCGGAAGTCACGACTGCCATCTCTAGCAGTGAAGGTATCGTCAGCTACTGTCATAAACACGATGTCGATCTATTGGTCATCGGACGTCATAAGCGTACTGGTATCGCTGCATGGATCAGTGGCGCGACAGCAGATAATATCTTGCCTAATGTACCTTGCGATAGCTTTGTGGTGAGATTGGACAAGCCTGTTTCAGCATAACAATATGCTTTGATTGTCTTATATTATCTAAAGCATGTCTCAAAAAAAGCGCAGCGTAACTTTTAACGCTGCGCTTTTTTATGGCTAATAGTTTTTAGAGTCATCGTTTAACTCTGTTGAATAATATCTATAAAGGTTTGCCAAATGGGGCTTTGGTGACGGGCTTTGTGCCAAACTAGCCACCATGTCCTTGATAGATCAATTCCCGCTACGTTCACTTGTACCAGCTCACCTGTTGCCAGTTCTGTCTCAATTACATGCTGCGATAGACAACCAAGACCAATATCTGCACTCACCATGTGCTTGATGGCCTCGGACTGATGTATGGCCTTTACCACTTCTGCATTGGGTAGATACTTAAGCAATTGCTCGTCGATAATCTGCCGTGTGCCTGACCCTGCCTCACGTACCAATAGCGGCAACTGCGCTAACTGATTAATACTCAGCTGATAGTAGTCCTTATCTTCGCTATAGGTAGCTATACCCTTTAGCCACTTGCTATCACGCTTGGCAAATATCATCAGCGTATCAGTACGCCATTCGCGCTGCTCAATGGCTTTCATATCTACCGGACGCGGCATTCCTTCTACCAGCGCGATATCGATATTTAGTTGCTCAACCTCGCTAACTACCTCTTGCGTATTGGCAATATACATATCAACATTGGCATCGGGCAACGCTTCATATAGCTTGCCAAGCAATGACGGCAGCACGTAGTTGCCGATAGTGGTACTGGCACCGATATGAATCTGCCCTGCTTGATACTGATGATAATGCTCAAGCGTGAGCGACTGACCCAAGATAGCCTGTGCCTGTATATAAATCGGATGGGCATTGGGATGTTGATTGAGCCTGCGACCGACGCGCTCAAATAGCGGCATCTGTAGTCTAGACTCTAACTCTGTCAGTGCACTACTAACCGCTGATTGTGATAAATGCAGCTCCTCACTGGCGCGACTGGTGCTGCCTGTCTGATAAATACTGACAAAAACAGCAAGCTGCTTAAGCGTAATCTTTGGCACTGTCTGCACAGATTTTTTCATAATATTGATATTGCCTTATGCCAGTTTTTGCGCTGTTTTATTCGTGACGTTTGTCTTTTTTGATGCTTATGCGCGGTATACCTATTTTTATTATAGATACTAACCTAAAAAATCGATAGTTTATATCTTATTAATCTGTTTTTATTATAAATACAGCAGGCATATACTGTCTATTCATAAGCTTATGCTTATCTTAATATAAGTAATAGGATGCCGCATCATGCAAACATTCGTCCAATCAGTCAGCAACTCCGTTCATAACTATACCCCTAATCACCGTCACTTGGCGGGATTGGTAGTCGTTCTGATTGGTAGTTTATTTTGCTTATGGTTGGACAGCAGTTTGGATATCTGGTCAAACGGGCATATCGTTGGACTATCCTCTTTAACGCTAGCAATTTTGCTAGGTATGATCTTAGGCAATACTATCTATCCCAAATTCACTGAACGTTTAAACAGCGGCGTTTGCTTTTCCAAAGGTCAGATACTGCGACTTGCAATTATGTTTTATGGGTTTAAGCTAACCATGACGCAAGTTGCGAGCGTCGGTATGCCAGCGATTATGACGGATGCACTGGTACTGACATCAACTTTTTTGCTGACCTATTGGTTAGGTACTAGGTGGTTAAAAGTCGATAAAGAAACGGTTATTTTAATTGGCTCAGGGGCAAGTATTTGCGGTGCTGCTGCCGTCATTGCCGCAGAGCCTGTGGTCAACGCGCAAGCTCATAAAGTCACTATCGCCGTGGCAACTGTGGTGGTGTTTGGTACTATCGCGATGCTGCTCTATCCTTTTTTATATCATCTTGGTTGGTTACAGCCTTGGCTCAGCGCCCAGCAGTACGGAATGTACACTGGCTCAACCGTCCATGAAGTAGCGCAAGTCGTAGTCGCAGGTAATGCAATCAATACCGAGATTGGTGATACCGCGGTCGTGACCAAAATGATACGCGTCATGATGCTCGCGCCTTTCCTGCTTGTGTTATCGTTTGCGCTAACCAAAGATCGCACCGTAGATAGTGCAGCTGTAGAAGAAGATAATAAAGACGAGACAGCGTCATTTATGACTCGTGTCAAACAAGTCAAAGTGCCATGGTTCGCGTTTATCTTTATCGGCATTGTGTTGATACATACTTGGGTGCCGATGTCTGAGAGTGTCGTACACAGTATGGTGATGCTAGATGATGTGCTACTTACGATGGCTATGTTTGCATTAGGTCTGACCACGCATCTAAGTGCGATCAAGCAAGCTGGCGTTAGACCGCTTATATTGGGTGCCATTATGTTTGGTTGGTTGATACTGGGCGGTGGTCTGATTAATATCGGCATTAGCTTTATATAATAATTCGACTGTTCATTTTTAGCTTATTACTTCATTGCACAACATAAAAGGCCTCTAGTTATAAATAGCTAGAGGCCTTTTTGCATTGGTCGCGGTCTAATATGATTAGTTAAAACCTTTCAAATAAGACTTCTACTCGCTTAAGTACTCATATCTTAAATATTAAATCGCAGACGAAAAAAAACGAACCCGAAGGTTCGCTTTTCTACATCTATTCATCTATCTGTCTATAAAGACAAATTAGATAGCAACGATGTTATGTGCTTGTGGGCCTTTTTGGCCTTGAGTTACAGTGAACTCAACTTCTTGGCCTTCAGCCAAAGTTTTGAAACCTGAACCAGTGATTTCGCTGTAATGAGCAAAAACGTCTGCGCCAGTTTCTGGAGCGATAAAACCAAAGCCTTTAGCTTCGTTGAACCACTTAACTGTACCTTTTTGAACGTCTGACATAGTATAATCCTACTTTTAAATTTATTAATGGTCTAGTGACCGGTAACGCTTGCAAATAGCTACTGAACGATAAATATTAAAACGAAGGATTATAACTAATACTACGAGGTAATGATTTGGTGCAGAACTGCTCTTAAGCTTGGGCGTATTATAAGGGGTACATCCCAGTATCGCAAGTCTTATCTCATGTTTCGTGTAACCAGAGCCGTTTATTGGCTGATTTTGGCGCAAATTGCAACGGATTTAGGCATTTGGTAAACGGAACAAATATATCGCTACCCCACTACAGACAGTGGCTACCGCCCATGCCATCCACATCATATCGGCAGGCAAACGATAAAATAACATAATTGTCGATGCTGCCATCATAACCGTCGCTAAACACTTGGCATAAAGCGGAACGGCATGATTCTCTTCCCAATCACGGACGAATTTACCAAAGTATTTATGATTAATCAGCCAAAAATGAAAGCGTCGAGAACTACGCGCCCAGCAGCCTGCTGCTAGCAGAATAAAAGGCGCTGTAGGCATCACTGGCAGCAATATACCGATAATACCCAAGATAAAAAACAACCAACCAAGCGTCACAAAGGTCCAACGCAGCATTGGGCTGTTGGATTGATCAGTCTTGGGTCGGTAATAGAACGCTTTTTTATTGTCGGTCATATAAGTTGTCAGTTATGCCAAATGTCAATTGTCTAGAGTAGCGCCTATTATATAAGCAGCGGCATAGAAGGCTAATATAGAAGGCTAATATAGAAGGCTAATATAGAAGGCTAATATAGAAGGCTAATCATGCAATATCGCCCGTCTGCGCTCAAGACTATTTATATAAGGTTTTTGCTATTGATAGGTATGTTTGGTTAGTAATTGGGTAAGTACCAATAATAAATGCTGCACTCTTTTATTAATACATTGATTGAAAGCGCTTATAAAAAGCCGTGATAAACAACAGCTATCATAAAGAGCGGTTAACGAACACCTGTCATCACCTGTCATCGTCTTTCCCGATACGCTTGCATCCCATCTTGTAAGTCGTCTATGATGACGCAGTAGCTATCGATAATAGCCATTCGCAGTACGGATTCATTAGCGGTACTGATCGAAAATAATGTAATACCAATCAATCTTGTCGGGGTGCTTTGATTTAACGCTGTAGACACAGCTCACATCATCGCTGAGATACACCCGTGAACCTGAAGCAGTTAGCACTGACGTAGGAAACAAGCGTGACACGCCCTCAGAGGTCTATAAATAAGAGCAGTCTATAGATGATGTACTCGTGATACCTATATCAAACGCCGAGCATCTGACAGTTAGCATTGCGACCTCACTTTTCTTATTTAGCCTTTCTTGTTTTACTTAATCGTATCAGTCTGATTGTTTTCCATACCTAAAAAGGAAACAACCATGCAACCGACCACCAAACTTACTCTGACCCTCGAATGGTTTTTAAACCCTGATCACCTGCCCTTTATCGCTGGTGTGACCACGGGCGCATATGAGCAAGCAGGGCTTGATATCACTATTATCGAGCCAGATGATCACTATGATGGCTTTGCCGAACTACAGAACCAGAGCATCGATCTGCACGTCAATGAGCCTATCCATCTGTTTGAACATTACGTGCCTAATCTACGCGCACTAGGCTGCTTTTTTGAGACCGATGGCGGCATATTGATGCAGCAGTCTAGTATGGATAAGCTCAAAAACAATCAACCTATCCTCATTTGCACCCCTGCCGCTGAAGAAAAGACCAATCGTATTGGCTTTGAGATATTGGCTCGCTATGCCAAGAAAAATGGCTTTAGTATCAGCCGTGATAATGTGACCTTTGTACAAAAAGACTTTTATCACATCAAAAACCTGCAAGAAGACCCAAGCCTAGATGGTGCATGGCTATGCTTTTATAACTTTGAAGGCGTTGAAGCGACTCATGAAGGGTTGGAGTTTACGTTTATCGATCAGCATCTGTCACCTTATCCGAACTTTTCAGCGTTAGAGATTCTCACGACTGATGAGATCTATAGCGCGAAAAAGGAAGCGATAGATACCTTTATCCAAGTGACCAACCAGATGACGGAGCTGTGCAAAAACGAGCCAGAGACTGCTCATCGTATGTATTATGACTATAGTAAAACCGAAGCAGATGTGCTGATGGATGCCATTATTGATAATACGTTAGGTAGATTGATCACGCCGATTAAGCCTGATGCAAATAAATGGGAAGAACTGCGTGAGATGTTAGCCGAGATCGATATCGTGACCTTGACTCATGAGCAATATCAGTCGCTTTGGGCGCTATAGAGATTTTAGAAGTTACAATATTTTGAATAGTAAAAAACCGCCATAGTATTTGCTGTGGCGGTTTTTTATTTAGCTGTAATCGAATAATGAGGTTAACGCAGTAATACTTTTATAGTGAAGTGACTATACCAAGTTGCTTGGCTTCTTTTAGCCACATTGGAAACTCTTCTAGCATATTTTCATACAAGGCTTCTTCGCTGATATCGTCCAAGTCATCGAGTTCAAAAAAGTCGCAGTTATCAATCACACGCCCTGTCATGTCGTCTAGTTTTTTTAGGATGCCATAACCACGACCACCCAAGCCCACAAACTGCCAGAATATCGGTAGTTTCGCCGCTTCCGTCATGACTCTTGTGATACCGCGATTGTCATTCACCCCGCCATCACTGATAAATAGCACATAGACAGGTACATCCAAACCATCTTTTTGATAAAACTCCGTCACGGCTTTCATGACCTCTGCTTCATTGTTGATGCGCGGGCCAAGTGCCCATTTGCGCCAACCGCCATGAGCGTTGTCAATGAAGCCGTCATAGTTGCTCAGCCCAATCTCACCCAAATACTGCGGATCTCGGGCAAACGCCCAACAGTCTAGCGCTTGGTCATCATCGAAGTTCACTGCCAATGGCAATAGGCGGTTGACCACTTCTTGTACGCGACCTTCTTTATATTGTCGATTCATTGAGCCTGTGGCATCTAATACTAAAGCAACTTTAGCCGTTAATTGCTGTAACTGGCGTTTTTCTAGTGAAATGGTAGCTTTTTTGGCGAGGTTAACGAGTTTCGGTGCTTTTTCTAGCATCACTTTTTCTAAGGGAATTTTTGAGGTATTTATTTTAGAGGGTTGCGGAGCTGGTGAAGCCGTAGTTTCATTTTTACCCTCTTCTACATCGCCACCAAAGTGCTGCACGATTGCCGCTAGTCCTCCATTAAAGCCTTGCGCCACATTGGCGACACGCCAAACTCCACTCTTACGATAAAGCTGCATCAGCATACTGGCTTGCTGCTGGGCAAAGTCTGCTGCTTGATATTCTGCCTGCGCTTTTTGTGATTGCTGCCAAATGCCAATCTCTAATGACTGAATTTGATTCAGCGGCGTGTCGGCTGATAATACAAAAAACAAGCTGTCTATATTATCTGCCAGTTTGGATAAATTCACTTCAAACTCAGCTTGGATACTTTTATTCGCCGTTGGCTGCGACTCGTAATGGGTGAGCTTGATTTGCCCGCACGGTGAGGTTGGCTGATTATAAAACACCATGTAATCATCATTGATTAGCTTACCCGCTGCGTCTAAGGCAAAGCAGCTGATGTCCATCTCTATCGGGCTTTGACGAGTGAATTTAAGCGTGATGGGTGCAGTATCGTCAACAGCAAGGTTGCTTAGAGGCGCGCGTTGTCCGATGGTGAGATGGTTCATGGTGTTCCTTACTTTAGCGTGTTATTCCTTTAAAGATGATAGCGTAATTACTGACATTAAAAAACCGCTACAGTTAGGACTGAAACGGTTTTTTAATGTCAGTAAAAATTTTGGATCATGATATTTTTCAGGCTAATTTTCATACCTAAAAGTAGGAACTTCAATCAGAGGCAGATGAAAATTTAAATCAGAACGTGCGCATAATGCGGCTACATTCTCCCTGACATAAGGCAGTAGAATCAAGGGAGCATTATAGTTGGACCAATGCTCTAGCTTATCCCTTGGAAATTCACCTTCAAGTGTAAACACACCAAAAATATCGACTTCCAAACTAAAGCCTTCATTTTTTTTGACGTTACAAATAAAATTTACAAGAATAACATCATCATTAGGTTCAGGAACTTTAGAACCTACTTTAAACTGGACATCGACTTCTAACTCTTCTGCAGACGCTATAGCCTTATCAAAAACTTCTAGATAAAGCTTTTTAACTTGTATCGCTTTCAACTGTATAGGATGATGTTTCATAATTTCACGCAGCTATTAGGTAGTCTTTATCGAAATTATCAATTTCAGAAGAATATATCGATTTATAAGTTAAGTTAATATCTTTGGGCACAAAATAGCCAGATAGGGTTTCTGACGCACAACTTTCCCTAACTGAGTATTGCTCAATTTCATAATGTTCCGTTCTATCTAAATCTAAAAGATGATTTAAAGTAAGAACGAATTTGTTATCTTCTGACTTTAGCAGTCTTTCATTAACATCTATAGGATTCATAGACCTTATTTTTTTTACAGTTGCTTCGAGCGCTTGTTGGAGGTTCATTTTTTTCTCCTTAAATATAACTATTCAATATATTCTATAATCTTAATATCAACTTCATTCTTAACAATAATTGCTAGAAAGGAGTTAGAGAATGCAACATTCTGACCCAAATTAGGCACTGATAAAGATATTTTCAACAAATTGAATTGAAAGTTTAAATTTTTTTCTAATTCTTCTATAAAGAGATCGAGCTTTGCTCCATAGCTCCTCTCTTTGTACTCACCTATTGGAAAAGCAGTGTAAAAACTTTCACGCATCTGAGCATCAAAATCTAATACTTTTTCCTCATCAGATTCTATATGAACGTCAAACTTGACTATCTTACAGTCTTTTCCCTTATCGTAAAAACCTTTCGCTAACGCAAAACTAGACCAAGTTTCTGCACAATGTATTGCCGTTGTTCTATCTTGAGCATAGTACCAAAAATATATCCCTTTCCCTGCTTTACCTATCTTGCCTGTAGGAGAGAGAACAAACCCATTCACTGATATATTTGCTGCATGATACTTAGTCGTACCGTGGATGCCTTTTAGTGTAGATATATTCACAGTTAAAACGACCAGTAACATTTGAGTTTAGGGTATGTACTAACATTTAGCTACGCTAGCTTCGATATTTTTATCAGCACATTTTAGAAAAGTTATATTCTTTGAACACACTTATTATGGAGATATCATCAATAGAATTACATTAATATTTTCTGATATATGTCACAAATAAAATAAAATCTTATTTGTGTACAGAGATTATACATCTTTTGAATATTAACTTCATTATAAACAATGTTATCAGAATCAACTATTTCATCGAACGTATCTGTAAAAGGCCTCTCCTACAGCTAGCGACTATTACATTTAATATTCATAAACTATGTTTAAAATGGGCAATAAAAAACGCCATCACAATTGTGACAGCGTTCTTTATTACTATAGATATTTACGCTTTATTTATAACGCTTTTAACTGCTCCATCTGCGCCGTCATCGCGGTCAACTGCCCTTCTAGCTCAGCCAGTTTCGCTTTCTCAGCATCGACCACTTCCGCAGGCGCTTTACTGACAAAGCCTTCATTACCTAGCTTACGAGCGATACCGTCAGCTTGCTTCTGTAGTTTTTCATGCGCTTTACCCAAACGTGCCAGCTCAGCCGTTGGATCGATCAGACCTTTCATCGGTACGAGTACCCGTAGCTGACCGACCATACTTGATGATGACAGTGGAACCTCATCGCCTTCTTTGACGATCTCCAAGCTCTCGACTTTGGCAAGCGCTTTAAACTGGTTTTTGATACGTGATAAACGCGCATCTTCATCGCTAGAGACGTTTTGTAGTAGCACTGGCAGACGTACGGCATTACCCAGTTTCATCTCACCACGGATATTACGGACGCTCGCGATTAGCTCCTGTAGCCACGCCATATCCGCTTCAGTCTGCTCACTGATTTGGCTGGCATCGGTCTGTGGATAGTCAGCAACGACAATGCTGTCGGTGTTTTTGCGACCCAGTAGCGGCGCGATGGTCTGCCAGATTTGCTCAGTCAGATACGGCATGATTGGATGACTGAAGCGTAGCGCTGTCTCAAGGACGTGCAGCAGTACATAGCGGATTTGCGCTTTACGCTCGCTTGATACCGAGTCATCATTCAGACTGGCTTTGGCAAGCTCAACGTACCAATCACAGTACTCGTTCCAGATAAACTCATAGATATCTTGGCTGACCATATCGAGACGATACTGAGCGAAATGCTGATGAATATCGGCAACGGTAGAGTTCAGACGACTCATGATCCATTTTTCTGGTAATTCCCACACATCAGGATTAGCCGCTTGGTCGATAGGCTTGGCATTGCCTTCGCTATCGACACAGTTCATCAGTACAAAGCGGCTGGCGTTCCAGATTTTATTACAGAAGTTACGATAGCCCTCGACACGCTTTAGATCAAAGTTGATATCGCGACCGGTACTGGCAAGAGAGGTGAAGGTAAAGCGCAGTGCATCCGTACCAAAGGCTGGGATGCCTTCTGGGAACTCTTTACGCGTTTGCTTTTCGATTTTGGCCGCGTCTTTTGGATTCATCATGTTGCTGGTGCGTTTCTCTACCAACGCTTCTAGCTCAATACCGTCGATGAGATCGATCGGATCTAAGACGTTACCTTTTGATTTTGACATTTTTTGACCATTGCCATCACGTACCAGACCATGCACATAGACGGTCTTAAACGGTACTTGCGGCGTGCCATCTTCGTTTTTCACGAAGTGCATGGTCATCATGATCATGCGGGCCACCCAAAAGAAGATAATGTCAAAACCTGTCACCAATACGCTAGTTGGGTGGAAAGTGTCCATCACGCGTGGATCGGCGTTGGCGTCTGCCCAGTCAAGCGTACTGAATGTCCATAGACCCGAGCTGAACCATGTATCGAGTACATCATCGTCTTGGCGCAGTTTGACATCGTCGCTTAGGTTGTATTTAGTTCGTACTTCCGCCTCATCACGTGCGACATAAATCTCACCTGTCGCATCGTCATACCATGCAGGGATACGATGACCCCACCACAGCTGACGGCTGATACACCAGTCTTGCAGGTCGGTCATCCATGCCATATACATGTTTTTGTACTGGGCAGGGACGAACTCAATGCTGCCGTCTTCTACCGCGTCAATCGCAGGCTTGGCAAGCTCTTTAACTGCGACATACCACTGATCGGTCAACCACGGCTCAACGATCGTACCGCCACGCTCAGCACGCGGGGCTTTTAGTGCGTAGTCTTCGATATCTTCTAGCCAGCCCTGCTCGCCTGCTTGCTCTACAAGGAATTTACGCGCGGCAAAACGCTCAAGTCCTGCATAGTCGCTCGGTGTAGTCTCTAGCTCTGGCTCACGTGTTTGCAAATCAGGATAAACTTCCATCGCTGGCAAAATATTGGCGCGCTCATCAAGGATGTTAATCAATGGCAAGCTATGACGACGACCCAATTCATAATCGTTAAAATCATGCGCTGGAGTGATTTTGACACAACCCGTACCGAAGTCTTTTTCGACATAGTCATCGGCAACGATAGGCACGACACGACCCGTAATTGGCAAGGTAATGGTTTTGCCGACTAAATGCGCATAACGCTCATCGCTAGGATTAACGGCGACAGCGGTATCACCAAGGAGTGTCTCAGGACGCGTGGTAGCGACGACCAGATAGTTTTTACCATCTTGGGTGGTTAGGTCTGTATCGGTGAAATGATAGCGGAAATGCCACAAGCTGCCTTTTTCGTCATGGTTTTCTACTTCTAAATCAGATAATGCGGTTTGGAACTTTGGATCCCAGTTAACTAAGCGCTTACCACGATAAATTAAACCATCATCAAATAGACGAACGAACACTTCTTTTACCGCATTGGACAGACCATCATCCATGGTAAAGCGCTCACGCGACCAGTCAACCGAGCTGCCCAAACGGCGAATCTGGCTAGTGATATTGCCGCCTGACTCTTCTTTCCATTCCCAGACTTTATCGATGAAATCTGCACGCGTCATATCACGGCGCTTGATACCTTGCGCCTCCAGACGACGCTCAACGACCATCTGGGTTGCGATACCCGCATGATCCGTACCCGGCTGCCACAGCGTATTGTCACCATCCATACGGTGATAACGGGTGAGCGCATCCATGATCGCATTGTTAAAACCATGACCCATGTGTAGCGAGCCAGTGACGTTTGGCGGTGGCAAGGCAATAGAAAATGACTCGTCTTTATCAAAAGTCGGCTGAAAATAGCCGCTTTCTTCCCAGCCTTGGTACATACCTGCTTCAACTTCCGCAGGGTTATAGGCGCTCTCTAATTGGCTTAGCGCCGCTTGGATCGACTGGGTCAGATTGGTTTTCGCATTGCTATCAATGCTGGTATCGGTATTAGGATTGCTCATAATAGGGTGATCTTATTGTTGATAATGAATGTGGTCAAAATGAGATAGCGCGAAACGCTATAAAAACAGGAAAAGTAGTTGATAGTGTGATTTTAACGCAGATAGGCAGATTTTGTTAGATGGTAAGGCAATTTATAAAGCCTGAAGGCGATTTATTACTCAAATTGTTAATCAATTAACAACAGCAATCAAAAGAATGGGAAATATAATAGAGATTACTTATGCAGCAAAATCATTAGCCTATAACCAGCGAGCCAACCGTGTCCCAAGATACCGAGCATGACCATGATTCTCAGGCTAATCGACCAAACGATGAGCGTACAAATGCGAGTACCACTACTCCTGTGCCTGAAGGCGACGATACGCTAGAAGAAAACAGCGATTCTTCTAAAGACATTGAGGTAGATAAGGATGCAGACGACACGACAGACAGTCATGCAAACGAAACTTCAGATAGTGACGCAGACGAACCTATCAAAGCCACCGAAGATCTGGATAATGATGACCTACCAGAAGAAATCAGCGACGAAGACAAAGAAACCATCAAAAAGGTCGCCAGTGATGACAATCTAAGCCAAGCGAAAAGCTACGCCAGTATCTTAGTCGAGCAAGTTATCCACGCAAAAGAAACCTTTGAGCGTTCACTTGGTTCGCTATTTACCAGCGCCTTTACAGCTGGTCTAGAGATTGGTATCAGCTTTTTTATGATTTTATCGATGTTTGCCCTACTCAATGATGTGATACCCAGTCGCTATGCGATGGTGCTGTCGTCACTGCTGTATCCAATCGGCTTTATTATCGTGGTGATTGGTCAGTCGTTATTATTTACTGAGCAGACGTCCCTCTTGAGCTTGCCTGTCTTAAATAAAATTGAACCGCTACATAAGCTGTTACGGCTATGGGGTATCGTCATCGCTGGTAATATCGTTGGCGGCTGTATCTTTGCAGCATTAATGATTGGTCTGGGACTACATATGCATCTGTTTACAGACCATGCCATCGATGTCTATGCCGAGCATATCTTAGGTTTTGAGTGGTGGGTTATCTTTGGTAGCGCGGTGCTAGCAGGCTGGATGATGGGCGTGGCCGCATGGCTAGTGACCTCTGCACGAGATACACTTAGCCGTATCGTACTGGTGACGCTGATTACAGGTAGTATCGGATTTTTAGGCTTGCATCATAGTATCGTGGGCAATATCGAGATATTTTCAGCGCTGCTATATGGCAATACCGTCAGTCTTTGGCGCTATTTGGTATTTTTAGTCGTGGTATTGGTGGGTAATACGGTAGGCGGTGTGGTGTTTGTCGCGGTACTCAAAAACCGTACGTTCTTATTTGAAATTGAAAAAGTCAAAGAGCAAGCTGCCGAAGCAAGAGCGAAAATGGACAGACGAAGATTCTAGACTTGAGCTAAATTGGTTTGAGCTAAACTGGTTTGAGTTAGAACTAACACTAAACACAAAAGCCCATAACCAGCTTCATTATAAAAAGCGGATTATGGGCTTTTTTTATCGCATCATACACTGTTGATTTTTGCCAAGTACTGTCTCGACTGCGCAACAATGCGTTACTACGGTTATCTTAAACCTCTTACATTCTACGTGCTGCCAATACGCTGTTTTCTATCTCGGTTCTTTTGGCTTTGTTGTGCTGGGCAGTAAATACTCTGACCATGATACCCGCGGTCAAGAACATGATTAGCGTATAAATGGCTGGCGTCATCGACATCTTATAGTTAGCCAATAGCGTCAGTGCCATAAACATCGAAAGCGTACTGTTTTGTAGGCCGACTTCCATAGTAATCGAGCGTCTTTGTGCAGGATTTAGACCGAACCATTTACTGGTGTAATAACCAAGCGCCATCGTCGATACATTCAATATCAATGCCACAGGGCCAGTAGCGATTAACGCTTCAACGATAATATCTCGTTGCACATAGCTTAAGAAAAGTACCAAGAAGCTCAAAAATATCACGCCAAAACGAGACACCATCACCTGTCCCTTGTCTGCCGCGTTAGGGGCATAGCGTTTGATCAACATACCAATACTGACGGGTAAGATAGTCAGAGCAATTAGGCTAATCATGGTCTTGACCACTGGCAACTGAAACTCACTACCAGCACCCATGAAGTATACGAGCGAAAAACTGAGGACGATAGGAATGGTAAATACGGTAATGACACTAGCAATAGCGGTCATGGTGACCGAAAGAGCGACGTCACCTTTGGCTAAATAGGTAAATAGATTCGATGTCGTGCCACCAGGACACAGTACCAGTAACATAACCCCAACGGCATACTCTGGCTCGAGAGACATAGAGGTTGCCAAAGCAAAACCTACCAATGGTAAAAATATTAGCTGATTGGTCAAGCCTATGGCGACTGCTTTAGGGTATTTGACGACTCTCTTAAAATCATTGGTAACTAAGGACAATCCCATTCCCATCATAATCAAAAAGATACTAATGGGAATGACTTTTGCATTTATAAACGTGACTAACTCAACACCTTCCATAACTACATCCTTGTAGATAGAGCCCTTACACGGGCAGGTTTATGACAACCTCGTCATGCTCAATCAGCCAATCCTGCTGATATCTTGGGTAAAAGCCACCGACGTTGTCAGCTCTTTATATGACACTTTTCCATACAGTCGTGTTTTTTAAACCGACAATTTTTGATAAAACTGGTTACTACGAACCGAAATAATAACGGAACGGCAAAATTCAGTATATCGTTGTAAAAATGTATGGTTTTGATTTTTCTGACTACTCGTCAGTCAATTATAGGTTTTTACACTTGAAAATAAACTAGAAATGATTTAAGTGGAGGTTTTGTAATTTATAGCAGATGTAGAGTGAATATGGTCGATACTGATAACAGCTGTACCGTAGGCGATGGCTTCGACCATACTGCCTAATTGGTTAACATTGGTTACCTCAAGACGTAACCCGTAGATATGCGTGTAGCCTTTGGCTTTTGCCTCAGTCCGCATACGAACGATGGCTTCGCGGCGCGCACGATCTAGCAAAGTTTCATAGGTGGTTAAGTTTTTGCCAAAGACACTTAATACGCGAGCGATGATCATTTTGAAATAATCTTGAGCGATGACGACACTACCAAGCACTAGCTCGCCTTCACTGCCCGCTGCTAACTTGGGACGATATAGACGTTCGCTTGAGACAGTGATATCGCCCAATGCTTGCTCTGCTACTGTTAGCTGTGCCAAATGCTGACGCTCATGGCGTGACCCGAAGAACCAGCCAGCTGCGAATAAGAAGACAAACGGCCCGTAATTGATGAGCACTTGTGTGAGTGAATCATTCATAGCACGTTTCTCATCGTAAAAAGCATTGGTGCTTTTAGTATTATAGGATTAACCAAAAGGATTAAAACGCGGCAAATCATCGGGTGCGACTTGGGTCTGAGTACTCACATTTTGGCTGGAATGATTGTAACCATCGCTTGGCGGGTTTTGATACTGCTGCTGCGATATCGGCGCAACCTTGACCGCCGTACCATAGACAAACAGCTCTGAGGCACCTTGGGCAATACTAGAAGTAGAAAAACGTAGACCGACCACTGCATCAGCCCCTAGCGCCTCTGCTTTGACAATCATGCGATCGATTGCTTCTTGGCGTGACTCTTCTAATAGCTCGGTATAAGCCGTCAGCTCACCGCCAACGATGTTTTTTAACCCAGCAAACAGATCCTTACCCACGTGCTTTGAGCGCACGGTACTACCGTACACCACGTCTAGGCGTTCAGTGATTTGATAATTAGGTAAGTGTTCAAGGTTAGAGAGTTGCACAGTCATAGGATGACCTTATCGGTGACTTATAAAATACATGGTAAACCAAAGCGCTGTGATACAGCATAGACAAGACAAAAACAGCACTGCTAACAGCGCTGTTTCTTAGCATTACTAATCGTTGGTATGGAACAATAAGAACAATTCAGTCAAATTGCCTTCGATGCTATTGGCCATCTGTACCATTTTGTCTTCGTCTTTACGCATCTCAGACAGCTCTGGATCTTCATCATCAATACCGCTAAGTACGATCATTGGCAAGGTCAATACTGCGACGTCTTCTGCCGTTTCTTGATCTTCAAACCAATCGCTTGCTTCATCACCATACATGGCATCAACGAAACCAATTGACCAAGCAACGATGTCTGACTCGTCAGAAAAATCAACCGCCACTTCTTCGTTACCAGCATCTTCACCAAACGGTAATTCGATCGGCGTCTCGTTTTTTAACTCAGCCATGATCGAATCGCGCCAGCGTTTGATACCGTCGATGACGTTGTCTGGAATCTCACTTACGTGACCTTCGAACAGGGCATCCATCCAGTTAGGCAATGGACGACCGATAACCGTCGCTGTCAAAAAACCATGCGCTGCGACACTATCTAGCACGAACTGGCTTTCTTGATTGTCCAAATAGTCTAGTAATTCATCAAAACTTAGTTGGTTACTCATAATTTGGTTTTCCTTAGCAGATAGATGTCATCAATCGCAGTGGGCGATCGGTTAAATAAAAGAGGACGAGTACTTATTTTAAGACTAAAGGCTGCTTAGTTAATCAAACTCAAGCAACCTCTATCGGGTAAGTATTATCGAGATGAACTGGTTGCGAGCAACCTAGAAAATTAGAAAACAGCAGGCAACCAGTTTGATTGGTTAAATGATTTTAGTCATTAAAATAGCCACTGTCATTAAAGTAGTCACTAAAGCACTTTAGTCCGCTTAAAAGACTGACGACGATAAATTAAAAATCGTCATCATCCCAATCATCGCCATCTTCATCGAAGTTGTCTATATCGTCTAGATCGTCTTTTAACTCTTTAGCCAAACGCTTTTCTTCTAGCAAGTTATCGATTAGCCGACGTTTTTCAAGACTACTTAAACGTGTACGTACGCTCGTCTCAGCTTCTTCAACCATCTTTGCATCATCATCGTCGACAAAATCATCATCAAAATCGTCGTCAATATCAGCGTCACTCATGACAAACTCCTATCATTTTTAGGCAAGGGTATTAAGAATACATCAATATATATATGCCTTATAAAGTCTCTATTGAATGTTGTCAATCCTTTTTCGCAATATGGTACATTTCAACCTTACGATTAAGATAGTCCAGTAGGCTATATAACAGACAATTGTAATATAAATGACCAAATACAGTTGGCATTAAATGTGTAGCTCGTCCTCATCTTCAATCATCAGAACTGCGTTGCGCACATCGGCCAAACGCTGAATCAATGAGTCGTTAGCCCCATCAAATATTGCACACTCGCGCTCATAGACAGTGGTTGGACGCATGATGTTATGTACTTGTACGTGATTGCTGATTTGCTTGAGACCGGCATTTGGCAATAGTATTAATAGCTGCTCTTTTTTGCCGATACTCTGGAGCAGGTGAGTCATTGGCTCTGACTGCGCGTCATCACTGACACCCGCTTTTGCTGGTAAGGCAAAACGTGACAGCTCAATGTGCTTGTCGTGGATAATTTTGTTTAGCATTAAGTATAGCTTGGCAAGCATCACGCCTGCGAGTGCCACTTTTGCATGGCTATTATCAGCCTTTAGTACCACACTTGCGCCATTATCTTCAAAGTGCGCTTCATTCATCGCACTCACGCCCAGTAGCAATGGTTGTCTTAGTAGCTCAGTCACGGCTTGATTGAGTAGCTGGGTGCAGAGTGCTAGATACGGAAGACGCTGCGCAGGCGCAAGGCGTTCAAGCATATTGAACTCATCATGGAATACAATTTGAACTTTGACGCTATCAACAGACCGTGTGGCAGACAGTTTAGACGTATGACTGGTAACTTGAGAAGCAACACTATCTGTATCCGCTATTTCGCTTTCGCTACCTTCACTCGCACTCGCTAGATTGTCAGTATCACTACCTGTTTCTTGGTTTTGCTGCGTTCTAAGGTACTCGTTCACTTCATTATGCACATTAAACTTGCGGGCATTAGTCACTTCGTCATTTCTGACATTAGCCGTATTATCTGTCGCTACTTGACTGTCTGCCAAATGAGACGCTGATTGACCCGTTGACTGGCGCTCAAGTTCACGGTCGTAGCCGCGTTGATCGACTGGTCTATATTGGTCACGATACAGCTCTTGGATATCTCGACTTAACGCATTAATTTGCTCTTTGGTCGGACGAGCGAGGTAACCGTAAATCAGCCAAAGCAGTAAATGTAGCAGCATGGTGCCGATGACAAACGGCCATTGCATGGCGATAATCTCGCCTTTGCTAACGTCTTTCAAAGTCAATGCAACGCTACCGATAACTGCATCGCCATTGGTGGCGATTTGACGAATAGTGTCACCTTGCTGCATCGGCGCATTGCCTACTGGCACCAAGATATCGTCGTTGTTGTCCTTAATCAGTATCCGTGTGACGTCTTGCTCGCTGGTATAGCGATTGGCAATAACGCTTAAGCTCACGCGGTCTTTATTTTCTAAAGACAACCTTGCTTCATCAATCAGCTGGGCGACCATCTGCTCGCCTTTTAACGCACGACTATTGCTCAGCTGTTGGTCAGTACTAATGACCAATAACAGCGTCTGCAAACAAAAACTAACCAGAAGAATAATGGCAAACAACCCTTGCCGCGGCGCTAAATACGTCATGATATGTTAAACTTTTTTGGAGAGAAGAAATTAAAAAACGAGGCTACTGCTCATTTTTTGGCTAATTTTTAAACAATTGTGATGCGCGCCAATGGTAGTGCGCACATAGTTGTAAAGCAGTACTGATTATTAGCGATTATCGACACCATCAATATTGTTGCCAGCTTCGCTATCTTTTGCCTTATTATATTTTGCGAAGGCATCGTTAATAAGAAAGCACCGTTGATAAACAGCCAGCTTATCTCATCTACTATATCACCATAATAAGCCTTATAGCGTGAGCGCTTTATAAATTTATCATAATAACTTTCTTGCATTTTCTATGGCTTCTTACGCCATAAAATCTGTTCTTTAGCATCATTGTTACTTTGCGCGTCATCTATAGGCGCTGCTCAGTAAAACTGTTATTATTCCTAATCTTATATGAGCATACAAGGGACAATTGAGCCATGCCAAAAAATACATCTTATTCGTTACCAAAAGACAGCAAAGCATGGCAACAAGCCGTTGATTCTATTGCGGCATTATTACCCGAAGATACCAATTTGCAAGACTTTGATGCGCTACAGTCGCTACCTGTTTTTGCGCTCATCGTAGTACTGCCGACTCAGGTATCCGCATTGGATATTCATCAGTACGTTCAGTCGTGGGTCGATGAACAGCCAAGCTGGCATCTAGTGACCGTTGCCGAAGATACTGACGCTAGCTTCGTCAATATCACGGTATCTGATACAGAGCCTACAGCGGCAGACGCACAGCGCCTACCCTTTACCCATACTCAAGTCTACCGTTATCTGCTAGTACCAGTCACTGACACGCTGATGCACCCTGGCAAAAAAACCGCAGCCGCTCACATCATTGATGATCAACTGACCGCTCGCCTGCGTCGTGACCTAACTGAAGAATATAACAATACACGCAGTGCAGATAGCACAGGCAACATAAACGTCGTGGACTGTCATATCCTGTCTGTCGGTCATATGCTGCGGACACACAAGCTTGCCTGCTTTGACATGGATTCAACCTTGATCGAGCAAGAAGTCATCGTAGAGCTAGCAAAAACGGCTGGTATTGGCGAAGAAGTCGAAGCCATCACTGAAGCAGCAATGCGCGGTGAGATTGATTTTGATGAATCGTTTGCTCAGCGCGTGGCATTATTAAAAGGCACACCAATTGACGTACTGGATGATATCTGTAGCCGCCTGACCGTCTCGGTAGGTGCGCGCACCACCATCAGTGCGCTAAAGGCATTGGGATATCATACCGTGCTAGTATCCGGCGGCTTTACGTATTTTGCCCGTTATATCGCGGAGCAGCTGGGTATCGATGAAGTGCATGCCAATGCTCTAGATATCGAGGAAGGTGAAGTCACTGGTCATGTACAGTGGCCTATTGTTAACGGTGCCAAAAAAGCCGCTATCGTTGAGCATACTGCTGAGCGCTTAGGCATTGAGATGTCACAAGTGGTCTGTGTCGGTGACGGTGCTAATGATTTACCGATGATGGCGCTTGCCGATCTTGGTGTGGCCTATCATGCCAAACCAATCGTTCAAGCACGTGCTGATGCCGCTATCAACGTGACAGGGCTTGAAGGTACTCTGTACGCTCTTGGCTATCCTGCACTGGCGCCTACTGAGTAATTGCAGGACGCTTTATGCCATTTCATAAGCTAGGTTAATGTTTTGTCATTAATCTGGCTTTTATGCTTTAGGATGTGGCTTAAACAAGAAAAGTAGCGTAGATAGTATCAGTATATTAACCAGCTATTTGACAATGTCTGACAAGATTTAGCCATTTTCAGACCAGTTAGATGACTATTAAATGAATTAAAGACATGCCTTAGTACGTGATGATAATTAATAAAATCTGCTATGCAGACTGATGTTTAGCTAATGCCTGTTTTTAGTTATTACTCATTTTTAGATACTACTTATTTTTAGCTAATGCTTACTTTCAGATAACACTTATTTTTAAATGATAAAGGAATGCCCATGACGGCACCACAACCTCCACGGCCAACTCAGCCGTCAGCGCCAACGCCATTAGAGCAAGATACGGTACCTGTACGTACTGATAGCCCAAAGCAGCTGGTAGGTATCTATGTCAGAGGTATGGCCATGGGAGCAGCTGATATCGTACCTGGCGTCTCTGGCGGCACTATTGCGTTGATTGCAGGGATTTACGAGCGTTTGATTAACGCGCTTGGCAGTATCGGCCCCAATCTTTGGACGATATTTCGACAAGAAGGTGGTATTAAAGGGTTCGCTGCGATTTGGCGACAAGTAGACGCGACGTTTCTATTGTGTTTGCTACTGGGTATTGCCACTAGCTTTGCGACGTTGGCCGGTATCATTAAGCATTTATTGGACAACCAACCATTGCTTATTTGGTCATTCTTTTTTGGACTGGTCGTTGCAACGGTATTTATCTTACTCAGTGAGATGAAGCGCTGGAATATAGGACGTGTCGCACTGTTTGCGACTGGACTTATTGCCGCCGTAGTCATCAGTAGTATGCCGTTGCTTACGACCACGCCTAGCTTACCGTATCTGTTTTTTGCAGGGGCAATTGCTATTTGTGCCATGATCCTACCAGGGATATCAGGGTCTTTTATTTTACTATTGCTAGGCGCTTACGATGCGGTATTAGAAGCAGTCGATACGATGAATCTAAGTGCTATTTTCACAGTCATTGCGGGTATGGCGACTGGGCTATTGTTATTCACGCGCGCACTTAAGTGGCTACTCTCGCATTATTACCAAGCTACCTTGGCATTGCTGACAGGCTTTATTGCAGGCTCTCTAATAAAAGTATGGCCATGGAAAGTAGATGCGCTAGGCTCGTTAAATACTGAAGCCGTCCATAATGTCATGCCATGGCAATATCCTACTGGCGCACAGTGGTCAACGACAATAGGACTTATGCTACTCGGTGCTATTCTAGTTTCGCTATTATCGTGGTGGGGTAATCGTACCAATCGAGTCTAAATATTTAGCAAACTGTCAATCCTGTTTTCTATTTTACTTTGCTAGCTAACAAACACCCTCCCGAGCAAACAAAACCGTTTCCATATTCCTCAAAATAAGCGCCTGACCTTACGGCGCTTAGCCTAAAACCTAGCCATCAAATATCGCAAAACAAGCCAAAAAACCAAACGTCAACGGTTGTCGCAAAGTCGCCTGCACCCTCTTCAGCTTTACTCAATAACCTCTCATAATAGTCTCATTGGAATTCACCTTATGAATAGCGAGATGAATGATGTTAATGACTATATTTTCTTTTATCGGTGTAGAGGCATGGAGCGGCGCGGCATGGCTTGGTTATGGACTGCTAGCCAGTTTAGTAATGGTGCTAGCTTTGTCGTCATATCGTTGGCTACTGCTATATTTGTTTGGCGGTATGGCTTACTGGTTCACCGTTGAATTGATTCAAAATATACTAGCCGGTCGCCCTATGTTGATGGAGCTATCGTCATGGCATCGCTATATCATCGCTATGGGCATCAGTTGGTTACCGTTGGCAGCTTGGGTACTATATCGGGCATTACGCTATGATGACGTGAGTCAGACAGTTAGTCAGCAACGTGAGCTAGAAGCCGCACGTTATATCGAACACACTCCTGTCTACGATGATAACTATCAGCCACGTTTCCGTTAAAACCGTCCTATTTATACCTCTATTTGTCTATATCAATACCTTGCTTACGTCAGTGACATCGAATGTTACAAGATACTTAACGCTCTCTACTTAACTCCTAAAGAGTTGGCACCCTGTGATAGTTTATAATCCAGTTATATATTTGTCATAAAAACTGGTATAAAGTACGCTTTATTTTTATGCCTCATTTCTTTAGGAGTTCTGCTATGTTTACTGTTCCTGTATTAGATATCAAATCTGATCCATTAGATGCTTTATTGGCTGTTGTTGGCTATCGTTTGTCTATGTTAGCTGATAGCGATAACGAAGATGTCAAAGCATTATTCGCTGATCGTCAAGTTACGATTGAGTTTGCTAGTACTGAGTCTGATATCGCCCGCACTTTTAGCTTTGACAATGGACAATTCAGTCAACAAAGCGGCCATGCAAAAGAAGCCGATTTGACCATCACTTTCAAAGATTCTATGACTGGCGTTAGACTGCTAACCAAAGGTAGCTTGCCTGCCTTTATGACTGCTGTACAAGAAGGTAACTTGAGCATTGAAGGCGACTATAGCTTAATGATGTGGTTCAACAAACTTGCTAAGCATATCGTTCCAGCTATCCCAGAAGAGTGCAAACCATATATTCAAAAAGCCAAACCTTACGCTTATAAAGCACAGAAACTTGCTGAGCATTGGGTTGGTATCGCCAAGCACAAACTTGGCAAATAAAAAGAATGATGCACTGAGCGATAGGCATTGGTAGAATGGATGATATAGAACTAGATAGCCAAACGTATAGTTACTATTTATGTGCGCTACTGTGACAATTATACATACTGTCTAGCAGTGTTCTGATTTTCTAAAAAGGTTGCGGTATACTATACGGCAACCTTTTTTGTTACCTTATAAATGACAATAGATAAAAACATTGGTTTTATTTAATACCCTCTAATTCTTATAAAAGGACTTACCTTATGGCAGGATTGCTTAGCATCTCCGAACCTGACGCCACCCAGCCAACTGATGTAGCCACTCAGCCAGATACGACCAACAGTGATTTTTTGGCCAATCTAGCCACAGACGCGACTCAAACTGATAGTAAAGTTGCCACCACGTATAGCCGTGAAGAAATCGCGCAACTGTTTGACTTACCTCTAATGGACTTGCTGTTACAAGCGCAAACCATCCATAGAAAGCATTTTACTGCCAATGAAGTACAGATCAGCACGCTACTCTCTATCAAAACGGGCAATTGCCCTGAAGATTGCGGCTACTGCTCACAGTCAGGCCATCATCGCGACACTACCAAACTACAAGCAGAAAAACGCATAGAAGTTGATAAAGTCATCGCAGCGGCCAAGCGTGCCAAAAACAGTGGCTCATCACGCTTCTGCATGGGTGCCGCGTGGAAACATCCAAGTGCCAAGGACATGCCTTATGTGGTTGAGCTGATTAAAGAAGTGAAAGCACTAGGTCTTGAGACTTGCATGACACTGGGTATGCTTGATACCAATCAGGCAACACAGTTGGCCGATGCAGGATTGGATTATTATAACCATAACCTAGATACTTCGCGCAGCTACTATGAACAAGTCGTCAGCACGCGTAGCTATGATGAGCGTTTAGATACGATAGAAAACGTGCGTAACTCTGGCATTAACGTCTGTAGTGGTAATATCGTTGGTATGGGTGAGAGCCGTGATGACCGCATCGATTGGGTACTCGAGCTGCTAAAAATGCCAAAAGCGCCTGAATCAATTCCAGTCAACTTACTGGTGCCTATTGCAGGTACACCGATTGGTGACAAAGTATTGGCCGAAGGTCAGCTGTCTGTACTTGAGTGGATTCGCACTATTGCGGTCGCCCGTATTTGCTGCCCGACTAGCTACGTGCGTCTATCTGCTGGCCGCGAAAGTCTGTCAGATTCTGAGCAAGCCTTGGCATTTATGGCAGGTGCTAACTCATTCTTTTATGGTGACAAGCTTCTTACTACTGGCAACTCAAGCCAATCAGGCGACGACAGACTCATGCGTGAGCTTGGCCTTACCAAACAGTTTGCCGCACCAAGAGCGCCTAAAGTACTGCCTGTAATGGATGCGATGAATGGTCATCAAACACAAGTTGTATTGGCAGATTAAGCCCACGCTAAAAAATATAAGCTAAGCAAGAGAAACTATGATGGCAGATTATTTTAACTGGATTAAAGCGGCGCACATTATCTCTATGGTCTGCTGGTTTGCAGCGATATTTTATTTGCCGCGCTTGTTTGTCTATCATGCGATGAGCGATGATACTATCAGCCAAGAGCGCTTTATCATTATGGAGCGCAAGTTATATCGCGGCATCATGACACCCTCGATGATAGCGACATGGATCTTTGGTCTATGGATGTTGGGGCTGGGCTGGGATGTCTATAAAACCCAAGGCTGGCTACATGTTAAACTGCTCTTAGTCGTGCTGCTATCAGGCTATCATGGCGCTTGCGGCTTTTATCGTAAGAAGCTGATAGATAATCCACACTATAAAACACATAAATTCTGGCGCTGGTTTAACGAAGTGCCTGTTTTTGCCTTAGTGATTATCGTGATTCTAGTCGTGGTAAAACCATTTTAGCATCAGAAAAACCAATCAAATATACAAAACAAAAGCGTCCTTAACTTCAATGAGTTGCGGACGCTTTTTTATTCACTTATAAAACATGTTGTCAAACTGAAGATATAGAGCACTAAACACTAGGGCGCATAATTTGATAAACATTACTTAAATCATAAACGCGATAACGAGCTGGTTCACGGCGATTTTCGCCAGCATAGCTCAGTATTAATGCCTGCTTGGCACGCTCATCGACCCAACCGACAAACAGTCCACTATGCTCGACGCCATTGTAACCATGATTGATATAATAGAGCCAGTCGCCTGCTTCAATCTCACTGCTACTAGCATAGGGCCCTTGCGCATAAGTGCCTTTGTGTATGGTATTACGCGATACCCCTGCCCGATTGAATACAGCATTTAAATAGTCCCAGCAGCCACCCTGAATAATCGTGCGCTCGTTAAGTGCCATTTTGCGTGCGGTACTGACCACATCACGTGCTGCCATACTACTTTGCTTCTCTGCATTGCTCAGCAGCGGTAGGTACTCGCTATCAACATTGTCATAGTTCCCTGACAAAAATGCTGGTAAGACTGTAGGTGCTGAACGCTGTACCTCAGGATAACGATAGGACGTATTCATCGTTGGTTGAATGGATTTTTGGGCGATAAGCATACTCATACTATCTGCATGGGCTTGCCCTACCATGCCGCAGGTAAATAGTAAAAACCCGCACGACACGGCAACTGACGGTATAGACAAACGCAGCATGACTAACTCCTTGTCAACTAGATCCCAATGACAGTATCAATAATAAGAAGGATAAATTTTATAATCCTACTTATAAACCATTTGCGCACAAATCTGCAAGCACTATTCGCCTGCGATAGGTGATAGACGGTATAAACATACTGATGAATGACAATATTGGAGAGGCGCGTCGAGTGAGATTTAAAATGATATTTGAGTTTGAAGTTTGGATAGCACGAGGATAGTAGCTATGCTTTCATAGAGTATGAAACTGAAAAATGATACTAATTACTCTTCATTTTGATATTTACATGGCGTTTCGTTAGCGCTTGCCCTTCTAAGATAGCTTTCGCAGCTTTTGCTTCTTGAGCACTCTCGAAACCAGTAATATGATATTTGCGAACGTCACTGCTATCGACAATCTGTAATTGCTCGCCAATCAGCGTTATCTTATCACCATCCGTTAAATGAATATGCTCACGCTTACCTAGATTGTCATGGACCAACTCGCCAGCCCTTACCCATAATGTGCCACTGCTAATCATACCGCTCATGGCTTTTTTATGCTGTTGGCGCTTTTTATTAAAAATGAAGCTACCAATGATAAGCAGTGCAAGCGCACCGATGGCTAGACGCTCAGGCAATAGGCTCATCGCCATGGCGACTGCTACGGCCCCGACCAATAATGCAGAACCAAACCAAAACATGCCATTATCAGCAGCATTCGATTGCCCTTGTAAGGTGATTTTGGCGCCATCATCAGTCAGCTTTAGCATGTGTTGTTACCTATTACGTAATGTACGAATATTTTCTATTAAAAAACTGCCTATTAGCAGCTAACAGGCAGTTATTGACACTAAAAACAAAGACAGTGTGTTGTATTTAAACGCTAGTCTACCAACCAAGCGCCGTCTGTTGCATTTTAATCAATTCAGCAATGCCTTTTTCAGCTAACGACAGCATAGCATCTGCTTGTTCACGAGTGAACGGCTTTTCTTCAGCAGTACCTTGTAGCTCAATGTACTCGCCTTTTTGGGTCATCACAACGTTCAAATCGGTATCGCAGCTAGAGTCTTCTTCGTAGTTCAGATCAAGATACGCTTCGCCATCTTTCATACCAACAGAAACCGCAGCAACCAGTCCGATTAGCGGATCTGCTTTGAGTTTCTTGGCCTTTTGGATACTCTCTAGCGCATCGATAAGCGCAATCGCAGCACCAGTGATACTCGCCGTACGAGTACCGCCATCCGCTTGCAACACATCACAATCAAGATAGATGGTGTTTTCACCAAGTTTACTCAGATCAATCATGGCACGTAAGCTACGACCAATCAAACGCTGAATCTCTTGCGTACGACCTGACTGCTTACCGCGAGCTGCTTCACGCTGATTGCGCGTGTTGGTCGCACGTGGCAACATACCATACTCAGCTGTGATCCAACCTTTGCCTTTACCCTTGAGCCAGCGCGGCACACCAGATTCTACACTGGCAGTACATAGTACTTTGGTATCGCCAAAACTTACCAGTACTGACCCTTCAGCATGCTTCGTATAATGGCGCTCAAAGCTGATCGAGCGAAGTTGGTCAAGCTCACGATTGTCAATACGCATAAAAATTCCTAGTACAATGTTATAAAAGCAGTGTCATAAAAATACCTATCAGTCGTTAGTAAACACATTGATAGATATGTAGTCGACTAAAATCTTAAGATATCCTAACGTGACAACGGCGCAATAGCAAGATTCGCTCCTGCCATTACGCCACCGTTATCAACAGAATGTCAGATATAAACTATTCTAACCCTTCCATCTTACGCAATTCCTTACGTAGGATTTTGCCAACGTTCGACTTTGGTAATTCGTCGACGAACTGTATATGACGTGGGCGCTTATAGCCAGTCAGTTGTTTTTTGCCATATTCTAGTAGCTCTTTTTCAGTCACGTTGCCTTTTTTGACCACAAACAGCTTTGGCTCTTCGCCGCGATCATCGTTTGGAACACCAATAGCACCGCATTCTACGACTGCTGGATGTTCACTCATCGCCTCTTCAATTTCGTTTGGATAGACGTTGAAACCAGAGACTAAAATCATGTCTTTTTTGCGATCGACAATTTTGATAAAGCCTTTTTCATCCATGATGCCGATATCGCCAGTTTTGAAGTAACCACTAGCTGTAAATGATTCAGCGGTTTCTTTCGGACGATTCTGGTAACCAATCATGACCTGTGGGCCTTTTACGCAGATTTCACCGCGATCGCCCATGGCTACTATATTTTCGTCATCATCAATGAGTACGATATCGGTACTAGGCGCAGGAATACCGATTTTTCCGGTAAATTCTGCAATAGTCATCGGATTAAATGCTACGACAGGTGATGTCTCAGATAGACCATAACCTTCAACGATAGGCAGGCCAGTGATTTTGTGCCACTCTTTCGCTACGCTAGGCAATACTGACATACCGCCGCCGATAGATGCTTTTAGATTAGAAAAGTCCAAATCAGCAAAGTTATCTTTGTGTACTAAGCCGTTAAACAAAGTATTCACGGCAGGGATAAACGCCGGCTTGTATTTAGCCATCTCTTTGATAAGCCCATCAAGATCGCGCGGATTCGGAATGAGTAGCGAGGCATAACCTTGGTACATGCTACACATACCGCAGACCATAAATGAGAATACATGATATAGCGGCAGTGCGGTCAAAATCACATCTCTACCATCTATATCATCATCAAATGCACTGTTCATCAGCGCACTGACCTGTAGCATGTTGGCGACTAGATTACCATGAGACAGCATTGCGCCTTTCGCTACTCCTGTCGTACCACCGGTATATTGCAGCAAGGCCACATCGCTTAAGTTCAACTCAGGGCGCTGGTACTTACTGGCTGACTCAGCATTTAAGGCATGCTTGAAACTCACGCTATTCGGTATGCCATAAGCAGGAATCATCTTTTTGACATGACGAGCCACAAGGTTAACCACAGCTCCTTTAATCGTACCTAGCATATCACCAATGGTACACACGACTACATGCTCTACCTGACCTTTGTCTTCGGCCTCTTGATACGTTTTGGCAAAGTTTTCAACAATAAATAGCGCTTTCGCACCACTGTCATGCAACTGATGTGATAGCTCACGGCTGGTGTATAGAGGGTTTACATTGACCAACACCATCCCTGCACGAATGATACCCAAAGCGACCACTGGATACTGCAAGACATTGGGCATCATGACTCCAACTTTATCACCTGCGACCAGTCCTATTGACTGCAAATAGCTAGCAATCTGGCGACTATATAGATCTAATTGCTTAAAAGTAATCGATGAGCCCATGCAGATATAGGCAGGTTTTTGGCCATAACGGCTAAAATTACGCTCGAACACATCCAGTAAAGAGGTATTGTCTTCTGGCATCTCGATAGTAGCATCGATGCTATAGCGCTCATAAGCGCTCAGCCACGGACTATCACTGTCGATGGTCGGCATAGTAGGAAACGCATTGCTTTGATAAACGTCGTTAGTAGTATTGGCTTTATCGTCAGTTGCAGCGCTATTATCTGTCGTTTTTTTATTAATATTATCCGTCATAATTCTCCCTAAATGTTACTGTTAAAAACATTGAATATGCTAATGGAAACACCATTTTTTATGATTATCGCTGACAGCAGAAGCTTATGAATAAGAAATAGATAAGTATGATCGGGTTTGTCATTCATAAGCTTTGCGAATTAAAGTGTGTTACTGGGTCTATGATACTACCACTCAGCACGACCAAGTCGAGAACAATCTTTACTACCATGATTTTGCCTGTTATTTTGAGCAAAACCAGTACGATTTTTTGGACAAAAACAAAAATACGTCGATGGGCACTATAGCAGTTTTAATAGATATTCTCTATTAATAGTAGCTGTCATCCGCAAATGTTAAAAGCGATAAAGACAAAAAAATGATAAGACAGCATGGTTGCAGCCTTATCATTTTTGGTTACTACTTTAGTTACTACAGTATCTAATCGAGCGACCCTTTCACATGTGTCTTTGGTTAATACACGCATCTATCAAACAACTATCTAGGTGCGTGGATCAGCAAATTAACCGTGGTTTTTTTCTTCAAGTACGCGTAGGTCTTTACGCAAAATCTTACCAACGTTCGATTTTGGTAGCTCGTCAATAAACTCAACACGACGAGGACGCTTATAACCTGTTAAGTTCTCTTTACCGTACTCAAGAACTTCTTCGGTAGTCAGACTTGAATCGTTACGGACAACATAGATCTTAGGAATCTCACCACTTTTCTCATCTTCGATACCGATGACGCCACATTCTAAAATCTTAGGATGGCCAGCCATGACTTCTTCGACTTCGTTCGGATAGACGTTAAAACCAGACACCAAAATCATATCTTTTTTGCGATCAACGATGGTCACATATCCGTTGTCAGCCATGATACCGATATCACCAGTACGGAAGAATCCATCTGCTGTCATGACTTCGGCAGTAGCATCTTCACGGTTCCAGTAACCTTTCATGACCTGTGGACCACGAACACTAATCTCACCGCGCTCACCAAGTGCTACTTCATTACCTGCATCATCTAAGATCGCCACATCGGTTGCTGGCATAGGGACACCAATAGTGCCAGTGAATGTCTTGCTGTTGCTAGGGTTAGCGGTCGCGACTGGTGATGTTTCAGACAAGCCATAACCTTGAATAATAATATTACCTGTCACTTGGCGCCATTTTTCGGCTGTTGGGCTCAATACTGCCATGCCGCCGCCCATCGATTGACGCAGCTTGCTATGATCCATCGCGATAAATTCTTCGTTATTAGCAAGCGCGTTGAACAACGTGTTTACCGCTGGGAAGAACGCTGGTGGATTGGCTTTATATGCTTTTAACAAGCTATCAAGATCGCGTGGATTTGGTACTAATAATACAACACAACCGCGATACAGACCGAACATACCACATACGGTGAATGAGAAAATATGATACATCGGCAATGCCGTCATAATCACAGGTTGCTCACCTCTTTGATCGAAATCATCAAAAGCGGTGCCCAAAAAGGTATTAGACTGAATTAAGTTTGCCACCAAGTTTTTGTGCGTTAGCATCGCACCTTTTGCCACACCCGTTGTACCACCGGTATACTGTAGGACGGCGATGTCATCAAGTGTGATATTGGTTGGGCGCTTATATTTGCTAGCAGTGACTTGCTTTAGTGCTGTTTTGAAGCTGATGCTATTAGAAATACTATAGTCTGGCACCATTTTTTTGACATGGCGGACGACCGTATTGACCATAAAGCCTTTGAGCGTACCCATCAAATCGCCCATACCCGTAATCACGACTTTATCGACCACATTGCGACCGATGTCTTGATAGGTTTTAGCAAAGTTTTCGACCATGATCAGCACTTTGGCTTCTGAATCAGTCAATTGATGCTCGAGCTCTCTGGTAGTGTACAGAGGGTTGACGTTGACTAAGGTAAAGCCTGCACGTAGTACAGCGATGACAGAGATTGGTAACTGCAAAATGTTGGGCATCATGACCGCAACTTTATCGCCTTTAACCAATCCTAATGATTGTAGATAAGCGGCCATTTGACGGCTGTATAAATCTACTTCTTGGAAGCTTAACGATGAACCCATGCAGATATAGGCAGTTTTATCAGCATTTTCAGCGAAGCTTTTTTCGAAAATATCGATAAGTGACGTATTGTCGGCTGGCAATTCAATGTCATACTCCAAACCAAGTTCTTCATACGTTTTTAGCCAAACTTTATCGTCACGACGGGTTAAGTTTCCTTGATTTTCCATAATCTTTTCTCTCCTAGTAATAATACATTACCGTCAACCCACGCCAATCACAGTGTGATAAATATACAAAACGTCAGAGTCTTGCCTATCGTTATGATAAAAAGCAAGGCTGCGATATATTTGTATAGTGCTGAGCGAACAATATAGCGGTAAATAGCCCTTTGTTCATTAACATACACACTTTATACATAGTACTCAATACAAAAGATTGCTACACCAGTTCTCAAATAGGCTTGACGCTCAATATCCCTATAAATATCAACATATTAGATTAAAAATATCAGTCAAGCTATTAGAAAATATGACCCTTAACTTCTGCTTCATAATGACCATCCCGACACGATATCTGTTCACTATTGGCTATTTTTTAGCGCACTCGCCAGCTCAGTTAACGTCACAAAGTTGCGACGAGTACCATCAGTATCGCTACTTGGTCTATCTGCGATACTACTTTTGGCAAGCTTAGTGCTATCACTGTACTGCCAATCATTAATATAATCGCTTTGAGTCAAGCGTTGACCGAACCCTGCTACTGCCATCGCAAACTGGGTATCGATACTGGCTTTGTTTAAAGCGTGGCTAGCTTTATTAATCGGTTGGCTAATCAGTTTGGAGCTACCACCTGTCGGTGCTTTATAACGAATCTTTAGATAGCCAAGCTCATTAGAATTCTGTTTACTACTCGAACTAGTACTAGCATTGCTGTCAGCATAACGGCGATCGCTATATAACCCTTTTTGTCTTTTTGGAGTTACCTCAAACAAAGCGATAACTGCCTTACCTGCCCCAAGCTCACCTGCATCAACTTTGTCATTATTGAAGTCTTCTTCAGCCAGTACGCGATTTTCATAACCAATCAAGCGCCACTCACTCACCACATCAGGATTAAACTCAACTTGGACTTTTACGTCTTTAGCGACGGTGTTAAATGTCGCAGCTAACTCATCCCCAAAGACTTTTTTTGCTTCAGTTAAGCTGTCAATATAGCTGTAATTTCCATTGCCGTTGTCCGCCATCTGTTCCATCATGTGATCATTCAGATTACCGCGACCAAAGCCAACGGTAGACAAAGAGATACCGCGATCGCGATTGGCTTTGACCAAATCAAGCATCTCATCGACGTCACTAATACCGACATTAAAATCGCCATCTGTTAACATCATGATTCGATTGATACCATTCTTTTTCAGTCCCTGCTCAGCTTGTCTATAGGCCAATTTCAGAGCACCTTCCCCATTGGTCGAGCCTGAGGCATTCAATCCATCGATCGCAGCCAATATTTTTGCTTTTTGGTCACCATTAGTCGCAGGCAACGCCACACTAGTACTACCTGAATAGGTCACAATACTGATGCTGTCTTGGGCACGCATTTGCTCTGTCAACAGCTTAAGCGACGACTGTGCCAATGGCAGCTTATCGCGCGACGACATAGAGCCTGACACATCTACTAAAAATACGAGATTGGCAGGTGGCATAGATTGCTTGTCCGTTTTTTGCGACCAACTACTATCAACGGCTTTAATACCAACCTTGACGATTTTGTTATCCTGATCTGCTCTATCCCAAGGTGAGTCTACTACTTCAGTTGACACAATAAACGGGGCGCTACCTAAGCGTTTGCCATCATCAAATTGATAGTTAAAATAATTAATCAATTCCTCTACCCGTACGGCATCAACAGGTGGTAGTTGACCCTCGTTTAAATAGCGGCGCACATTGGCGTAGCTGCCCGTATCGGTATCGATAGACAGGGTGGATACCGCCATATCCGTAGTTCGATGTACAGGATTGGCTGCGTTTTTTTGATAGTTGTCTTTTGCCTCTGGCGTGACTATGATGCTCGGTGATGGGCGTACGATACCTGTCTGTGCCGCAGAACGTATCATCATCTGTTGGCTGATGACTGATGGCCTCACACTGGGTGACGCCATGATAGACTCTGACATCACTGCTGCATCTTGATTGACTGTACTGCTTGTCTCGGTTGGTAGCGTTTTGCTCATTTGTGAAGAGCTACAGGCTGTCAATCCTAGACTGGCTATAGCAGTAATCAACAGCACATTTCTAGTAACGTTTTTCCCTAGGTGCTTACTTTCGTTTTTTAGAATTGTAGAGGCAGATATTTTAGATAAAGGGTCAAATGACATAACAGAAATTCCTTATTGTAAGATAATTCAGTAGCGACTTGTCCGTGTCAATATATGGTTAATGCTATTTAAATAGGCAAAGCAGCCGTCTTATTTAGTCTATTAGCTGTCATACTTTCAGTTGTTAATTTTGCATTAAAGCTATTCTGTACCTACTTTCTTTAGACTAATAGTAGATAAAATATCCTAAATAAAAACGATTAAATATTAAGATATTTATTAACCCTATAAAAAACAAATATTAGATTTACTATACTTAACTTGATCTATAAAAGCTATGAATCACCATACTATAAAAGGCCTTTATAAGCGCTTGTTTTAAGCACGTCACGAGATGTCGTATATTCTGACATACGTCTTTTTAATTGGTGCAATATCCTTTACGATAGCACTATCCTATTTGTATGCTTGAACCAATTATCTATACCTATTAAAACTGATAAGTGAATCCTATTTTATGTCTGATGTTATTGATCATACGATCGCCCCAATTATTCCCAATGAGCCGATGGATACTCGTTCAGTCGCAGAGTTCACTGAGCAGGCCTATCTCAACTATGCCATGTACGTCATCATGGATCGGGCGTTGCCAAATATCGCTGACGGTCTAAAACCTGTCCAACGTCGCATCGTCTATGCCATGAGCGAGCTTGGGCTAAAGTCCTCTGCTAAGGCCAAGAAATCCGCGCGTACGGTCGGTGATGTATTGGGTAAATACCATCCGCATGGTGACAGCGCTTGTTATGAGGCCATGGTACTGATGGCTCAACCGTTCAGCTATCGCTATCCACTCATCACTGGTCAAGGTAACTGGGGTAGCCCAGATGATCCGAAATCCTTTGCCGCGATGCGTTATACCGAAGCTAAAATGTCGGCTTATGCCAATACGTTGCTCGCAGAATTGGGACAAGGCACGGTCGATTGGCAAGATAACTTCGATGGCACGATGCAAGAACCAACGACCCTACCTGCCCGCCTGCCTAATATTTTATTAAACGGTACGACAGGTATCGCGGTTGGTATGGCAACCGATATTCCGCCGCATAATCTCAATGAAGTGGTACGCGCGGCCATTCGTTTGCTCAAAAATCCAGAACTATCGGTTAAGCAGCTTACCCAATCGATACCCGCACCTGACCTGCCGACACCAGCGGAAATCATCACTAGTAAGAAAGATTTGCAGGCGATGTATGAGACTGGACGCGGCAGTTATAAGATGCGCGCCACCTTTCATGTTGACCCTAAAGAAAAGAATCTCGTCATTATCGATGCACTGCCTTACCAAGTATCGGGCAACAAAATCCAAGAGCAAATCGCCAAGCTCATGACTGATAAAAAGCTGCCTTGGATTACCGATATCCATGATGAGTCAGATCACGAAAATGCCTGCCGTATCGTCCTTGAGTTGCGCTCAACGCGAGTCGATGTCGATCGTGTCATGAGTCACCTGTTTGCCAGTACTGACCTAGAAAGCAATTACCGCGTCAATATGAATATGATTGGCTTAAATGGTAAGCCTCAGGTGAAAAACCTAAAGGAAGTCTTGGAAGAATGGTTAATCTGTCGCCGCTCGGTGGTCACGCGCCGTTTGCAATATCGCCTCGATAAAATCGATAAACGCTTGCATATCTTGGCAGGTTTACTGATTGCTTATCTGAATATCGATGAAGTGATTCGCATCATTCGTGAAGAGGATGATCCGAAAGCAACCTTGATGCAGGACTATGACCTGACTGACATTCAAGCCAATGCTATCTTGGATATTCGTTTGCGTCAGTTGGCAAAATTAGAGGAAATTGAGCTGCGCCGCGAGCAAGATGAACTCGCTGCCGAACGTGCCATCATTCAAGAGTACTTAGACAATCCAGACAGTCTAACCAATCTGATGATCGATGAGCTTACTGCCGATATGAAAGAACACGGTAATGAGCGTGTATCACCATTAGCAGAGCGTGAAGAAGCGCAAGCACTGAAAGAGTCAGACCTCGTACCAAGTGAGCCGGTCACTGCCATCTTATCGAAAGCGGGTTGGATTCGCGCAGCTAAAGGTCATGATGTCGATGCTGCTGGTATGAGTTACCGCTCAGGTGACAGCTATCAAGCGCACGTGCGCGGCAAATCAAACGAAAGGATTTACGTACTCGACAGTACAGGACGCAGCTATAGTATCGATGCGCATAATTTAGCATCTGCACGTGGTCAAGGTGATCCATTGACCAGTGTATTAAAGCCGCCAGCAGGCGCTAGCTTTGAGCAGCTACTAACGGGTGATAACGATCAACGCATTATCCTTGCCAGCTCAGCAGGTTATGGTTTTATCAATACCATTGGTAATCTCGATAGCAACCAAAAAGCCGGTAAAAACGTCATTAACCTAGCAACTGATAGTCGCTTGCTCCCTGTTGCACGTATCGATGCGCCAGTAGAGACGGCCGCTAATACAGAAGGTGAAAATAGCAATGTGCGTGTGACACCTGATCATGTTGCTGTCGCGACCAATGCAGGATACCTACTGATATTTGCCCTTGATGATTTGCCTGAACAAGCTCGCGGCAAAGGTAACAAATTTATTAAATTAAAAGACGGTGAAGAAGTGCTCGCTATCACACCACTTAGTCAGCAAGACAGTCTTGTGGTTACCGCTGGCAAACGCCATGTGACACTTAAGCCAAATGATTTGGCTAACTATACGGGTGTTCGTGGTAATCGTGGTGGTCAGTTGCCAAGAGGCTTTCAGAATGTGACGAGTGTTGAAGTTGGATAACTTAGATAAATCCTCAAACATATTAAACGTTTAGCTCGCATGTTCGTAGTGTTGCATATCATAAACTTCACCCAGCCTACGCGATATCGAATATTTTCTTAGCAAATTAAATATAAGCAGAAACCTATGAAAACAGGACGTAATGATAAGTGTTGGTGCGGTTCAGGAAAGAAATTTAAACGTTGCCACTATGGACGTGAAAACGAAACTCCTGTGAGTAAAGGCGAGGCTATTGGTCATAGTCAGAAAAATGCTTCACGAAAATATTGTTATGCCCCCGCTGATTTAAAACATGAGTGTAGTCAAAAAATCATTAATGCTCATACTGTCTCAAAAAGCAGTAGCCTAAAAGAAATTGCAGATGAAAGTAACCATGTTTTAGGGTTAAAAATAAACTTCGCAAATATAGCAAGAAACAAAGGGGAGTTAATTCCAGAAAAAATAGGAATTAATAAAGCTTCTACCTTTAAGGGTTTCTGTTCCAAACATGATAAGTCCCTTTTCTCTTGTATTGAAGATAGAGAGTTTATTGGAGATGAAGAACAGTGTTTAGCTCTAATGTGCCGTTCAGTAGCAAAAGAGATTTATGCTAAAGAAGGAGGGCTTCACACCTCTGATTTCGCTAAAAATAGTGATAAAGGTAAGAGCCTATTAGTTCAAATGTTGATTCAAAAATTTGCTGCAAATCATGAAACAGGAACTAATGCTGCTCTTGCAGAATTATCGAATCTTAAATCTCAACTTGATGACCAACTTCTAGGAAAATCAATTGGCAATTTAAGCCATCTTATTATTGATTCAACATCACCTATGCCTGTCGCTGTCTCTTCAATTATTGCCCCTATGAATGACTTTGATGGAAATTTAATCCAAGATTTAGGTGACTTAAATATTGTTGCTGAGCACTTAGTTTTTAATTCATTTTCTAGTGATGGCAAAGGGTATGTGGTTTTCAGTTGGTCTAAAAACTCTACCAAAGTATTAAGCTTTATTGAATCATTATTAGCTTTAGAACCAAAGAAAATTTTTAGTGCGCTAATAAGGTTCTTTTTTGGAGTTGCTGAAAATACATTTATTTCACCTATATGGTGGGACAGTTTATCGGACGAACAAAAAGATAAAATAAATGGCCTTATCATGTCAGGGATAAGTCCGTTCGAGCCTAATAATGATAATTTACTAGTTGATGATGGTGTCAATTTTTCGGGGTGGAACATTGGTAGCATTAGGAAAATAAATTTTTAATAATAAATTCAATCGAACAAAAAGCCGTCTATACACAAGTATAGACGGCTTTCTTATGCTGGTTAGAGCAGACAGTCTTTATACTGAACGCATACTACGCATCTATAATTTCTGAATTAACCACCTTCAAATATCGCTGTCAAAAAGCTTTCAATCTGAGTACTTTTCATTAGATAAGGATTGAAGTCAAAACCTGCTGAGAAACTTTTTAAGGCATACTCCTCATCTTCGGCACTTTCCGTCAGGTGCTTGGTTACGAATCCATCCCATCGAAGCGCTTCTATCTCTTCCACCTTGACAACATTAGGAACAATCTTGAAATGCTCATCAATTATCTTCGCTAGAGCAGCGTTGACCGCCGGTCTTGAGCCTTGAATATTTTGAACAAAGTAACCGTCATTGATCACAAGCGCTGCAACTAACCCACTTTCCTCAAAGTATCTTCGCCACTGTTCAAGAGCACGAGTCAACTCTATACCTGTTTTCATTTCAATATTTTTACCGATATACGTTAGGCTAATCAGCAGATGCTCGCCATGTCTTTTCCTATTTTCTGAAGATTGACTTGTCGTTATTTGCATAAGAAAATCCATTTATATAGTAGGTATATAAATTAATATACACTCTATCATAAAGTATAATCAATAAAACTCTTGCGAATTGACCAGCTTCTTATCATCCATACTTTAAAATAACATGACAAAAACAGGTATCACTAGGTCATTTTTAGTAGTTAAATCCTGCAAGAGTCAGGTATGAATAGTCACCTATGAACATCCGCCAATATTTTATCCAGTTGCTAAGAAAACATCCTGTACCGATACTGCTAACTTACTTTCAACAAAAAGCCACCTATACAAACGTATGGACGGCTTTTTTCTGAAAGCTAGGACAAGTGACTACTAACAACTCTAAGAGGCAAATATTTAAGAAATAAATGCTATTCATTTAAAATTAATTAGATTCAGCATTTTCAAAAACCGCCTTCAAGAAGCTTTCAATCTGAGAGCTTTTCATTAAATAAGGATTGTAGTCAGAGCCTGCTGAAAAGTTCTTTAGGGCATGCTCTTCATCTTCAACGCTTGAGGTTAGATGTTTAACTAAAAACCCTTTCCATTGACGCGTTTCGATTTCCTCTATATTCACAATATTAGGGACAATAGTTGAATGCTCGTCAAGTATCTTTTCCAAGGCAGTATTGATAGCAGGCCTTGTCCCTTGAAAACTTTGAACGAAATAACCTTCACTAATGACTAAAGCTGAAACGATATCGTTTTCTTCAAAATATCTGCGCCAGTACTCAAGTGCGCGAGTCAGCTCAATCCCAGAATCTAGATCGACATTTTTGGCGATATATGTCATGTGGATAAGAATATGCTCGCCATGCCTTTTTCTATCTTCTGAGGATTGGCTTGTCGTTATGTTCATAAGAAACCTTATTTATAAAAAATTCATTCAAATCAAGATACACTTTAAGATAAAGTATAATTAATAACGTTTTTTATCATTTGCTATGATTTTTTTAGATTTATAACATAGAAGTTTCAATGATATAGCATACCAATATTCATAGTAGTAAAATTATACTACAAAGTTGTCACGTTCAGTATCTTGGCATTATTCCAATAATTAACAAGCCTAATCTATATTCTCCTATAGCCCTGCCTCAACGCACTTATATGACTAAGTCATGTTTACTTATAGACTAAATTCTACAAGCATTTATCAGGGTCTTTAATGTCTATTAAGCTAGCCCGTTTATAGGTATATGAAACATAACCTACCCTCAATAAAAAGCCGTCTATGCTATGTATAAACAGTTTTGTATAGACGGCTTTGTTGCATACTAACTGTTGCATATTGATTGAGTAGCTAACGTATCAATACCGTCCCATCTCAACTGTTGTTTCAGCAAGTACCGAGTCGCCTTGCCATGCTTGTACATCTACCGTATACAGATGGTTCTTGCCGCCAGAGCAAGGCGGCTTATATGCACCGCCCGCCTCACCTTTACGGTTACGGTATTCTGCGACCATCTCAATATCTACTGGTACTTCGTAAGTATGACCAAACACTCTTGGCACTTCTGCGCTCGTAGCACCCTCTGGTAGTGCGAACTCCACAATGCCATGGCCACCATGCTGCATACGTTTGTTGCTTACATCGTTATAGACGAATACCAAGCTTTCCGCGCCTGCCGGAATGTTTGAGACAGTCATGCTAGGCGTGGCTGGACTTTTGCCACCATAGTTTAGACATTGCTGCCCCTCAGGTATTTTTTTGCCATCCCAAACAGCATCATTAAATTTAACATCCATTGCAAAAGCATTGGTAGATAAAGCTAATGTTGCAAAAACTGTAATCGATTTTAAGGTAAAGAATTTCATACTTATTCCTTTAGGTAGCTGATGCATTAATAACGAGAGTCCATCTTATTTGGTAGATTGTTTTTGATAATTGAATATAACTTTATAATACATAGACACGGTTAAGTTAATCATATCGTTTAGCATTTTTGTTAATCCTCTGGACAAGCAATGAGCGGTTCTACAGGCTACATCCAAATACTGTTTCAATAAGCATGCTTGCAGCATCATAGGTTACTCGATAGGTATTTATCTGATTGGGTATGTTGTAGTAGTATCTGAATCATTGTATCTACACGACTAAAAATAATAGGATTATCATGTTTATCGAAGATAAGATTGCCAAAGAAAGTATGACTACTAAGATTTCGACCCCAAAAATCATCTTTTTTGACATCGATGATACCTTGAGCCGTAACGGCATTATCGCTGAACACAATAAAGCGACGCTTGAGCAGCTTGCAGATACCGATATTAAACTAGTGATTTCGACTGGCCGCTCTAAAGCCATATTGCCTGAAGACATTTTAGCGTTGCTTGATGCAGATATATTGGACGCCATTATTTGTATGAATGGACAATATAGTTTTGATAAAAGCGGCCGAATCAGCCACTACCCATTAACTGCTGAACAGACAGATAAAATCGTACGCCTATGCCAGCAGAGTGATTTGATTCATAAGTTTGACTCTGCCACTCATATCGCTTGGTCAGGTGAAAATGAACGTTTACGCGAGTTCAATGCGGTCACGCCCAACTCGATCTTTGATCCTGAGTACTACAAAACAAATACCGTCTATCAGTGCTCGGTATTTTTTAATAATCAGCAAGAAAAGATGCAAGACATCGACTTTGCCCAGTATGATTTAAAGCTGGTACATTGGCATCAGATTGGTGCCGATATATTGCCAGCAGAGGCATCAAAAGCTCGCGGCATCAAAGATGTATGCGAGTACTATGCGGTAGATGCAAGCGAGTGTATGGCATTTGGTGATGGTATGAATGACTTAGAAATGTTCGACTTGGTTGGATTTGCTGTAGCCATGGGAGATGCGCAGCCAGCTTTAATAGAACGCGCTGACTTTGTCACTGGGACGATTGAAGAGTATGGTATTCAAACCGTGCTTAATCAGTTAGCAATGAAGTCGTAAGACTGTTCAGGCACATAAAGCCATTAATGTTTATTTAATTAACGTTCAATTAAAAAAGCCCTTACTAACCGACTAGTAAGGGCTTTTTGTTATGGACTAATTTTATATAAACGTTTCAACTGGAAACTGTAGCGGTGATAATTCCAATACCTTGTCGAGTATTCATTTCATTCTTTCTACAAATCTAATAGAACGTAAGGCGTCAGTTAAGGCCTCAATTAAGGCATGGTTAAGCCACCATCGACAGCGATAGATTGTCCAGTAATAGCCATGCTCAAATCAGATGCCATGAGCAATACTGAATTGGCAAAGTCAGCTACCGAAGTCGCTTGGCGCAGCGGCGTCGTAGTCGCGATATAGTCAAATACCTCTTCAGTGGTTAAGCTGCTTGCGTCGGTGGTTTTTAATAAGCCACCTGCTAGCAAATTAACCCGAATACCATACTGTCCAAGCTCGCTCGCTAGGTTGCGGGTCAGTCCAATCAATGCTGATTTAGCCGTGGTGTAATCATAATAGGTAACCACTGGGTTGTAGACAAGATTGGTTGAGATGTTAATAATTTTACCTACTTGCTGCGCTTTCATTTGCGGCAACACTGCTTGCACTGTATTGACTGCGCCCTTGACGATACCGTCCATTTGTTGCGAAAAGTGCGACCACCTTACTGTTTCAATACTAGTGTACGCAGCGCTTGGATTGAACTGATAACTTGGCAAGGCATTATTGACCAATATATCGATACGACCATGACGAGTGATGACTTCAGCTGCCATGGCTTGTACTTGCTCAAGATCGGTCACATCCGCCTGATAAGCAAATGCTTGTCCACCTGTCGCGATGATATCAGCCACTACTGCCTCAGCAGCCTCTTTACTATTGAGGTAGTTGACGCAAACGATAGCGCCTGCTGCTGCCATTTGCTGTGCAATCTGTGCACCAAGCCCACGACTGGCACCAGTGACTATGGCAACTTTATCCGTAAGCAATGCCGGTATAACTGAGTGGCTTTTATTCAAGGCGTTTTGAGTTGAGGTACTTTCGGTCATTGTGCTGTATCCTTTATTATTATGGTATGGTTGGTGTCTTAGAGCCGAAGGCTTATACTTACTTAGATGATGTTCGTCATACTTCGGCCTGCGCCAATCATAGCATGGTTATATGCTATCTTTTTTCGATTCGACTTTAGCAGATCGCTAGCAACTCTACTCAAAATTAGCTGTCACTAAGTTAGTTTACTACCCATCTCATTAGCCCAACTGACTATTTTTATTAGTATTGTTAAGCATTACCTTAATAACAACCCTTTAAATTGTATAAACTAATGACCATAATAGTTTTATTGGCCATGTCAGGCTTGTATGTTTTTGGCTTTTTTATTGAATTTTTCTGATTTGCATTATCTTTATTTAGGAGAGATATTTTGACCCATTTATCGTCGTTCCATCCCACTACTCACACCTCGGCTAGTGTCGGTCGTATAGTGCCAAAAGCATTATTAGCAATGGCTGTCGGCTTGGTGCTTGCCAGCTGTAGCAACTCTGATAATGCAGCGGATGGCAGTGCTGCGGCGAGCAATGAGACGCTGAACCTTTACAACTGGTCAGAATATATGCCGCAAGAGATTTTAGATGGTTTTGAAGAAGAAACTGGCATCTCAGTTAATTACACCACATTTGACTCTAACGAAGCGATGTATGCCAAGCTCAAACTACTCGATGACTCTAGTCAGTATGACTTAGCGATTCCATCGACTTATTACGTCGAAAAAATGGCGAAAGAAGGACTGCTACAAGAGCTAGACAAGTCTAAATTGAGCAATTTTAAAAACCTTGATACCTCATTTACCAATACCAAAGTTGATCCTGATAACAAATACTCTATCCCTTATATGTGGGGCAGCACTGGTCTAGCCATTAACGGTGACAGTGTCGATCCGAAAACTGTCAATAGCTGGAATGACCTTTGGGACCCTAAGTATAAGGGTCAGGTGATGCTGACCAATGACGTGCGTGAAGTATTCGGTATGGCACTGCTGACTCTTGGCTACTCAGGTAATAGTAGCAATCCTGACGAAATCGAAGCCGCTTACGATAAGCTCACCACGTTGATGCCAAACGTCAAAACTTTTAACTCTGATGCGACACGTATGCCGTATATTGAAGGTGAGACTTCGCTTGGTATGACATGGAATGGTGAAGCAGTCATGGCCAATGACGAAGGTTTGACTAGCTTGGTTTATAAGTATCCAACCGAAGGCGCTATCTTATGGATGGACAATTTTGTCATTCCAAAAAATGCTAAGCAAGTTGATGCAGCACATAAGTTTATTGATTATTTATTACGTCCTGAAAATGCAAAAGTTGTCAGCGAAGAGATCGGCTACGCATCACCAAACATAGCAGCGCGTGAGCTAATGGATGAGAGCGTTCGAAACAACCCAACGATTTACCCTTCTAAAGAAGTACTGGCAAAAGCTGAGTTCCAAGAAGATGTGGGCGATGAGGCGTTGCAAGTGTATCAGCAGTATTGGGACAAACTAAAGACGGGTCGTTAATAGTTTTGATGTAGCACTTGAAAATAACGTAGTCTTTTAAAATAAAAACGCTGATCCTAAATGGTCAGCGTTTTTTTGTATGTCATAAATGTAAATCCGTCTCGCCGCCCTGCTCTTTCATCCGGCGCTGCTCGCGGCGCTGATAGCCCAGACCAGATGCAGCAAACCAATGCGGTTTCGATGTTTGCAGTAAATCACTCAGCTGCTGCAATTGAGTCTGCAAGGTTTGGGTCAACCAAAAATAGCCCTGCCACTCAAACGCCAGGTGCTGTACGCTTGGATACTCTGAGACGGCGATTCGAGTAATGGGCCGGAATACTTCGTCACTTGGACTACGTAATACCGCTGCCATGTGCTGCATCGCTTGGGTTAGCTCATGCTGATAATGTACCAATAAAATATGGTTTTCTTCATCAATGTCGATATTTGCCAAGCGCGGTGCCGCACTTAGTAGTAAATCAATCGTCCCAATGATATTACGATGAGTACGCTGAATCGTTTCTAATGTTTCTTTTTCGATTCCTGACTCACTGGCTGTCGCCGCGATATGGGGGCGCACGGCTAGCAAGCGTTTATTGATCTGCTGTAACGCTGTGACCAACGCTCTATCAACGGGTACTTCCTTGACAGGAAAAGCCACTGGGTTTAGCTTTTGAACAGAGTCGTCCACCACTCCATCCGTCGCCTCAATATGATGACCTACGCCAGCGTAGAGGCTACTACAAGCATCAAGATTACTACTCAATAAGAATCGCCACATCAACGTTGATTTAAGCGGCAAAATCAGCGTCACTGCTACCGAAACGCCTGTCCCCAGTAAGATATTTAGCGCGCGGTAGATGCCATCTTGACCGATGCTGTTGTGACCCAAGTCAGAGACAATCATCAACATAGTGATACCCGTTAGCAGCCCTGTATATCCGAGCTTTCTGACGGCTAAATAGCCAATGATGCCGCTTAATATACCGATAAGTGCATAATCGATCCATGGCCATGCACCTGCATTTTGAATGAACCACAGCACCCCAAGGGCCGTACCTATGCCTAATAGAGTACCCAAGACACGCTCTTTGGCTTTGGTATAGATAGCGCCTTGATACTGCAATAATCCCAAGATAATAAAAACCGTAATGGTGGTCCACTCACCATGCGGCAGGTTGGTGAGTTTATTGGCCAGTAGCGCCAGTATGACAGCCGTTCCTAAGCGAATGGCGTGCAAGACGTCGGCATGTTGATAGCGAACATAAGGCTCAGTAAATGGAGCAGTAATAAGCTGGTAAAGGGTTGATTTCACGCAAGGCTACTCTTTTTAGTGAATAAACGAGTTTTAGTGGATAAATGAGGTAAACGATAAAGCATATAGGGTACGCAAAAACATGCTAGCAGTCGAGCCTCGATTTACCAAGCATCACTCAAAAAAAACGTCTTTTGTCTGATAAAAGACAAAAGACGTTTACATCACAAACCACTAATAAATCGTGGAATCTAAATCGAGGTAATTATACTTCTAAAAAGTCTAGTATACCTTCTGCTGCTTCGCGGCCTTCCCAAATAGCCGTCACGACCAAATCAGAGCCACGTACCATATCACCACCTGCAAAAATTTTGGGATTCTGCGTTTGGAATTTAAAGGTTTGTTTTTCTGCAGCCAACACTCGACCAGAGCTGTCCATTGCCACTTGCTGCGACTCGAACCAATCAGCAGGACTTGGTCTAAAGCCAAATGCCATAATGACTGCATCACATGGGATAATCTCTTCAGAATTAGGAATCGGCTCAGGACGCTGACGTCCGCGGTTATCTGGCGCACCCAAGTGCGTCGTGACTACTTTTACCCCATTGACTTTGCCGTTTAAGCCAATGATTTCAGTAGGCTGGCGGTTGAATAAAAACTCAACCCCTTCCTCACGAGCATTGACTACTTCGCGGCGTGAGCCAGGCATATTTTCTTCATCACGGCGATAAGCACAGACGACTTTTTCAGCACCTTGACGAATACTGGTACGGTTACAGTCCATCGCTGTGTCACCACCTCCTAGTACGACAACTCTTTTGCCTTTAAGGTCGATGTACTCTTCGGCATCTTTTTCCCAGTCATTACAACGGTTGACGTTGGCAATCAGGTAATCTAGCGCATCGTAGACGCCTGTCAACTCTTCACCAGCGAAGCCGCCACGCATATAGGTGTATGTACCCATACCCATAAAGACCGCGTCATACTCAGCCAATAGCTCATCAATGGTGACGTCTGTACCGATCTCTGTCTCTAAGCGAAATTCCATACCCATGTCTTCAAAGATGACACGGCGGTTACGCATGACGTCTTTTTCCATTTTGAACTCAGGAATACCAAAAGTTAATAAGCCACCAATTTCAGGACGTTTGTCAAAGACGACAGGCTTGACACCATTTCTGACCAAGATATCTGCGCAGCCAAGACCTGCTGGTCCTGCGCCAATGATAGCAACTTTTTTGTCTGTCCAAACGACTTCAGACATATCTGGGCGCCAGCCAAGTGCAAACGCGGTATCGTTGATATATTTCTCGACGTTACCGATAGTGACTGCGCCAAAACCGTCATTCAAGGTACAAGCGCCTTCACATAGGCGATCTTGTGGGCAAACTCGTCCGCATACTTCAGGCAAGGTATTGGTGCGATGGCATAATTCAGCCGCTTGGAATATCTGTCCTTCTGTCGCCAACTTTAGCCAGTTAGGAATATAATTGTGTACTGGGCATTTCCACTCGCAGTACGGGTTACCACACTCAAGACAACGATGCGCTTGCTGGGCAACAGCTTCGTTTTCGAAAGGTTTATAAATTTCAACAAACTCTGTTGAACGCGTTGCAATGTCTTTTTTGGTTGGATCAAATCTTGGTACATCTAAAAACTGGAAGTTATTTTCTAAGCGTTTTGCCATGGTGCTATCTCTTTTATATAAGGCTCTTTTGCAGTGGGTGGTGACAGTCAGCGATGTTTGGTTTGTCTAAAATTTAAGACATATATCACTGCTGTCACGTACCTGCTGAAAACCTGTGAGTTAAAACGTCTCTAAAAACGGAACGCTGGCTAACCTGATTAAAGCGACTGCCGATCCATCAATACAATCCATCAATGCATTCCATTGATACGATAGGCAGTTACGTATCGGCTATTGTGGGTCGGCCATGGTAGTTTTAAGAAGGCTTGCAATGTTCGCCGCTTTTGGCTTAACCAAATAGAACTTACGAACATAGTGCTCAAAGTCGTTCAGAATTGTCTGACCCCATGCACTGCCTGTTTTATCTACATGAGCTTCAATAACTTGTTGCAAATGAATGCGATGCTCTTCTGTTTGCTCGCTTGAAATACGGTTTAGATCGATTAGCTCATGGTTGCAACGGTCAAAGAAGTCGCCTTCCATATCGAGTACATAAGCAAAACCACCCGTCATACCAGCACCGAAGTTGAGTCCAGTACGGCCAAGAATCGTGACGATGCCACCAGTCATATATTCACAGCAATGGTCTCCTGTACCCTCGATGACTGCATGCGCGCCAGAGTTACGAACGCCAAAACGCTCACCTGCGGTCCCAGCAGCATATAACTTACCGCCCGTTGCACCATATAGGCAGGTATTACCGATGATGGCCGTTTCTTGTGCTACAAAGTTTGAGTCTTTCGGTGGATAAATGACAATCTCACCACCCGCCATACCTTTACCCACATAGTCATTGGCATCGCCTTCAAGCTCGATATTTAAGCCGCCAGCATTCCACACGCCTAAACTTTGCCCTGCAGTACCTGTCAGACGAAGCTTGATCGGCATATCGCTCATGCCAAGGTTGCCCCATACTTGCGCAATCTCACCAGAGATACGAGCACCAATAGAGCGGTCACAGTTGCCAACGAAATAGCTATAATCGCCGCCTGAGCCTTGGCGAATATTGACGAGCATATCGCGAATCATCTGCTCAGCGAGCAAGCCTTTATCAAACGGCTCGTTACGCTCCACCTGACACGTTTGGGCTTTGCCCACACTGGCTGGGTGACTAAATAGCAATGGCGTTAAATCAAGATGACGCTGCTTGTCCGTATTACCTTCTAAGATATCTAGCAAGTCAGTACGACCGACCAGCTCTTCCATACTACGAACACCTAGCGCTGCTAACCATTCACGTGTTTCAGTCGCCACAAATTTAAAGAAATTAATCAGCATTTCTGCTTCGCCAATGAAATGCTCATCGCGTAGCTTGGCTTTTTGGGTAGCAACCCCTGTTGGACAATTATTTAAATGACAGATACGAAGGTACTTACAACCAACCGCAATCATCGGCGTAGTACCAAAGCCAAAGCTCTCTGCACCAAGAATGGCAGCCTTGACGACATCCAATCCTGTTTTTAAACCACCATCGGTCTGAACACGTACCTTATCACGTAATCCATTCACTCGTAGAGACTGATGGGTTTCAGCCAGACCTAGCTCCCATGGCGAGCCTGCATGATGGATAGACGATAGCGGAGATGCTGCTGTACCACCATCATAACCTGAGATCGTAATCAAATCGGCATAGGCTTTTGCAACGCCTGTCGCGATCGTACCAACACCTGGACGTGAAACCAATTTAACGGATACCAATGCGTCTGGATTGACTTGCTTCAAATCAAAAATCAGCTGCGCCAAATCTTCGATAGAGTAAATATCATGATGCGGCGGCGGTGAAATCAAGGTCACGCCTGGCACCGAATAACGCAAGCGCGCAATCAGCGCATTCACTTTACCACCAGGTAGCTGACCACCCTCGCCCGGTTTTGCGCCTTGAGCGACCTTAATCTGCATCACTTCTGCTGAGCGCAGATATGCAGGTGTCACGCCGAAACGACCAGAGGCCACTTGCTTGATCTTTGAGTTACGCAACGTGCCATAACGCGCAGGATCTTCACCGCCCTCACCAGAGTTTGAACGTCCACCGATAGTATTCATCGCCATCGCAATCGATTCATGCGCCTCAGGAGACAGCGCGCCTAACGACATGCCTGCTGAGTCAAAACGCGTCAAAATCTCAGAGATATCTTCAACATCATCGACATCGATACTGTTGTCAGTCTTTAGTTGCAACAAGTCACGTAAGGTCGCCACTGGGCGGCTATTGACTAGATTGGCATAATTCTGATAATTCTCATAATTGCCCGTACGTACTGCCGTATGCAGGCTGTTGATCACGTCAGGGTTAAAGGCATGGTACTCTTTATTGAAGACAAATTTGAGCAAACCGCCCTGATCTAGTGGCGCACGACGCTTAAATGCGTTGGCAGCCAGTTGCGCTTGGTCAGCGGCAAGATCTGCAAAGGTAGCGCCTTTGATACGGCTTTGTACACCTTTAAAACATAGGCTCACGACTTCTTCAGACAGACCAACTGCTTCAAACAGCTGTGCACCGCGATACGACACAATGGTAGAGATACCCATTTTTGATAAGATTTTTAGCAAACCTTTATCCAAGCCTTTGCGGAAATTAACGCGGGCTTGAATTGGGTCACCAAGCAACTCACCAGTAGCCACCAAATCATCGATCACATCATATGCCAGATACGGATACACACAAGTTGCACCAAACCCGATCAATACAGCCACTTGATGCGAATCGCGCGCAAGACCTGTCTCAATCACCAAGTTAGCATCGGTACGGATACCTTCTGCAATCAGGTAATGGTGCACGGCTCCTGTGACCATGATGGCATTGGCAGGTACTTTTTCTGCATCGATCTCTTTATCAGACAGTACGATCAAGGTATTGCCCGAACGGATTTTATCTGCCACTTCTTCGCAAATAGCAACGATAGCATCAGATAACTCTAAAGTACGGTCATAGTTCAGATCGATACGAGCCATCTTGAATGCTGGATCATCCAAGGTTTCAAGCTGCTGCATCTTGCTGGCTGACAAGACTGGTGATGACAAAATAATACGGTGAGCATCTCTTGCTGATGGCGCAAACACATTAGTCTCAGCACCTAGACAAGTCTGCAACGACATCACGATTGATTCACGTAATGGATCGATTGGCGGATTAGTCACCTGTGCAAACTGCTGACGGAAAAAGTCACCGACATGGCGAATTTGCTGCGAGAGTACAGCCATTGGTGTATCGTCACCCATTGAGCCGACTGGTTCTTGACCATTTTCAGCATTAGGGCGAATGATTTCTGTGCGCTCTTCATTGGTGATGTGATACATTTTTTGTAGCGCTTTGAGCTTATCACCGCGGCACGCTTGCGTTGCCAATGTCTCTTCTAGACGCTCATCATCACGAACACGCGTCGCTTCTTCACGCAACCATTTGCGATATGGATGCGCCGTTTTTAGTAAAGTTGCAATAGCCGTCGTATCTAAAATTTGACCTGTTAACGTATCAATGACCAGCATTTGACCAGGTCCAACACGACCTTTTGCCAATACGTCTTGTGGCTCATAATCCCAAACGCCCACTTCTGATGCAACAGTGATATAGCCGTTCTTAGTGGTTACCCAACGTGACGGTCGCAGGCCGTTTCTATCGAGCATACAGACCGCATAGCGTCCATCTTGAATGACTAGCCCTGCTGGACCGTCCCACGCTTCCATATGCTGTGAGTAAAACTCATAAAACGCACGTAGATCCATATCCATGCTATCAACATTCTGCCACGCTGGCGGTACCAAAATAGACATTGCATGGAATAGGTTCATACCACCAGACATAAGCACTTCAAGCATGTTGTCTAAGCTTGATGAATCTGAACCGGTACTATTTACAAGTGGTGTCAGCTCATTCAAGTTAGGCAGCTTGTCTGATTTTAGCTTTGGCGTACGGGCTTTAGACCAGTTGCGGTTACCTGTAATGGTATTTAACTCACCATTGTGCGCAAGATAACGGAATGGCTGTGCCAGTGGCCAGCGCGGTAACGTATTGGTTGAAAAACGCTGATGGAATACTACGATATGTGATGCCAAACGCTCATCTTGCAAATCCAAGAAAAACGCTGGCAAATCTGAAGGCATTACCAAGCCTTTATAAATAATGGTCTGACAACTCAATGAACAGACATAGAATAGCTCATCATCCGTCAAACGCTGCTCTGCTTTTTTGCGTGCAACAAACAGCTTACGGTTGAAGTCATCAGCAGCTAGATCATCTGGCGCATTAACGAACACTTGCTTAAAGTCTGGTAATGTCTCACGACCAATCTCACCAACAATACTCAAGTCGAGTGGTACATCACGCCAGCCAGCCACTTCTAGCCCTTGGGCTGTAATCTCATCGCTTAATACTTGTTGGCTATGCTTGGCTTTATCGCTATCTAAATTCACGAACACCATACCGACAGCAAAGTTGTCCGTAATGGCAAATTGCTGCTCGTCAGCAATCTGTTTAAAGAAATCAGTAGGCGTGGCTAATAGTAAGCCACAACCATCACCAGTTCTACCGTCAGCAGCAACACCGCCGCGATGTGTCATACAACTTAAACTATGAATGGCAGTTTTTACCAAATCATGGCTCGCTTCACCCTCAATATGGGCAATTAGGCCAAAACCGCAATTATCAGAAAAATCATCTGGCGTGGCCAGGTGTGTTTGTGAGGAAATCATTGACATAGCTTGTCCTTTTAAGTAGACGGGCAACTTACATTTCCAATGCGGAGTATAAGTTGGTACCCGTAAGCAGAACGGGCTGATAGTGGATATTCGTGTGTTCGAATTGGCAAATAGCGCAATGCTCGATAGACATCATACTTTAAGAGAAAGTAAAACCCTTGACCCTCCTGGTCATTAGCTGATGTCTTGACATGTGGTCCGTGTATCAAAAGATAGTAAGTAGCAGCCCTTGGCAACGGGAGAATCTACGCCCTTAAATGCCAGTTACTCAATCAGTGATATCTAATGCCATTCATTTAAGCATCATTTGTTATGTTGTCATGTCTAGCATTTAAAGCTAAGCATACAATAACTTAATAACAGTGCACTTGTTTATCTTGAATATCTGACGCTCTGTATTCAAGCACTTTGTTTACCCTAAAAAGAGTGACAATAAGAGAGGTTGCGTCACTTACGATAACCTAATTATGGATAGTAAGTAACCGCGCTTGAGACAATAATATTTAGTAAAGAACTCTAAAAACTAAGAAAAAACCACTAAATAGTTGTTAAATAGACATTTTTTACGATAACTATACAGAACGTCGCCCACAGTTATATTAGTTAATGATTGTCGAAAAATCTAGTCTTTTCTATCGATTCATTAGCCATAAATTGTAAGAGGACTTATTACTATTGGTTATAGGACAAATAAAAATGCTGTTAAAATTTTAATGCGAACAATATAAATGACAGTTAGCAAAAGGCTTTGATAATATAGTTAAATCTTTATAAAATCGATACAGCCCATATCATGAAACAG